>Ga0302326_10029475_pt1 | contig 11011 bp, 6 predicted proteins | sample Palsa_T0_3_FD_202264 | JGI IMG/M metagenome (GOLD analysis project Ga0302326, IMG submission 202264) | Peat permafrost microbial communities from Stordalen Mire near Abisko, Sweden - Palsa_T0_3 | ecosystem: Environmental > Terrestrial > Soil > Palsa > Peat permafrost | place: Sweden: Abisko...
TCAGCAAGCACCTGGTCGCGGGTCAGCTCTGCGGAACAAACGACCGCAGGATCCAGAAATAAAGCGCCAACGATAACAGCCAGCGGCCCGGCGAGAAGAAAGCGCAGCAGAAACCTCAATCGGTGCATCACGAACGGCATCATCGTCATCCCGATGCATCCTACAGCGGTTTCCAGGATGGTGCAGCGGGTCCGCGTTCGGACATGGCCACTAAAGTGGCCACGCCGGCGGTCCGGGGCGCTATAGCAACTTGGAAACCGCTGTGATTCGGATGAACCGGTTTCACTGCGAATCGACTTCACGCAGAGCGGTCCCATCCAATTCGGCCTTCAGGGCCACCTTTGAGAACGTAGCGTTATTGACGACGATCTCGAGCTGGTTGACGCCGGGAACAAATCCGCTGTCGATCTCCACCGGATGCATCATCCGGTACAGCTGACCGTGAGTTAAAGTCGGTATACTGACCGCGGTTCCATTCAGTCGAATTTCGGCGATGTTGTCGTCGGCGGAAACGCTCAGATGCAGGCGAGCCGATGAGGGATGAAAGCCGCTCAAATCGAAAGTCGTCTTGAACGTGTACAGGCCCGCATCGACGTCAACCAACTGGCCCTCGGTAGAGATCCACGCAGCTCTGGCGTCATTGGGAATATAGATGCCGAGACGATCGGAGGCAAAGGCATGTATGGGCTCCCAGAAGGGGTCCGTCGGCACGCTCGTGATCTGCCAATGGGGATCCAGGTCACCTTGGTTCAAGCCCTCCGCGGTTCCGTGCGTTGGGAACTTCATCACGACCTGATGAATATCCCGCACATAGTGCTGAGGGTTTGCCGGCGCCGGCTCGAGGGACGCGCCGGAGTCCGCGAGATCGGCTTCTTGCCCGGCAGTGAGAATAAGAGGCGTCGCGCTGAAATTACCCTTCCCCTGCACCTGAATCCGCCCCTGGAAAACATGGGTCTCCACCACGGAATCTGAGATCACATTGACCCCGAATTCCGTGCCGAGATCGACGATCTCGCCGGCAGGCGTCGACACGGTAAACCCATGCGCGGCCGCAGGAACCAACGCGGTCAGCCGGCCGCGCAGCAGTGTGATCCGCCGGCTGGAGTTGAGCACGATTGTTGCCGGCGCCTCGACGACGACCTTGGCTCCGCTGGCGTACGTGAATTCCGCAAAGCCGCGAGCGAGATGCATCGACCTGCCTGGAGAAAGGGGCTCTCCCTTTGCCGGCGCTTTTTCCGTCTGCTCCCAAACGGAGCCGACGCTGGCGGTCAGCGACGCGATCGGGCGGGAGGAAATCCACCAGAAGGCCAACCCCAGACAAAGCAAGATGGCCGCGGCGGCGCTGACCATACGGATGGTGCGAGCGCGCGGGAACAGTCGGCGGGGGACAACGGGTTGCTCATCAAAAGGCGGGTTGTGAGGAAGCTGAATCGGAGCCGGCTCCTCCGTGGCGTCCGATTCGACCAGCGCCCGCATGATCATCGCGTCGCTCATCGAGCCGGGCACATCGTCCTGAGTCTCGAAATCGTTGGCTCCCCCGATGGGTTCGAAGAGCTCCGGCGAGCGCAACTGCGACAGTTGCAGGGAGATTTCACCGGCCAGCGCGTCGCGAATCTGGCTGTGCACCGTTGCGCGGCGAGCGAAGATCGCGGCATGCTCCGGGTCGGCGAGGACCCAGGCTTCCAATTCCGCCACCTCCGCGTCGCTGAGATCGTGGTCGAGGTACCCGCTGATGAGTTCAAGTGGATCGCTCATGCCATCCCCTGTTGGGCGATCAGGCGCTCCTCGATACACCGATGCAGCGTGCTGCGAAGCCGATGCAGCGCGACTCGCACCGCGTTCGTCGTTGCCGATTTGTGCGCCGCGATCTCCGAGCAGCTCAGGTCATTGACGTAACGAAGATTCAACAGCTCGCGCGAACGCGAGTCCACCGTCTTGAGGCATCTGCCCAGCGCCTCGGCAATTTCGCTGGAGTCTTCGCTGACCTCTCCCATCGCTTCAGCGATCTTCGACATGGCCAGATTCCCCATCACCCGTTTGCCAGTGGCGGTCTGACGATAATGGAGTTTGAGCTTGTTGCGAGCGATACCCAGCGCCCAGTCGGTAAACGAGCGCGTCGGATCGTATTGCTCAAACTGCGCCACCACGTCCGAAGCCACCTCCTGAAGAAGATCTTCAGCGTCGTGAAACCGGTTGGTCCGAGCGCGCACAAAGGCGGATACCGCAGGCATTGCCTTTGTCCAGTATTTTGTCAGTTCTCTGGTGGGTTGCAAGTCGTCCAAAGGCGCTCTCCCGGAAGCACATCGCGGTTCAATTTGCGCAAGTCGACCGAAACATTACAGGAAAAAGCCGGCTGAAAAATTTGTGTAATGTTTTGTCACTATTGCGCAAATTAGAACCTGGCTGGTTTTCTCAGGCGAATACGCGACTTTAATCTGGAGGCGGAAGAGTGAAGAGAGCTTTTGAACACGCGACCGGAGGCTACGGATCCCCCCGCCCTCTAACGCAGGCTGCGCGACGCCGTCAGCGGAAACTGGCTCTGGCATCAGCGGTTGCGCTGCTGCCATTTTCAGCTTTTATCGGGCAGTCCGCACGAGCGGCGAACGATACGCTGGTGACGGTCGGCAATTCCACCGATCTCTCTGCCCCGGCCACATATGGCGGCTCGCTGCCATCGGCGTCCAGCGACGTGGATTTCAGCAGCAGCAGCTATACGTCGCCGGGAGGCTTTGATATCAAAGGGGCCGCCCTGATCTACGGAACGCTGGATGATTCGAGCACACAATCGATTGTCATCAGTAATAGTGGGGTGGCTGGATCGATCAGCCTCAGCGCGGCTGGGCCGAACGTGTCGCCTGGCGTGGGCGCTACCAACGATCATCTCTTTGTTGCGGCCACCGGCAATCTGACCATCCAAAGCGGGACCGGTACCCTCACTCTCGATGCCACAAACGGCGGTAATATTGATGACGCCGGCACGCTGAATATCGCCGCGCCGCTCAATATCAGCACCGGCGTCAGCATGACCTTTACCGGCGCGGGAGCGACAACGGTCACTGGCGGCATCGCCGCCACCTCCGGCGCGTTGGCTTTTAGCGACTCAGGCAGCGTCACGCTCGGCGGCGTCAATGTGGAAACCGGCGCGACAACCCTGAATTCCGGCACTCTGACGCTCAACGGCTCATTTACGGGGAACGGGAATAGCATCACCGTCAATGCCGGCACTTTCACCGAGAGCGCCTCTGGAACGATCGGAACATCCGGTAGCGGAATCACGGTAAATGGCGGCACCGCCGCACTTTCCGGAAGTAACAGCTATACAGGATTCACAACTGTCACCGGCGGTGGCCTTACCCTCGATTTCTCCGTAGCGACGGTGCCTACCACCGCCACCAACATCATCAACACTGGGTCCACTTTGAGATTGGGCGGCGGCACGGGCTTGCCAACCCTCACCATCGTTGGCGGCGGCACCGGCTCAAGCAATTCGCAGACATTCGTCGCCACGACATTTCAGTCAAACGGCTCCTCGGCAATCGTCGTCAATCAAAACAATGCCACCAGCGTTTCGCTGGCGTTGGGCACGCTGACCCGCAGCAGCGGCAGCACAGTCGACTTCACATTGCCCAGCACAGGGAACGTTTCGACCGCTTCGACGACCCTTGCGAGCAACGGCGTCCTGGTGAGCGCGGCTTCCAACGGAATCGCGTTTGCCACGGTCGGCGGAGCAAATTGGGCTGCAAGCTCAAGCGGAGCGATTACCGCTTTGGGCAGCTACCAGACCACCTATGTCAGCACCAGCAACGTTAACGTAGGTAACGGCACGGCGAGCGCCACCGATACCCCGGCGTCGGCGTTTACGGTCAATACCCTTCGATTCAACGCCGCAAATCTGACGGTCGCAGCTTCCGGCACCAACACGGTAAGCACTGGCGGAATCCTGGTTACCAGCGCGGGAACAACGGATGCCATCACGGGTGGCAACCTCCAGGCCGGGGGCGGCAAGGAACTGGTCGTCGTCGACAACGGCTCGTTGAACATCGGATCGGCCATCCAGAACGACTCCAGCGCAAGCGCGTTGACGCTCTCAGGTACCGGCACGACCACCCTTAGCGGCGCAAATTTGTATACGGGCGCGACGGTCATTACTCAGGGCACGGTAAATGCTGGCGCCGCGGCGGTTTTCAGCGGCTCGACGCAAACCAGCGGCGCGTTTGGCGTTAATTCGGCGGTGACTCTCGCGAATAACGCGACGGCCTCCCTTGGCCTGAATGGCTTTAATTCGGCCATCGGATCACTGGCTGGCGGTGGAACCACCGGCGGCAACGTCACGCTTGGAAGCAATACGCTCACGATCGGGAGCAATAACACTTCAACCACCTATACCGGCGCAATTTCTGGAACCGGCGGCCTGATCAAGATTGGAAGCGCCAATCAAACTCTTTCGGGCAGCAATTCGTTTAGCGGCGGGGTCACCATCAATGCGGGCACTGTAACCTCTACGAACGCCAATGCATTTGGCAGTGGAACAATTACGCTCGGCGACAGCACGAATACGGGCCTGGCCTCCACGTTGGCCGCCAATACGAGCGTTTCGATGAGTAATCCCATCACAACGGCCGGCAACGGAACCGACACCATCTACGGCTCCAATAACGCTCCGACCTTTTCCGGCAACATCACTCTCGGCACCGCCCTCGTCCTCAGCGCTTTCGGCCAAAATGGCACTCCGGGCGGTGGCCAGTATTCGAATCTAACGATTTCCGGCACCATCAGCGGTACTGGAAATCTGACCCTTCTGGAGCAGAATACAGGGGTGAACGGATCCACCAACGCAACCATCAAAATTAGCAATTCGGTGAACAACTCAGGCACGATTACCAATAGCGGCAACAACCCCGGCGCTGATACGATTTCGGGGAATATCGGCGGCAATGTCACCGGCGTGATTCAAAACAGCGCTAGCTCTACGCTGACACTCTCAGGCAATAACACCTATTCTTCCGGGACAACGGTCAGCGCCGGGATCCTCAACGCGGGAATCGCCTCTGTGGCCAATACCAGCGGAGCTTTCGGCGACAATTCGGCGCTGACACTCGCCAACGTCGCCTCAAGCGGCATCAACATCACCGGCTACAACACGCAGATCGGCTCAATTACCGGCGGCGGGAGCACCGGCGGAAACGTCACCCTCGGAGCCGCCACGCTCACCACCGGTGGCGACAACACAAGCCCCTCGGCGTACGCCGGGGTTATCTCGGGCACCGGCGGGGTAACCAAGATTGGAACTGGGACGCAGACGTTTTCCGGCGCAAATGTTTATTCTGGCGCCACCACGGTCAGTGGCGGAACGCTGGCGGCGGGCGTCGCATCGGTCGCGAACACCAGCGGGGCATTCGGCAACAACTCCGCACTCACGCTCGCCAACGTTGCCTCGACCGGTATCAATATCACTGGTTTCAACACGCAGATCGGTTCAATTACCGGCGGCGGGACCACCGGCGGAAATGTGACGCTCGGAGCCGCCACGCTCACCACCGGTGGGGATAACACGACCCCTGCGGCCTACGCCGGGGTGATCTCTGGCACCGGCGGGGTAACCAAGATTGGAACCGGCGCGCAAACGTTCTCCGGCGCAAATATTTATTCCGGCGCCACCACGGTCAATGGCGGAACGCTGGCGGCGGGTGTGGCGTCAGTGGCCAACACCAGCGGCGCTTTCGGCAATAACTCGGCGCTAACCCTCGCTAACGTGGCCTCCACCGGCATCAACATCACCGGCTTCAACACACAGATCGGCTCAATTACCGGCGGCGGGACCACCGGCGGAAATGTCACGCTCGGCGCCGCCACGCTGACTGTCGGTGGCGACGGCACCAGCCCGGCAGCCTACGCGGGAGCAATCGCTGGCACTGGAGGCGTGACGAAAATCGGCAATGGCACGCAGATATTCTCAGGATCCAGCAGCTATTCGGGGGTCAGCACGATCAGCGCCGGGACGTTGCAACTTGGCAATGCGTCGGCGTTGGGGACGGGTGCCGTGAGTCTGGTCAGCGGCACGCTGGATGTGAACGGCAATTCGATTGCCAACGCGTTCACGTCAAACGCAACCCTGGGCACGCTCACCAACACGGGTGGGGCAGCCTCGCTCAGCGGCAACATCCCGAACAACGGCACCTTTACCGTGAATGGCACCGGAAACATCACACTGAACGGAAGCGTAGGTGGCGCCAGCGGAACTGGCATCATCAAGAACGGGAACAATACGCTGACTCTTGCCGGAACCAGCGACAACGGGTATCTCGCGCTCACGCTCAACGCCGGCACCGTTATCCTTGGAAAGACGAGCACGAGCAGCGTTCACGCGCTGGGCGGCACCTCCACGATCAACGGGGGCACGCTGCAGCTTGGAGGCAGCGGGGGGGATCAAATCTACGGCGGAGCCAGCATCCTTGCCGTCGGCGGCACCTTCGACGTCAACTCCCTGTCGGAAAGCGTTGGCGGTCTCCAGATCGGCGATGGAACGAACAACGGCAGCATCACGGGCACCAGTGGCGTCCTCACCAGTACCACCACCATCAGCGCCCGCAGCGGCTCCTCCACCGCAATTCTGTCGGGAAGCGTGGGCCTTACGAAGACGACCAGTGCCACGGTCACTTTGGCCGGGGCGAGCACGTATAGCGGCGCAACAGCAATCAGTGCCGGAACGCTCCTCGCCAATAATGGCGCCAGCAATGGGTCGGCGACCGGCAGCGGCAACATCACCGTGGCGGCAGGCGCAACGCTCGGCGGCAATGGCGCTGTATCCGGCACGGTGACGCTGACGACTGGCACGGTCAAAGCCGTTGGGGGAACCAGCGGAACCACGGTTGCCAATGGTGGACTGATCACTGCCGGCTCGTCGGCCACCACCGCCGGAACTCTCTCGACCGGCAACCAAACCTGGGGCGCTGGAACCGCGCTGGCGGCCAAGATCGTTTCGATCACGGGAAGCGGCAACACGGTCCCGGTGGCCGGGACCGACAACGACACGATATCGGCCGGTGCAATTACCGCGTCGGCCCTGACCCAGTCTCTGCCTTTTGATGTGCAGCTTCTCTCCGGCGGCTCGGCAGCCACCAATTTTCAGGCGGCTGGGCCGAATAACTACACGTTTCAACTCGCCTCGTTCACGAGCTTTACCGGGCCTTCCACTCCAAACGCCTTCGTCTTCAACCACACGACGAGTGGCCAAGTGACCCCCCTCGCCACCAGCGGCAGCGGGGGCGGTGCCGGTACGGTGAGCGTCCCCTCGGCCGACTCTGGACTCTTCGTCCTGGACACCTCGTCGTTTAACACGGCAAACCCCGGCAGTTCCAGCGGTGAATTTGAGCTTGAGCTTGTGGCAAATGGAACCAGCGGCGCTGGCTACCTGGACGCGGTCTATTACTCGTCAGCGCCGGAGCCTGGTACGGCGACCCTGATTCTGGGCGGAATATTGCCGATGCTGATCGGTCGCCGTCGTCGCCGGGTGTCCGAAGAAATCTCCGATGAAAGTTCCCCGTGCGTTGCCGCCGGGGTATAATGAGCCTGCCTATCTTCGAAAGTCTGGCAAGCGAGGAATTGGGATGACACCCGCCTCAGGGACCTGTAACGTTGTACCGACTACCCATCCGCGAATGCGCCATGACGCCGCGAGTCCACAGGGACGGCACTCACGTGTGGGTTTTACCCTTGTCGAACTGCTGGTAGTGATCGGAATCATCGCTCTGCTGATTTCGATCCTGTTGCCGGCCCTGAATGCTGCCCGGAGTGCCGCGCAGCTGGTGAAATGTGAAGGGAATCTCCGCACGCTCGGGCAGGCGATGATGATGCACGCCAACGACCACAAGGGATATTACCCCCTTGGCGGCTGGATCGACGTCAGCGGCACAGATTCCCTTGCCGATAACCCCAGCGAGCTGGGGGACGCGTCTCAGCAATTATATGACTATTATGAGAACGCCAGTTACTCACTCGCGACCTCCGTAGTCGTCTCCGCTCTCCCCGGATCGCTGGCGCCTTATCTGGGGGCGACAGGTAACAACGCCGCAATCTTTGGTTATCAGGCGGAGGATAACTATATCAACTCCGAGCCTTTGCGCGAAAGCTTCATTTGTCCTTCTGACTTGATTACGCAGAACAACTTCGCCGTCGCCGATGGTGCTCTGGCGAGTGCCTCTACCTCGCCCTATACGCCCTATAACGCCGATGGCTCGCCAGTATGGGTTAGATGCGGCACAGGCGGAACGTATGTCAATGGCTGGTCCAGTTACGCGTTTAACGACGAAATCCTTGGATGGCAGAATATCGGCACACCAGCGGCCGCGCCAGTCACCGGGCATTCGCGCGAGCGCGGGAAGCTTTCTCTGATTCCCCACTGGACCACTACGATGCTGATGTGTGATTTCAAGGCCGCCAACCATTCCGGAAGAGAGGGGAACACAATGGGGCTGTGGGTGAACGCGGTCGGGGGGACGCTGGCGACAGTATTTCTCGGCACCGATTCGACCGGCTCGGCGACCGCCGGTCCCGGCGCGTTCGACTTGGTGCGGCATCACGGCCGGATGAACATCCTCTATGTCGACGGTCACGTGGATACCGAGCCGATTCTGAGCACGGGCAACAACGTTTCCAGCGGCGCTGTTGGCACCGCCAACAATTCGCCGAATGGCGCCCTGAGTAATGTCTCCATCGACGTGGATTTTCCTTAGCAGCGGTATAATGAGTCAGATCCTGTTATCCGAGGGTGTGCGACGAGAGGAACTCGAATGATACCCCGCTCAACGACAACGACAGCGACGCATCACGCCGTCCCGGCTTCCCGTTCGCGATTACGGCGATATCGGCAAGCAGGGGCTGCCCGTTCCGGTTTTACCCTGGTGGAATTGCTGGTGGTCATCGGGATCATCGCAGCTCTGATTGCGATTCTGCTGCCCGCCTTAGCCGGCGCCCGGAGTTCCGCGCAGTTGATCACGTGTGAGTCGAACCTGCGCACGCTTGGGCAGGCGATGCTCCTGCACGCGACCGACCGAAAGGGATATTTTCCACTGGCGGGTACCATAGATGTGGGCGGACAGGAGCAGATTCCGGATAATCCCCAGTACCTGTCCGATACGGGTAATCGATATGATTATTATGCCAACGGTGCCGCCCAGAACTCGGCAGCGGTTATCGCCGGGCTGCCCGGCGCGTTGGCGCCGTATCTCGGCGGCGCATCCCAGGCCCCCGCGATCGCCGGCTGGGTCGCAGAGGACAACTATGTCAACTCACCACCGCTGCGGCAAAGTTTCCTATGCCCTTCGGATCTGACCACCGCCAATAATTTCGCCGTCGCCGATGGTTGGATCGCCGCTAATCCAACCAATACCAGCACCTCACCTTACGAAAGCGGCGCGAAATGGGTGTATTGCAATAAAGGCGGGACTTACGTCAGTGGGTACTCAAGTTATGCCTTCAACGAAGAAATCCTCGGCTGGCAGGATCTCGGCACGCCCACCGGAACTCCGGTTGTGGGTCACTCCCGCGAACGCGGAAAGCTCGACGTGATTCCCCATAGCTCGACCACGATGCTGATGTGCGAATTTAAGTCGGCAAACCGTTCCGGATTCGAAGGCAATACGTTGGGTCTGTGGGCCAACTCTCCGGGAGACACACTCGCGACCGTTTACCTGGGGACCGATGCGGGTGGCTCGCTCGCCGGTTCCGGCGCCTTTGACCTGGTGCGCCACCACGGCCGGATGAACATCCTGTATGTTGACGGTCACGTGGATACCCAACCGATTCTGAGCACGGGCAACAACGTTTCCAGCGGCGCTGTTGGCACTGCCAATAATTCACCGAATGGCGCCCTGAGTAACGTCTCCATCGACGTGGATTTCCCGTAGCAGCCATCGGCCCCCGGGCCGGCGTTCGACTTGTGCCTCCGAGGTCTCGGCCTATCGACACCGGTGCCAAATGGGACTGAGACAGGCGATCAGAGAGAAGCCGGCTCTCATGGCGACGATGGCCTCGGCGATCATACTGATCGCGCTGGGTCTGATTTACTTCGAGATGTTCGGCGGGCCGCGCCGGAACCGACGTTTGGAAAACTCAGGATTCTTTTCGGATGACGATGGCGCCACGTGGTTCATCGACGACAATACCCGCATTCCTCCTTTCGATCACAATGGGAAATCAGCCTTTCGGGCGGAGGTCTTCGAGTGCGGGGCGGGAAAGCCTTTCGTTGCGTACCTGGAAAAATTTCCCGATGCGAAGAAAACACAGATCGAGGCGGAGCTCGCCGACCACCCCGAAAACCTACCCGGTTTGTTGCAGACACCAATGGAGGTAAAGAAGCCGGGTGATCATCGATGGCTTTCGCCCAGCGCTCCCGGCGGATCTGCTGAGTCAAAGGCGTACATGCGGACACTGACGCAGATTTGTCCGCAGGGAACGACAGCCTTGACGCATGTCATGCCGAGCGACCAGGAAACAGGCGCGAGCCAATGAGAGCGGCGATGGCGGCGACCATTACTCGTCTTCGGGAAATCAAAGCCCCGGAGCGACCAACAACTTGCCCCCTCTCCCGGTACTCCGGGAGAGGGCAGGGGTGAGGGTGATTTCGAGTACCAGCGACATCGGACTTCCAAATCACCCTCACCCCAACCCTCTCCCGGAGTACCGGGAGAGGGGGCAGCAGCCCATACTTCCTCAAATGATCGTAAACGGAGCGTACTTCGATGAGGCAAATAGCTGTTCTGGCAATTCTCGGATCCTTGCTCGCATTATGTGTGAAGGTCTCTGCCGTGGATCAAGCACCCGCTGACTCCGCCGCGCCAGTCAAAAGTCCGCCGGTTCTCTCACCCCAGGAGGAAGCCAAAACCTTCCAGCTTCCGCCCGGGTACCACATGGAACTGGTGCTGAGCGAGCCGGAGATCAAGGAGCCGGTGGTCACCGTCTTCGATGGCAACGGGCGGATGTACGTCGGCGAGATGCGCACGTACATGCAGGA
>Ga0302326_10029476_pt1 | contig 11011 bp, 7 predicted proteins | sample Palsa_T0_3_FD_202264 | JGI IMG/M metagenome (GOLD analysis project Ga0302326, IMG submission 202264) | Peat permafrost microbial communities from Stordalen Mire near Abisko, Sweden - Palsa_T0_3 | ecosystem: Environmental > Terrestrial > Soil > Palsa > Peat permafrost | place: Sweden: Abisko...
TCCGGCGCCACGCAGCAGTTGCAACAGCAGCGTCTCCGCCTGATCGTCGGCATGGTGCGCGAGCGCCACGGCCTCGACCTCGCTCTCAAACAGGCACGCGTAGCGGGCGCTCCGCGCCAGCGCCTCCAGGCTCTCGCCGCGCCGGCGCTGAAGCGACAGGCGGTGGGTAACCAGCGCCACGCCGCGCAGGGCGCACTGCGCGCTGCAGAACTCCGCCCAGCGCTCGGCGTTGGGCGACAGGCCGTGCTGGACGTGGATGGCGCAGAGCAGCAGCCGGTGTGCCGCGGCGCGAGCGGCAGCGGCGTCGAGCAGCACCATCGAATCGATGCCGCCGGAGAGCGCCACGGCAAGACGCGCGCCCGGGGCAACGTGCTCGGTCAGCGCCGCGGCGAGTGCGGCGTCGACGGCGCCAAGCGCATGCGCGGGATCAACCCGCGGTGATTTCCTTGTACTTGCCATAGCCGAGCAGCTTTTCCTCGCGCGCATCGAGCAACACGTCGAGCGGCTGCTCCTGCACGTGGCGCAACGCCTCGGTCAGGGCCTTCTTCAGCGTGGCCATGAGCGCCGCGTGGTCGCGATGCGCGCCGCCGAGCGGCTCGGTGACGACCTTGTCGATGAGGCCCAGGGTCTTCAGGCGCGGCGCGGTGATGCCAAGCGTTTCGGCGGCTTCCTCGGCGTGTTTTGCCGATTTCCACAGGATCGACGCGCAACCCTCCGGAGAGATGACGGAGTAGGTGGCGTACTGCAGCATGAGCGTGATGTCACCCACCGCGATCGCCAGCGCGCCGCCCGAGCCCCCTTCGCCGATCACGGTGACGACGATCGGGGTGCGCAGTCCCGCCATTTCGTAGAGGTTGCGGCCGATCGCCTCCGATTGCCCGCGCTCCTCCGCACCAATGCCCGGAAACGCGCCGGGCGTATCGACGAAGGTGAACAGCGGCAGCCCGAACTTCGCCGCCAGGCGCATCAGCCGCACGGACTTGCGATACCCCTCCGGCCGCGGCATGCCGAAATTGCGATGGATCTTCTCCTTGGTGTCGCGCCCCTTCTGGTGACCGATGACCATGCACGGCGCACCGTTGAAACGCGCCAGTCCGCCCACGATCGCCGCATCGTCGGCATAGGTCCGGTCGCCGTGCAGTTCATGGAAGTCGGTGAACACCGATGCGATGATGTCGAGCGTATACGGTCGCTGCGGGTGGCGCGCGACTTGCGCCACCTGCCACGCGGAGAGCTTGCCGTAGATCTCCTTGGTGAGCAGCTGGCTCTTTTTCTGCAGCCGGTTGATCTCGTCGGAAATGTCGACCGCCGAGTCTTCGTGCACGTAACGCAGCTCGTCGATCTTGGCTTGCAGCTCCGCGATCGGCTGTTCGAAGTCGAGAAACGTCTGCTTCATCGATTCCAGGGTCGGGTCTGGCGAGGGCGCGATATTAGCGCAACTTGGCGCCCGCGACGACCGGCGAGCGCGGGAGCCACGGGTGAGGCGACCCGCGCCTCAGGGTGTGATGAGCATTTCGACATGTGCGATGCCGTCTTCGATGTAAGGCGCTGAAACGGTGCGGAAACCGAACTCGGCGTAGAAGTGCTCGAGCCTCTGCTGCGCACCGATGCGAATCGCGCACCCGGGATGGAGGCCGGCGGCGCGCGCAAGGCCCTCGGCCATCGCCGCCCGGCCAAGGCCGCTGCCGCGAAACGCCGCCGTCGTCAGCACGCGCCCGATCGACAGCTCCGCATATTTGCGCCCCGGATCGATCAGCCGCAAGTAGGCGGCCAGCGTCGGGCCATCTTCGGCCACGACCCATCCGAGCAAGTGCCAGGCGTACGCATCGAGGCCGTCGAGATCGAGAAAGGCACATTCCTGCTCGAGCACGAACACCGCGGCGCGCGCGGCGAGCAGCGCGTAGAGCGCCTGGGGTTCCAGTTCGGCCAAGCGCTTCCACTGCCATTCGATCCGCGGCATCGACGCCATGTTCCCCGAGACGACCGTTTGGACCGATCGCCGCGGTACATTACCATGGGGCCTTCGGTGCAATCTCCCGCGGCAACCCCATGAGCCAACGTTATCGCATCGCTGTCATTCCCGGCGATGGCATCGGCAAGGAAGTCATGCCCGAGGGCCAGCGCGTGCTCGAGGCCGCCGCGCGCCGCTTCGGCTTCGCCTTCGACTGGGACGAATTGCCGTGGAGCTGCGACTACTACGCCCAGCACGGCCGCATGATGCCCGAGGACTGGTTCGAGCGCCTGCGCACGCATGCCGCGATGTACTTCGGGGCAGTGGGGTGGCCGGCTTCCGTGCCCGACCATGTCTCGCTCTGGGGTTCGCTTATCCAGTGGCGGCGCGGGTTCGACCAGTATGTGAACCTGCGCCCGTGCCGCCTGATGCCGGGGGTTCCCTGCCCGCTGGCCAACCGCCATCCGGGCGATATCGATTTCGTCGTCGTGCGCGAGAACACCGAGGGCGAATATTCCTCCGTCGGTGGCCGCATGTTCGAGGGCACCGAGCGCGAGATCGTGTTCCAGGAGTCGGTGTTCACGCGCAAGGGGGTCGATCGCATCCTGCGCTTCGCCTTCGAGCTCGCACAGCAAAGACCGGCGAAGCACGTGACCTCGGCGACCAAGTCGAACGGCATTGCCATCACCATGCCGTACTGGGATGAGCGCTTCCGGGCGATGGCGGCGCAATATCCCGGCGTTCGCGCCGACCAGTATCACATCGATATTCTGACCGCGCATTTCGTGCAGCGTCCGCAGTTGTTCGACGTCGTGGTCGGGTCGAACCTGTTCGGTGACATCCTGTCCGATCTCGGGCCCGCGGTCTGCGGCACCATCGGCATTGCGCCGTCGGCCAACATCAATCCCGAGCGCGACTATCCGTCGTTGTTCGAGCCCGTGCACGGCTCGGCCCCCGACATTGCCGGCAAGGGCATTGCCAATCCGATCGGCCAGATCTGGTGCGGCGCCATGATGCTCGACCACCTGGGTCACGCGGATGCCGCCGCGGCGGTGATGCGCGGCATCGAGCGTGTGCTCGCCCAAGGCCCGCACACACCCGATCTCGGCGGCAAGGCGACGACCGCCGAACTCGGGCGCGCGGTTGCCGACGCAATCGGGTAGGGGTTTTGTGGCAAGATAGCGGCGGCCACGGGAACAGTCGGCCCGCAGGGGAGCGCTCACCATGATCATCGGCATTCCACGCGAGACCCGCGCGGGCGAGACGCGCGTCGCCGCCACGCCGGAAACGGTGAAAAAACTCGCCGCGAGCGGAGCGCATACCCTCGTCGTCGAGGCCGGCGCGGGCACCGAATCGTCCCTGCCGGACAGCGACTTTCAGGCTGCGGGTGCACGCATCGGCAGTGCCGAGGAAGCCTTCGCCGCGGATATCGTGCTCAAGGTGCGCGCGCCCGGCGCAGACGAGCTGCCGCGGCTCAAACGCGGCGCGATGCTCATTGGGCTGCTCAATCCGTTCGACGCCGCGGGGCTTGCCTCGGTGGCGGCCACCGGTGTGTCCGGGTACGCACTGGAGTGGCTGCCGCGCATTTCGCGCGCGCAGTCGATGGACGTGCTCTCCTCGCAAGCCAACATCGCCGGCTACAAGGCGGTCATCCTCGCCGCCAACACCTACAGCCGCTTCATGCCGATGCTCATGACCGCTGCCGGTACGGTGAAGGCCGCGCGCGTGCTCATTCTCGGAGTGGGTGTCGCTGGACTGCAGGCGATCGCGACGGCAAAGCGCCTCGGCGCGGTCATCGAGGCCTCGGACGTGCGGCCCTCGGTCAAGGACCAGGTCGAGTCGCTGGGCGCGAAGTGGGTCGACGTGCCGTACGCCAACGACGAGGAACGCAAGATCGCCGAGGGCGTCGGCGGCTATGCCCGGCCCATGCCGCCGGAATGGATGGCGCGCCAGGGCGAGCTCATTCACGAGCGCTGCAAGAGCGTCGACATCCTCATCACAACGGCGCTCATTCCCGGGCGGCCTGCGCCGAAGCTCATCAAGGCCGCCACCGTCGCGGTGATGAAGCCGGGCGCGGTCATCGTCGATCTCGCCGTCGAGCAGGGCGGCAACGTCGAGGGTTCGGCGTTGGACCAGATCGTGACCAAGAACGGGGTGAAGATTGTCGGCTTTGGCAACCTGCCGGCGCTGGTGGCAACCGATGCCAGCGGCCTCTACGCGCGCAACGTGCTCAATTTCCTGGCGTTGTCGCTCAACGCCAAGAGCGGCGAGTTCGCGGTGCCGAAAGACGACGAGATCATCAAGGCGACGCTGGTGTGCGAGAACGGCGCCGTCGTGCCGAAGAGCTGAGTGACGCTTGGCTGCCCCGCCGTCGCGGCGGTGAGCATTGCCACAAGGAGAGGTCCATGACCGCAGGCGTAGAACCGATCGTCTTCTACCTGACCATTTTCGTGCTGGCGGTCTTTGTCGGCTATCACGTGATCTGGAACGTGACCCCCGCGCTGCATACGCCGCTGATGAGTCTCACCAACGCCATCTCCTCCATCATCCTGGTGGGGGCGATGCTCGCTGCCGGACCGGCGCAACTCGACTGGGGTGGGTGGCTGGGCGTGCTGGCGGTGACGCTCGTGTCGATCAACGTCGTCGGTGGTTTCATGGTCACCCAGCGCATGCTCGAAATGTTCAGGAAAAAGGAACCGAAGCCGGCGGAAAAAGCGTGAGCGCCGGGGAGACGCCATGAGCGCCAATCAACTCGCACTGTGGTATCTGGTCGCGGCGGTCTGTTTCATCCTCGCCCTGAAAGGGCTCTCCTCGCCCGCGTCGGCGCGGCGCGGCAACGCCCTGGGCATCATCGGCATGGCGATCGCCATCCTGGCCACGCTGTGGGTGATCTATGTGCATAGCCAGAACGTGCTGCCGATCCTGGGCGGCATGGTGGTCGGCGGCGTCATCGGGGCGATCGTCGCCCGGCGGGTGGAAATGACGCAGATGCCCGAGCTCGTCGCCGCCATGCATTCGCTGGTGGGCCTGGCCGCGGTGTTCATCGCCATCGCCGCGGTGAACAATCCGGAGGCGATGGGCTTGCATTCGCCGCTTACCGGCCTGCACAAGGCGGAGCTTTTCATCGGCACCTTCATCGGCGCGATCACCTTCTCTGGATCGGTCATCGCCTTCGGCAAGCTCTCCGGCAAGATGAAGAGCGCGCCGATCGTGTTCAAGGGCCAGCACTACGTCAATCTCGCCATCGGCATCGCCATGATCGGGTTCGGGGTTGCCTTCTTCATGGAACCGCCCGAGCTGCAATGGCTGCCGTTCATCGTGATGACGGCGCTGGCCTTCCTGCTCGGCTTCCTGTTGATCATTCCGATCGGCGGCGCGGACATGCCGGTGGTTATCTCGATGCTCAACAGTTATTCGGGCTGGGCCGCGGCGGGCATCGGCTTTTCCCTCGACAACCCGATGCTCATCATTGCCGGCTCCCTCGTCGGCTCCTCCGGTGCCATCCTTTCCTACATTATGTGCAAGGCGATGAACCGCTCGTTCATCAGCGTGATCCTGGGCGGCTTCGGCGGCGAGACCGCCGAGGCGGCCGGGGACGCGGAGAAGAAGAGCGTCAAGAGCGGCAGCGCCGACGACGCGGCGTTCCTGCTCTCCAATGCCGACACCGTGATCATCGTTCCCGGCTACGGCCTGGCCGTGGCGCGTGCCCAGCACGCGGTGAAGGAGTTGGCGGCCAAACTCTCCGCCAAGGGCGTCACCGTGAAATACGCCATTCACCCTGTCGCCGGGCGCATGCCGGGCCACATGAACGTGCTGCTCGCCGAAGCCGAGGTGCCCTACGACCAGGTGTTCGAAATGGAGGACATCAACGGCGAGTTCGCGCAAGCCGACGTGGCACTGATCCTTGGCGCCAACGACGTCGTCAACCCCCTCGCCGAGCAGAAGGGGAGCCCCATCTACGGCATGCCCATCATCGAGGCGTACAAGGCGCGCAGCGTCATCGTCAACAAGCGCTCGATGGCTTCCGGGTACGCGGGCCTGGACAATCCGCTGTTCTACTTGGACAAGACGATGATGGTCTTCGGCGACGCGAAAAAAGTGGTCGAAGACTTGGTCAAGGCGGTCGACTGACTGCCTTGCATGGCGCCGGCGCAGGTCGGGCCGGCGCGTCCTCGCGCTCGCGTATACTCGGGCCCCGCCGCGCGCTGCGCAAGTGCGCGGTATTGGAGCCTGGACGCGTGCCGATGCCAAGCGACGTGAGCGGTAAGCGGGTGGAACCGCGATGATGAGTCGAATCACAACCCGACCGGCGTTCTGGGTTGCGGTGGTCGTTCTATCGGCCTTTTCGGCCGTCTTTGCGTGGCGCTACTTTCCGGAGGCGCTGCCGCTCATCAACCTCGACGTCAAGATGTCGCGCGAGCGTGCGCTCGACGAGGCCGGGACAATCGCCGCGCGGCTGCATCTTGCTCCGGAGGATGCGCAGCGTGCGGTGATATTCGCGCACGACGGTCAGACGCAGAACTACGTCGAGCTCGAGGGCGGAGGCAAGGCTGCGTTCACCCGCCTGCTGTCGGGCGAGGAGTACTCGCCGTTCACCTGGGAAGTGCGGCTGTTCAAGCCGCGCGAGACCGCTGAAGCGCGCGTGCGCTTCAGGCCTGACGGCACCGTCGACGGCTTCAATCGCCACGTGCCCGAGATCGCACCGGGACCGGCGCTCGACGACGACGCCGCGCGCGCGATCGCCGAGGCGTCCGCGCATGGCGATTGGGGCGTCGATTTCGCCCCCTATAAACTGCTCGAGCAGTCGCGCGTGCAACGCCCCAACGGTCGCGTCGACCACACCTTCGTCTACGAGCGTAACGACATCGTCCTGGGCGAGGCGCACATTCGCCTGCAGCTTACCGTGAGCGGCGATGCCCTCACCGAGGTCACGCGCTTCGTGCATGTACCGGAAGCGTTCGGACGGCGGTTCGAGGAGCTGCGTTCGGCGAACAACAACATCGCCTTTGTCGCGAGCCTCACGGCCGGAGTCCTGTACTTCCTTGGCGGTTGCATCCTCGGTGTGGTCTGGCTGCTGCGCCGACGCTGGCTGTTGTGGAAACAGGCGCTCGTCGCCGGCGCCGTCGTCGCCGGGCTCAACGCGCTCGCGCTCCTCGCCAACGCGCCGCAGGCGTGGTTCAGCTACGACACCGCGCAGCCAATCGCGGTGTTCTGGGGGCAGCAAATCGGCATTGCCGCCCTCATGCTCTTCGGCGGTGGCCTCCTGTTGGCGCTGGTATTCATGGCCGCGGAAAGCCTTTCACGCAAGGCCTTCCCTTACCAGCCGCAGCTGTGGCGCCTCTGGTCGCGCGAGGCTGCGCCAACGCCCGCCATACTCGGGCGCACGCTTGGCGGCTACCTGTTCGTTCCGGTCGAACTGGCCTTTATCGCCGCCTTCTACTACGTCACCAACACCTACTTCGGCTGGTGGCAGCCCTCTGAAGCGCTCTCCGATCCGAACATTCTCGGCAGCGCCCTGCCGGCGCTCTCGCCGATCGGCCAAGCGCTGCAGGCCGGGTTCATGGAGGAGTGCCTGTTCCGCGCCGTGCCGTTGTCGCTTGCCGCGTTGATCGGCGCGCGCTTCGGCCACCGGCGCCTATTCATCGGCGTGACGCTGATTCTCGAGGCGCTCGTGTTCGCCTCCGCGCACGCCAACTATCCGGGCTTCCCGGCCTACTCGCGCTTAGTCGAACTGTTCCTGCCGGCATTGATCTGGGGACTCGTCTTTCTTCGCTTCGGGTTGCTACCGACGGTGGTTCTGCATGCGTTGTTCGACCTGACCCTGATGTCGCTGCCGGTCTTCCTGGTGCAGGGCCCGGGCGCGAACCTGAACCGTGGGTTGGTCGTTGCCGCCGCTCTCGTTCCGCTCGCCATTGTGCTCTGGCGGCGCTCCGTGGCGGGACGCTGGCTCTCCTTGCCGCCGGGGCTTCTCAATGGCGCCTGGCAGCCGGGCCTCGCGCTCGGCGCGGGCGCGGGGCAGGGCGCGCGCGCGGGCGCGGGCCTGTGGACGACCCGGGTCCAGCGCGCGCTGCCGCTGCTCGCACTCGCCGGGTTCGCCCTGTTCGCGTTCAGCGCCAACTTCAAGAGCGACGTGCCGCCGCTGAAGATCGACCGCGCCCAGGCCGAGGCGATCGCCGACTCGACGCTGAAGGAACGCGGTGTCACGCTCGGGCCCGAGTGGCAGCGCTCCGCAGTCATCAGCGAGGCGAGCGAGGAAGGTTCGACATGGGCGTGGAACAAGTTCGTCTGGCGCGAGGCGGGCAGGGAGGCGTACCGCAAGCTCATCGGCAACTGGCTCCCGCCCCCTCTGTGGGAGGTGCGCTATGCGCGCTTCTCCGGCGTCGACGTCGCCGACCGCGCCGAGGAGTGGCACGTGCGGGTCCAGGGTGACGGCACCATGCGTCTGGTGGAGCATCGGCTGCCCGAACAGCGCCCCGGCGCGCGCCTGAGCGAGGACCAGGCCCGCACCCTGGCGCAGAAGGAGATATCCGCGCGCCTTGGGCTTGACCCGGCGGCGCTCAAGGAAGTCGAGGTCAAGCAGGATCCGCATCCGGCGCGTACCGACTGGCAGTTCATCTACAACGACCCGCGCGTCGATGTCGGCGTGGGAGGCGAAGCGCGCGCGGTGCTCGAACTCGCCGGCGACGAGGTGGCCGGCTGGGGACGCTACATTTTCATTCCGGAAGCGTGGTATCGCACCGAGCGCGATCGCTCCAGCCGCCTCGGCATCCTGCGCATCGCCGTCGCCCTGGCGTTTGCGCTCGTTGCCATTGCCGCGCTCATCGGTGCCACGCTCGCCTGGACGCGCGATCACTTCGATCGCCGGGCGTTCTTCTGGTCGGCAGGTCTGCTTCTCGGGGCGTCGATCGTGGGCGCGATCAACCAGTGGCCGGTGATGGCGATGAGCCTCAATACCACCGAGCCGGTGCTAACCCAGATAGCGAAAGCATGCGGCGGCCTGCTCTTTGGCGCCGTGCTCACCGCACTCGCCGGCAGCATGTTCGTCGGCGTCGGCGCGCTCACCGCCCGCATTCACATCATCCCCGGACTCGATGCCAGGGCGCTGTGGCTGCGCGGCGCGGCAATGGCGCTCTTAGCGGTCGGTGTCGAAGTTGCGTTGGGCGCCATCTCGCCGGATAGCGTACCGGTGTGGCCGAAATACGAAATCGAAAACACGTGGCTGCCGTGGCTCGCGCGTGCGCTCGCTGCGATCAAGCTTCTGCCGCTGATTGGGTTCGCGATTGTGGCGCTCGACTGGCTTAGCCGCATTTCAGAGGGATGGACGCGGCGCCGTCTGCTCGCGACGGTGCTTTTGATGCTGACCAGCGCCGCAATTGCCGCGATCAGTGCCGAGCAGTGGTTTGACATTGCCGCCGCGGGACTCGTCGTGGGCGCGGTGGCGACGGTGCTCTTCGCCGCCGTGCTGCGCTTCGACCTGCGCGTGATTCCCCCCTTCGTCGCCGTCTATGCCTGCCTCATGCTCGTCGCCCAGTCGGCGCAAAAGGGGACGGCCCAGTCCGCACTCCTGGGCGTGATCGGCGTCGCGTCGAGCCTTGCCGTCGGTTGGGCGGTGACCCAGTACCTTCTTGTCATGGGGGTCGCCGCGGAGCCGAAGGCGGAATAAGCCTCGTTAGCGGATCGTCACCCAGTTCGGGGCAACGAAGTTGTCGGCACGGTGCACCGCGCGCACGTTCGACCGCGTGGCCCATGGAATCACCTGGCGATGCAGGGGCAGGTTGTACAGTTCGTCGTGCTGGATCATCAGCGCTTCGTTGATCAGTCGGCGCCGCTTCGCGACATCGACCTCGATCTTGATCTGGTCGACGAGGGAATCGAGCTTCACATCGTCGTAGCGCCCGTAGTTGAAATCGCCGTCGCCCTTGTTATCGCTGCCGTGCAGCACCGGCTGCAGGATGAAGACCGGATCGGTTGTGGCGCCACCCCAGCCCAGCATGTACAGGCTGGTGTCATGTTTCTCGAGCTTGGGGAAGTAGGTAGCGCGCGGCATCGCGGTCACCGCGGTCACGACGCCAATCTGGCTCCACATCGCGGCGAGCGCCTGGCAGATCTTCTCGTCGTTGACATAGCGATTGTTCGGGCAGTCGAGCGTCACCTCGAAACCCTTCGGGTAGCCCGCCTCGGCGAGCAGCTGTTTCGCTTTCGCCCGGTCGAAAGGAAACCGCTGCTCGGGCGCGACGATCCACGGCAGCGGTGCGGGCAGCATGGCGCCGGTGGGCTGCGAGAGCCCGCGCATGGTCGTCGTGCGGATCGCCTCGATATCGATCGCCTCGTAGAGCGCCTGCCGCACGCGCTTGTCCTTGAACGGATTCTTTCCCTTGACGCTGGAGTAGAGGAGCTCATCGCGCTGCTGATCCATGCCGATGAACACAATGCGGTTCTCGACCCCCTCGAGCACGGTGATGCCGTCGTTCTGCTTCAGACGCGGCACATCCTGCGGCGGCGGATCGTTGATCAGATCGATCTCGCCCGATACGAGCGCGGCCAGCCGCGTCGCATCCGAGACGATCGGGGTGAAAATCACTTCGTCGACGTTGCCTTCGAAGTGGCCCTCCTTGATCCCCCACCAGTTCGGGTTCTTGACCCACACCGTCTTCACGTCCGGTTCACGTGACTTCAGCATGTACGGGCCGGTGCCGTTGGCCTGGTGGGCCGTGATCATGTCCTCGCTCTGGGTGAAATTCTGCGGCTTGGTTGCCCCGTTCCTTTCGCACCAGGCACGGCTCATGATGTTGATGAGCGCGACCTGGTCGAGCTCGATCGGGTTGGGGCCCTGGGTCTTGAAATCGACAGTGAGATCGTCGATCTTCTTCGGGATGCCGGCTGCGTTGGCGTAGACGCGAAGCTGCGAAGTCTCGGCGCGCGCCCGCTCGTAACTGAACACGACGTCGTCGGCGGTGAACGGCGTGCCGTCGTGGAACTTGACGCCGGGCCGCAGCTTGAAGCGCCACGTCACCGGGTCGACTTGCTGCCAGGACACCGCCAGTGCCGGCACGAGGTTTA
>Ga0302326_10029478_pt1 | contig 11010 bp, 11 predicted proteins | sample Palsa_T0_3_FD_202264 | JGI IMG/M metagenome (GOLD analysis project Ga0302326, IMG submission 202264) | Peat permafrost microbial communities from Stordalen Mire near Abisko, Sweden - Palsa_T0_3 | ecosystem: Environmental > Terrestrial > Soil > Palsa > Peat permafrost | place: Sweden: Abisko...
AGATAGCCCAGCCAGTGTTTGTAAGACTTTGGCGTCCAAAGATCCGCCAGCAGTACAGCCATCGCCAGGCCGATCACAGCCAGTTCCAACGAAATCATGGCCAGGTTCATCGCTGCGGTCCTCCCGGTTTCAGCGCGTCCTCACCCACAATCTGTGCCACCTGCGCAACGCTCGCTTTGATATTATCCGTCAGCAGCCGCGGAAAGCAGCCAAAGAGAAGCAACCCGGCCAGGAGCAATCCGTAGGGCATTCTGCGCCAGAAGGAGGTGACATCGCCAATGCCCGTCCAATCCTTGCTTCCGTGCCAGATGGAGCGAATGGCGCGGAGCATATAAACGCCGGCGATGACCAGAGCGCCCCAGATGGCCAGCATGGTGACCACCTCGGAACGGTTCCAACCGCCAAAGAAAACAAGGCTCTCGCCAAAAAAACCGGCGAAGCCCGGCAAACCGCACCCGGCCATCATAGTCATGATCATAACCGTGCCGATGAAAGGCAACCGTTTGAGCAAGCCACCCATTTGATCCATGTCCAGCGTCTTAAGTTCGTCGCGCAGATAACCGCTCAGGGCGAAACACAGTGCCGCCAGAAACCCATGTGCCACCATGACGACGACCGTGCCGGTGAAGCCAATCAAGCTCATGCTGGCGATGCCCAAAAAAGCAAATCCGACGTGCGCCACACTGGAATTACCAATGAGCAAATTCAAATCGCGCTGGCGCATAGCCACCATCCCGCAAATGACAACATTACCCAGACCGGCCGCGGCAATGATGTAAGCCCATCGCTGCGCCTCGAAGGGCATCAGCGGCAGGGCGATGCGAAGCAGTCCGTATAGGCCGAATTTCTTCAGCACGCCGGCGTGGATCATGGCGGCGCCCGTCGGCGCCGACCCGTAACCCAGCGGCGCCCAAGTGTAAAATGGAAAGAGCGAGACCAGGATACCGAAGCCGATCAGCAACAAAGGAAAAATCCATTGTTCGACCCAGAGGTTCATGGGATGCGCCTTGAAGTAAGCCGTTAACTCGACGATGTCGAACGTCCGGGACGCGGCCGGCATTTGCAGATAGACGGCCAGAAGTCCGGCCAGGACCAGCAAAGCTCCTATGCTCAAATAAATCGTGATTTGGTAGGCGGCGTAACTCTTGTCCTTCCCGCTCCCCCAAACCCCGATCAAGATAAACGCCGGCACCAGAGCCAATTCGTGCAGGAAATAAAAGAAAAACAGATCAAGCGAGGCGAAAGCGCCGAGGATGCCGCCACCCATCAAGAGCAATAAAATATAATAAGCCTTTTCGCGCGTATTGATTCGCCACGAGACACAAACGGCGGCGAAAAGCACGATCGCGCCCATCAGGATCAATCCCAGGTTCAGCCCGTCCGCGCCCACGTGGTAACTGATACCGACGCTGGGCGCCCAAAGATGCCGCTCTTCAAAGCGAAATCCGGCTGAGGAAGGTTGCCCGTCAAATTTGCAAAATGTGACCACCGCAATAATCATCGAAACACACGTGGCCAGCAGGGCCACGCAGCGAATGGCAAAGCGATAATTGGCCGGAATGAGCGTCAGGAGCAGAGCGGCCAGCAGCGGGATGATGAAGATGAGGGTGAGCGGCGACATGGATTAGCGTGTCAATACCAAATAAAGAGCCAGCGCGGCCCCGGCGGCCGTCAGGAGCGTGTAGGTCTGCAAATTGCCGGTTTGCACAAGGCGAAGGACGCGGCCCGTTCCCTCGGCCGTGCCATGCACGAGGCGGACCAAAAGTTGAAGGCATTGGTCGCCCAGGTTGGCGGCCATCGCCGGCAAATCATGGAACAGGGCAACCACTTCCGCGTAAAATTCGTCGAAATAAAACTTGTTGCGCAGGACGGTGCTCAGATCGGGTATTTTGGCCGGCAGCGGATCCGAAGCAGCGTCGTAATAATAAAAATAAGCCAATCCCAAACCCAAGGCGAACGCCCCCAAACCGAGCATGGCTGCAAGAGGCGCAGCTTCAAAGGGTTCAAACGGAGCAAAGACCGGAGCGGTCGCCGCGCCGGCTTCAAACTGCGGCGTGATGAACTGCTTTATTCCGATGAAACCGCCCACTGCGGCAGCCACCGCTAGGAGAACCAGTGGATAGGCGATGGAGCGCGATTTGGGCGGATGCTCGCCCAGAGGTGTTTTTTGCTGGCCAAAAAAGACGACAAAGATAAGTCGAAACATGTAAAAGGTGGTTAGAAAAGCCACGAAAACCCCGAGGGCAAAAAGCGTTTTGCTATGTTCCCAGGCGGCGGCCAAAATGGCGTCCTTGCTAAAAAATCCGCTCAACGGCCATAAGCCGCATAAAGCCAGTGTACCTACCAAAAAAGTCCGATAAGTTACCGGTATCTTGTTGCGCAAGCCGCCCATTTTCCAAATATTTTGCTCATCGCTCAGAGCGTGGATAACTGCTCCGGCGCCCAGGAACAGCAGCGCTTTGAAAAAGGCGTGCGTGGTCAAGTGGAACATCGCGGTCGTCGGTGCGGCGAACCCCACCGCCATAACCATGTAGCCAAGTTGGGAAAGTGTCGAGTAAGCCAGGATTCGTTTAATGTCATCCTGCTGAATGGCGATCAAAGCCGACATCAAAGCGGTGATGCCGCCAATCCAGGCAATAACGTGCAGCGTCACAGGGGTGAAAAAATGGCCGCTGATCAAAAAGACCCGGCACAGCATATACACGCCGGCCGCCACCATCGTCGCCGCGTGAATTAGGGCGCTCACGGGCGTCGGGCCTTCCATCGCGTCCGGCAGCCAAACATGCAAAGGAAATTGCGCGGATTTGCCCACCGCTCCGCAAAAAACTAAAAGCCCGACAAAGGTGGCCGTGGTATCGAACATTTCCGGGTCTCGGATAAGTTGTTCCTTCATGACCGAAAAGTTCAAAGTCCCGGTCATAGCCCAGGCCAAAATAATGCCGACGAGAAAACCAAAGTCGCCCAGGCGATTAGTCAGGAAAGCTTTTTTGGCCGCGTCGGCCGCAGAGGGTTTTTGATACCAAAAGCCAATCAGCAAATAGCTGCATAAGCCGACAAGTTCCCAAAAACAAAACATCTGGAAAAAATTATTACTGATGACGACGCCAATCATCGAAAAAATGAACAGGCTCAGAAAGGCAAAAAAGCGGGAAAAGCCCGGGTCGCCATGCATATAGGCCGTGGAATAAATATGAATGACGGAACCGACGCCAGTCACGACCAGGAGCATGAGCAAGCTCAGGGCGTCGAAGTGCAGCCCGAAATCGATATTAAGAGAACCGACATGCAGCCATTCGTACGAAAGGTGGGGAACCGCCGTTGGCCCGTTGGCCAGGAACTCGGCGTACAAAACAACGGTGGCCAGGAACGAAATCAGGACCGCGCCGATGGAAACAGCCGCGGCAAAGTGCGGATCGCGCTGAAGAAAAAATGTGATCAAAACCGCTGACAGCAGCGGCAGGAACAAAATCAGCCAAGGCAGCGGTTCGTTCATGGTTAGTTTTTCAGCGTGGCCAAATCTTCGACATGCGTCGTATGGCGGCGACGGTAAAGGGCGACAATCAGCGCCAACCCGACTGCGACTTCGGACGCCGCCACGGTAATAATGAAAAAAACGATGATCTGGCCGTCGAGATTGTTGTTAAAGCGGGAGAAGGCAGCCAGCGCAAGGTTGGCGGCGTTGAGCATCAGTTCCAACGACATATAAATGACCAAAAGGTTGCGCCGCACAATCACGCCCAGCAATCCGAGGCAGAACAAAAGCACGCTGACCACAAGATAATGTTCCAGGCCGATCGGCGTCATTTGAGGTCCTTTTTGCTCAACATAATTGTGCCCATCATCGCCACCAGCAGTACCAAGGAGATTAATTCAAAGGGCAGCGCGAAGTTGGTGAACAGCCTGGCGCCTAAATTCAAAGTGGAACCTTCCAAATTGGAGGGCGTCAACCCTGCTCCAATGTGGGCGTGTCGCAGCGCGCCAATGATGACCAGGGCCAAACCCGCCACCGCGACCGTCGCGATGACGCCGACCACCGTTTTAATGGTGCGCGCTTCCTCCTCCTTCAAATCCAGCAACATGATGACGAAAAGAAAAAGCACCATGACCGCGCCCGCATAGACAAGAATTTGCACCGCCGCCAGGAAAAAAGCGTGCAGCATCACGAACAAGCCGGCCAGTGAAACAATGGTCAAGACTAGAAACATCGCGCTGGTGATGGGATTGCGCGTGAACGGATTGGCAATGACCAACACCCCGCACAAAAGAGTCAAGGCCGCAAAAAGATAGAAAAAAAACATGTGCATCTACTTATTTTTCCACTTCCAGATTTTGTCCTGGTGCGTGCCGCCGAGCGACAGCAGTTTGGCCTTGTCGTAAACCATTTCCTCGCGGGTCAACCCGGTCAGGGAATAATCCTTCATCAAGAAAATGGCTTCTTCGGGGCATACTTCCTGGCAAAGCCCGCAGAAAATGCAGCGCAGCATGTCGATTTTGAATTCCTTGGGGATCTTTTCCACATTACCGGCTTCCGGCGCGGGGGCCGGGCCGGGTGGAGTGATGCGGATGGCTTTCGGGGGACAGATAAATTCGCAAAGCTGGCAGGAGACGCATTTGGTGCGGCCTTCAGGGTCTTTAACCAAATAAGGCGCGCCGCGATAGCCTTCGGGCACGGTCCATTTCTCCTCGGGATATTGCATGGTCACCTTCTTCTTAAAGAAGTGCAGTATGGTGACGCGAAGCCCGCCGATGATGGCGGGAAGATAAAGTCGCTCCCAAAAATTTAGTTTTGTTCGTTTAACAATCATGTCAGTCCGTTCAAGCCAGTTTCCACCATAGGAAAACTGCGGTGACCAGGATATTAGCCAAAGACAGCGGCAAAAAGCGCCGCCAGCCCAAATCCATCAATTGATCATAGCGGAAGCGCGGCCACATCCAGCGCACCCAAATAAAGACGCCCACGAGCACGGCTACTTTCGCCATGAAAATAAGGATGTGAACCACCCCCAAGACGATTGTATCGGCCGGCCGGTTCAAGCCGCCGATGGGCAATGACCAGCCGCCCAGAAACAAGGTGACCATCATGGCCGAGGCCGCAATGATGTTGGCGTATTCTCCCATGAAGAAAAGCGCGAATTTCATCGAGCTGTATTCCGTGTTGTATCCACCGACCAATTCCTGCTCCGATTCCGGCAGATCGAAAGGCAGCCGGTTGGTTTCAGCAAAGGAGGAGACGACGAAAATGAGAAACGAAATCGGCGCGTAGAAAATCAGCCAGCCGTGTTCGGCCTGGTATTGGACCACCTTGCTCAAATTCAATTCGCCCGTGATTAGGAAGATGGGAATGACCGACATGCCCATGGCAATTTCGTAAGAAATCATTTGCGCGCTGGAACGAATGCCGCCTAAAAACGGATACTTGGAATTGGAGGCGTAACCAGCCAGCACAATTCCGTAAACGCCCAGGGAAACGATGCCAAAGGTGTAAAGGATGCCTACGTTGAGGTCCGCGATCACCATTTTCTCGCCGAACAGTTGTGAACCAAACGGTATCACCGCCAACACCAGCAAGGCCGGAATCATCAACACCATCGGCGCCAGCCAAAAATATGCTTTGTGGACGTGCGCCGGAACGAAGTCTTCCTTCAGGAAAGTTTTAACTCCATCCGCGAGAGGCTGCCAGAAACCGAACGGCCCGACTCGATTCGGCCCAATTCTATCCTGGATCCATGCGCAAATTTTTCGTTCGGCCAACACTGAATACGCCACTCCCGGCATCACCGTTCCGAAAACAAACGCAATTTTCATTGCGCTAACCAGGACCAGGTGCCAGGTGCTACTTAGGTGATGAAACCATTCCATTACGTTTATACTTTCAAATTCAAATGGGCACCGTGACTCCCAAATCGCCCAAACCGGCCCACGTCAAGCCTTTGAATGCAGGCACGTCGGCGGCCATTTCGTTGAACAATCCTTCGACGGTGGAGTAGCCATTCAAGCCCGTCAGTCCGCGCGTTAATTCATGCAGGAATTCCCACTCCGGTCGGGCATCCCCTTTGGGCTGGACGGTCTGCGAGAACCGTTGCACGCGTCCCTTGACATTGACGAAGCTGCCGCGCTTTTCGACGTGAGCGCAACCGGGCAAAAGATAGTGCGCCAGGGCGGTCGTTTTGTTGGGCAGGATGTCGCACACAATCAAGCAGTCGAGCTTGGCCAGCAAGTTCTCGCCTATTCCGGCCTTGGTGACATCTTCGCCAAAGACGATGAGCGTTTTGATCATTTCGTCAGCGATCCCCGCCGCGATCTTCGGCAAATTCGAGCCCATGGGCGAAGCGGAAAAACCGATCAATCGTGAGCCGGTGGTGTTGGGATTGCGGTCCGTGCTTAAGAGCAATTTATCACCCTCCCCTGCCCTTGGGATGGAATCCGTCAAAGCTTCAAGTTTGGCCGCCATCTTTTTCAAGAGATAAAGCTCTTCGTTGGTTTGCCGCGCCGAGGCGACGATGGCCGAAGTGCCGGGCCGAGTTCGGCTGAGAATCTCGTTGATCGCGGCCAAAGCCCCCAACCAGGTTCCGTTTTGGCGCGCGCCTCCCAACTTGCCTCCTTGAATTCGCGTCAAGCGGTCGGGGCTGTTGATCCATTTATAATTTAATCGCCCGTAATCACACATCCAGGAGGAATTGACGGCGTCGTTATCGCGCGGCTCGAAGCGATAGACTTTCTCCTCGCGCGAACCAACAACAATATTACAACCCGTGCCGCAACTCGAGCACACGCTGTTTCCTTCCTTAAGGAACCACACCCGCATTTGAAAACGAAAATCCTTCGACGTGAGGGCCCCGACCGGGCAAATATCCGCCGTATTCAGGGTGTAGTTATTATCGAACGTATTGCCGGGATAACGGGTCAGCGTGCTGTGGCTGCCGCGCTGCACAAATCCCAAAGCGTCGTCGCCGGCGATGTCGCGCGTAAAGCGAATGCAGCGCGAACAAAGGATGCAGCGTTCGTCGTCAAGCATAATACGCGGCCCCAAATCCACTTGCTTGGGCTTATGGACTTTTTCCTCCGCAAAACGGCTGGCCGATTTTCCGTAATCCACGGAATATTCCTGCAACTTGCATTCGCCCGCCTGATCGCAAATCGGGCAATCCAACGGGTGATTAATCAAAAGCGATTCCAGCACCGATTGCCGCATCTGCTTGGTCGCGGGCGAACTTGGATAAATTTCCATGCCGGGAGAAATGGGCGTCGCGCAGGAAATCGCGCCGCGGGGGGTGCCTGGTTCGTACGGCAGGACGGAGCGGGCAATCTTTGGCGTGCCATCGGGATTAAGGACAGGCTTGCGATCCGGCCCCATCATGGGTGTTCCAAATTCCAACAGGCACATGCGGCAATTGCCGACGACGGCCAGCTTAGGATGGTAGCAATAATGGGGAACTTCGACGCCCGCGAATTCACACGCCTGGAGCATGGTAGTGGCCTGCAACTTGCCCTGCCAATCGGGCGTCAGCTTTGGCACATCAATTTCGCGGCCATCCACTTTGATTTTGACGGTTTCCGCCGGCGGCGCGGGTTTCGGGGCTGATGTTGGTTCCTGAGGCATGGTTATGATTTGGCCAACTTTTTCACGAAAGCTTTGTGTTCGGCGCTCTTGAGGCCTTTGTGGAGATTGCGGAAAATTCCCTTATCGAATCCTTTGCCAGCAAGAAGTGATAGCCAATCTATCCACAATCCGGGAAAAACGCGGCTGTAGGCGACTAGCACATCCGCATTATGTCGCATCGGCAACGAAACATATTCGCCATTCTCCAAAGTGTACCAATGAAACTTCGGTTCATCGGCCATTTCCCAAACGATGTATTCCTGGATTTGGTTTCTTAGATAGACCGCCTTTTTCTCATTCAAATCGAAGGAACGACTGCTCAAGGATATTTCCGCTACTAATTCTGGCCGTCCTTCCAATAGGCCGGTCGCCCCAACTCTTGTGCGGCTCATACTGCCAGATTCAATCCAGAGCATAACGTCGGGTTGATATTCGTTTTTCCCATCCAACCGCACCGAAGCATTGACCGCAAAGGCAACTTTTGGTGTGGCTGTGGCGTACTGCCCTAGAAGCAACCCGAGCAGGCCATTAGATTTTCCGTGATCACTGCTGATTGGAGGAGACATAAAAACAATTCCTTCAATTAACTCAGCTTTATTGTCGCCAGACAGCGCTTCATAACGCCGCTCGAATTCGGGCACGCTTAAATGATCGCCGTTTAACAACAGAGGCGAGCTAAACGAATGTGCATGACTATTCTGTTTGCCGTTTCTGCTTTTATGGACCGTGGCCGTGCTCATGTCTTTAGGAGATTTCTCCTTGGTGCAAATCAGTGATTGGAAAAATCAATTCGTAATCGCCCCACATGAGATTTCCATGATTAATCTGGAAAGTGTTAAATTTTGCCAGAGCACGATACTCTGTAAACATGGGGTTGGTCGCCTTCTTCAAAAAAGGGCCAAAAGCAACGGTCTGCGCAGTTCCATCGTTAAAGCGAAGTGAAACACGATGACGACCGGCATGCGTTGCCTCGGTAACTTCCAAATATTTCTTGGAGCGTGTTTTCATCTTAGTTTCGGTTCATTCCTCATTCCCCAGGACTCGCGGCAATTTTCATCCCTTGCGATGGCCCCGCTCCCTGATTCTTGGCTTCGTCGGCGGTGCCACGGGCTTCAAATTCGTCCCGGAATTTGTTGACAAAGCTCAACACCGGCCAGGCGCACGCCTCGCCAAAAGCGCAAATGGTCCGGCCCTGGATGTTTTGCGCAATGTTCAAAACATAATCGGCGTCCTGCCTGCGCCCCTGACCGTGGGCCATCCGATGCAACGCTTTGGACAGCCACAACGATCCTTCGCGGCAGGGCGTGCATTGCCCGCAACTCTCGTGCGCGTAAAAATCCGCGATGTTCGCCAGCGCCGCGACGATGTCGGTCGTGTCGTCCATGACAATGATCGCGCCCGAACCGGACATGCTCCCGGTTTGTTGCAGCGAATCGAAATCATAAGGAATATCCAACATGTCCACCTCGACCGTGGTGGGCTGGCCGTCCGCGCCTTTGCGTTTCATTTTGAATTTCTCGCCCGCTTTGAACACTTTCGCCGACGATCCGCCAGGAATGACCGCTTTCAATTTCCGTCCCTCGCGCAATCCGCCGCCGAAATTCTCGTGAAAAATCAACTCACCCAAAGTCGCCTTGCCAACCTCCACCTCGAAAAAGCCCGGTTTACGCACATGGCCGCTGACGCTGACGATACGCGTGCCCGTATTATTGGGCGTGCCGAGCTTGGCGTATTCCGCGCCGCCCATGAGCAGGATATGTTTGACGGCGGCCAGCGTTTCCACGTTGTTGACAATCGTCGGGCATTGATAGAGGCCGAGCACCGCCGGAAAATAAGGCGGCTTGATTCGCGGATAAGCCCTTTTTCCTTCCAGGGATTCAATCAACCCGGTTTCCTCGCCGCAAATATATGCGCCCGCGCCGCGATGAATGTGGATATCAAGGTCGAATCCGCTGCCGAGAATATTCTTGCCCAGAAAGTTGTTCGCGCGCGCCTCCGCCAACGCGCGCAGGAGAAGCTTCGCCCCATCGGGCATTTCGCCGCGAATGTAGATATAAGCCAAATGGACGTCATTGGCGAAACATGAGATAATCATGCCTTCCAGCAACTGGTGCGGGTCCTTGTAAATAATCTGCCGGTCTTTGAACGTGCCCGGCTCCGACTCGTCCGCATTGCAAATCAGGTAAATAGGCTTGCCGCTCTTGCGATCGACGAAGGACCATTTCAGCCCGCAGGAGAACCCAGCACCGCCGCGTCCGCGCAATCCGGACACTTTCACGTCTTCCCGAATTTGCTCCTGCGGCGAAAGCTTTTTGCCGTCGGGCAAATCCTTGGCGGCTAAAGCCAAAGCTTTTTTCAAGGCCTCGTAGCCGCCGTGGCGCAGATAGCACGCCATCTCCGGGGTGTAACCCGGTTGCAAGGCGTTTTTTAAAATGAGCCTGTATTCTTGCGGCATATCTTGACTCACAGCTAAAAATAATTAAAATTTACTCCGCACTTTTGCCCGATGGTGTAACGGTAGCACAGCAGACTCTGGATCTGTTTGTCATGGTTCAAATCCATGTCGGGCAGCCAAATCATTTTCGAGGGCCTTTTGCTCGCTTTAGTTTCAGAACACTCTCGATTTGTTGTAAATGCACCAGGTCTTTAGGTCTTCCAATAGCTAACTTGCTTTTTTTGATTTTCTCGAGTGGCAACGCGGCAACGGTCAATTTTTCAAAAGGCAACCACACAGCCTTGGCGTATTCCCTCGTAAAAGAAGCAATACCTGTAACTGAATAAACAAAATTCACTAAGGTTTCGTCGCTTAATGCGATTACGGTGTTTCGCAACATCGTTGCGCCTTGGGCCAAGGCAAGCTTCATTGGCCTCCTATATTCTCGTGCTGGCAGATTGATCCATAAATCAACATCAATCGTGGACCCGGGAACACCTTGAAAAATGGCCGCAGACATACCGATCAAAAGGAATTCAATTTTTTCCTCCCTGAGCGCCCCCATAAGCCGAGCGAGCGGAGAAAGGTCACGTTCATTTGCCAGCGCTCGGCGGGCGTCGCCGCCAGGCTTCGCGCGTACAGGATTTTTTCGTGTTCGTCGAAGCCGGGCACTCGTTTTATCCGCTCGTAAACCTTGGGCCAATCTTTTAGAGTCGTTTTCATTTGATTCAGTATTCACGCTACTTACGAACGTCCATCGAATCATCCGCGTTCAGTCAAAATCTGCTCCGCCTTCTGGCTGGTCACGCCTTCATAAAAATCGTCATTAACCATCACCACAGGTGCTGTACCGCAACTGGCCAAACACTCGACAAATTCCACCGAAAATTTTCCATCCTTGGTTGTTTGCACATCGTGCGCGGACGAATCCAGCCCAAGCTTCTGGCAAAAATAATCGCGCAACTCATGGCTTCCG
>Ga0302326_10029479_pt1 | contig 11010 bp, 5 predicted proteins | sample Palsa_T0_3_FD_202264 | JGI IMG/M metagenome (GOLD analysis project Ga0302326, IMG submission 202264) | Peat permafrost microbial communities from Stordalen Mire near Abisko, Sweden - Palsa_T0_3 | ecosystem: Environmental > Terrestrial > Soil > Palsa > Peat permafrost | place: Sweden: Abisko...
CCGCCCCCCCCCGACCCCTTACGGCAAGTCCGTCGATCCCATCAGATAGCGGTCGCACTCGCGCGCGGCTCCGCGGCCCTCGTTGAAAGCCCAGACCACCAGGCTCTGGCCCCGGCGGCAGTCGCCCGCCGCAAACACGCCCGGGAGGCTGGTCGCGTACTTTTCGTACTCGGCCTTGATATTGCTGCGGGCGTCGGTCTCGACGCCTATTCCCTTGAGCAGCGTCTGCTCGGGCCCGAGAAAACCCATGGCCAGAAGCACCAGCTGCGCCGGCCGCGTCCGCTCGGTGCCCGGCACCTCCTGGGGCACGAACTGGCCCTTGTCATTTTTCGACCAGGTGATTTCCACGGTCACCAGCTCCTGCACGCGGCCGTCCGCATCGCCGATGAACTTCTTCACCGTCGTGAGATAGACCCGCGGATCCGCACCAAACCGAGCCGCGGCCTCTTCCTGGCCGTAGTCCATCTTGTAGACCTTGGGCCATTCCGGCCAGGGGTTGTCGCCCGCGCGATCCAGCGGGGGCTTGGGCAGGATCTCGATTTGCACCAGGCTCTTGCAGCCATGGCGCATCGCCGTGCCCACGCAGTCGGTGCCGGTGTCGCCGCCGCCGATGACCACGACGTCGCGGCCGCGCGCGTGGATCGGGGTGTGCTCGGCGCCGCTATTGAGCACCGCCTTGGTGTTGGCGGTGAGGTACTCCATGGCGAAATGCACCCCGGCGAGCTTGCGGCCCTCGATCGGCAGGTCCCGCGGTTGGGTGGCCCCGGTGCAGATGACCGTGGCGTCGAATTCCCTGAGCAGGGCCGCGGCCGCGATGTTTTCGCCGATGGCGGCATTGCAGACAAACTTGATTCCCTCCCCTTCCATGACCTTCAGGCGGCGCAGCACGACCTCCTCCTTGTCGAGCTTCATGTTCGGAATGCCGTACATCAGGAGGCCGCCGGGCCGGTCCGCCCGCTCGAAGACCGTCACGGTGTGGCCGGCGCGATTGAGCTGCGCGGCGGCGGAGAGGCCGGCGGGACCGGAACCGATCACGGCGACCTTCTTGCCGGTGCGCACCGCCGGCGCCTCGGGGACCACCCAGCCCTCTTCCCAACCGCGGTCGATGATCGCGCACTCGATGTTCTTGATCGTGACCGGCGGAGAACTGATGCCCAGGACGCAGGAGCCCTCGCACGGCGCGGGGCAGACCCGGCCGGTGAACTCCGGAAAGTTATTCGTCTTGTGCAGGCGCTCCAGCGCCTCCCGCCAGAGGCCGCGGTAGACCAGGTCGTTCCATTCCGGGATGAGGTTGTGGATGGGGCAGCCCGACGCCATCCCGCTGACGACCTTGCCGGTGTGGCAGAAGGGCACCCCGCAGTCCATGCAGCGGGCGCCCTGCTGCCGGAGATGCTTCTCGTCCAGGTGGTCGTGGAACTCCTTCCAGTCTCCCGCGCGCTCGAGCGGGGCCCGGTCCGCGGGCAATTCCCGCAAATATTCGAGGAATCCGGTTGGTTTGCCCATCGTGCTAGGTTGAAGCGGGAATCGGGTCAGTTCCCGCCGATGCGGGAGAGATCGCGGGCATTTTCCTCGAAAGCGGCCATGATGGCCTCGTCGCCCGTCAGGCCCTGCCCCTGGGCGCGCTCAATGCAGTTCAGGATGCGCTTGTAGTCCTTCGGCATGACCTTGGTAAAACGGGGCGCCATCGCCTCCCAGGCGTCGAGCACCTGCCGGGCCCGCGTGCTCTTCGTGTAGGCGTAGTGCCTTTCGATCATGCCGCGGACCGCGGCGATCTCGGCGGGGGTCTCGAGCCTCTCGAGTCCGACCATCTGGGAATTGACCTGGGAGGGGAAGTTGCCGCTCTCGTCCAAGACGTAGGCGATGCCACCGGACATGCCGGCGGCAAAATTCCTCCCGGTCGGTCCGAGAATCACCACGCGGCCTCCCGTCATGTATTCGCAGCCGTGGTCGCCCACGGACTCCACCACGGCGTTGACTCCGCTGTTGCGGACGCAGAAACGCTCGCCGGCCATCCCGCGGATATAGGCCTCGCCGCTGGTCGCCCCGTAGAAGGCGACATTGCCGATGATAATGTTCTCCTCCGGCACGAACGAGGAGCCGCGCGGCGGAAAGATGATCAGTTTGCCGCCGGAGAGTCCCTTGCCGACATAGTCGTTGGCGTCGCCCTCGATCGTGAAGGTCATCCCCCTGGGCAGGAAGGCGCCAAAGCTTTGTCCGGCCGAGCCCGTGAAGCGGACCTGGATCGTGTCCTCGGGCAGCCCGGCGGCACCCCACTTCTTCGTCACTTCGCCGCCGGTAATCGTCCCGACGACCCGGTGAATGTTGCGGATCGGCATTTCGGCCACGACCTTTTCTCCCCGCTCGATCGCGGGACGGCAGATCTCCAGGAGCGAGGAGGCGTCGATCGACTTGTCCAGCCCGTGGTCCTGCTGCACCTGGCAGAAGCGACCGACTTCCGGCCCGACGTCGGGCTGGTAGAGGATGTTGCTGAAATCGAGCCCCTTGGCCTTCCAGTGCTCGACGGCCTTGCGGGCCTCGAGCCGGTCGACCCGGCCGACCATCTCCTCGATGCCGCGGAAGCCGAGCTGCGCCATGATCTCGCGGACGTCCTCCGCGATGAATTTCATGAAGTTGATCACGTGCTCGGGCTTGCCCGCAAATCGCGCCCGCAACCGCGGATCCTGCGTCGCCACGCCGACCGGACAGGTGTTGAGATGGCAGACGCGCATCATGATGCAGCCGGTCGCGACCAACGGCGCGGTGGCGAAGCCGAATTCCTCGGCGCCGAGCAGGGCGGCAATGACGACGTCGCGGCCGGTCTTCAGCTGGCCGTCGGTCTCGACCACGATGCGGCTGCGAAGATTGTTGAGGACGAGTGTCTGGTGGGTCTCGGCCAGGCCGAGCTCCCAGGGCAGGCCGGCGTGGGTGATCGAGGTCTGCGGCGAAGCGCCGGTGCCCCCGTCATAGCCGCTGATCAGGACGACGTCGGCGTGCGCCTTGGCCACGCCGGCCGCGACCGTCCCAACGCCCACCTCGGCCACCAGCTTCACGCTGATGCGCGCCAGGCGGTTGCCGTTCTTTAAGTCGTGGATCAACTCGGACAGATCCTCGATCGAATAGATGTCGTGGTGCGGCGGCGGGGAAATCAGGCCCACGCCCGCGGTGGTCAGCCGGGTCTTGGCCACCCAGGGGTAGACCTTGGTGCCCGGCAGCTGGCCGCCCTCGCCCGGCTTCGCGCCCTGCGCCATCTTGATCTGGAGCTCCCGCGCGTTGACCAGGTATTCGCTGGTCACGCCGAAGCGGCCGGAGGCGACCTGCTTGATCGCGGAATTCTTGGAGTCGCCGTTGGCCATCAGCACATACCGGGCGGGATCCTCGCCGCCCTCGCCCGTGTTGCTCTTGCCCCCGATGCGGTTCATGGCGATCGCGAGCGTCTCGTGCGCTTCCTGGCTGATCGAGCCGTAGGACATGGCGCCGGTCTTGAACCGCTTCACGATCGCCTCGACCGACTCCACTTCCGCCAGGGGAATGGACGGGCCGGCCTTGAAATCCAACAGGCCGCGCAGGGTGCAGAGGTTCTGCGACTGGTCGTTGATCAGCTTGGCGTATTCCTTGAAGACGGCGAAGCTGCCCGTGCGCACGGACTTCTGCAGCCGGTGGATCGATTCCGGATTAAAAAGATGCGCTTCGCCCTCGCTGCGCCACTGGAGCAAGCCGCCCGCCGGCAGCACGTGGCCGTTGACCTGCCGATCGGGGAAAGCCGTGTGGTGCCGCATCAGGACTTCCTGGGCGATCACGTTCAGGCCGATGCCGCCGACCCGCGATGAGGTCCAGGTGAAGTAGTGATCGATCACGTCCTGCCGCAGCCCGATCGCCTCGAAGACCTGCGCGCCGCGATAGCTCTGGATGGCGGAGATGCCCATCTTGGACGCGACCTTTATCACTCCCTTGGCGGCGGCCTTGACGAAGTTCTTGCAGGCGGTCTGATGATCGATGTTCACCAGCAGGCCCTCGCGGATCATGTCGTCCATCGTCTCGAACGCGACGTAAGGATTGATGGCGCTGCAGCCGTAGCCGATCAGCAGCGAAAAGTGGTGCACTTCCCGCGCCTCGCCCGTTTCCAGCACGAGGCTGACGCGCGTCCGCAAGCCCTCCCGGATCAGGTAATGGTGCAGCCCGGCGATGGCGAGCAGGGCGGGGACCGGGGCGCGGTCCTGATCGACCCCCCGGTCGCTGAGGATCAGGACGTTCACCCCCTCCTCCGTGATCATGCGGCTCGCGTTGGCGGAAAGCTCCTCCATCGACTTGGCCAACCCCTCCTCGCCGCGGGCGACCGGGAACAGGATCGGCAGCACGCCCACCTTGAGGGCGGGCAGCTGCATCAGGCGGATCTTGGCCAACTCCTCGTTGGTCAGGATGGGCCACTTCAGCTCGAGGCGCCGGCAGGCCGTCGCGTCGGGATGAAGCAGATTGCCCTCCGAGCCGATCCGCGTCTCCGCCGAGGTGATGAGCTCCTCGCGGATGCAGTCGATCGGCGGGTTGGTCACCTGCGCGAAGAGCTGCTTGAAATAGTCGTAGAGGAGCCGCGGCTTGTTCGAGAGGACGGCCAGGGCGGCGTCATTGCCCATGGAGCCCATGGCCTCGACGCCATCGCGCGCCATCGGGGTGATGATGATGCGCTCGTCCTCGTTGGTGTAGCCGAAGGCGATCTGCCGCTGGAGGAGGGTCCGGTGGTCGGGCAGCGGGACCTCGGGAGCCGCCGGCAGATCATCGAGGTGCACCAGATGTTCGTCGAGCCATTGCCGATAAGGCTGGGCGGCGACGATCTTTCGCTTGATCTCCTCGTCCTCAATGATGCGGCCCTCTTCGGTGTCCACGAGGAACATGTGGCCGGGCTGGAGCCGGCCCTTGCGCAGGATGTTCTCGGCCGGAATCTCCAGGACGCCAGCCTCGGAAGCCATGATGACCAGCCCGTCCTTGGTCACATAGTAACGGGACGGCCGCAGTCCGTTGCGATCGAGGACCGCCCCCATCTGCCTGCCGTCGGTGAACGCGATGGCGGCCGGACCGTCCCAGGGCTCCATCAGGCAGGCGTGATACTGATAGAAGGCGCGCCGGGCGTCGTCCATGCTCTGATGGTAGGACCACGGCTCGGGAATCATCATCATCACGGCGTGCGCCAGGGGACGCCCAGCCAGCACGAGGAGCTCGAGCGTATTGTCGAACATCGCCGAATCGCTGCCCTGGGGGTTGATCACCGGCAGGATTTTTTGCATATCCTCGCCAAAGAGCTTGGACTCGAAAAATGCCTGCCGCGCGTGCATCCAGTTGATGTTGCCGCGCAAGGTGTTGATTTCGCCGTTGTGGGCGATGTACCGGTACGGATGGGCCCGGTCCCAGCTGGGAAAGGTGTTGGTGCTGAAGCGGGAGTGGACCAGCGCGAGGCCGGTTTCCACCGCCGGGTTCTGCAGATCGGTAAAGTACAGCTCGACCTGCTCGGTCGTCAGCATGCCTTTGTAGACGAATGTCTTGTGGGAAAGGCTCGGCACGTACCAATACTCCGCCCCGTCGATCGTGGAAGTGCGGATCTCGCGATAGGCGAGCTTGCGGATGACGTAGAGCTTGCGCTCGAAGGCCAGGTCGTCCGCGAGGGCGGGATTCCGCCCGATGAAGACCTGACGCATGAACGGCTCGCTCGCCTTGGCGGTGTCGCCCAGCGTGGAGTTATCCGTCGGGACCGTGCGCCACCCGAGAAAGGTCTGCCCTTCGGACTGCACGATCTGCTCAAAGCGCTGCTCGAGGCGCCGGCGCCGGATGCGGTCGCGCGGCAGGAAGACGAGACCTGTGCCGTATTGGCCGGGCTCGGGCAGGGTGAGGCGGGCCTTGCGGGCTGCCTCCTTGAAAAAAGCATGGGGCGTCTGGATGAGGACGCCGGCGCCGTCGCCGGTGTTGACCTCGCTGCCGGCTGCGCCGCGATGGTCCAGGTTGCGCAGCACCTGGATCGCCTGTTGCAGGATCTGGTGCGACTTGCGGCCCTTGATATCGACCACAAAACCGACGCCGCACGCGTCGTGTTCAAACGCGGGATCGTAAAGCCCCTGCTTCGGCGGAGGACCCAGGGTCCGCTGCGCCGGGCGGCGAGTGCTTTCCTGCTGATCGTGCATGGAGTTGGCTTGCGTGCGCAAAAAAAGGGCCGGTCAAGCGGTGCGAGAGCCGGCCCTGAAAAACGTCTGAGGTTTAGGCTGGGCCGCTCGTCAAAAGAAGCGGATCGTTTTGGTGGCCATTTTGGCGTGCTCCTCGTCCGAGCAGCCGGCGTTGGTCGGAGTTCCGACCGGCGCTTCGCTCGGCTTGGCCAGGTCGTTGCTGAGAAGATAGTTTTCGACCTCTTCGCCCGAGACGTCCGCCAGCATCACGCCATCGATCTCCACGCACGGGGAGAGCGGCTGCCCGGACTTGCGCACCATTTCGGCGTAGTTCTCGCGGTTGTTGATGATGTCGATGTCCGCATATTCCAGGCCGTACTTGCCCAGAACGGCGCGCACGCCATTCGACCACCCACATTGCGGCTTGAGATAGGCTTTGATGTTCATGACAGGAATGTAACCGTAGCCGGAAACGGCGCAAGGTAAAGGGCGCGGATTGCGTCAATCAAGCACAGTCTTCTGGTTTTTTCGGCCCCCTTCTCCCATGAATGGCAACCTTCCGCTCCAGTCGGGCAGCCAGGCTCTGACCGCCGCGGGCCGCCCGCCGGTTGCGGGCTTGCTACTATTATTGGCACCGCCATGAAATCTCTCCTTCCCTTCCCCACCGTCTAATCCACACCTTTTTCCATGTCCAAAGCCGCCCCCGCCAAAGCCACCGAGACGAAGACCGCCGCCGCTCCCGCCGCCCACGTCCGCGACAAGAACATCGAACTCGCGCTCTCCTCGATCAGCAAGGAGTTCGGCGAAGGCTCGATCATGCGCCTCGGCAGCAACGCCAAGATGAAGATCGAGACGCTCTCGACCGGCTCGCTCGCCATCGATCTCGCGCTGGGCGTCGGCGGCCTGCCGCTCGGACGCATCATCGAGATCTACGGGCCGGAGTCCTCCGGCAAGACCACCTTCTGCCTGAGCGCGATCGCCGAGGCCCAGCGCAAGGGCGGCCTGGCGGCCTTCATCGATGTCGAGCACGCGCTGGACCCGAAATACGCCCGCGTGGTCGGCGTGAAGCTCGACGACCTGCTGGTGGCCCAGCCGGACAGCGGCGAGGACGCGCTCAACATCATGGAGACGCTGATCCGCTCCAACAGCATCGACATCATCGTGCTCGATTCCGTGGCCGCGCTGATCACCAAGGCCGAGCTCGATGGCCAGATGGGCGACATGACCATGGGCAGCCAGGCCCGCCTGATGTCGCAGGCCATGCGCCGCCTCACCGCCGTGGTGAGCAAGACCAAGTGCGTCTGCATCTTCACCAACCAGATCCGGGAGAAGATCGGCGTGATGTTTGGATGTTTTCCTTACCAGACCAAAGTCATGCTGCAGGGCGGACGCTCCGAGCTGATCGGCACCCTGGTGAACGGTCAAAAGCCAGCCGAGGTCATCTCCTGGAATCCACAGTCCAGGACCTTCGCCCCGACCGAAGTGGTTCGACGGTTCAAGCACGGCCGCAATGTCACGAACTTCAATCTCACGGACAACGAGATCGGTGCGCTCCGCACAGCTTACCGGACCTTGGTCTTTCGCTACCCCAATGACGCCGGCTTCAACAAATTCAGCTGCACGCCCAACCATATCGTCTTTACTCCCGATGGCGAAGTTAGCGCTGAGGATCTGTCCATTGGGGACAAAATCCTGGTGCGCCACCAAGGCGTGAAATTCTCGAGCGATCTGCAGGATTTGCTCCTGGGAAGCATGCTCGGGGACGGCAGCATCAAGCAAGAGGGCCACATGACCGCGTATTTTCGGGAGGAACATGCCCAAGAGCAGAAGTCTTACGTAAAATGGAAACAGCAGGCCTTTGGAAAACTTTGTCGGAAGCCTTCAGACAACGCGCACGGTTATGGCTTCAGCACCGTCACGCTTCACGAACTCGCGCGGATTCGCGCCAAATTCTATCCCCTCAACAAGCGCTACAAGCACATCACCACCGCCCTCCTGGAACAGTTGAATCCGCTTTCCCTGGCGGTTTGGTTTTTGGATGACGGCACCAACGACAGGCAACGCAGGGGCGGCAACAAGAAGACCATCTATTTGCACCGCCTGACCGACGAGGAATGCCGCGCTTTTGAGGCGGTGTTCGCGAAGAAATTCAATCTGAACTGCCGGATTAAATATTATCCCAAGGGGTCGTCTTCCCGGATCGCGTTTTACGGGGAGGAGGCGGACAAATTCGAAGATATTATTCGTCCGTACTGCCATCGCTCGATGGCCTACAAATTGACGAAGCACGACGGCATTGGCAGCAAACTCGCGGATTTGGAGTTCAGCACCCGCGAGGTCGAGGAAGCCATCCCCTGTGAGATCTTTGAATGCCGCGAAAAATTCATCGAGGGCAAGCTCGGCGTCCGGTACAATGTCGAAGTCAAGAACAACGCAAACTTCCTGCTGGCAAGCGGAGCGATCGTCCACAATTCCCCGGAAACCACGTCTGGCGGCCGCGCGCTCAAGTTCTTTTCCTCGATCCGCATCGACATCCGGCGCAAGGACCAGATCAAGACGCCCGAGGGCAAGGTCATCGGCAACCGCACCAAGATCAAGGTGGTGAAGAACAAGGTGGCCCCCCCATTCACCGAATGCGAATTCGACATCATGTATGACGAGGGCATCTCGCACTCGGGCTCCCTCGTCGACCTCGCGCTGGAGCATCGCATCCTGGAAAAGAAGGGTGCCTGGATCGCCTACCAGGGCGAGCTCGTCGGCCAGGGGCGCGACGCCGCCAAGAAGGAGATCAAGGAGAAGCCCGAACTCGCGGCCAAGCTCACCAAGGCGATCCTGGAGAAGGTCACGGTCACCGGCGGCACCGCGATCGCGGTGGCCGACGGCGCGGCTTAGCGGATCTTGCCTTCGGGCCCGGCGCGCTTTGCCTGACAAGGCATGGCGCGCCCCTCCGACACCATCGCCGCCCTGGCCACGCCGGCGGGCACCGCGGCGCTGGCCATTATCCGAATCAGCGGTCCGGAATCGGAAAGGCTGGCACGAGACATCCTCGGTTCCGCTCCCCCGCCCCGCTCCATGCGTCACGGCCATTACCGCGACCGCGCCGGCGCGGCGGTTGACGAGGCGCTCTTCACTTTTTTTGCGGGCCCCCATTCCGCCACCGGTGAGGATGCGCTGGAAATCTCCTGCCACGGCAACCCGTTCATCGCCCAGCGGATTCTCGAGGATCTGTTCGCGCGCGGCTGCCGGCCGGCCGAGCCCGGCGAATACACCCAGCGGGCCTTCCTCAACGGCCGGATGGACCTGAGCCAGGCGGAGGCCGTGATGGACGTGATCCACGCCCGGGGCGAACGCGCGCTGGCCGCGGCGCAGCGCTTGCTGGGCGGCGCGCTCAGCCGCCACATGCAGGCGCTGACCGATGACCTCATCGGCGCCCTTGCCCGGATCGAGGCCTATATCGATTTTCCCGACGAGGACCTGCCGCCCGAGGACCGGGAGGCCACCCGCGCGGCCCTCGCCGCTCTCCGGCGCGGGACCGAGAGGCTCCTGGCCACGCAGCACTATGGGCAGCTGCTGCGCGACGGGATCAAGACGGTGATCGTCGGCGAGCCCAATGTCGGGAAGAGTTCGCTCTTGAACCGGTTGCTCGGCCGGGAGCGGGCGATCGTCAGCGCCGAGCCGGGCACCACGCGCGATTTCATCGAGGAGCGCATCATCATCGGCCCCCACTGCCTGCGCCTGATCGACACCGCGGGGCTCAACTCCGCACCGGGCGCGCTCGAAAAGCTCGGCATCGACAAGACGCTGGAACGCCTGGCCGAGGCGGACCTGCTGCTCTTGGTGCTGGACGCCACCCGCCCCACCCCGCCGATGAGCGCTGAGCTGAGGGAAAGACTCGTTCTGAGAAGCTCCCTCGTGGTCCTCAACAAGGTCGACCTTCTGGATGGTTCGGCCCGACCCGAGCCGCTCGCGGCGGACTGGGCGGGCCTGACGATCGTGGCTGTGTCGGCCCTGACCGGTGCCGGCCTCGATGCCTTGACCGAGGCCATCGTCCAACGAGCCGACGGCCTACGGCCGCCGGCGGAAGAGGATGGCATTTTCATCAACGCCCGGCATGCGCACGCCCTGGCCCAGGCCCAGGAATGCCTCGCCGCAGCGCAGGGCAAATTGGAGGCGGATGAGCCCGTCGAGCTTCTGGCCAGCGACCTGCGCGGCGCGCTCGCCGCCTTCGGGGAAATTTCCGGCAAGATCGACAACGAGCGCATGCTCGACCGCCTCTTCGCCGAATTCTGCATCGGGAAGTAGCGGAGGTCTCCGCGGTCCTGGGCTCTAGGCGTGATCCAAGGCCAACTTAGCGCCCAAGCCGACGAACAAGGCGCCTGCCGTCCGCTTGAGCCATGATTCCGTCGCGGGCCGTTCCCGAAAGCGACGGCTCAGGGCCGAGGCAAACGAGGCCACCAGCATGCACCACAGGGTGCCGTTAAAGATGAAGGTCAGACCAAGGACGAGAAATGCGACCACCTTCGTGCTGCTGTGCACTTCGATGAATTGCGGCAGAAAGGCCAAAAAGAAGAGGGCCACCTTGGGATTCAGAACATTGGTCAAGATGCCCTGACGAAAAATTATCCATCCTGACGCCGCCGGGCGGCTCTCGATGCCCGATGCGGCTGCGGCCGGACGGCTAAAAAGCATCCGGAGGCCGAGATAAATCAAATAGGCCGCGCCCATGGCCTTGATGGCCACGAAGGCCCGGCTGGAAGTCACCAAGAGCGCCGACAATCCAAAGGCCGCCGCCAGCGTGTGGACGAGGCAACCGGTGCTGATGCCCAAAGCCGAAATGATCCCCGCGCGCCGCCCCTGCGAGATGCTC
>Ga0302326_10029482_pt1 | contig 11009 bp, 9 predicted proteins | sample Palsa_T0_3_FD_202264 | JGI IMG/M metagenome (GOLD analysis project Ga0302326, IMG submission 202264) | Peat permafrost microbial communities from Stordalen Mire near Abisko, Sweden - Palsa_T0_3 | ecosystem: Environmental > Terrestrial > Soil > Palsa > Peat permafrost | place: Sweden: Abisko...
GTTATAAACGCCTCGGCACCAGGAGTTTTTGAAATTCCTGCGACGCCTCGACGATGAGTTTCCCGGCCAAACGCCTTTGCACCTCGTCATGGACAATTACGGCACGCACAAACATCCTCGGGTGCAAGCCTGGCTCAAACGACATCCCCGATTTCGTCCGCACTTTGTGCCGACCAGTGCCAGTTGGTTGAACCTAAAAACGGCAATTAGTGATCAAAGCTGCGCTGATGCCGCCGCATAGATTTTGCGGCAGACGCTTGGATTTGATTTTTATTCTCTTCCTGGCTGCCTTTCAGCCGCTGGGGGCGAGCCAGGCCGCCGTGGGCCGGCGGTAGGGTTCCAGAATGCGGCGCCAAATCCGTCGCCAGCGTTCTTCGGGCTGCAACTGCTCCGCAGCATTGCTCAGCCCGCTGAGAAACAGACTCAGTTTGCTCAAGACATTTTGGATATGGCTGGCTTCGGCGTGCTGACTGGTCAGACGCAGGGTGGTCTGGCCGCCACTTTTGACGAGGCGCCCGACGGCGTGCAACAACAGAGGGCGGCTGGTAATCGCTTCCCGGGCCCGCTCCGGTTGCGCGCAGCGCACAAACAGGTTCCACGAGTTGTAAACCAAGGCCACCATTCGGGCCGCGATCTGGCAGCGCAACAGGTCGCGGGTGGTAAATCCGCCCCAGCCCCACGGGTTTTTAAGTTCGTCGTAGGCGTTCTCCACGTCCGCCCGCTGCCGGTAGAGATGGGCGATGGTCAGCAGGTTTTCCTCCAGGCTGGTCACCAGCACGACATATTCATAGACCGGCCCGCCGACCACTTCGAGGCCCCCGTCCGCCAGCGGGGAAGGCTGGCGGCCCCGGACGGGTCCGGGCGTTTGCGCCGCAGGACCACGGTGCGCCGTGGGCATGTCCACCCCGTCAGTGGCAAGCGACCCTCCGCGCCGGCCCACCCCTCCCTCAGGGGTTGCCACCCGCCTTGGCCTTCCAGCCACCGAACCAATTGTCCGACTCCCTTGGTGCGGCGCTGCCGGAACAAATACTTTTGTGCGCGCTCCTCGCATTGGGCCATCAGCCGCTCGTTGCCGTAATTGGCATCGCCACACACCAGCCACGGACGCTGGCCCGGCGGCAGCCGATCCCACACCCGCCACAGATTGGAGAGACCATGCAGGCAAGCGTGTTCCTTGCCCGAACGCACCTCCACATCCAGCGCCACCCGCAGGGTGCGCAGGAAAACGGTGTGATAGGCATGACTGGGACGCCCCGGCTTGTGCGGATTATATCCCCGCTCCGCCCCTTCCTGATGGCCGTAAATGGGTTTGACAGTCACATCCAAATCCGCAATCCAAGGCTCTTCCAGCGCGGGGCATACGTGCGCCGCAACGCCTCCGTCTGCCGGGCGGCCATCTCGGTTCCATCCTGATCCGCAAAGGCGCGGCGCAGGCTGTCCTCGCTGACCACCTTCTCCATGCCCAGTCCCTGGGGGTTGACCCGATCCCCGCGCAAGGCCGTGACATGCGCGTAACGCCAGGCTCCGCTCAGGCTGGCCAGAACCCAGGTGCCCAGCACATCCTTCAGACCGGGAGCATTCGGACTGGTGTAGCGCAACGGACACTCCGCCACCCACTTGGAGTAAAGCCCGCCCGCCGCCAGAAACGGACAGAAGAAAACCAACTGGCCCAGAGGCGTGACCGGAGCCTCGGGATCCCACTCCACATGAAAGCGCCGACCCACCGTGTCCACCGCCAGGGCGGGAAGAAGCGAATCCCCGGCCGACGAAATCAACGCGGAAAAACCCTCACCCTGCGGGTGAGCCGGAAGCGGGGAGTTTTGCGCACTCATGCCGCATTAAATAAAGAACTTACAAAAAATCCAAGCCTGTCCAACCGCCGGTTTAAGGTTAAAGCAATACCAGCATGAGATCGCAACGGACTGGATTGCGGCTTATCACAAATGTGTTTCGCCAACCCCATAGGAACTCTTTGACCGTTACAAGATGACGCCCAGTGACCAGCGCAAGCGCCTGCTTTTGTAACTCACCGTTGCTGGGCTGTTGGGGCTGGTCAAAATTGTGCAGGTATGATTCGCTGCGGCGTAGTGCCCTACGAATGCCGACGGATCGGCGACAATTGCAGTCTACTTCCTCGTTCAGACGAGACTTGTCACGCCGCCGAGGATTAATTGGGCCACAAAATCGGTCGTCTGCGAATCGCCTCGCCGAGCGGGTATTTTTCGGAGGGTGCGCCACAATCTCGTTCGCAACCTGCACGAATCAATCGTTTGCAAACGAGCTAAAAACTCGCCGTTTATGTGAAATCAGCGATTTCCAGACCGCCGCCTGTATAGGACTTCGAAGTCACGACACAGCGTCCCGAGATTTGGAGAGCCAACCAATGGTTCGTTCTGCAATCCAGCGTTTGTGCAGCACTTATTTGTTATAGGCTTCGTTGCACTTCTTAATGACGGCCAACTGTGCGTCCCGAAGCGAGTTGAGGTCGAAGAAGGAAACTCCGATGGCGCCATTATCGTGCGCTTGATGGATGGCTTCCTCGAAATCAGCCATGTTGTTTCCGTAATTGCCCACCGATAATCCGGTGAAAAGATGCTGGCCGGGCTTTAGATCGCGGGCCGCCTGTTTGGTGGCGAAACCCACCCAATACAGGTTCCCATTATGGTCATTCTTGTAATCCATTGGGAAAACGAGGTCCAGGTTCCAGTGCGGCCAGTCTTGTTTAACGTATTCCCGAGCTAATTCAGGGAAGGGAAAGACAGCGGCCGATGCCAGTGTTCCATTTTCATGGCAGATCTGAACGCATTCATTGACCAGCGATGAGATGGCGTCCATTCGGAACTGTTTCCAGGCGGCATTTTCCTCCTTGTCGGGCATTTGCATCGGGTCCACGCCGAACTTATCCTTGAATTCCTGCCGGGCGAGCGGGTGGTAATCAAAGTCATAATCGGGCAGCAGCCGGTCTTGCACCAACGGAAGCCCGTTTGTATACCGGTAATGCGTCTGCAGCTGCGCCCCGAGGATGACATCTACGAAGCGGATGTAGTCGAAATGCACGGAGGCCAATCCCCTGACTAGCGCGACCTCTTTCACCCCTCTCTTGATATAGTCCCGCGCGCCCGGAGAAAAGGGACTGAGGAAACTGTAATAATTGACGTAAGGATGAAAATCGAAGCAACTCTGCCCCAGCCGGTTGACGGAATACCAATCCGGGTGTTGACGGCACTCCGCGGCGTTGCCCACATTCATCATCCAATGCCAGGCATGAATTCGGATGCCGACTTGGCTCCCTAAGTCAACCAGCACTATCAATTGCGCAGCGGTCTTATTTTCTGGGAGAATGTCCGTGATGCCCGCGTCGGCAAGCCTCTTCATGCCCGCCAATTGGGTTTCCCCAGAACCTCGCGGCACTCCCCAGGCCGCAAAATAGAATTTCTTGTTCGTATAATTGACGGCAGGTGCGTTGTTGATAGTGTCGGCCGCCGTCGCTAAAGCCGCGCTTGCGGTGAGAAATAGTATGATTCTTTTTATTGTCTTCATAAGAATAACATAATTGCGTGCAGAAGCCTTCCTTGCCTTGAAAAGCCGAGCCCTGTTCAAATCCAGCGAAGCCAAGTTTCTCCGGGATGTCACCAAAAAAATCGGCGCTCATCTTTCCATAAATGCTGCCTCGATCTGGACAAGCGGCAACACAAATGCTCAAGAGGCGCTGGGTCATGCAACTCATCTTGCCATTGAAGCGTTGACATGGAAAAGGAATAAGCGCACATGATTCGGAAAAACATGGCGGTGAATCCTAATTTGCAAAAAATAAACCGGTTTGTGGTCTTGATGCTCGAGAATCGGTCGTTTGACCATTTATTGGGCGGGCTCAAGTCTGTGAATTCGAACATCGTCGGCCTGACCGGCGCTGAATCCAATCCCGACACTTTCGGAACAGGAGGACCGGTGACCGTGCGGCCCGCGACAAGTTTCGCGATGAGTTTTGATCCGGGGCACGAATTTGAGGATGTCCAGATGCAGCTTTACGGATTCGATACATCAAATCCGGGCCTGCCGATGCCGCCGACGAATCCCGCCGTCCTGAACGGTTTTATTGCTTCAGCCAACACCGCAGCGGACGCCGCGAAGGTGCCGAACGATCGCCAACGCGTCATGGAATATTTTTCCGCAGGCTCGTTACCGGTCCTTTCGACATTGGCCCAGCAATTTGCGGTCTTCAATTATTGGCACTCCTCGTTGCCTGGCCCGACATGGCCAAATCGCTTTTTTATCCACTCTGCGACTTCGGGCGGACTTACCGATTCACCAGGCACTGACACGGTTCTCGGCGGCTTTTCCTTCGCCAATGGGACCATATACGATAGGTTGAAGCAGGCTGGGAAGAATTGGCGCATTTATCACGATGGCACGCCGCAATCCATCGGCATCGACAGCCTGCGCGCGGAATACCTGAATCCGCTGACGACGAATTTTCGTGAATGGAACTATTTTGCGGAGGACGTGCAAAACGCGACCCTGCCGGAATACACGTTCATTGAACCGCAATATAACGTCGGGAGCAACTACGTCGGCGGCACTTCGATGCATCCGCTGGACGATGTCCGTTTGGGCGAACAGTTGGTCAAGAATGTTTATGAACTGATCCGAACCTCGACAGTCTATTGGGCGGACACCATGCTCATTATCACCTTCGACGAGCATGGAGGTTTCTTCGATCACGTTGCGCCGCCATCAACCACGCCGACTGGCGACGATACCAAATATAGCAATCCTGCGCATCCCTTCGCCTTCAATTTGCTCGGAGTGCGCGTGCCGGCAATAGTGATTTCGGCTTACACCGCGGCTGGGACAGTCATTGGCACGGACCCCAACGACCCGACGACCATTTTCGATCATACCTCCGTTTTAAAAACGGTGGAGGACAAGTTTGGATTGCCGAGCCTGACCCAGAGAGACAAAGAGGCGAATTCGCTGGATGTCGCGCTGAACCTGGGCGTAGCGCGAACGGATCCGCCGACCGTGCTAGTGGATCCGATGCTTGGCAACCTTTCGGATCCTGCGACCCTATCAACGTGACGAAATATGCCTGCCACCGATAAAGGAGAACTTTCATGCAACGAGCAGTCCATGCTGGACCTCGCGCTACGATGTGATTTGGACTTGGCGCCTGAAACAGAGCGGACGGCGATTCGCGGGCGGCATGCACTGATCAAAACGCATGCAGATGCGCTCGTTTATATCAGAGCTGTTGAAGCTAAAGTGCGTTTGCGACGGAAGGTTGTGCATCTACCTGGAGCGCCGCGGCTAGGCGTTTGGACAAACCGGAATTAACAGACGATTTCATCTTCATGCCTTCTGGGGAAACGTTTTTGACCAATATACATGCCGCGTTGATTATGCCGGTTTCCGCCATGCAGACGCACGGAGTGCTGCCTTTTATATTGGAAAATGACACTATGAATTATGTTGACGATGTGGCCTGCGAGATTGAAACTTCGGAATCTCTGGGATGCGATCAAATCCAATATGGATGGCAACCAATGATGACAGATAAGGGATGGACGGGGTTTGCTTATCTGGAAAACCTCACCTTGCCTGAAAAAAGCGGGAAACGCATGAAAAACCTTGTTTTTAGAGTTCCACCCCCTACGAATAATGCTCCCACAGCGGTCTATTTTAAACTTTTCGCAAGAGGGATGGACGAGATAAACGGTGCTTTTCTTGTGATTTGTCAGATTTCGACAAATCAACCACGTATTCAAAAGGTGGCGATTTTTCACGGACAAAAACCAAACATTTGGACCGTTGCTCCCGCATCTTGATTTTTTATACCAACATGCCGAAACATCGCCCCTAACCCTTTGAGCGCAAGCGAGAATCCAAATTAAGGCACTACCAGCATTTTCCAGTCCTTGACGTTCGCGGTTTGGAGTAGAGGTGAACCTGGACTGCCACCACGAAATAGTGATCTCAACTGTTGACGGAAGTACAACGCGTATTACCATGTCGCTGGTTCCAGTGGGAACCACTAATTATTACGAGAACTTATTGAACTGAATATGGACCGAATGAAATCTATTCTTACCATCGCCGCCGTTATGATCAGCGCGTTGACTTTGACGGCGCAGCAAAAACGTCTCAGCCCCCATGAAACCATCAGCGCGGTTATTGACGGCAATCGCGTCACGATTACTTATGGGCGCCCTTACACAAAAAGCCCCAAGACCGGCGAGGTGCGCAAAATCTGGGGCGGACTGGTGCCTTATGGCGCCATCTGGCGCACGGGCGCCGATGAAGCCACGCTGTTACTCACTCAAAAACCAATTACGATCGGAGACGCGACGGTCCCGGCGGGCGCTTACACTTTGTTCACGCTGCCAAAAGAGGACGGGACTGCCAAGTTGGTCATCAACAAACAAATCGGACAATGGGGCATTGGTAACAAATCGTACGACGAGAGCCAGGATCTGGCGCGAGTTGACCTCAAGAAGGAACCCTTGGACAACCCGGTGGACCAATTCACGATGGCCGTCGAGAAAAACTCGGCAGGCGGCGGCGTGATAAAAATGTCCTGGGAGAACACGCAGTTCTCAGTGCCATTCACTGTTCAGAAATAGTCGTGTCGCTCCGATTGTATGAAGTCGAGAAGACTTCGTTTCATTTCCGCGTTGAGTTGCGGGTGGCTGCTCACTTCGAGTTTAATCGCTCAGAGTCCGAAGGTGGATTTTCCAGCGCTTGAGTCATCCCAGGCCATTCTTCATGACCTGCAAAGTTTTCGTCAGATGGGCAGCGTGCTTTATATCGCGGCGCATCCTGACGATGAAAACTCGCAATTGCTTGCCTATCTCGCGCGCGGACGGGATTATCGCACGGCCTACCTGTCACTGACCCGTGGCGATGGCGGTCAGAATGTGCTTGGACCTGAGTTTGGTGAAAAATTGGGCGTGGCGCGCACCCAGGAATTGCTGGCGGCCCGGGGGGTCGATGGCGCCCGGCAATTTTTTGGCCGCGAGGTTGATTTCGGATTTTCCAAGGACTCTCGCGAAACGCTTGCCATCTGGGACAAACAGGGGGCGCTTTCGGACATGGTGCGGGTCATCCGGATTTTCCGTCCTGATGTAATGATCACGCGTTTTTCTCCCATTCCGGGCGGGACACACGGACATCACACCGCATCCGCAATCCTGGCTGTGGAGGCGTTCAAGCTGGCTGGGGATCCGACTGCTTTTCCTGAACAACTCGGGGAACTAAAGCCGTGGCAGCCCACCCGCATTCTTTGGAACGGTTCAGGTTTCGAAGGCAACAAAGCCAGCGGAACCAATGAGGTGAGCATTGATTCCGGCGGCAAGGACCCTGTGACGGGCGAGCCATTCTCTGACATCGCTGGGCGCAGCCGTTCCATGCACAAGACCCAGGGGTTCGGCGCTTTTAGAGGTTCCGGCAGTGGCGGTGGATCAAGAAAAGAGCATTTCCAACTCCTCGGCGGTTCACCGGTGACAAATGACGTTTTGGATGGCGTGGATGCAACTTGGAACCGCGTGCCGGGCGGCGCGGAAATTGGCAAGTTAGCCGACGCCGTCATTGCGCAATTTGATTTGCAGAACCCCTCCGAGAGTGTGTCGGCGTTGCTGGAATTGCGCGGCAAACTGGCGGCGTTATCGGTGGACGATTCCGTTATCGCGGAAAAGCGCGCGCAATTGGATCGCATTTTACAGGCTTGTCTCGGTCTTGAATTGGAGACCACAATTTCGCGAGCTGAAGTTGTGCCAGGCGAGCAGATGAAACTGCTCCATTCGGCGGTTGTCCATTCCCGCGTCTCAGTCCGCTGGGTTGCGGCGCGCTATCCTGAACTAAAACGCGAAATCAGCAAAGGATTCGATCTCCGTCCGAATCAGTCGGAATCATGGGATTCTACGCAAACGCTACCGGCTGGCACTCCGTTAAGCCAGCCCTATTGGCTGCGGGAGGAAGGCACGCCAGGAATGTTCCGGGTAGACGACGCTTCATTGATTAGCCGCCCGGAAAATCCTCCCGTGTTTCCCATCGAACAGGTTTTTGAAGTGGGCGGCCAAACGCTCGTGATTCCTGACGCACCCGTGCAAGTCACAACCAATATGGCGAACAATAATGTTCGCCGCCACTTGGATGTCATTCCGCCCGTCTCGCTCCATTTTGCTTCTGACATCACATTATTAACTCCGGGAACATCACATCCGGTTGAAGTGAAAATCACCGCGTCACGCGCCAACTCAATCGGCACATTGCGATTGGATGCGCCCGATGAATGGAAAGTGTCGCCGTCCGAACAATCGTTCCACCTCGCAACAGTTGGTGACCGTATGCGATTCGAGTTCACCCTCACCGCTCCGCCTCGATCCACCAGCGCAAGAATCACTGCCAATGCGGAAATTAACGGCGTGCGGTATCGTAATGACCGCGAGGAAATTTCCTACCCCCACATTCCCCGGCAATTGCTCCAGCCGCTAGCGAGTTTGAAGGCGATCAGCCTTGACCTCGCAAATCGCGGCCACACCGTTGGCTATCTGCCGGGCGCGGGCGACAGCGTGGCTGAAAACCTGCGGCAAATGGGTTGCGCCGTCACCATGCTGGACGATCAGAATCTCACCTTTGAACAATTGCGCGGGCTTGACGCCATCGTCATTGGCGTCCGCGCATTCAACGTCCGCACGAACCTTGCTTCGCAACTGCCGACGCTTTTTGGCTATGTCGAAAATGGCGGGACTGTCATCGCCCAATACAACCGTCCTGATGGCCTTAAAACAAGCAAATTGGCGCCATACGATTTGCGCCTGTCGGGAGATCGCGTCACAGATGAAACTGCGGTGGTGACATTTCTCGCGCCGGATAACCCGGTGTTGAACACGCCAAACAAAATAACGGAGGCCGATTTCGCCGGCTGGGTGCAGGAGCGTGGAATTTACTTCCCCAATCAATGGGATGACCATTTTACACCGATTCTTGCATGTCACGACCCGGGCGAATCGCCGCTCAAAGGCGGTTTGCTGGTCGCTCAATATGGCAAAGGCTATTTCGTTTACACGGGGCTTGTTTTTTTCAGGGAACTTCCCGCTGGGGTGCCCGGCGCATACCGATTGTTCGCCAACCTGATTTCACTCGGAAAATGAAACGTCCCTCCGCTACGGAACCTTCCGCGCGTGAAACTGAGGAGACCAGGTTGCCTTGGCCGCGAACTTGGAAGGGCGTCTATCTTTTTGTCATCGGCAGCTTCATCCTTTGGGTCGCGTTGCTCATAGCCCTGACGGATTCTTTTTCATGAGCGCATTGGATTTTGTCGTCCTTATTGGGTCCATGCTTGGCATCGCAGCCTACGGCATTTGGCGCACGCGCGGGCGTCGCGACTTGAGCTCCTACTTGAAAGGGGACGGCCAGACACCGTGGTTTGCCATCGGCCTTTCTGTCATGGCCACCCAGGCGAGCGCCATTACATTTCTATCCACGCCCGGACAGGGTTATTTGGGCGGGCTTGGTTTCTTGCAGATTTATTTCGGAGTGCCGCTGGCCTTGATCATCATCGCCGCAATTTTTCTGCCGTTGTACCGGCGGCTCAACGTTTATACGGCTTACGAATTCCTGGGAGAACGTTTTGATGGACGCACCCGGCTTTTGGGAGCGGGGTTATTTCTCCTCCAACGCGGGCTGGGAGCGGGACTGACGATCTACGCGCCAGCCATTGTTCTCACGACGGTCTTTGGCTGGCCTCTCAACTTGACGATCATCTGCTCTGGATTACTCGTCATTGTCTATACCGTGACGGGCGGCAGCGACGCCGTAACCGTCACGCAAAAATACCAACTTGCCGTCATTTTTGGCGGCATGATCACCGCGTTTTGTCTGCTGGTAATGAAGCTGCCCGATGGACTTACGTTCAAAGATACCTTCGCGCTGGCAGGCGGCTTTCAGAAGCTCAAAGCGGTGAATTTTTCAACCGACGTTCATGAGCGTTATACGTTTTGGTCAGGGCTGCTGGGTGGAACATTCCTGATGCTTTCCTATTTCGGCACCGACCAATCGCAAGTGCAACGCTACATTTCCGGTTCATCGTTGCGCGAAAGCCGGCTCGGTCTCATGTTTAATGCCGTCTGTAAAATTCCGATGCAATTCTGCATTTTGCTGCTCGGCGTCTTGATCTTTGTTTTTTATCAGTTCGAGCGGCCGCCACTCTTTTTTAATCCAGATTCCAGCCGGTTCATCTCCGAAAACGGAATTGGCCAAAAACTCCAAGTTTACGAATCGGATTTTAATTCTTCGCACGACCAAACGCGCCAGCAACTCGAAACTTGGCTTAAGGCCAGGCATGATGACAATTCGTCTGCGGCCGCTGTTGCTTTCACTGCCGCATCGACCAGCCATCAACACAGCGAGCAGGTGCGGGAAGACGCGGCGGCGGCTTTGCTAGCCTCCCATTCAAGTGTGACGGCGAATGACGCGGACTACGTGTTCATTACCTTCATCCTCCATCAACTGCCCCACGGCGTCATCGGTCTGCTGGTGGCGGCGTTTTTCGCTGCAGCGCTCTCATCGAAAGCCGCCGAACTTAACGCGCTCGGTTCGAGCACGACCATTGATTTTTACCGGCATGTCATCAAACGCGATGCCACTGATGCAGACTGCCTCACCGCCTCCAAATGGTTCACCGCCTTGTGGGGACTGGTTGCCATCGGTTTTGCACTCTACGCGCATCTGGTGGAAAATTTGATCCAAGCGGTGAACATTCTGGGATCCATTTTTTATGGCGTGATGTTGGGTCTTTTTGTCGTCGCATTTTTCGTCCGGTGGGTCGGAGGTGGCGCCGTATTTTGGGCGGCGCTGGCGGCGCAGGCGCTCGTGTTCATTCTTTATTTTAAACTGAATATTTCCTATCTCTGGTATCCTCTCATCGGCTGCTCCGCTTGCGTGGTTTTCAGCCTGGCGTTGCAGGCGGCTCTGGGGGGCGATGTAAAAACAAACCCAGACCCCGCGCCATG
>Ga0302326_10029484_pt1 | contig 11009 bp, 9 predicted proteins | sample Palsa_T0_3_FD_202264 | JGI IMG/M metagenome (GOLD analysis project Ga0302326, IMG submission 202264) | Peat permafrost microbial communities from Stordalen Mire near Abisko, Sweden - Palsa_T0_3 | ecosystem: Environmental > Terrestrial > Soil > Palsa > Peat permafrost | place: Sweden: Abisko...
AATCAAGGTCCGCGGGAGTGAGCCCGGTATGGGCAGCGCCCGGCGCGCCGGCCCATGGCGAGGGAACTCCCATAGCACGGACATCCGAGGGCTGGACACCCGCCCCGTCAGCGCCAGGCGGGGCGCCGGCCGCCACCGCCACAGCCGCAAATGAAGCCGCGCCCGGCCATGCCACACCAAGAAGCGCCGCAAAAACAACCGAAGCGCGGCTGCGCAGCCAGGGATCCAATCGCCGGGACGTGCTCGAGGAAGACATGCTCAGGCCAGGATGGGCTGGACGATGTTGCCGGCGACATCCGTCAGACGGAAATCGCGCCCGTTGAAACGGTACGTGAGTTTCGTGTGGTCGAAGCCCAAAGTGCGAAGAATGGTCGCGTGCAAGTCGTGCACATGGACCTTGTCCTTGATCGCCTCAGCGCCGAACTCGTCCGTCGCGCCATAAACGGTTCCGCCCTTCACGCCGCCCCCGGCGAGCCAAACGCTAAAGGCCCGGGCGTTGTGGTCGCGGCCCGGATTGTCATAGCCGTTCCGATCCTTCGTGGGTTTGCGGCCGAATTCACCGCCCCACAGAACGAGCGTTGAATCCAGCATGCCGCGCTGCTTGAGATCGGCGAGAAGCGCGGCCAGAGGCTGGTCTACCTCGCGCGCCTTTTTTGTGATCCGCTCCTGGAGGTCCTGGTGGTGGTCCCAGCCGTCGTGCCAGACTTGGACAAAGCGGACACCGCGCTCGACCAGCCTTCGGGCGAGCAGGAATTGTTTTCCCTGGGGCGAATTGCCATAGGCCGTGCGGACCGCCTCCGGCTCCTTGTTCAGATCAAACGCATCCGTCGCTTCGGCCTGCATCCGAAAAGCGATCTCGTAGTCCTCGAGACGGGTCTCCAGCGCGGCCTCGTGCTGCAGGTTGCGCGACTGCAGCTCATCGAGCTGCTTGACGAAGCTCATCTGGCGCCGCTGCTCCCCCGCGCCCACGTAGGGATTGCGGATATTCTGGATCATCTGCTGCACATTGGCCGCCTGCGTGTTGACGCTGCTTCCCTGATAGATTCCGGGCAGGAATCCGGCGCCGTAATTGGTCGCGCCGCCCGAGGGCAGTCCTCCGCTTCGCAGCGAAATAAATCCCGGGAGGTTTTGGTTCTTGGTCCCAAGTCCGTAGACCACCCAGGAACCCATGCTGGGCTTGGTGATCCGCAGGGAGCCCGTGTTCATGAACACCGTGGCCACTTCATGGGCGGGAATATCCGTGTACATGGAGCGGACGATCGCCATGTCGTCGATATGCGTGCCCAACTGCGGAAACAAATCGGTGTTCACCTGGATTCCGGCATTCCCCATCGGGGCAAACTTGAAGGGCGAACCCATGGCGATGCCTCCGTCGCTGAGTGTGCGTCCGTCCATTCGGGCCAAGTCCGGCTTCGGATCCCAGGTATCGATGTGCGAAGGAGCGCCCGAGGCGAAAATGTGAATCACCGCCTTGGCGGTCGCCGGAAGCGGCGGCAGCTTGGGAGCCATCGGGTTGACCGGCATGCCCGCCGCGGCCCCGGCGCCGGCAGCCGCGGGAGCCGCGACCAGGTCCGAAGGATCCAAAAGGGTCGCCAGGCCCAGGGCCCCCAGGCCCATCCCGGCGCGGTTCAGGAACTGCCTGCGGGTCAGGAAGTAATCCTCCAGATTGGTGGAGACGCCACAGCAGTTTGCATCGGGATCGTGGGAGTCGTGGGACATGGAGAAAGGAGGGGGTCGTTTCTTCGGGTACGCGTCCCCGGGGGCCAAGAAAGCCGTCGGGGGCGAGTCCCTAGGGAATGGGATGGATATTAACCGATAAGACGCCCCCTGCGAGTGCGGAGTTTCATCCACTTACCCGGCCTTTACCCGCTTCGTTCATCAGTAAACGCACTTATCGGTTGAAAAGCGGCCCCGGTTAGCTTCTTGTGCGGCTTCCTCGTTTAGGAGAGCCCCGGGCGCCGGGCTGAGATGGGAGCACGATCCGCTTTCAAATCCTTCGAACCTGACGCGTTTAGAACCGCCGTAGGGAAAACAGGGCCGTCCATTCCCATGGACGGATCTGGGTTCAGTACGGAATTCGGGGCGCGGCGGGACATCCTCCCACATGAACATGGCCTCCTCCGCAACCACCGCAGCTCCCACGAACGGATCTTCAGCGAACGACGTTCAGCCGTCCTCCCACCGTTTGTTTCCAGCGTCCCGACGCGTCACCATCGGGGGTTCCCGGCCAGACTTGGCTGTGCCCATGCGCGAGATTGTTCTCTCGCCCACCCGCCTGCCCAATGGAACCGAGGTGCCCAACGAGCCGATACGCGTCTACGACACCTCGGGCCCATGGGGAGACGCGGCGTTTCACAACGATCCCGACAAGGGCCTGCCCCCGGCGCGCACCGCGTGGATACGCGAACGCGGAGACGTGGAGGAGACTCCGGGCCGCGAAGTGGCTCCCCAGGACGACGGCTATCTCTCCGAAGCCCATCGGCGCCAGGCCGAGGCCGAAGGCAAGCGCAACCCGATCCAATATTTTGACCGCGGTTCGCGCCCGATTCTGCGCGGACGCCCAGGCGCCCATCCGACGCAGCTAGCCTATGCGCGCGCCGGAATCGTGACGCCGGAAATGGAATTCGTTGCGATCCGCGAAAACGCAAAGCTCCAGCGGGCCTCCGAATTGCTCGAACTGACGGAGAAGGGACCTCGCAATTCCCTGTGGCGCCAGCACCCCGGCCAGAGTTGGGGAGCGGCGATTCCGCGTGAAATCAGTCCGGAATTCGTTCGCTCCGAAGTGGCCCGCGGGCGCGCGATCATTCCCTGCAATATCAATCATCCCGAGCTGGAGCCGATGATCATCGGCCGCAATTTCCTGGTGAAGATCAATACGAACATCGGCAACTCGGCCGTCGCCTCGTCGATCTCCGAGGAAGTGGAAAAGATGCTCTGGTCGGTCAAATGGGGCGGCGACACCCTGATGGATCTGTCGACTGGCAAGAACATCCACCAGACGCGCGAGTGGATCCTGAGGAATTGTCCCGTTCCGGTCGGCACCGTCCCCATCTACCAGGCCCTGGAGAAAGCAGGCGGCCGGCCCGAGGGGCTGACCTGGGAGTTGTTCCGCGACACGCTCATCGAACAGGCCGAGCAGGGCGTCGATTATTTCACGATCCACGCCGGCGTCCGCCTGCGCGCGATCCCGATGACGGCGCGGCGCATGACGGGAATCGTGAGCCGGGGAGGCTCGATCATGGCGAAGTGGTGCCTATCCCACCATCAGGAGAACTTCCTGTACACGCGGTGGGACGATATCTGCGAAATCATGGCCGCCTATGATGTGGCTTTCTCGATCGGGGACGGCCTCCGTCCCGGATCCATCGCCGATGCCAATGACGAGGCGCAGTTTTCGGAGCTGCAGACCCAAGGTGAATTGACCCAGCGGGCGTGGAAGCACGATGTCCAGGTCATGTGTGAGGGACCCGGCCACGTGCCCATGCATATGATCGCCGAAAATATGGACAAGCAGCTCGACTGGTGCAAAGAGGCCCCGTTCTACACGCTCGGGCCGCTCACAACCGACATCGCGCCGGGCTATGATCACATCACGAGCGCGATCGGCGCGGCGATGATCGCCTGGCATGGAACGGCCATGCTTTGCTATGTCACCCCCAAGGAGCACCTGGGTCTGCCGGATCGCGACGATGTTCGAGCAGGGGTCATGGCCTACAAGATCGCGGCGCACGCCGCGGATCTCGCCAAAGGGCATCCGGCCGCCCAGTACCGCGACAACGCTCTTTCAAAGGCCCGCTTCGAATTCCGGTGGGAGGATCAGTTCAACCTATCGCTCGATCCGGAGAAGGCGCGCGAATATCACGACGCCACGCTGCCCCAGGACAGTGCGAAGACGGCGCACTTCTGCTCCATGTGCGGGCCTCAGTTCTGCTCGATGCGGATCACAGAAGATGTGCGCCGCTATGCCGAGGAGCAGGGTCTCACGACCGAGGCGGCCATCGAGGCGGGCCTCAAGGCCAAGGCGGAGGAATTCCGCGGCCAAGGAGGCGAGATCTACGCCGCTTCCCTTCCGTGATGGCCCAAATGGCGAGCATTTTTGTGAACGAGCGCCCGCATCCCTTGCGGGAAGGCTCCACTCTGCTTGCGGTCCTCACGGAACTGGGACTTGAGAGCCGCAAGGGCGTCGCCGCCGCGGTGGACGGGGCCGTGGTCCCGCGCGCGCTCTGGCCGGAACGGGCGTTGAGCGACGGCAACCGGGTTCTCGTGATCCGCGCCACTCAAGGAGGCTGAGAGGTTCGCTCGCCCATGGCGCTCGCCCCGAACCAACGCCATCCGCTCATGTGCGTCACGCAGAGTGGAGTTGCGCTCGGACATCTCGAGCAGGCCTCGCGGGCGTGCGGGGCGGGGGCCCGCTGGGTGCAGCTGCGCATGAAAGAGACGCCCTGGGATCTCTGGATGGCCACCGCACGGGAGGTCACGGCGGCGTGCCACGCGCACGGCGCCCTCTGCATCATCAACGACAGCGTAGAGATCGCATTGGAGGTCGGGGCCGACGGCGTTCATCTCGGACGCACGGATTTGGAGTGGCGCGAAGCGAGGCAACGTCTCGGGCCCGATCGCATCCTGGGAGGCACCGTCAACTACGACAGCGACGCTGACCGGGCACGGAAGATCGGATGCCTGGACTATGTCGGCGTTGGGCCTCTCCGCTTCACTCGGACCAAGCGAGAGCTGGCCCCTTTGCGGGGTTTTGACGGCATTCGGCGGCTGCTGGACTTGCTCGGTGGAATACCCGCCTGGGGCATCGGGGGGGTGGAGGTGGCGGACCTGCCGCTTCTTCGGGCGACGGGAACCACCGGGGCGGCGGTCTGTTCCGCCCTGTTCCGAGAGGGCGCGGTCGAAGGCAACGTGAAGGCCTTTCTCGCGGCATGGCCGGGACCTTGTTTCCCATGAGCGACTCACCTCTCGTCATTGCCGGAGTTGAATTCACTTCCCGGCTCTTTGTCGGCACCGGCAAGTTCAGCTCGGGTGAGGCGATGCGCCGAAGTCTGGACGCCTCCGGAACCGAACTGGTGACCGTGGCGCTGCGGCGCATCCGAACCGGAAGCGAGGAGGATGACATGCTGGCGCACATCGAGCCGGGGAGGTACCGCCTGCTGCCCAACACCTCGGGTGTGCGCAACGCGGAAGAGGCCGTGCTCGCCGCCGAACTCGCGCGCGAGGCGCTCGAAACCCATTGGCTCAAGCTGGAAATCCATCCCGATCCCAAGTATCTGATGCCCGATTCGGTCGAGACCCTGCGCGCCACCGAGATTCTCGTCCAGCGCGGCTTCATCGTCCTTCCCTACGTGCATGCCGATCCGGTCCTGTGCAAGCGGCTCGAGGAGGCGGGCGCCGCCGCTGTGATGCCGCTGGCCGCGCCGATTGGCAGCAACCTTGGGCTGGAAACACGCACCTTTCTCGAGATCATCGTGGCGCAGAGCCGCGTCCCGGTGATCGTGGACGCCGGGCTCGGCGCCCCCTCGCACGCAGCCGCGGCGCTTGAGCTCGGCGCGGACGCGGTCCTCGTCAACACGGCGATCGCCGCGGCGGCCGATCCGGTGGCCATGGCCGCCGCATTCAGGCTGGCCGTCGAGGCCGGCCGCATGGCGCGCAGGGCGGGGCCGGCCCGCGTGAGCTTGACCGGGGCGGAGGCCACCTCGCCGATGACCGCGTTCCTTTCGGAGGCGGGCGCATGAGCGCGACCCAGGAGCGAGCCAGCTTCCTCGATGTCTGGCGCAGCCATGACTTCGCGGAAATCGGGCGGAAGATCGCCGCCAAGACCGAACTGGACGTTCGCAGGGCATTGGGCCGCGCCCGGGGATCGGTGGACCTGGAAGATCTTGCGGCGCTGCTCTCGCCGGCCGCGGCTCCCTTCCTGGAGACGATGGCTCAGAGGAGCCACCGCCTCACGGTCGAGCGCTTCGGCCGCACGATGCAGCTCTTCGCACCGCTCTACCTGTCCAATGTCTGCGCGAACATCTGCACCTACTGCGGCTTCAGCGCTCAGAACCGGATCCCGCGGAAGATTCTGAACGATGCGGAAATTCTAGCCGAGGCCGCCGCCCTCAAGGAGCGCGGATTCGACCACGTTCTCCTGGTCACGGGCGAGTCCGGCCGCGTCGGCGTGGAGTATCTGGCCGGCGCGCTGCGCCTGCTGCGGCCCCGATTCGCCAGCCTGGCCATCGAGGTCCAGCCGCTGCCGCAGGACGACTACGCGCTATTGGCGGGGGAAGGCCTGAGCACGGTCCTTGTGTATCAGGAAACATATGACGCTTCGGCCTACGCCCGCCACCACCTCAAGGGGCCCAAGTCCGACATCGCCTGGCGCCTCGAGACTCCGGACCGGCTGGGGCGCGCCGGAATCAAGAAGATCGGCCTGGGGGCGCTCTTCGGGTTGAGCGACTGGCGCGCGGACGCCTGGTTCACCGGCCTGCATCTGCGCCACGTCGAGCGGACGCATTGGCGCTCCCGAACCGCCGTTTCCTTTCCTCGGCTCCGGCCCCATGAAGGCGGCGCGACCCTGGTCACTCCTTTCGGCGAGCGTCAGCTGGTCCAGGCGGCATGCGCCCTCAGGCTCCTGAGTCCCGAGTCGGAACTGTCCCTGTCGACCCGCGAGAGCCAGAGCTTTCGCGACCACGCCTTCCGGCTGGGCTTCACTTCGATGAGCGCCGGTTCCCGCACCAATCCGGGCGGCTATGCCAGCGCTCCCGACTCACTGGAGCAGTTTGCGATCGACGACGACAGAAGCCCGGCCGAAGTCGCCGCTTTTCTGAGGGCCCGGGGATATGAGCCGGTTTGGAAGGACTGGGATCCCTCGTATGACGGATTCGCAGCGGTGCCGCGCCAGTCGGCCACGGCATAACCCGTGCAACAGGGCATTCCATTGACCGCGGCAGAGATCGCCCGCTACCAGCGCCATCTGTCGCTGCCGGGCTTCGGCGTCCCCGCGCAAGAGCGGCTCAAGGCGGGCTCCGTACTCGTGATCGGCGCCGGCGGACTCGGCTGCCCCGCCCTCCTCTATCTGGCCGCTGCGGGCGTAGGGCGCATCGTGATCGTTGACGACGACCGCGTGGAGCGCTCCAATCTCCAGCGGCAGATCCTCTTCACGGAGGCCGACCTGGAAGCCCCCAAGGCCGAGGCCGCGGCACGGCGCCTCCGCGCGCTCAATTCCGGCCTCTCCGTCGAGGCCCGTTTCGAGCGGTTCTCGCGGTCCAATGCGATCGCTCTGGCCGGATCGGTCGACCTGGTCATCGACGGATCGGATAATTTTCCGACCCGCTATCTGGTCAATGATGCCTGCGTCCTCACCGGCAAGCCATTCGTCTATGGCGCGATCCAGGGTTTCGAGGGCCAGGCGAGCGTTTTTAATTGGGAGGGCGGCCCGACCTACCGCTGCCTGTTTCCCGAGCCTCCTGAACCCGGCAGCGTTCCCTCGTGCGCCGAAGGGGGCGTGCTCGGCGTTCTGCCAGGCTGGATCGGGGTGACCCAGGCATGTGAGGCGATCAAACTCCTCGCCGGAGTTGGGACTCCGCTCTCCGGCCGCCTGCTGATCTGGAACGCTTTGGACATGGCTGTTTCCACGGTGATCTTGCGCCCCGATCCGAGAAGCCGCGCGATTCGCGAGCTGCCACCCGAGGGTTACGCAGAGACCTGCGAACCCTCCGAGATCCCGCCTAAGCGAGACGAGATCGACGCGACGGAACTGAAGCGGGATCTGGCAAATGGACGCCTCGTCCAACTTCTCGACGTGCGCGAAGGATGGGAGCGGGCGTCCGGATCGATCGAGCCCTCGGCGCATATTCCGCTTGGCGCGCTGGAGGCCGGCCGCGATTCGGCGATCGCCGGCTTCGACCGTTCCGCCCCAACGGTCGTGTACTGCGCCGTCGGTGTGCGAAGCCTCCGGGGCATTCGAATCCTTCGCGAGCGGCATGGCTTCAAGCATGCGCTCAGCTTGCGCGGGGGCATTCATGCGTGGTCCGGGGATTGACTGCGTCCTGACCGTCGCCGGTTCCGACAGCGGCGGTGGCGCGGGGATTCAGGCCGACGCACGCGTGATCGGAGCGCTGGGCCTCCATCCGATCACGGTTGTGACGGCGGTGACCGCGCAGAATACCCGCGGCATCCAGTCCTGGCGGCCCGTTCCCTCCACACTCGTCGCCGAGCAGCTGGCTTCCGTGCTCGGGGATTTTCGCATTCGCGCGGCGAAGACCGGGCTTCTCCCCGGCGCGGCAGCCGTCAGCGCCGTGGCCGCGGCGCTCGCGCAGCACCCCAGCGTGCCGCTCGTCGTCGACCCGGTGCTCGCCTCGACATCGGGAACGCGCTTCCTCGGGGAGTCGGGGATCCGGGCGCTCTGCAGCCGGCTCCTGCCCCGGGCGGCGCTTCTCACTCCCAACTGGCGCGAGGCCGCCGTCCTCGCGTGCCGTCCCGTTCGCACCTATCCCGAGGCAGAAGATGCGGCGCGATTCCTCGGCTCGGAATACGGTTGCGCGGTCCTCGTGAAGGGTGGTCATGCGGGCGGCCGCCGTTCGCGGGATGTGCTGGCCGCGGGGACAGGAGCCATTCACTGGTTCGACGGCCCGCGCATCCGGACCCGCCACACGCACGGCACCGGATGCGTCCTCTCTTCGGCTATTGCCACGGGGCTGGCCCAGGGAATGGAACTCACGGAGGCCGTCGCCCGCGCCCGGGACTTTCTGCGGCGCGCCCTTGAGCAGGGAGCGGGAGTACCCTGGGGCCCGGGCACGGGGCCGGCCTATTTCACGGCGTCCGCCTATGGATTCATCAGGTAGACTTCGGCGAGCGCGATGCCCGTTGTGCCGCCGACCCCGGTGACCTGAACGGTGTAGTTACCCGGCGCCAGCGTGACGATCATCGCGGCATCCGCCGAACCGCTCGGCAGTGAAAAAGCGCCCACCTGGGTGAACGCTGCCGTGAGAGCGCTGGATCCACCCCACCCCGCGTTGCTTTGGATCACCGTGCCATCGGCATTGTAGAGATCCAACTGGGGTTTCGCGAGAACGGAGCTCGCGCTGAGGCCCAGGTTCGCGAGATCCGGCCCCACGCCGCGCAGCAGAAGCTTCACCGGCTGATTGCCGCCGACCACAAAGCCGGCGATCAGAATTCCCGAGCCGGTACCCACTTGGGCACGCGCCGAGATGTTGGAAAGAAACGAGGTTGTTCCGGCAGCATCCGCGTCATAAATCTCGGCGAGGGCGACGCCGGTGGTGCCGTCCGCACTGGAGACCTGCGCGGTGTAGGCGCCCGTCGCGAGCGTTTGCAGCAAGGCGGTGTCGGCCGAAGAGGAAGAGGTGTACGAGAAGGCCCCCACTTGGCTGAACGCAGCGGACAGAAGCGCGCTTCCGCCCCAGGCCAGATTGCTGGCAAGGGAGGTTCCCGCCGAGTTGAACAGGGTGAGCTGCGGATGGGCCAGCGCCCCGGTGACTCCCAACGCAGCCAGGGTCGGCCCCACACCGCGGAGGACCACCTGCTTGCTTCCGCTGCCGCCAATCACAAATCCCGCGATGAGGGCCGAGCCTCCGGTGCTGGCCTGTGCGCGCGCGGAGAGGTTCACGATCCTCCCGAGCGCCGACGGGCCGACGGACACGGACACAGCCGCACTGGTGACTGTCCCCTGGGGCCCGGTCACCGAAACGGTGTAGCCGCCGGCATTGGCCGCGGAAGCCGACGCAATGACATAGGTGGAATTGACCGCCCCGGTGACCGCCGAGCCATTGAGAAACCATTGGTAGGAGAGCGGCCCAGCTCCCGAGGCCAGGGCCGCAAGCGTGACCGGCGCCCCCGTGGCGACCGAGGAGCCGATAGGCAGTTCAGTGAGCGCGAGGGCGTCCGAAGAGGCGCGCCCCAGGCGCCGGGCATTATTCTGGTAGGCGGGCCAGGGCGCACCCGCCAGGCCAGCGCCGATATCGAAGGCGTAGACTTTGTGGTCTTCGCTGCCGAAAACCAGAGTCGTTCCGGCGATCACGGGCGACGAACGGATCACATCGGATGCGGGATACGTGCGCTTGAGGGTGCCGGTCGAATTGAGCGCGTACAGGTTGCCGTCATAGCAGCCGATATAGATCACCCCGTTGGCGTCGATCGCCGGAGAGCTCGCGCGCACCTGCGCTCCAAGTGTGTACGTCCACTGGGTGGTCCCCGTGGCGGCCGAAAGGGCGTTCACCACGCCATCGTAACCGCCGTAGTAGACGGTTCCCCCGGCGCTCACGGCCGGCGACGAGGAAATGCCGGCCCCGCCGGCGCGGGTCCACCGAAGGCTTCCCGAGGAATTCAGCGAAAAGAAGCTCCCTCCCAGCGTCCCGAAGTAGATATTGCCCGCGGCGTCAATCGCCGCCGTCGTGTAGATCTCGTCTCCGGACACCGGCGTCGTGTAGGTCCACTTGAGCGCGCCGGCCGAAGTCAAAGCGAACATCGTCCCCGAATCCGTTCCGATATACACGGTGCCGTCGGACCCGATTGACGGCGCGGCATACGAGAATCCTGAGACTGGATACGTCCACCTCACGGCACCCGACGAGTTGAGGGCGTAGAGGTTGCCGTCGTCCGCCTTGAAATAGACGGTGCCGTCGGACCCCAGAGACGGCGAGGACGCGATCCCTGAATCGAGGGTCGGATCGGACGGAGTCGGCACGGCGAATGTCCATTTCATCGAGCCATCCGGATTGAACGCGTAGAGGTTCCCATCAAAGCATCCGGCGTACACCGTGCCGTCGGGTCCGACCGCCGCCGCCGAAGTGTCGAACGGATCGGCCGCGACGTGGGTCCATTTGACCGAGCCGTCCGGATTGAATGCGTAGAAGGTGTTGTCATCGCCGCCGATGTAGACCGAGCCGTCAGGCCCCACGGCCGGCGAACAGGTGACCGCATCGGTGGTCGCCGACTGCCAGCGCGAATCGTCGATCGTCAGCACGAATTCTCCAGTGTCGGCCGAAGTTTCCCCGTCGACGCAG
>Ga0302326_10029485_pt1 | contig 11009 bp, 9 predicted proteins | sample Palsa_T0_3_FD_202264 | JGI IMG/M metagenome (GOLD analysis project Ga0302326, IMG submission 202264) | Peat permafrost microbial communities from Stordalen Mire near Abisko, Sweden - Palsa_T0_3 | ecosystem: Environmental > Terrestrial > Soil > Palsa > Peat permafrost | place: Sweden: Abisko...
GGCGACGTTGCCCGTGGCGGTCATCAACGGAACCACGGTCACCGACCTCGCCCACCATCTCGCCGACGACCTGATCCAGAATGGCTACAACGACGCCAGCCCGTTGACCGGGCAGCCGTCCGGCACCGCGGCCACCACCACCGTGTACTACGCCGCCGGTCATCGCGCCGACGCCCGCGGGGTCGCGCAGGTCCTCGGGGTGACCAGCGAGGCCCCTATCACGCCGACCATTCGGACGCTCTCCGGCGCCCAGCCGATCGTGGTGGTGGCCGGCATGGACCAGGCATCCGCCGCCGGGACCGGCGGGACCGGCGCCAGCGGTTGATGGGCCGGTCGCGCCGGGGCCGTATCGTCCACGCGACCCAACCGCGCCCCCTGATCGATGACCGCATTCCTGGATCTGCCAACCCGCTCGAGTAAGCCGCGCGAGCGTGGCGTCACCCACGTGCTCGACTCGGGCCTGTCGCTGGCCCAGGTCGATGGTCTCATCGAGGTCGCCGGCGCCAGTGTGGACATCGTCAAGCTCGGTTGGGGCACCTCGCTGGTGACCGGCAATCTGCGGCCGAAGCTCGCTCGCTATGCGGAGCACGGGATACCCGTGGTCCTGGGCGGCACGCTCACCGAGTTGGCCATCCGTCAGGACCGCGTCGACGCGATGGTGGACTGGATCCGGGAGCTGGGACTCCGCCACATCGAGATCTCCGACGGCACCATCAACCTCGAACCATCGCGCAAGCGGGCGCTCATCCGCCGCCTGGCCGAGGAGTTCACCGTCCTCTCGGAGGTCGGCAGCAAGGATGCCGAGAAGATCATGGCGCCGTACGTGTGGGTGGAGCAGATCGAGGCCGAGCTGGAGGCCGGCGCCTGGAAGGTGATCGCCGAGGCGCGCGAGTCGGGAACGGCCGGGATCTACCGGGGCGACGGCGAGGTCCGGACGGGGCTCATCGACGAGATCGTCCACGCGATCGATCCGGGGCGCCTCATCTTCGAGGCGCCCCTGAAGCATCAGCAGGTGTGGTTGCTCGACCGCCTCGGCGCCGAATGCAGCCTCGGCAATATCGCCCCGGCCGACGTCCTCTCGCTGGAGACCCTGCGGCTCGGACTGCGAGCCGACACCGTGCTTCGCTTCGGCCTCGGCGAACGGTGAGCACCGCGGCGACAGGAGCTCGGGGACGTCCGGCGTCCCCGTCACGCCGCGCCGCGACCGATCCGCTGGCGGGGGCGGTATTCGCCCTGCTCGTGCTGGCGTGCTTCGGTGCGTTCTTTCTCACGCAGCGCCTGAAGCACACCCCCACGGCGGTGCAGGAGATCCGGCTGACCGCGTCGTTCGCGCCGACCGCGGCCGCGGGCGGGCCCACCGAGACGATGTCGTTTCACATCGCCAAGAACGACGACGTGACCGTCGCGGTGGTCGACGGCGCCGACGACGCGGTGGCCACGGTCACCGCCGATCACCCCCAGCGCCGCTACCGTCGCCTGCGCGTGTTCTGGAACGGGCATCACGGGCCCTGCCCGGCGCCGACCTCGCTCAGCTGCGCCAGCACTGAGTCGGGTCCCCTGGTCGCTCCCGGTGTCTACCGTCTGCGCATCACCCTCATTCACGAGGACCGGACGTTGTACTCGCCCGACTCCTTCCGCCTGCTCGCGCCGTCCCGGACCGGCACGTGAGCGCGGCGTTGATGCCCGTGCTGGCGACCGTGCACGGTGTCGGGGAGGGCGTGGAGAAGCTCGGCGTGGTCCTCGTCGCGCTCCTGGCTGCCGCCGCGGTACTCGCCCGCCCGCCCCGCGTTTCCGAGCGCGTGCGCGCCCTGGCGATGCTCGGGGCGATCGTGTTGACCCCCGGGCTGTTGCTCGCCGACGTGTGGCACACCAGCCAGGTGGTCCACCTGCGAGCTCATCCGGCCGAGGCCGCCGCCGCGATCCTGCTTGGTCTCGTCCTCGTCGCCGCGCTGACCGCGTGGTTCATGCGCCGCCCGGCCGCGCTGGCGCTGGCCGCGATCGCCTGCCTGCCGTTCCGCCTGCCAATCTCCACCGGCGGCACGACCAGTAATCTGCTCATCCCGCTCTATGTCGTCGTGGGCGCCGGCGTGCTCGCCTACGCGCTGCCTCGACTGCGTGACCCCGGCGCCAACGCGGACGGCTTCGACGAGGCGTCGCCGGGTCGCCTGGAGTGGCTGTTGCTCGCCGCGGTGGTCTGTTACGCGCTGCAGAGCGTCTACTCCGCCGATTTCAGCAAGGGGCTGGAGAACGTCGTGTTCTTCTACGTCCCGTTCGCGCTCCTGTTCGGCCTGCTGCGCCGACTGCCCTGGAGCCGCACGCTGCTCCTCACCGGCCTGGCTGTCGCCGTCGCCGAGGCGGTTCTGTTCAGTGGCATCGGCTTCGTCGAGTACGCGACCAAGCACCTGCTGCTCAATCCCAAGATCGTCCAGGCCAACAACTACGACAACTACTTCCGGGTCAACTCGCTGTTCTTCGACCCGAGCGTCTACGGGCGGTTTCTCGCCCTGGTGATGGTGTTCGTGACGACGATCGTGCTGTGGACGCGACGGCGCCGCGACGTGATCGTCGGGGGCGTCGTGCTCGCGTGGTTGCTCGGGGGGATCATCACGAGCTTCTCGCAGTCGAGCCTCGCCGCGCTGCTGCTCGGGCTCGCCGTCTTGGCGGCCTATCGATGGAGCGTGCGCGACACCGTGCTCGTGTGCGTCGCGGTGGCCGCGCTGGCGGCGATCGTGGTGCTCGTCGCCCCTTCCCACACCCACCTCGGCCTCAGCGGTGGCTCTCAGTCGGCCAACAACGCCACGAGCGGCCGCTACTCCCTGGTGGCCAACGGCGTGAAGCTGTTCGGCGATCGCCCGTTGCAGGGGTACGGCTCCGGTTCGTTCTCCACCGTCTACCTCGACCATTATCTGTCGGCCAGCGGCGACGCGGTGACCTCCGCGTCGCACACCATCCCGGTCACCGTCGCCGCCGAGCAGGGCATCATCGGTCTGCTGCTCTACGTGGCGTTGCTTGTCGCCGCGTTCGCCCGGCTGTTTCGCGACGCCTCGCGCTCGACCGCACGGATCGCCGTGGCCGCGGCGTTCTCGGCGCTCGTGCTGCATACGTTGGTCTACGCGGACTTTCTCGAGGATCCGATGACCTGGACGCTGCTCGCCATCGGCGCGGCGCTCGCGCTCGGCGGTCGGCCGGGCGGCGACGCGCGCGCGGCGCGGATCACCGACGTCGCGCCGGCGGCTGGTGGGGACAGCGATGCGCCGCTGGCGGCGGCGCCCGGCGTCGCCTGACGCGAAGCGACCCTCGTGCGCCACTACCTGCGACGTCTGGTGACCACCGGGGCCGCCTACCAAGCGGCCGACATCGTCTCCAAGGGCATCGCGGTGTTCACGCTGCCGTTGTACACGCGTCACGTCGGCACGGCCGGATACGGCGCCGCGAACTCGCTGTTCACCGCGGTGATCCTGGTGAGCATCATCCTGCGACTCGGCGTCGGCGAGGCGTTCGTGCGCTTCTACTACGACGACGCCGACCCGGTCCGCCGGGCTCGGCTGGCGCGCACCGCGACCGCCACGGTGGGGTGGACGACGTCCGTCGCCTCGGTGCTCGTGGCCGTCAACGCCGCAACGGTCTCGCGCTGGCTGCTCGGCTTCAGTGATCCCCTGCTGCTGGACTGCGCCGTGGTCGGGCTGTGGGCGTTCACCAATCTCGAGATGGCCTACGCGCAACTGCGCGTCGACGAGCGCGCCCGGACGTACCTCAGGGCCTCGATGAGCAACGTGGCGCTGACCGTCATCTTCACGGTCGGGCTGGTCGTGTTCGCCAACCAGGGCGCGCGGGGCCTGCTGCTGGGGAACTTCGCCGCCTCGGCCATCGTGGTGGTCGCCATGTGGGGTTGGGTACTGCGCGGCCGGGTGGACTGGCGGATACGGCGCGACCTGCTCGACCCGATGCTGCGCTTCGGCCTGCCCACCGTGCCGGCCGACGCCAGCGTGTACGCGCTGCAGGTCGTGGACCGCTTCTACCTCTTCCGGGTGATCAGCCCGTCAGCGGCGGGGCTGTACGCGGGCGCGGTGCAACTGGCCACCGTGGTGTTCGTCGCCGTGCGCGGCTTCCAGTACGCGTGGCCGCCGCTGGCCTACTCGATCGACAGCGATGCCGAGGCGGCGCGGCTGTATTCGCTGGTGACCACCTACTTCGTGCTCGGCACCGGAGTGGTGGTGGCCGGGGTCGCGCTGCTGGGCCGCTGGATGGTGCGCCTGCTGCTCGCCCCCCAGTTCTATGGCGCCTATCGAGCGCTGCCCTGGCTGGCCCTCGGCTGGTCGCTCTACGGCCTCTACCTCGTGCTCCTGGTCATCGCCGGCCGCGCACGGGTCACCTCGCGCAACTTCCCCGCCGCCGCCGCCGGCCTGGCCGCGAACGTGCTGCTGCTCGTGCTGCTCGTTCCGGCCAGCGGCGCCGGTCTCGGAATCGCCGGCGCCGGGATCGCCCTGTGCGGGGCGTACGTGGTGATGCTCGTCGTCTTTCACCTGCTCATCCGCAACCTGTTCACCGTCGACTTCGAGTGGCGGCGCCTATCACTGCTCGTGGTCATCCTCGGCGGCGTCAGCGTGTCTGGCGAGCTGCTGTTGCCCACGAGCGGGTTCGTCGGCCTGGTCACGCGGATCGCCTGGCTGGCCCTGGTGCCGGCCCTGCTGGCCCTGACGCGGTTCTTCCCGCCCGAGGAGCGCCAGCACGTCCGGGCGCTGGCCGCGAGCGCGCGCGCCCGGCTGACGCGCTCGCCGCCGGATCCGCCGCCACCGACGGACCCGCCGTTTGAGGTGTGAGGGCCGCGAGGGGCCGGGACGCCGGGCGCCGGGGGTGCCTTGCGCGGGGGGTGCCGTGCGCCGGGGGGTGCCCGCCGCCCGGGGACCGCGACCGATCCGGCCCGCGGCCGGCCGGGGTTCCCGCGCCGGGTTCTGTGACGGTCGCCTGACACTTCCGGTTCCGTCTTGTTGCTCGCCGCCACGCCGCCGTATCACTCGCTCGGCCGCGCGAAGGGGGGTTGGCGAGAACCTGGTCAATACGAAGGATTCCTCGCCACACGCCCACGGCACCGCCCGCGCGCGACGCTGCGACCGACCGCCGAACGGGCGCGCGGCTCGGTCCCGCACGGCCCTTCCGACCGGGGGTGCTAACAAGACGGACTCCCGCGGACCCCCCGGGGTGGTGAATGGGTAGGGACTCGGGGGCGACGGTTGGCGCCCGGTCGGGGCGGATGAGGCAGCGGTGTGTCAGCAGCGGGTCGGGATGCACAACCCTCTGTCACGGGCCCGCAACGAACTGGCGCTCGCGGGGGTGGGCCGGGGCGGATTTGAACGCCAGCCCGCCATTCTGAGGGGGGTGTGTACGGGTGATCCTCCGTGGTGACCAGTTCCTCGCCACGCCCCCCGCCCGGCGGCGCCCACGCCGCTCCCCGCCAAGCGCCTGACTGCCCCAATCCCCCCGCCAAGCGCCCTAACACGCAACCTCCGCCCCGCGCCCCCGCTCAACCCGCCCTGTCCCCGCCTCCCGCGCGGTTGTAGGCCTCCGCCGCCTCCCGCAACCCACTCCCCCGCCCCGGCCACAGCGACGCCGTGACGTGTCGCCAGTACCGCGCGGCCGAGTGCCCCGGGAGCACGAGCGCGGCGAGCGCCCGCAGCGCGTACGTCCACGCCGTCAGCCACCGCACCGCCCGCGCCTCCCACGCGGAATGGTGCTTGCGCATGTACAGATCGCGATTGCGCGACATCTCGACGATGCGCCGCTCGGGTACGGTGTCCGTCGACAGCTGCTCGTGATGCACGGCAACCGCCCCCGGCACGTACAGCGAATGCCACCCCGCCTGCCGCAGCCGCAGCTGGAAGTCGACCTCGTCGGAATACACGAAGAAGTCCTCGTCCAGATAGTCGACGGCGACCGCCGCGGCGCGCCGCACGAGCAGCGCGGCGGATTGCGCCCAGTCCACGCGCCGGGTCTGCGTGCCGAGGCTCTGGACCACCACCCGGCGGGGCAGCAGCAGCGCGCCCGCCAGCGCCGTCCAGGTGGAGGGGAACCGCCACGCCGACGGTTGCCCCGAGCCGTCGGGCCGGCGCAGTGCCGCCCCCGCGCAGGCGGCCCCCGGATCGGCCTGGAGCGCCGCGAACAGCGCCAGCGTCGCACCCGGCAGCAGCTCGGAGTCCTCGTTGAGCAGCAGCGCGTAGCGCCCCCGCGCTCGCCGCAGCAGCTCGGAGTCGTTGAGCCCCTTGCCCCGCCGAACCGGCAGCGCGATGAGCTCGTCGACTGTCGCGTGCCCGGCAGCGGCCTCGGCGGAACCGTCACGCGACCCGTTATCCAGAACGATCACCTCGGTCGCGAAGCCCAGGCCAGACCGCTCGCGGGCGATCGCGTCCAGCCCCCGCAGCAGCAGCTCGCGTTGGGAGGTGTTCACCACGCAATAGGACAGCTCGGTCTCGGGCATCCGCCTATTGTCCTGGCGCATGCGCGTGCACGTCGTCGACCCCTCGGCCTACACCCCGCCCTATGATGACGCCCTCTGTCGTGCGCTGGCCGCCGCCGGGGCGCAGGTGCAGCTGCAGACCAGCCGCTTCGGCTATGGCGAGCTGGCGCCCCCGCAGGGCTACGAGCGCGTCGAACGCTTCTACCGCCACTCGCACGGGGCCCGCGCGCAGGCTCCGGGTGGCCCGCGCCGCCGGGCCGAGCTCGCGCTCAAGCTGGCCGAGCACGTCCCGGACATGTTGCGCTACCGTCGGGCCGCCCGGGCCGCGGACGTCGTTCACTTTCAGTGGCTCACCGTGCAGCCGCTCGACGTCCACCTGCTGCCGCGCGGCCGTCCGCTTGTCCTCACCGCCCACGACGTGCTGCCGCGCGAGCCGCGGCCGGGCCAGCTGGCCGCCCAGCGGAGGCTGTACGAGCGCATGGACGCGGTCGTCGTGCACTCCGAGCACGGCCGCGACCGCCTCGTGCGCGAGCTCGGCATCGACGGCGACCGGGTGCACGTCATCGCCCATGGGGCGCTCGCGCCACAACCGGTCGGGGAGCCGCGGCTGCCCCCGGAGCTGGGCTCGCCGCCCGAGGACCGGCTCGTCGTCCTGTTCTTTGGCCTGCTGCGCCCGTACAAGGGCCTTGACGTTCTGCTGCGCGCGTGGGCGGGCGTCGAGAGCGCCGAGCTGTGGGTCGTCGGCATGCCGCGGATGGACACCGCCCCGCTGCGCGCCCACGCGCCGCCCGGCGTCCGTTTCGTCGAGCGCTTCGTGTCGGAAAACGAGTCCGCCGCGCTGTTCGCTCGGGCCGGTCTTGTTGTCCTTCCCTACCGCGAGATCGACCAGTCGGGTGTCGCCTTCACGGCCCTGGGGACGGGCACGCCGATCCTGGCCAGCGCCGTCGGCGGCCTGCCGGAGCTCGCCGACACCGGAGCCGCGCGGCTCGTCGCCCCAGGCGACGTCGAGGCGCTGCGGGCGGCGCTGCAGGCGATGCTGGCCGACCGCCCGGGCCTCGAGATGATGGCGGCGGCCGCGCGCGCGGCCGCGGCCGGGCCGTACAGCTGGGAGGCGATCGCCCGGCAGACGCTCGAGCTGTACGGCGCGCTCGCCGGTTAGGATCGCTTGACCGTGACGCGCTCGAGCATCGCCGCGCTGGCCGCCGCCCTGGTGGCCGGCTGCGGGTCCGGCGGCGCCAGTCCGACGCACGCGCCGGCGCGGCTGAGCGTGGCCCGGCGGCGCCGCCGTCAGCAGCTGTGATGCGGGCCTTGGCGCGCGATGAGACTGCCCATGACTGTGGCGGTGTGCTGCGAGACCTGCAGCGCTATGCGGCCACTCCGGGCGTGGCCCCGACGGCGCTGGTGCGACGGAACATGGCCACCGCCGCCGAGGCGGCATCGGTCAATGCAAGACACCCCCGCCACGCGGTGGCTACGAGGACTGCGTTACCTTCACCGTCAGCAGCCGCTGACCCGCCCCCACGGCCGCGTCCGCGACAATGCGGCCCGTGACCATCCTGCAGATCGTCTTCTGGCTCTCGGCCGCGCTCATCGTGTGGACCCAGATCGGCTACGCGGCCGCCCTCGCGCTCACCGCGCGCCTGTTCGTCCCGCGCCGCACCGCGGCCGCAACCGCCGACGATTCCGCGCCGCCCTCCGCGTCGCTCATCGTCGCTGCCCACGACGAGGCCTCGGTCATCGCCGCGAAGGTGCGCAACGCCCGTGCGCTGCAATACCCGCCCGGTCGGCTGCAGATCATCGTCTGCTGCGACGGCTGCGAGGACGACACTGCGGCGGCGGCCCGCGAGGCCGGCGCCGATCTCGTCCTCGACCTGCCGCGCGGGGGCAAGATCCGCGCCCAGGACGCCGGTGTTCTACAGGCGAGCGGGGAGATCGTCGCCTTCTCGGACGCCAACGCGCTGTGGGAGCCCGACGCGCTGCAACGTCTGGTCGCGGCGTTCGCGGACCCGCGCGTCGGCTACGCCTGCGGCCAGGTCCGCTTCCTGCAGGCGGCCACCGGGGACGACGCGACCAACCAGGAGGGCCTGTACTGGCGCTATGAGATGGCCGTGCGCACGCTGGAATCCCGTCTCGCCTCGATCACCGCCGGCAACGGCGCGATCTACGCCACCCGCGCCGAGGCCTACCTCGTCGTCGACCCGGTCATGGGTCACGACCTCTCCTTCCCGTTCAACATGGTCAAGCACGGTTGGCGGGCGGTCTACGTCCCCACCGCCCGGGCGACCGAGAAGATGGTCCCCTCGATCGAGGGCGAGTTCGCCCGCAAGCGGCGGATGATGAGCCACGCCTGGCCGATCGTCCTGCGCGGCGGCATGCTCTCTCCGCGCGGCTACGGTCTGGGCTATGGAGCGATGATCCTCTCCCACCGCCTGTTGCGCTACGCCACGCCGGCGCTGCACGCCATCACCCTGGCCGCCAACATCGCACTGGTGGCTCTCGGCTCCGGACCTCTGTACATCGCCACGCTGGTGATCCAGGTGGCGGTCATACTCGCCGCCGTACTCGGCGGCCGCGTCCGCTCGCGCCCGCTGCTCGTCGCCCGCTACTACGTGCTGACCACCGCCTCGCTGGCCGCCGGGCTGTGGGACTGGGCCCGCCACGGCACCCCGGCCGGCTGGGACGCCCCCGAGGGCACCCGATGATCCGCCGCGGGCTCGACATCCTCGTCGCGGCCGGCGCGCTCGTGGTGAGCGCTCCGCTGCTGGCGCTGGCCTGGGCGGCCATCCGGCTGGAATCGCCCGGCGGGGCGATCTACCGCCAGCGCCGCATCGGGCTGCACGGGGAGCCGTTTGACGTGCTCAAGCTGCGCACCATGGTCGATGGCGCCGAGCACCTCGGCGCCGGGCTGGCGGTGAGCCACAACGACGCGCGCATCACCCGCGTGGGTGCGCTGCTGCGCCGCAGCTCGCTGGACGAATTGCCCCAACTGATCAACATCCTGCGCGGCGAGATGTCGCTCATTGGCCCGCGCCCGACCGTGCCCGTGCAGGTGGAGCAGTACACCGAGCGCCAGCGCGGGCGCCTGGCGGTGAAGCCCGGCATCACCGGCTGGGCCCAGGTCAACGGCCGCACCGCGCTGCCCTGGAGCGAGCGGATCGAGCTCGACCTCTGGTACATCGAGCACCGCAGCCTGGCCCTCGACCTGCAGATCCTGCGCCGGACGGTGCGGATCGTCTTCGGTGGGGAGGGCTTGTATAAAGGGGATTCCGGCGGCTGGCAGCCCGCGGCGGCGGACCTGGTTCCGCCGCCGGATGATCGCGCCGAGGAGCCACGCGTCGGCGGCGACCGGGCGTCGTGACCCCCGGGATCCTCCTCACCGGCGTCGGCAAGCGCTATGACATCGTCTCGTCCTTCGCCCGCCTGACCACCACGGTGGCGGCGGACCCCAGTCCGCTCGCGCCCGCCCGCTACGCCGCCACCGTGCACGCGGCGGTTCCCCGGATCACCGACCCGGCCTACGTGCCGGCGCTCGTGGATCTGTGCGAGGAGCACGGCGTGGGGGCGGTCATCCCGCTCACCGACCTGGACATCGAGGTGCTGGCCCAGGCCCGCGCCGACGGCCGGCTGCCGGCGCTCGTGCCCGATCCCGAGATTGCCACGGCGACCTATGACAAGTACGAGACGCATCGCCTGCTGCAGCGTCTCGGCCTGCCGTCACCGCCGACCGTGCTGCCCGGCGAGACCCCCGAGAGCTACCCGGTGATGGTCAAGCCCCGGCGGGGGTCGGGAGCGCGCTCGATCCATCTGGCTCACGACGAGGCGCAGGCCCGCTTCTTCGTCGGCTACGTGGACGAGCCGGTGATGGTCCAGCGCGCCATGCGCGGACCGGAGTTCTCGATCGACTGCCTCGGCGACCTCGACGGCCGCTGCCTGAATGCAATTCCCCGCACGATGCTCGAGTCGCGCGGGGGGGAGTCGATCAAGGGAGCGGTGATCCGCGACGAGGAACTGATCGAGCTCGGCCGCACGGTGATGGAGCGCCTGGGGGTGCGCGGCCCGGCGACCATCCAGGCCTTCCGCGACGAGGAGATCGGCCTCGGCATCACCGACGTCAACACCCGTTTCGGCGGCGCCTTCCCGGCGCCGATGTACGCGGCCGCGCCGGGGCGCACCTACCCCGAGCTGATCGTCGCGCTGGCCGCGGGCGAGCGCGTCGAACCGCACGTCGGCGTGTTCAACGCAGGGATGACCTTCACCCGCTACTACTGGCAGCTCGAGCTCGACGGCGACCTGCGACCGACCGGACGTGACATCGTCCCGGGCGGGCCACCTGCCCCGCGATGACGGCGCTAACTGTCAAAATGGGCGCTGAGTTGTGAACTCGACGCTCGCTCCACCCCCCGATCCGCTCGCGCCCGAGGCGAGCGCCCCGGAGCCCGACGCGGCACCCGGGCGGCCCTGCACGCACTGCGGCGCCCCGCTGTCCGACGGCCAGGGCTGGTGCCTGGAGTGCGGCGCGGCCGCGCCCGGAGCGCTGCGCTCACGCGTGCCGACCCGG
>Ga0302326_10029486_pt1 | contig 11008 bp, 17 predicted proteins | sample Palsa_T0_3_FD_202264 | JGI IMG/M metagenome (GOLD analysis project Ga0302326, IMG submission 202264) | Peat permafrost microbial communities from Stordalen Mire near Abisko, Sweden - Palsa_T0_3 | ecosystem: Environmental > Terrestrial > Soil > Palsa > Peat permafrost | place: Sweden: Abisko...
TCCGAAGGACACTATGACCGAGATGCGCTCGTGGTTCGAGGCCGAACTCGCAGAGACACTGCCCGCGGCGCGAACGCTCTATTGGACCTGAGCTCTGCCCGGGTGTGATCACGATGAGGCGGGGTATCCCCCGAGCATGAAAGATATGACGCAGCAATTCGTGGCCGCTCTCGACGAATTGCACCAGCAGCGCGAAGTCGGTGCACTTGTCGCACTTTTCGGAGACGACGCCATACTGGACAAAGCGGGGATGCCGTGCGGAGAGCAGGGCAAGGACGGGGCCCGCGTTTTCTGGGAGCAGTACCGCGACGTATTCGGTGATATCGATGCGTCGTTTCGACATCGGGTCGATGGAGACGATGTCGCCTTCCTGGAGTGGACTTCGACGGGCACACTGCGCGACGGGACGGCGTTCAGCTACGACGGCGTCAGCGTCCTCGAGTCGCACAGCGACACCATCGACGCATTCCGCACCTACTACGACACCGCCGCTTTCCTGTAAAGGCAACGCCACCGGGACCCTGCACGGCAGCGTTTGACAAGTAGTCGGCTGGGGCGTCTGGGTGGATTCAACCGATCAGCGCAACACCTGATGGATTTTCTGGTGGTGTCGATAGTAGTTGGTCGAAGGCTTCTGCTGGGGTTCGCCAGCCCAATCGTTTGCGGGGGCGTTGGTTGAGCTCGTCGGCGACGTTCTCCAGACGGTCAGGGCGGTGTATCGATAGGTCGGTGAACTTCGGGAAGTATTGGCGCAGTAGCCCGTTAGTGTTTTCATTCGACCCGCGCTGCCATGGTGAGTGTGGATCGCAGAAGTAGATGTTAAGTTCGGTGGCCGCGGCGATCTGGACATGGTTGGCCATCTCTTGTCCCTGGTCCCAGGTCAGCGTTCGACGCAACGTTGGCGGCAGGGTCGCCATCGCCGTGGTCATCGATTCTTGAACCTCTAGAGCACCGTGGGCATGCGGCAAATGCATCAGCATCACGTATCCGGTGGCGCGTTCCACCAGCGTTCCAATGGCCGATTTGTTCAGCGTCCCGGTGATGAGATCTCCTTCCCAATGCCCTGGCACCGCGCGGTCCTCGACCTCGGGTGGACGCTGGCTAATCGACACCATCCCTGCCAGCCGACCGCGCCGCTCACCGACCCTCCGACGCGGTTTACGCAACGCACGGCCCGTCCGAAGGCACTGTACGAGTTCACGTTTGAGCGCACCACGGCCCTGCACATACAGTGATTGGTAGATCGTTTCGTGCGACACCCGCATCTCCGGATCCTCGGGAAAGGCAATCGGCAACCGCCGGCTGATCTGCTCGGGACTGTGCTTGCAGCGCAGCTGTTGAGCAACATAGCGCTCCAGCCGGGGGCGAGCGCACAACAGCGCAGTCTTGGGGCGGCGCGCTCGCGCATCGGCCAGTGCTTGGGCGACCGTCGCCCGATAGCCGGTCTTAGGTCGTCGGGTGCCGCGGGCCAGCTCCCGACTGATCGTCGAGGGTGCTCGGTCCAGCGCACGAGCGATCTCACGAACGCCCTGGCCAGCAGCTCGGCGGCAGGCGACTTCCTCGCGTTCGGCGAACGACAAACGCAACGTGCGCTCGGCAGGGGCGCATCTCGGTGGCGGCATCACCCCGCCAGCCTCGCGGAACCACCGCCAGCCAACCGTCTTCGACACACCCACCGCGGCCGCAGCGCCGTCGATGATGTCACCGGCCCGGATGTTTGCCCAAAACCGCTGTTGAATCTCCACCGAAATCGCCGGACGTCCCACTGCACACCTCTTCACAATTCGAGGTGTTGCGTTGACCCCCTGAACCTAGGCTGCTTTCAAATGTTGAAAACGCAGCCGGCCTGGGGTCGGTGCCGTCGCACTAATACGGAGCCGCGGCACAGATTGCTTTTGATACCGCCCAGCACTTGATCTGGCTCTCCTGAGCAGCATGAGTACGCCTGGCGACGGTCCATCATCCCGTGAGGGCGTCCAGCCGCGCAGCCATCCGGACATGGCGTGTTCGGCACTGCGTTGGCTGGGCCACGACTGCCCCGGTCCCCGGTGTTGGCTACCCATCGACGCGCTGAATGCTTCGGTGTGGTTCCTGATGAGTGGGCAGCGATCGTATGCCGTCCCACCCAAAACCAGAGTGCTCGTTGACCTCTCAATCGCAGTGGCCGACCTCCGCCGTGTGCATCAGGTGATCAACGAGGTCAACTGGTGCACCCGCCGCGACGCCATCGAGGTGGGCTATCAGCCATCGACACACGGCGGCCGACCGATACCGTCGCCCACACCGGTGTCACTTCTCAAGCTCTACCGGCCCACCCGACTCGATGAAACGCGGATCCGACCGAAGTCGACCTCGCAGCCATCACGAAGGACGGGTAACTCGATGCGTTCGTTCCTTCGTTGTGGGTACCCCGTTGCCATCGGTTGACACCGAGGTACGTGCAGCTACCCGAACTGGAGGGCCCAGCGATGACCGTCACACGAGATATTGCCGCTACCCGTCAGCGGGTTTGGGACGTGCTGGCCAACGGCTGGACTTACTCGGGCTGGGTGGTCGGCAACAGTCGGATCCGAGCGGTGGATTCGGATTGGCCGGCTCCCGGCACCCGGATTCTGCATTCCATCGGGACGTGGCCTGCGGTCATCGATGACGAAACCGTTGCAGAGAGCTGGGTGCCGGGTGAAGAGCTTGTTCTGCTGGCGAAGGTCCGCCCGGCGGCGACGGCGCAGATCACCCTGCGGCTGAGCGATCTTCAGGGAGGAGGGTGTCGGGTCGAGATGAGTGAACTCGCAACTAGCCTTCCGCTGCGCTGGGTCCCCGACAGTGTCCAGTTGCTAGGAGTAGCGCCGCGGAACCGGGAGTGCACCTGGCGCTTGGCAATGATTGCCGAACAACATGTCCCCTGATGCCGTCCAGAGCGCAGTCCCATCTCGCCAAACGCCTGATTCGGGCGAAATCTGTTCCACCAAAACGTAAACCAAGGGGTGTACTCGATTCGTATGGACTCTTCGGACGGTGACCTGAGGCGCGACCTCGCGCTGCGCATGGCTGAGCTTGCTCGAGCGACTGCGGGGTCCAGCACGCTCAAGCAGATTCTCGACGATGTGACGACCGCGGCAGTCGAGCTGATACCGGGAGCAGACCTCGCGGGAGTCCTGCTGGTAAAGAAGGGCGGCGACTTCGAGTCCCTCGCAGAAACCGACAGTCTGGTCGCACAGCTGGATAGATTGCAGCACGATTTCGGCGAAGGACCCTGTTCGGAGGCCGCTCTTCAGCACACGATCGTGCGCTGCGATGACCTTCGAAGTGAGCCGCGCTGGCCGCAGTACGCACCGGCCGCTGTCGAGCTCGGAGTACTCGGTGGCCTGTCGTTCAAGCTGTACACAGCAGACCGCACGGCCGGCGCGCTGAATGTCTTTAGTCACCGGGCCGATGTCTGGGACACCGACGCTGAGAACACCGGCGCCGTTCTCGCCGCGCACGCTGCCACCGCGATCTTGGCCCAGCGCCAAGGTGAGCAGATGCAGTCGGCGCTGCTGACCAGAGACCGGATCGGGCAAGCCAAAGGCATCCTCATGCAGTCCTACGGCGTCGACGACGTGCGTGCATTTGAGATGCTGCGGCGGATATCTCAGGAAAGTCAGACCAAACTCGCCGACATCGCCCAGCGGGTCATCGACACCTGCGGTGAAGGCAAGTAGCACGCACTTGGGCCGTCCGGCCGGCTCACCGAAGTTTCGCCGATTCGGCATCGGGTACTTCATACGGGCGCGCTGAACTTTTCCTGTTTGCGTCGCTTCGTCGGGACTAGAACAAACTGGTCCGCGAATCCACATTTCTTTTACCTATCTGGCGGCTGCGCCGAAAACCAGGAGTGATCATGCAAAAGACCATCGCAGTAGTTGCAGCAACCGGGGCACTGCTGTTCGGCGGAGCTGGCGTTGCCACCGCCGCCGTGCACGTTGCACCCGCGCCATCCTCAACAGCAACGACGTTGGCGGACAACACAAACGGCAACACCGAACAACACACCGATAACAGCGGCAAGTGGGGCATGTTTGGCCTACTTGGGTTGTTCGGGCTGGCTGGCTTGAAGCGCCGCAACACGACCGACGCCAGCGTCGCCGCAGCACCCAGAGCGACCCCCGGGCGCGTCTAGTACTTGCTCTGCTCTCAGTCAGCCCCCGCCAGCGCTTCACTCTGGCGGGGGCTGCTCGGACTATTCCATGAAGGGAAACATTATGGACGCGTTGACTTTTCTTCGTCAGGACCACAAGAGCGTCTTGGGCATGCTGGAGGTGCTCGACGAAGCTCCGTCTGGCTCCGGCGCTCAGATGAGCGGCTTGGAGACGATGGTGACCAACCTGGTCATCGCCGAGTCGCAACACGAAGCCATTGAAGAACAATTCTTCTGGCCCGCAGTGCGCGCGGCGCTCGAAGACGGAGATGCGCTCGCTGACGAGGCGATCGAACAGGAACAGAATGGCAAGCTGCTACTGCAGCGACTGGCTGACGGCAAGCCGGGTGAAGCGGATTACCATGAGGCCCTGCATGAATTCGTCAAGATCGGTCGCGAACACATCGCCTACGAGCAGGACGTCGTGTTCCCACGATTTGCAGCCGTGGCGAGCCGCGAAGAGTTGGAAAAGATGGGTGTAAAACTCGAGGGTGCCAAGAAGATTGCGCCCACCCATCCGCACCCCGGTACTCCGCCGAGTCCGATCGCGCTCAAGACGACGGGCATGATCGCTGCGACAATCGATCACGTACGCGACGCGTTCACCGGCCGCGCAGCCGACAACCCACCGGACCCCCAGATCCACTGAGTCACAACAAGATTGCCGGCGCCGTGGATCTCGGCGCCGGCCATCTTGTTGTGTCAGTTATGTTGTGGGAAGGTGCTGTTCGTGAGTGAAAGGTTTGTCACCGTCGACGTCGGGCGAACCAGTCGGGTTCTGCTCGGCGCCTGTGTTCTGGCGAATCGCCGTGCCTAGCCATTGCTCTTCGGGCTTCTCGACGTAGTCCCACTGCATGCCCTCGGGCCACGGGCCCTGACCTTCATTCCACGGTCCGCGCACCGATCCCTCGCCGTTGGACATGTTGAACGCGACATTCTGGAATCGCGGGTCGCCCGGAAGCTTGCCCGGAGGGAAGTTCACCGGCAACTCGTTGAGTGCGGCGGTGAACTGCTGGTAGTGGGCTACCTCGCGAGTCATCAAGAACGTCAACGAATCCTGCACGCTGGGGTCGTCGGTGAATTGCTTGAGGTACTCATAGACCACTTTCGCCCGCGACTCCGCCGCGAGGTTGCTGCGCAGATCCACGGCCGGGTCGCCGTTGGAGCTGATGAACGTACTCGTCCAGGGGTTGCCTGCCGAGTCCTTGACGTCGGGTCCGCCGCCACTGAGTGTCAAGAACAATGGACTGACCGCGACCTGGTGGATGGCCTGTTCGCGACCGTCCGGTGAGGCCACCGCCGGCATCCAGTCACACTTCTGGTTGGCCACCTTGAGATCGTCGTTGAGCCCGTCGAGCAACATCGTGATCATCGAACCCACCATCTCGAGGTGACTGAGTTCCTCGGTGGCGATGTCCATGAAGAGGTCATACATCTTGGGGTTCTTCTCCCGCAGCACGAAAGCCTGGGTGAAGTACTGCAACGCAGCGGTCAGTTCGCCGTTGGCGCCGCCGAACTGCTCCAACATCAGCGATGCAAAACGCGGATCAGGCTGGCTGACGCGAACCTCGAATTGAAGACTCTTGTTATGGACGAACATTGCGCCTCCCAGGCGACATGAGAAAGGTGGCTAGCGAGAAAACCAGAGACAGTCGAACCAGGGGCTGAGGTTCGTCCGGTGAACGCGACGGCAAAGGCTAGAGTTCGCGAATCGCATCCGGAGCGTACCCACGCGTGTGAAGGCTAAACGTGTCGAACTCTCATCGGCGAGTTCGATTGCACCGCATGGATATTCAGTAGGTGGTTTCCGACAGACCAAGGGTGTCGCCCGCAGCTACACCAGTCGCTGGGCAACACGGGTCAGTTACCAACCGTAACGATGGCGGCGAATCCTGAGCGGTCCTTCCGACGTCCAGCTAGGACTTCGTCTGCATTCGGGCCAGCATGTCGCGGGCGACGTCGCGCAGTTTCGCGTTGCGTTCATGGGATTCGTCCCTGAGTCTGGCGAACGCCTCAGGCGGATCGCAGCCATGTATCGCTATCAGAGCGCCTTTGGCCATGTCGATCTCGGAACGAGAGGAAAGTGCTTTTTCGAGCTGCGTGACGGTTTCGCGGGCCTTCTGCCAACGGCTGGCATTGCTGATCGCTTGACCGGCGGCAACGCTATACAGACGCATGAGTTCGGCGTCGAACGGATCGAACGCGGTTGACGTGTAGCTGTATATGTTGAGCGAACCGGCGAGTTCCTGCTCACCGTCCACGCCTGCGATCACCAGCGGGACCGACAAACTTGCGCGGATTCCTACCTGCTGTGCGGCCTCAACGAATTCCGGCCATCGTTTCTGTTCTCCGTCCATGACCGCTCGCAGCGGCGTGCGCGTCAATGCAGCCTCCAGGCACGGCCCCAGGCCCGAAGCGTATTGCTGCTCGTCGAGCACCAGCGCCTGCTCATCGGTGCAGGCCACGGTGCGGACATCGGGCCACGACAGCACAGTGATGCTTACGATGTCGGCAAGCGGGATCGCGGCGACGGCCGTCTCGGCGACCCGCTTCGCGACAACGTCTAGATGCTCTTCGGCAGCGAACAGGTCTCGCAGACCCTCGACCGCCTCTGCTGTGGTAACTAGCCTGGCCAGTGGTGCAGACAACTCAGCACTCATGATTGGTGCCCTTCAAAGCATGCGATTACCGCTGCTACGGACACACCCTCACTCCACCCTATGCCTGTAACCACAGCGGCGTCGCTCAGCACCGCCAGTTTCCATAGCGGATGTGGTAGCTGCCGACATATTGCAGTCGGCAGCACCACTCCGGTCACAGCGTCAAATGATCTGCGCGACTGGAACTCACAGTCACTCCGCAGGCGGCCCGAAAAGCTGGAGGTCGTTGCCTTCGGAATCCTTGAACGACGCGATGCGCCCCCAGGAGTGCGAGCTGACCTCATCGACGAACTCGACGCCCGCTTCCGTTAAACGCGCGACCTCGTTGTAGAGATCACCATCGGGTTGAAACGTGAGGACTGCTCCTCCGGTGCCGCCCTTATGCGTCGCTTCGCGAGCGTTCAAGCCGATCGTGACGCCGTCGGCGTCCAACTCCGACCATTCCTCACCTTCGCTCTTCACCGAGAGTCCCAGAGTTTGGCCGTAGAACCGGACCGCACGATTCATGTCTTCGACCGGTAGCCAGACCGTCGCAACTCCACTTGCCATGATTTCTCCTTGAATTCGTTGTTCGACTCTGCGCGGTTACCCGCAATCGGACCGCTCACACCAGACAACCGCAGCGTTTTTGCATCGATTGAGGTGTGGGCGGCAGGCAACGCGGGTAACCGACGTCAACGAAACCAGGCCTGCAGAGGCCGCCGAACGGAGCAACGTCGTGACAATTTTTGACCAAGCCAAGCGCAAGGCCAGTCAGCTGGTCGAAAAAGTGAAAGACAAGGCGGAATCGCACGATACGCGTGAGTCCGACGTACGTTCGGACCCTCATGTCGCAAACTCCCGCGAAGGCAAATACGGCGAAGTCGGCAGATATGTGGGGCGCACGTTTCCCGACACGCCTTTCGATGTCGGACAAAGCGGCGCAGAAGCGCGCAGCGAAGAGAAGCGGCACCGCGTGCAACGTGAGCAAGCCGGTAGCCGATCACCCGATAGCACTCCGTCGCCGGGCACGGATTAGCCAATCTCATTGTGATGCAACGAAGCTGCGATCCCACTACGCCACCCGCCCGTCGATCGCACTGTTCGATTTGACCAAGCCGAAAGGACGCACGCATGGCCGTACGTCAGAACCCGACCGATCACGCTCGCACAACGCACCAACGCGCGGGAGAGTGGTTCAAGAATTCTCGCGACGCGTTGGGACTCGTGCTGCTTGCGGTGGGCGTGCTCGCGATGGTGATCTGTCTGGCCGCTGCCGCCCACGGGAACACGGGACGGGCGGTCCTACTGGGAAGCATCGCCATCGTCACGGGCAGTGCCGGCATAGCATGGCTGCTCATCGAGGGTCGTCGCGTCGGCAGAGTTGAAGCAAGGCGGTGGGCCAAGCGCGGCCGGCGAGGCTCGAACGACCATTCTGGAACCGCATAGGTTCGAGTTCAGCAACGCCTCATGCAGCAGGATGTAGCGCCAGAAAGTCTGGCACTCAACGGATCAGCCGAATGCCCAGCGCACCGGTCTCGAGTCGCGGACCCCCTTGAAGGGATTGGCGATTCTCCGATCAATTACGGATCCCAACCATGCCGCCAGCGGGTCACAGGTGTCCTAGACTTGGCGACGCCGCGCAAAGCACCGCCTGGCGGCACGGGACGAGGATCGGTGAGTCGCTTGAACCAACGCGACAGTGGCCGCGGCCGGCGCACTCTGACCGCAGGTGCTGTCACGGACCAGACGCAACCTCGGTACACGGTGCGGGGCGCCGCGCATCGACTGGGGGTGCCCACGGCAACGCTTCGCAGTTGGAGCCAGCGCTACGGTGTGGGGCCGCTCGGGCACGCACCGGGGCGGCATCGCCTCTATACCGAGACCGACATCACCGCCCTTCGACACATGAGCGAGTTGATCGCTGAGGGCGTCAACCCACGCAGCGCCGCGACCGCGGCGATGCGAGCGCTCATCCCGGAGCCGGCGCAAGCAACAGCGCTGCTGGCTGCACTGTTTGCTCTGGAAGAGCTCACCGCGGCGCGTCTCATCGAACGTCACCTCGGTCACTACGGGGTGCTTGAGACGTGGGACTCATTGATAAGGCCTGCCTTTGCCGAAATTGCGAGTCAGCAAGCGAGCGGTGAGCGCTGCATCGACGTCGAGCACCTGCTGTCCTGGACGGTGATGAGCTGTCTACAGCGTGTACCTATGGCGCCGATCGATACAACCGAGACTGCAATTTTGGCGTGCGCCGAGGATGACCGCCACACGCTGGCCCTGGAGGCGGTTCGTGCCGCGTTGTCCGAACGCGGTCACGCCGCAGTGATGTTGGGCGCTTCGGTCCCGTGCGCGGCAATCATCGATGCCATCACCCGTCGAGGGAAACCGATCACCGTGTTGCTATGGGCCCAGACCGAGCGAACCGCCGACGTGGCCGCCGTGAGGGCGGTCCGCAAGAAACGCACTCGGGTGCTGGTCGCCGGTCCAGGTTGGGATTCTGTGCGCTTGCCGGCGGCGGTGGCTCATCTGCACTCCCTCAATGACGCCGTCGAACGCTTGACAAGCCCTGACTAGCGATCAGTTCTCTTGCTCGGCTGCGTAGTTCGACAACTCGATGAGGTTACCGTCAGGGTCACGCACGTAGACGCTATTGATCGCTCCTCGTGCGCCGGTGCGCTTTACTGGTCCTTCAACGACCGCTATTCCCGCGGCAGTCAGTTCGGCCGCCACCGCCGCAACGGGCTCCTCGACGATCAGGCACAGGTCGGTGCTACCGGGCGTAGGCCGATCAGCCTTCGGCTCGAATTCCTGGCCGTGCTGATGCAGATTGATCTTGGATGCGCCGAATCGCAACGCTTTGCGCCCCGCGCCAAATGTGAGCTGTTCCATACCAAGTACCCGGGTGTAGAACCTCACGGTGGCGTCCAGATCGGAGACGGTCAGAACCAGATGATCCAGCCGGTCGATGTTCATAGATACCTTCCTTTGCGGTCGGACTCGACGCGATGAGTAACTCTATTCTGCGACAGTAACTTTCAGCATCTCCAGCACTATCGAGTGCTCGAAGGCGACCTACACCGTTCTTCGCGCCTTCACGGCGTGAATGTCGCCGTCGGAAATGAGCGGTGTTGGTTGCTTAGGTGCGGCAAGATTTAGCCCGTGCGACCACTTAAGCTTCCGCCCAACACGCTCATCACGTCGCGCACACTTCCGGCTAGGCAGCTAGTCGGCGTCGTCGGCCTGTTCGTCGTCACCGACGAGCATCCGGACGAAAGTGGCACGTTGACACTCAAGAAGACCGCCCGACTAGTCAAGAGCGACAGCGTAAATCCCGTCGATAAGACGGTGACGTTCGATTTTTGGGACGGACGCGAACCCCTCGTCGTCGCAGAGGAAGTTCTGATCGAATCCCTCATCGTCACGGCGCCGAACTGACGCCGCCGGTGCATCGCGGCCCCGCTTGGTGATGTGGGACACCAGGCCGCACTGCTAGATCGGCGTAATCGGTCCTATGCCCCGCAGTCGGCGCTGTTGACGGCGGAGCCACCGACCAGCTTGCAGAACGGAAAGTTCTGGTCACCGCCACCCACGGAAAACAGCATTCCGCTGCCGCTATCTACAAGCTGCATGTTGACGTAGCTGCCGACTTGCTTCGCGCCGCCAGTCACATTGCCGGAGGCAGTGGGATCGCTGGTCGACACGAAAGTCATCCGGAAGTTCACCGTGCCGTAGTTGGAGGTCTCGGTGCCGCTACCGTCAGCATTCACGACGACATGCTCCCCATGAGCACCCCAGTTGCCGACGTAGGGACCACCAGCTTGGGCGAAAGGGCTTGGAGGCAGGCCTGGTTATTGCAGGGCTCTGCATTAGTCATCGGGGCGCAAGCGATGGCCGCGACTGCCACCAAGCCTGCAGTCAGCAGCTTCCACATCGTGTGCTAACCGCCTCTTGTCTCGGTTGGCCCCCAGGGTGAACCGAAAGTACACCCAACGGCAGGTCTAGGGCAGAGAAGAACGAATTCATCTCATGGTTGGCCAGATCCCCCACACGTAGCGAAGCGATCTGCCTGAGGCGATGTATTGCAGCCGCAGTGCTCAACTTGCTCTGATTTCCACCGGGTCGTTCGGGTTGAAGTAGCGCTCCGTGCCGTCGGTGAACGTCACGGTGCACACCTCGGGTAGGAAACTGC
>Ga0302326_10029488_pt1 | contig 11007 bp, 9 predicted proteins | sample Palsa_T0_3_FD_202264 | JGI IMG/M metagenome (GOLD analysis project Ga0302326, IMG submission 202264) | Peat permafrost microbial communities from Stordalen Mire near Abisko, Sweden - Palsa_T0_3 | ecosystem: Environmental > Terrestrial > Soil > Palsa > Peat permafrost | place: Sweden: Abisko...
TTCGGGGGATTGAGCGGCTAGGGTACGCACGCCGGTTCTAGGGTTGACCCAGAAGAGATTGATCCCGTGGTCTGGCACCTCCGAGTCCGATTCCTCAGTTTCGTCAATTTGGTCAGGTGGGTCCGGCTCGGGCTGCGGTTTCGCGCGGGCGGCTTTGATGCGCTGCAACTCGTGATAGAACTTGAGGTAGCTGCGTTGCAAGCGGCCGGTGACCAGGGTCATACGGCTGAAGAGGGCGCAGCAGGCTTCGATATCGGGATTTTCTTCGTTGCAACCGGCCTCGTACGCCGCGGCGCGCCTCAGGTTCCATCGCGCGGTGGCCGCCTGTTTGACCAGGAAGTGCTCGGAGTCGGATTGCGGCTGGTATTCTTGCTGCATGGCGGCGAGGATTTCGTCGAAATCCTCCTGCGCTTCGTGGGGCAGGATGAGGGTGCTGGCGCGCAGGCCGTGGCGCAGGTTATTCATAGAGGACGCAGCCTTCCCGGCCTGGCTGGTGGGTCCCGTACTCTTGCGTGCGTTGCGGCGATTTGCCGCGATTTGTGCTTTTGTTGCCATAGAGTTACCTTTTTTGGACAGCTAAACCCAATTTGAGGCGAGCTGCGCTCGCCGGCATCGACAAAATACGTCGATGCTAGGACGGGGCGAGGGGGTGACGCGGGGACGCGGCGAATCCTTGTTCGGCCGCTGGTCTCTTTCTGGCTTCAGGTTAGCATTGGGGGTGGATGGGGACTGGGGCTGCGGCGGAGGGGGTCGGGCTGTAGGTTGCTGGAAAGATAGGGAAAAAGGGGCGTGGAGGAATTATTGTCGCCGTGTGACCGGGTGCGTGTCCGGTTCGGCAAAGACTGGAGGACTGATGAATAGCCGTTGCGTGCGTATACGTGCGGGCAATCCTCGAAATGACGCGTTTCACTTGCGCCGCCAGGTCTGAATCGGCACTACATCCCGGGCAAACACTCAATTGACGAGCCGCTTGGACGACATGTGGTTCCAGGTGGACATTTGAAGAAGACCCATTTTCCGTGTATGCACTTCTCAAACCCCTGCCCGTGACATCGAGAGGTCCCCTTCTTGCAAGTTGCATCGTAAGTCTGCCCCAGAACGAGGTTTGCGAGTACGCCTCCCGTAAGAACCTTGCCCGCGAGCTTCAGCGCGTTCCTGCGCCCCATGGGCGCCGCTAGAATCTTGGCGATTTCGTCAAACACGATCATGCCGAAATGATAACACCAGCCGTCGCGCCAGGTTTGCCGCCGCCTCCAGTTGGCGTCCACCGACTTGCCGGCCACCTCCCGTAAAGGCCGGCGCAGGCGCGCAGCTACTATGGAACGACCGAGGGTATTGAAACAGTGACGAATCCCAACTGGGATGCTTACGGCTGCGGGACGGTCTATGAGCCGACCCACATTGCGGCTGGCTGGGGGTACAAGTTGCTGCATTCGTTGGTCGCGTCGATGACGGATTTTTCAACGAGTATTATGCGCGGGTTAGCAGTCGCCGCGGAGGGCCGTCTGTATGGCACCACTGTTCGAAGTAAGGCCGTAGGGGGCGGACGGATGGACGGCGTCTGAAGGCGGCGGAAGGGTCGATTGGCGGACGCGGGCGGTTGAAAGCAGGGGGCGGCCTGAAAGGCGCCAGCGGGGATAAGTCCCCGTGCGGGCTAAAGCCCGCCCCCCATGGCGTTGCATCGGTTTGCATCACTATTCGTGGGCGGCAGGCCCATCCTGACAGGCCTCTAGTTCGGCCTGGCGTAAAATGTATGGCCGGTACCGAGGTGATCGTAAAAGGTGCCCACAAACCAACCCTTGTTGTTGATCTGGCCGGTAGTGATTCCCTGCTTTGCGGCGGGCGGCGCCACGATGTCGAAGAACGACCCGTCGTAGTACAGAAAGGCGCTCGACGGACCGTCGAATCCCGACCAATGCCCCAGTATGGTCCCGGCGTCGTTGATGCCGGTCAGAATGGTGAGGAAAGCGCCGGGGTAGTCAATCGTCAGGCTGCAAGTGCCAAAGCCGGCCAGGAAGCCATGGATAGGACCCATTGAGTTGGAATCGTAAAAGCCGACCACTTCGCCGTTGTTGTTGAATGCAAAAGCGCTGGTGTCGATTGCGCCGGGGCATTGGAAAGTAAAAGCGTCAAAGACGTTCACCCACGCCTCGTAATGGTAGGTGTTGTCCACGGTGCTTTGGTACTGGCAGTAGCCGACCGTCTCGTTGCCATCGTTGTTACCTGTCATCACCGTATCCAGGCAGCCGGTCATGTTGAAATCGGAAAAGCTGCCTCCCTGGTCCACCATGCCCGAATCCTGTCCCTGCACGGACTGATAGGCACCCACTATATTGCCGGAAGTGTTGATGGAGTTGCCAGCGGTCCCATTGGGCCCCTTAGGGTCGCTGATGGGATAGGTATAAACCTTCGTTTTGATATCGTAGGTGAAGGCGTGCGAGCCGGCTGAATCGGAGTAGGTGCCCACGACGATGTCATCGTTGCTAATGCCATTCGCGCTGGTGTAGGACGCGCCAGGCACGTTGAGTTGTACGAACTTGTAAGCCGCGTTGGCGGCGGCGTTGGTTGAAATCACGGTAGCGGCCATGGCGATGATGGTCCGCGCATTGCACATAAGCTTTTTCATGTTCATTTTCCTTTTGGGGCTTGATTTGCCCTCACCTGTAATGCGGAATCCGCGTTCCTTATTTTGCGGATTGGGCAAAATGTTTTTTGTGGCCGCCTTAAAGGCGGCCTGCGGCCAATATTGGCCGCCCCACAAGGTCAGCTAGGTTCCAGGTAGAATGGGGATATGCGCATCTTGCTGTTCAGCGGGAAAGGCGGCGTCGGCAAGACCAGCCTGGCGGCGGCCACGGGAGTGCAACTGGCGCGCCTGGGCTACCGCACCCTGGTGATGAGCGTGGACCCGGCCCACAGCCTGGCCGATTCCTTCGACCTGGAAACCAGCCTCTTCCACGAAAAGACCGGCGACCCTTACCCGATCACGGACAAGCTGGCCATCCACGAAGTCAATATCCAGAAAGAGATCAAGCGGCATTGGCGCGAGATATCCGCCTACGTGATTTCGGTGCTGCGCACCACAGGCATCAGCGACGTGGAAGCCGAGGAACTGGCTATCCTGCCCGGCATGGAAGAACTCAGCGCCATGATGTGGGTGAACCAGTTCAAGCGCGAAGCCCGCTACGACGTGATCGTGCTGGACTGCGCGCCCACCGCCGAATCCATGCGCTTCGTGAGCATGCCCACCACGCTCGATTGGTACATGAAGCACATCTTCCCGTTCCAGCGGACGGTGCTGAAAGCGGTGCGCCCGCTGGCCAACCGGGTTTCGCCGGTGGAACTGCCGACCGATAGTTACTTCGCCAACATCCAGGACCTATTCGGCAAGCTGGAGGGCATCGACGAACTGCTGGAAAATCCGCGCACCACCAGCGTGCGCCTGGTGACCAATCCGGAGAAGATGGTGCTGCGCGAGACGCAGCGCGCGTTCGTTTACTTCTCGCTGCACGGCCTGACGGTGGATAACATTATCGTGAATCGCGTGCTGCCCGAGACCATCACGGATTCCTTTTTCTCGGAATGGCGCGAGTCACAGCGGCGCGTGCTGGCGGAGATCGACACCTACTTCGCGCCCGTGCCCGTGAAGCACGTGCCGCTGTTCACGCACGAAGTGCTGGGGGCCGAGCGGCTGCAGGACTTGGCGCGGGCGCTGTATGCCGAGGACGAAGATCCCGCCGCGGTGACGCGCACCGAAGCGCCCTACAGCTTCGCCAAGCGCAATGGGCATTTCGAGGTGACGTTGCAATTGCCGTTCGCGGTGAAGGGGGAAGTGGGGTTGTTCAAGAAGGGCGACGAGTTGGTGGTTCAGATCGGAACGTTGCGCCGGCACATCGGCCTGCCTACCTCGATGGCGGCCCTGTCGCCCGCGCACGCAAAGTTGGAGAATAAAGTATTGACCGTGGAAATGAGGGAGAATTGATTATGCCAGACGAAAAGACGAACGTGGACGCTCCGGGCTGCTTCTACTGCCTGAATGTGAAGCCGTTTTTGCGGAAGGCTTGGTCGGACGCTACGGCGGACCATTTCCGCAATGCGCGCGTGGAGTTTCTGAAGGGCGTGCGCAGCGTGATCGACGACCGGATTGGGAATCTGTCGCGGCACGAGGCCAAGGGCACGCACGTTACGGTGGAGTAGGTTTCTCTAATGCCCGGCGAATGACGGCGATAACCGCCCCTACTTTGTCCTCCTGACCTTGCCCCAACGCCGATAGGAATTGTTCGCGCGCCACTGCGAGAAGCTCCTCTGTATCCTCACCCGCGGCTGCCGCGGCACGGAGCGCTTCTATCAACGGTCTCAACTCCTCGGGTGCCTCGTTCGCCTCGACGTCTTCTGATCGCGCCAATTCCAGCACCTTTCGGAACGCTTCGTCACCCGTGCTGGAGTTTTCCGTCGGGAGCCGCGAGAACAGGTCGCGAAACCGCACGCCTTCCACGCGTTCGACAATCTCGCAAAGCTCATCGAAGTTGGCAGGCAGCGGCGGCGGACCGGGCGAAAAGGATTCGAGGTCCTGGGATAGGGCTTGCAAGGTCGTCGCCAGGTGTCCGTCGCCCGTTTGGAACCGGATGGCAGCGGCCGCCAGCCTGTGGCCAAAAGCCTCCTGTGGATCACCGCCACCGTCCATAAGGTAGTTGGCGAGGTTGAAGTGGCTGATGGCACAGTGACGCGGCTCCCCAACGTGGTACTTGAATCGCAGAGAAGCCTGCTCGTGGCGAACGGACTCCGCGCGATGGCCGAGTTTGTCCTCCAGGTCCGCGAGCGCGCTCAGCACCGCGCCCAGCCCCCTGGTGTACGATGCCTCTTCGAATCGTTGCCGGCACTCCAGCAGCAATTGGCTAGCCTCCAAGTAGCGCCCTAGGCGCAAAAGCGGCCCGCAATCATTGAAACGCGTGCGGGCGACTTCGAGATCGGTGGCGCCACGCGCCTTGGTAACCTCCTCGACCTCCCGGCTGAGATCGAGCGCGTCCTCCCAGCGCTCCGGGCCCAACGCGGATGTGTATCCAGTATGCAGGATGACCTCCCGGACATTCCACGGGTTAGCGGCTTCTTCAGCCGCGCCGGATTCAGGCAAGCTCTGCATCTGATTCCGTAATTGCGCCACAGCCTCAAGTACTTCGGAATATTCCCCGAGTTCGCTTAGAATTTGGAGTCGCTGACACTCATTCGCAAGCTGCGACCAAGGACCTAGGCCAGCCGCGTCAGTTCCTTCTTCGTGGCGACGACGGCCAGCGCCTCTCTTGGTCGCCCTGTCGAGCGCAGCAGATTGACGAGGTCGCCTGCCACCCCGTTCGCCAGCCCGAACTGGCCCCGCTGCCTAGCCTCTTGCAGGATTTCCCGCATCATCCCCTCGGCTTCACCGGACTGGCCGAGCAAGCGAACCATGACGGCCAGCACGGCGCCGTCGAGCAACCCTCGATCGCTGCCCTTGGTCGCTTCGGCAACGCGACGCATTAGCGGCACCACCGACGCCAAATTTCCGGGTGACTCATCTCGATGGGTGACCCGCTCCAGCAGAGTAGAGGCCACGTCCCACTCCCGCCTGCGCATCAGGTAAGGCGCAGCGCTAAGCCCGGCGCGCAGGATCATCGGTCCGCTTCCCTGCATTTCCTCGCGTAAACCGGCGGAATGCATCGTCCGCCGGAATCCGGCCATCTCCCTGTCCGCCGCTGTCCGGCACGCCTCATCCGCCTGTTCCCGACCGGACTCCGCCACGCCAGGGTGAATGCGGTACCCCTTTTCGACGACATCCACAAGCCCCACATCGCGCACCTGATTGGTACACGGCTCCGCGCTAGGAGGCTCCCCTCCCTGGCCGAGACGCTTCCAGCAATTCGGCCAGACCTGCGTCACGATCCAGCCTTCCCGGTCGCCCTCCTCCAAGCAGCACAGGAAATGGAAGAAAGCCCGCGCTTCTGGCGCCAGCGAATCCGTGATGGAGCGGGTCCAAGCGCCCAATGTCTGCAAGAATTCCGGTGCGTCCAGTTTCGATTCACCCTCCGCAAAGAACGCGGCCAGCCGGGCCTCGCCGACAGTGCTCGCCGCAGCCGCGCGATCTAGATGCGCCTCCAGTGCCTCCGCACTGGCCGCCTGCTTTTCCGCCAGCTTGATCAACTCAGGATGCCCCTGCACCACCTCCAGCGTGCGCCTCACGAGCGCGCGCTGGTCTTCATCTCGCAGCAGCCCTCCCAAATTCGGCAACTGCCGCGCCAGCAGCGCGGCCTCATCCAACGAAAGCGCATGAACCGCCAGCTCCCGACGGTGCATGTCCGCCGGAACCGGCCGGATACGCGAAGTCAACAGCACCCGCGACGGCCCGTCATGATCCAGCATGGCCGCCATCAGCTTCGCCCAGCGCTCATCGCGCCAATCGCCGCCCACGCGCTGCAGCGATTCCAGATTGTCCAGCACCAACAGAACGCTATGCTTGCGCAAGAACTCGGTGAGGCGCGGCAAGAAGGCCTTGAACCGCGCGGTCTCCGCCGCAACCGCCGCCAGCAACGGTGGCGGCCTCAGCTCCTCGAATTGCGTCTCCCACGCCTGTGCAAGATCCACGAGCGCTCCCGCGATCTCGTGCCCTTCCTCCGGAGCGTGATACCAGAGGAAATGGGTGAACCGCTTCAGGTCCTCGTAGTGGAACGCCAGTTCCACCGCGCAGGCCGTCTTCCCTGCGCCCGCCATCCCATAGAACAGCACGCCGGTGTAAGGGCTGGCCGGCGCCAGTGCCCGGCTGGCAGCCGACAGAACCCCCACCCTGCCGACGAAGTGCTCGCCGGGGCGCTGCTCGAAGTACGCCAGCCCCGTGCGAGCAGGCTCCTGAACGGATGGCGCAGCCGGCACGTGAATCTTCAGATCGGCGGACTGCCGTCCAAACAGCGCCGGAGTGGCCACCGAAAGCGCGGCGGCGTCCTCCTGCATGGCCTTCGGCAGCGCGACTTGCAGCGCGCGCGGCAGCGCCTGCCTCTTCTCCAGCACACCCTCATACAGCCGCTCGGCCAGTTCGATGGCGAAGGCATCCCCGACCGGATAGCGCATCGCCAGCACGGCGCAGTCGAGGTCGTGGACCAATTTGCGAGCTAGCGCCGGCAGCACCTTGTCTGCCGCCGCGTGCCCCGCCGGAGGGGTTGCCGCCGCGCGCTGGGGTTCCACGCGCAGCCACAACAGCGTCTCCTCAACGGTCGCCGCCGCGGAGAGGCAAGCCGACAGCATCAGCCACTTCAGCCGCCCTCTCGCGGGCTTGACCAAGTCCAGCAATTCCTCCGACGAAACCAGATCGTTTGTGCCGTCCGCCTTCTCCAGGACCAAGTGCGCCTGCAAGCCGTGCCCGGAGAAGTGCAGGATATCCCACCCGTCGCCTTCTTCCAGGATCTCTTGGATCGCCTTGCGCGTGGCGCCGTACTGCAACACGCGCAGATCGATCACCAGGCCCTTCCGGTCGGCGAGTCCGCGAATCAGCCGCGCCAATCTGTAGCGCTCTTGCCGCAGGTTGAGTGCGTTCACATCGGTGGGCAAGGCTGAAAACCGCGAGCATCCGCAACGCGCCTTCCACCGGCTGGTGGACGACCGGCGCCGACTCGCCCTGGATTTCGAAGACCAGCGATACATCCTGCAAGGCGAGGGGCTGGCCATTGGCGTGGCCCAATTCCCACGGCAGGTAGAGCAGGCCGGACGCTTCGACCGGTGCCGCCGGGATCTCCACCCGCACCACCGACGGAGTGCCCGCGGCAAGAATCGTGCCGGCGATGGGGCCGTAGACATTCCGTCCAATCCAGGCCCCTACCTGTTCGATGAGCCGGGCTTCGTCCTGCTGGCGCTGGTGTGGCACAGCGTGGTTGTGCAGAAACGAGGGCAGGTCCAGGAAGCCTTCGTATTCCAGGTCGCGCGGGCTGAGGCTCACTTCGTGGTCGGCCAACTGATTGCCGTTGGCGTCGAGAAGGCGGGAGTACCAATGATTGGCGTCCCGGTAGTCGGAAATGGCGAGCTTCAGGAGCATGGGTCTTGTGGGCGCACTGCTCCCGATATTACATCAAATCCATCCGGAGAGCACACTTGTAGCGTCTGTTAATATAGTGACGCGAAGGCAGCAAACGTTTCATTCCAGCGCAAACAAACTAAAATGACCACCCCACCCCTCAAAATCCTGGTCCTCGACGTCGGCGGCACCCACATCAAAATCCTGGCCACCGGCCACAAAACGCCCATCGAGATTCCTTCCGGGCCGAAGATGACTCCGCGCAAGATGGTGGCCGACGTGCGCAAGGCGATTGATGGCTGGGAATATTCGGTGGCGTCGATCGGTTATCCGGGGCCGGTGGTGCACGGCAAGCCGGTGAGCGATCCGCACAATTTGGGATCCGGCTGGGTAGGCTTCGATTTCAAGAAAGCGCTGGGTTGTCCCGTGAAGATCATCAACGACGCGGCCATGCAGGCGCTGGGCCACTACGAGGGAGGGCGCATGCTATTTCTCGGGCTGGGCACGGGCCTTGGCTCGGCTCTGATCGTAGACGGCGTCCTGGAGCCGATGGAACTGGCGCACCTGCCTTACAAGAATGGGCGCACGTATGAAGATTACGTCGGCATTCGGGGCCTGAAGCGGCTGGGCAAGAAGAAGTGGCGTCAGTATGTGTTCGACGTGGTGAAGCGGTTGAGGGCGGCGCTTGAAGCCGACTATGTGATCCTGGGCGGCGGGAATGCCAAGGCTTTGAAAAAGCTCCCGCCGGGCGCGCGGCTGGGCGACAACGCCAACGCTTTCCGGGGCGGGTATCGGCTGTGGCAGGATGCCGGGGAACGCCACAATTGAAAGCACCCGCTCCCCGGCGAGCTTCGCTCGCCTGCGCCGGCAGGAGTGCCGGCGCGGCAGGCCGGGGGCCTGCGCCACGAGGCATGAAAGGGAATTCCGGCGTAGTCTCGTTACAATAATAGACCAGCACGAGAGGAGTGGTCGAAATGAGACTAAATTCACTGAAATCAATCGCCGGGATCGGCCTGCTGCTGGCCGCCCTAAGCGGAACCGCGAAACCCCAAACTACCAAGGCGCATGACCCAGGCCCGCGTGCAGGCGGCAGCGCCGGCGGACCGATCGCCAACCTCAAACCTGGCGAACTCAAGCTCTTCAACGAAGGCCAAGCCACATTCGCGAAAACGGATACCGTCACCGACGACGGCTTGGGGCCGCGCATGAATTTCGACAGTTGTTCGGGATGTCACGCGCAACCCAGTGTCGGGGGATCGGGCGGAAAGCCCAATCCGCAGTTTCAAATTATCAAGCGGCTGGGCCTGCATAACACAGTGCCCTTCTTCATTACGGAGAACGGACCGACCCGCGAAGCGCGATTCCCGAAAACCAGCACGGGCACGCCGGACGGTGGCGTACACGATTTATTCACCATAACCGGCGCGGCAGGCGCGGGCACTTGCCAACTGAATCAGCCGGCCTTCGAGGCAAACAGGAAAAATGTAATCTTCAGGATCCCGACCCCGGTGTTTGGCGCCGGGCTGATCGAGCAGATCCGAGATACCGACATCCTGGCGAACCTCGGAACGGAGAAGCCCGCCAAGCAACGTCTGCAAATCAGATACAAACTCAACATCGTCGTTTCCGGAAATACGCACACCGAGCAGGTTCGCGTAGAAGGGGTACCCAACGACAACGGCAACGACGGAACCATCGCCCGATTTGGCTGGAAGGCGCAGAACAAATCCCTGCTCCTCTTCGCCGGCGAAGCCTACAACGTGGAGATGGGCATTTCAAACGAGTTGTTCCAAACCGAACGGGAAGAGCTGTGTCCCAATACTGCCGTGCTGATGCCCAACGACGGCACCAATACGAATCCGGATCAGATCGGCACGCCGGACCCTCCGTTCGATGTGCTCAGCGACATCGAACACTTCGCCGCCTTCATGCGCTTCCTGGCGCCGCCAACGCCTTCCGATACGGAACCGGGAGGGTCCGCATCCATCCTGAAGGGCAAGGCGCTGTTTACTCAAGTCGGCTGCCATCTTTGCCACACTCCGTCGTTGCCAACCGATCCTAACTCGCGCGTCGCCGCACTGGCGAAACAGACGGCGAACCTTTATTCGGATTTGGCGCTGCACCAAATGGGCAAGAACCTTGAGGACGGGATATCTCAGGGGGAGGCTTTAGGAAACGAGTTCCGCACCGCGCCGTTGTGGGGTCTTGGACAGCGTTATTTCTTCTTGCACGATGGACGCACCAGCGATTTGCTGGTGGCGATCCAGGAGCACCGCGGCGTCGGGTCGGAAGCCGATGGCGTGATCAAGCAATTCGATCGTCTCAGCGAGACCGACAAGCAGGATCTTCTCAACTTCCTGCGGTCGCTTTGATCGGGTGGAAGACAGGAGACAGAAGTCAGCCCAGCCACCGGCGGGGCCGGATCAGAAAAGGTGTGACTTCTCAGAATGTGGGGCGGGCAATTCTGCCCGCAGCCGCTTTTCAGCCGGCTTGGCCGCCTCTCTCTCCAGAAACTGCTCCTCGAAGTACGGCGATCAGGTTTTTGTTTTTGTTTTTTTCGGGTAGATTATTGGATCGTAGCAGGGGGATGAAGGTTCTTCCGCCAAAGTCCGGACACACTTCGGGCGGGATCTGTTTTCGGTACTTAAGACTCGACGTGGCGCCGCAGTTCGGGTTAACGGGGTGTGGCGATCGGCACCAGCATATACCCTTTGGCCAAGGCCTTGGAGTGCAGATTCGCCAGTTCTCGTTCGCCACTCCGTCGCTCAAAGTGCACTGCGCCGCGGTCCACCCAGGCTTGGCCTTTGGTGAGCAAGCGGTAAATCGGCAAGGCGAGCTCGTGAGCCATCGCTTTGACGGCCGACTTGTAGGTTTTCAAGTTCCTGCGGAAATGGCGATACCGGGCCCCGAGGTACGTTTGGCTGTTCAGCAGCGCGGTGGCCGCCGTGCGGAGGGCCACGGCAACCCGGTTCTTCACTTTC
>Ga0302326_10029489_pt1 | contig 11007 bp, 9 predicted proteins | sample Palsa_T0_3_FD_202264 | JGI IMG/M metagenome (GOLD analysis project Ga0302326, IMG submission 202264) | Peat permafrost microbial communities from Stordalen Mire near Abisko, Sweden - Palsa_T0_3 | ecosystem: Environmental > Terrestrial > Soil > Palsa > Peat permafrost | place: Sweden: Abisko...
TAAATACAATAATGGTGGAACATATCCTGACATAATAAAATATCGATAATAAATTCTTCAGAATACAACAAAAAAGTTTGTTGTTTCCATAAAGATATTTTTTGTTATATAAAAGCAACAAACTTTCAACAATTTAAACGATTTTTTATTATTGCCCGTTATTGGGATAATATTTCAATCATACAAAATTATTGAAAGAATTGGATTTATTGATTATGGCCGCTTCTTCTTTTTTTGCGCGTGAGGCGCTTGATGGGCTGGTATTATTTTTGTCTTTTGTTGTAGTCGTAGGCATTTGCGAAGTGATCCACCTTTGAAAATTATCTTTCTCTTTAGAAAAAACTTACCAGATTTATCGAAAGATTTTCTATTATGGGAGCTAGACTTCTACAGTAAAACGGGAACGTAATCTGCTAGGGATCTAGTAAACCGATGACGTAACGGGGATGAATCCATCTACGATTCGGTGAAACCGCAATCTACTTTAGAGTAAATCAACCGTTGTTTTAACGATGTTTGTAACAGATGCCTTACGTATCCTAAGAACTCGGGGTTTTTCATGGCCAACGACGTTTTCTGAAAGTACACCGATAAATCGTTTCCATTTTCGTTTTCTCGTATCTTAAATTCTCTCTATAATTTCTGGTAAAATTTTAAATCACTAATTAGATGGCTTTCTTCTGGATTATATTTTGGATTAAAAAATGTTAAAGATGCGTTATTTGAGATTTTATAAATGTTTACGCCATTGCTCTATAGGGTATCGTAAAAGAAACAGAAACGCCCAAATATGTAATCGACTTATACTAACATTAGAAAAATGAACGAAAAATCAATGAATTATTTGCTATTAATTGTGTTTACTAGATATTCATTAATTTTCTTATTTTTTTCCGTTCTATTTGACTCGGTGTAAATATTGGCATGTATACTGCCTGAAGAATAATTTGATAAATCGAATATCAAAAGATCTTCCTGCAAATAATGCCGATATGTTTTAATGTCTGTACTGAATGTGCACCCATTTTCTCGAGATCCTAAACGAATTTAGCCTATGGCATTTCCCAAATGACCCATTATTTGTGTTTCTTTTTATTTTTCCTTTTTTTACTACGTTCGGAATCGTTATTTTTTTCCCTACTTTTTTGTAAGAAAATTCTCCTAATTTATGACCTATCATTTTTTTCTTCAACTTATTAAGACATGTATTTACCATTATAGATCCTACGTATGGTCTTTTTTTCAAGCACTTTTTTTATACACTCCGCTCTATTTTTGGTAAATATGCTTTCATTAAAAAAACTATAAATAAATTTACTTTTGTTTAATATATTATGTTAAAAGTTATTTATTTATTTTTTAAGTGTTTTAAAAAGATATGCGAATTATAAAAACTTAATTTTGTTTTTTTTAATTAGCATCAACTTCACCAAACACAATGTCTTGATACCTAACATAGTAACACATCAGCAAGTAATGTTCATTACTCATAGAGTCTATTCCTGTAAATGAAACAACCAGGTGCTCTATACGACAACGATAAGTTTATCAGTGGAGTCAGAAATAACAGACACACCAATTCTCCTTTAGGTGCTTCACAGCTTTGTAAAAGATGCAGTATTAAATTAAAACCTTCAGAGTAAGTTTAAAATGATAATCAAAGATTCCATTGTTATTTCAAGTTTGCCCGGAAGGCGGTACGAATTTACGAAATCTAACTTATAATCACCAGTTGAATTTTGTTCAACACTTTTCTATCAATTTTAACACTCTCGCATTTCGCAACGCGTATTAAATAGCATCGAAACAATCACCTTATGACCTAGTGGCATAGAAAAATCAATTCAGAATATGTTTCATAAGGAATATTTTTACGATATCCCAGGCAATGCCTCACCACGCAACATACACCTGTAATCCCTTATTCAAGCCTCCTTCGCGTAACAATTCCATACCAACTAAACGTTGACACCAATACGATTTCCGTAAGCATTTCTTCTATTTCATCTATTCTATTGTGAATGTTTTCTAAATTCATAATATCATTTAAAAGACCTTCGGTAGATCTAATGTACACCACCTGGTCTTATATAGGCACATGCATTCTGCTCCACTTACTCCTCATAAAACTCCATTATTTCTCTCGTTCCTCAAGCCCCATAAGAATGGCGTCATGCACCTACATCCATGCATGTGTTGTTATGCTAATATATGATTCAAATTCGGGTTATTTCTGAGAAAATACTCTTATATATTGACTCCGCATGGTATCTGTATTTCTCACCATATTCTTCATCATTGCATCCTTAATAATTCTTCTATCACAAACTATAACATGCTCTTGGCCATCATTGAACATGATCTATCTATCAAAATATGGTAAGCTTGAAGATATGTTTTTATTCTATTGATTTTTCGTTCCTCTATGTGATATCCAATATGTGGGTCACACCGTTTACAACTTCTCCTCTAGTTGAAGTACCATTCTAGGAACGCCGTGTGCTGCAGATGTTGTGGACCCAGATTTAGCTTAGATTTTTTACCTGCTTAAATTCATTTTTTTATAATACTTAACATTAATTTTATATATTACTTAAATATATATAAATTTTTAAATTATAAAATATTATTTATTTTTGTAATGCTGTCCAAAGTGTTGTCCACGCTACCGATATACGGTGTTGTTACAAATCCAGAAAAGCGTTTCTGTTTCAGGTTTATTAAATCTATAGTTTTATCTTAGCTAAGATCTCTTGTACAAGAAGATTTGACGCCATATATCTACTATCTACGTGTGTTTCGGTCGGTAAGGTTAAATCCATAACATCCATATAATTCAATTTATTTTTTTTTTCAAGGTCTAGAAGGAGTTTCAAATCTAACAGTTAGGATTTATTAGGGAAACTATATAGCCTTTTTTACCTCTCAAATTCATTTTTTTATAATACTTAACATTAATTTTATATATTACTTAAATATATATAAATTTTTATATAACTATAATTACCTTTTTTTAAAAAAAGAAACTTTTTTAATATTCTTATTATAGATTTCCCCAGTAATAAATACTAATGTAGGGTATTAACCAGATGACATCAACAAAATGCCAGTGCCGAGCCGCAGCCTCAAATCCGAAATGGTTTCGATATGTAAAATGATTTGCTCTAAATCTTTCAAAGCCGATCAAAATGAAAAGAGTTCCTATCATTACGTGAAGGCCATGAAATCCAGTTGCTACATAAAAAGTGGAAGCGTATATCCCATCAGCGATGGAAAAAGGTGCTTCCAAATATTCATAGGCCTGTAATAGTGTGAATAGAACAGCCAAGGAGACCGTTGATTTAAGGGCCTCTATGGTCCAGATACGATTCCCGACTAATAGATTATAATGCGCTAGGGTAATTGTTGCGCCAGATGTCAATAAAAGACATGTATTTAACAGGGGCACTTGAAATGGAGAAAAGACACATATAGCGGCAGGAGGCCAAACACATCCGATGGCATGTGTTGGTGCAAGACTAGAATGGAAGAAGGTCCGGAAAAATGCGAAAAAAAAAAGGACCTCAGAGATTATGAATAAAATCATGCCATAACGCAACCCTATTTGTACCCGAATGGTGTGATGAAGGTTGAATGTACCCTCTCGTACAACGTCTCTCCACCAACATGCTAAAATTGGTACGAGTACTGCAATTGCGAGACACAACATGCTGGGTCCCCTCGTAAAGAAATGAAAAAGTGCTACTCCCGATAATGTTAGATAAAACAAGCTTATTGATGTTAATACAGGCCAGGGACTAGCATCTACTAAGTGGTACTCGTGTTGAGGATTCAAGTGTAGTCCAGAATGTTGTGAATGTTCCTCTTGGGTATTCTTGTGCATTACATAGTATTATATTAAACACGTTAAACAGAATTTATGAATTTTGTGTAACCAACTGTTGGCTGTAGATGCTTCAGGACTGGGTGATCTAGATGGCAACGGAGATACTTCAGGACTGGGCGATCTAGATGGCAACGGAGTCTCAGTCAAATATTTTTAAATTGTTCTCTTCCGTTATTCGCAATCTCATCATAAATAATACCGTGTGTATTAATATGAAGGATGTTTTTGTATATAGTAAAGGAAGCCATTGCAATAATAAGATGTGGAGCTAACACCGGTGAAATAAAGGTTGTTCCAGTGACATCATCATACCAAAAAAAAAGCATCTCTCGTACTTCACTATTGGTTGATATCAATACAATAGGCGAGACTCAGGCCTGTGAGAGCAATATAAAATAATACCGCGCTCACTAATCTAATCGTCACAGTATAGCTTTTTAGCTGTTCTTGATTAAGTTCATAAGGAATCGTTGCCGATAAATTAAAAATATATAGAATATTAAAATATATAGCGCACAATTTTATTGAAATATTGTCATATTGATTTTGATGTATTGCTTCACAATTCCTGATCCAAATGCTATTAGAATTACGAAAGTACTAATGCTATTCGCGATCTCATCATAAATAATACCGTGTGTATTCATATTATGATGTTTTTGTATATAATAAAGGAAGCTCCTGCACAGCTTGCGTCAAGTGACTTGGCAGAGAGTCGCAGTATAGTGTTGCATCACGCTAAAGTTTTGAGTTTACTATATCTTTAATAACCCCAAAACTCGTTTATTACAAATACCTTGTTAAATACGCACTTTTTATCATAAGGGTTTTCTTATCGAATTTCTAAACTTTTGTATACATTCGGGACAACATTCGGGACTACACTTGGAGAGCTTTTTTTTTGTATGATGATCGTAACTAACACAAGAAAAAATCTTTGGGCATGCTTTCGAAATTCTATAAAATTAATGTTGTATACTTAGAAAGAAAGAGAGATGTTCCACGAATCATGTAATGTGTCAACATCTAAAGATAAGGTGTTCTCTTGGGTATTCTCCTGTATTATATAGCTATTATATAAAACACGTTAAAAAAAAGATATAAGAATAATCTTATTGTTACTTGTAGAGCCCTTTACGAGTGGGAGGCATCTCTATGTCATTTCTGGCGAGAAGTGCTTCAATCTTGGCCTCTTCAACTCTTAAATCCAGTGTTGGAAATGTTGTATGAAGTATGTCATTTTTGTCTATTTGTAAGCGATTTCGTTCATAATGTATTGCTCGTAACCACTCATATAGTGTCAAGACTTCTGGATGATACTGCGTTCTCCTTATTTCGACCGTTTTTGGGTCATATAACTCTAAAAACAGTTTTTCTCGTTCTCGTCGACGATAGTTTTTATATCTTTTCCCATTCTTGAAGCGTTTATATATTCTCCAGTACGACTATCATTAGTATTTTGAGGTAAGGTCGGTCTGGTTGTTTAGGCATAGGTGGCTTGAGTTTATTGATAAGCCATAATACAAATTGATCTAATCGTTCTATAAATGGTATAGATTAAAGAATGTAAATATCCCATTGTACTGATTGCGCTAATATAAAAATGGTTCCTCAATTGGTTTCGCACCAAGTATCCCAATAAAATACAACAGCTATAAGGAAAAACAAAAACCTTGTATCCGGCTTAAATAAAGCACTACGTATGTTTGTCAATGTATATATGTAAGAATAACAAGATACAATTGACATTAGGAGTGCCATACACCTAGTGCTTTTCAGGAATTGCTCCGGGATTGCTAGAAAGGTAAGAATGCCATTCAGGAACATATGTTCTGGTGTTACATTGGATTCGCCGGTATAAGTTATCTGATGACCGAGGCATTTGGCATAAAAAAACTAATATCGTAAAAATCATAAAAAATATGAATAACTATAAACATCTTTATTGTATAATAAGAGTGGATGTGGTTTTATCTTGGTATAAGGTATTCCCAGTGGGTTGATGATCCTGCATTATGTAATAAAAAAATATGTAACCAACAAAACCTAGTATAGGAATGGGAAAACAAAATGTAAGAAAAAAATCTTTTAATGTTGGATTTGCACACTAAAACCACCCCATAACCATAGAACAATGAATCACCAGCTGCTGGTATGTCGATGCCAAATTTGTATAACAGTTGCACCCCATAACTCATTTGTCCCCGCGGTAGAATATATCCTAAAAAGCTGTTATTATCATAGTAAGAAAATAATACTCCTGAGCACCATAAAGGTTCCGTGTGAATAATATGAGCCATTATTAATCCACGTAATATATGCGCTATACAACAATAGAAAATATTGAGCACCATTTGCATGTAGTAGCGTAATGTCCATCCTAATTGACATCACGCATTATTGGTCACAACTTATAAATCATAATCAACATTTGGCGTATAGTCATAACTAATAAAATACCACTACAATTTGGAGATTAGTGCCACCATGCAAATATTCCGAAATTCCAAAATAACTCAGATTCGTTGATTGGGATATTTAACCACAAATCTGTAAAGATTGAAAAGAGGATGGATCGTCGCAACGAAGTCACGACCATCCATCCTCTTTTCATTTGAGTTATATATAAAATGTATTATCGTGTATTATGTTTTATAGATAGTATCCGAAGGAACATTGTTAGCATAAGTGGGCCCTATATGCAATCGTCATGGTAGTTATAATATCCAAAAAAGAAAAGAAACAGTTTTTTTTAGGATCTCTATTGTATAAAGTGTATGACATTTGCTCCGCAAAAGTATCTTCTGCGCGGAGCAACTATGGCAAGCCGCTCTAGTTAATGGTTCAATCGTAGCTATCAACTTTGCATATGATATATGTCGTTAATCCTTTCCCTGTACCCTGGGACCGATATTTTGTATTAAGATGAAAAAAGATTTCTCTGGAGAGGTGTGAATTGTGCAATCGGTGAGCCAGCCAGCCATAATGATAGATCGTCGCAAAAAGTCACAAATCAGTTTTTAAAAATGTAATGTCATAACAAGAATAATTAAGTGTGGGCTAATGTATAATGCTCAAGCCAAAGGTCCTTAATTTCGTACAGCCAGGTCCTGGTAACAACTTCGTTCCAAAATATTTTCTTTCACAACCACCATTACAATATTAGATTAGCGTCATTATTGAAGCAAAGTTGAAGGAGCAGCAGATTGATCAACAATTCCAAAGACGTGGTTAAAGTTACTCTTCCGTTACCTATCGTCGCAACGAAGTCACGACCATCCATCCTCTTTTCATTTGGAAACCCGTCATGCTAGAAGTCAGTAGAGTAGATATTATTCATTTTTTGCGGAGCAAATCATTATAAAAAATAAGAATTTTAATTTTATCGTTAAAAAAACCATTTCCAAGGCTGACTTGAAGGCGGAGCAGGTGGTGTCGGAGGAGGAGGAGGTAACGGAACAGTAGGTGGAACAGAAGGAGGAGGTAACGGAACAGTAGGTGACGAAAAATATTCTTCTATCGAATCCCAGATACTAGGTACAATATCGGGAATTGATGCCTTAAAAATTTCTGTGAATGGAAGACGTTCCTGAGTAAACTCACAGACAAAGGTCTCCGGGAGGATAATTAAGAATATCAATGTACATGTAAGAATGTATAACCAGAATCCTGTGTTCTCCAGGATATATTGTCGTTTGGCCCTATATGTAGTACTCAACATTGTACCCATGGTTGTATATATTTGAAGTCTCGTAATGCTTGACTAAGCGCAATTGGTATGAATATAATCCCTTTCCGTTGACTATAAGCAATTTGCATATATCCTGGTAGTGGAAATTCCTTCAATAATGGATTAATTATAGAACCATAGTCTAAGAGTAACTTTCGTAAATCAAGATGACTTTCGTAAAACAACCCAAACATCTCGTGACATTCACGCTCTGCCACGCTTGCAATAGCATTTATACGAGATGCTGTGAATACCGTGCCCTTCCTTATTGCTAAAGAGGTTATATATATTGAGGACGTTAGTGTTTCATACATATAATACATGGTATTGCTAAGATTTCGGTCTGGATGATTGCTTGCAGTAACATCATATACACTAAATCCTAACGCGTTTAGCAGTGCAAAACTATTCATATTAAGATTTGCAATACGTATTCCTTGTACTACATTATCTTGTAATGTTATCGAAATACTTGTTAATTTGTTGATAACACTTGTCAAAGAAACTATTTGTTGAATCATTTTAATTATTTGGTTTTTATTAGTATAAAAAAAGAACTTTGTTATTACTTAAAAATTAGTTTCTTCCGGGATTACAACTCCTCGATAATGTTTTTTTTTATATTTTAATAATAGTATCCAGTAGTCCAGCCACATATTAATCGTTCGTGGAAATGTTGTAAATATTTCTTTAGTTGCTCTTGTAGCATGTGCCACTGTAACTCACATATTTTGTATTTAAAAAATATAATGCTCGGTTTTGTCTAGTCTATGTACTCCAAAACTAATGATTGAATGTTTCCACCGGGGAAATTTGATTGATAGTTCTAAATCCAAGTGCATTGACGATGCGATTAAAAAACATTGAAATGTTTATTAATAGAATCTATTATCTTCTATTAACAAAAAGGAAGATATAGCAGATTCGATCGACAACTGCAGCTTACATATATAAAGAAAAATAAACGTACGGTTATCTGCATTTAATACATTTCAAAAGCAAAAAGTTCATCGTGAGCATCCTGTCCTAACGAATATGTGCAATGATGATAACTCGGTTTTTAATTAGTTTCATAATATAATTTATAGTCTTTTAAAAGGCTATTTTTGACAAAATAAATATACTTTATCTTTTTTATAAGTATTTGCTACGTTTAATGGTATTGTATCGCTTTTCCAATAGTTCTAGAGTTAGAACTTCGGTTAACCCTTGTGGGAGTGTATTTTCCAACAATTCCGTTTTTGCTATTTTGTCTGAGTCCTTTTCTAAGAACTTGACAACTTCTACAAATTCGGTTCGATTATTAAAAAGATCAACGACAGCTGTAGGAACCAAAATACAGGCTAACATATACTCACAAAGCTTGCGTGTATCGCTCGTAATGAGCGACACTCGCAGATGCGGTTCGCGGAGCAACTCCGCAAGTTGGGGTTCTAATACGTTGTTATTATTGTGTAATAGTTTTTTACCGATCAATATCAAGATAAGAAATGCTATAATGATAATAAGCTCGTAATTGAAAATCAGAAACTCTTTGAGAAAAAGAACTCCAAAAACAAGGAAGAACGGAATATATGTCATATTTTTTTATTTATGGTTTGTTTTATGGTTTGAATTCGTTGTAATAGCAGTTCATAGGGATTTACAAATTTCTGGTTTATTAGAACGTTATTCACCTGTTTAGATTTTATGATCTTGTCCAGTGTATCAGTCTGACGTAAAATTTCTCGGAGTTTTACGGCTTGACCAATTTTGGGCAAATAATAGGTATGCATGACAAATAACAATATAAAAAAACCGACAATTGAATATATTGTTAATGAGAGATAACTGAAAAAATCGAGTTGGGGCATGTGTAAAGATTAAATTTAACACCCTATGGTTATCAAGATAGCATAAACCCCTTTCTATTTGAACTTGTCTACATCGTAGTCGCTGCAGGAACTTTGTGTTATATATAGAACACAAATATATATTAAAGCTAACGATATCACCCGAATTGTTTGGCTATTGTTTACAATCCACTCGTTGACCATTTTTATTTTGAAAGTAATTGCAAATCTGTTTACGTATAGAATATATAATAGAACGATATGGATAAACTGATATACAAGAATATAACTCGGAGGCTAATGTTTTTTTTTAAAGACATTATTTTATTCAATTTTTTGAAGTCCTGAATTCCGGCTTCGCGAATGCTGACCAGCAGTCTAACCATGCAGTATACCAATGTTTTTCGGATTTCTCAAAAAGTCGTACAACATCATTATATGTGAGATGTTTAAAATTAAAATCCGTAGACTTAATTATTGATGACAAGTCTTTAATTAGCAATACTCTTGCACTTTCTGGGTTTTCAGCCGTCTGGGCCAATGTCTCAATTACCAGATCGAATGACAAATGCGTTGAGTTCATTTTTCTCAGCTGCATTTCGCTGTAAGGTGCAATATAATCAACATTATTTACCCTAGTTAAATATATTCTCGTTTCCTTAATAGAGTCTAGTTCATGCGGAAAGGGTACCTCTTGCATCCTAAAATTGCGATCTCTATTGTAGACAGTATCGTTAAAAAGTTCCAAAATAGATTTCGTCGGATTGGGACTGGAAGATCTCGATGGCAACGGAGATGCTTCAGGACTGGGTGATCTGGATGGCAACGGAGATGCTTCAGGACTGGGTGATCTGGATGGCAACGGAGATACTTCAGGGCTGGAACTGGTTGATTTGGAAGACCGATTAAATAGAATGTCATGAATTTTGTGTAACCAACTGTTGGCTGTAGATGCTTCAGGACTGGGTGATCTAGATGGCAACGGAGATCCTTCAGGGCTGGAACTGGTTGATCTCGATGGCAACGGAGTCTCATTCAAATATTTCTAAATTGTTCTCTTCCGTTATTCGCAATCTCATCATAAATAATACCGTGTGTATTAATATTCATGATGTTTTTGTATATAGTAAAGGAAGCCATTCCAATAATAAGATGTGGAGCTAACACCGGTGAAATAAACGTTGTTCCAGCGACTACAAGCATACCAACAAAAAAGCGCCTTTCGTACAAAACTATTGTTTCATCGTCAATACAATAGGTGACACTCAGGCCTGTGAGAGCAATATAAAATAATACCGCGCACACTAACCTAATGGTCACAGTCTGGCTTTTCAACTGTTCTTGGATTAAGTTCATAAGAAATCGTTGCCTATATATTAAAAATATATAGAATATTAAAATATATAGGCGCGCAATTTTCTCGATTATATTGTCATAGTGATTTTGATGTATAGCTTCCATAATTCCTGATCCAAAGATTATTAGAATGACAAAAGTACTAATGCCTAGCGCCAACACCAATAGCAATGCGATTCCATTTTTAAGAAACAGTGTTAGTT
>Ga0302326_10029491_pt1 | contig 11007 bp, 8 predicted proteins | sample Palsa_T0_3_FD_202264 | JGI IMG/M metagenome (GOLD analysis project Ga0302326, IMG submission 202264) | Peat permafrost microbial communities from Stordalen Mire near Abisko, Sweden - Palsa_T0_3 | ecosystem: Environmental > Terrestrial > Soil > Palsa > Peat permafrost | place: Sweden: Abisko...
ATTTTACATGTAACTGGGCCGGTGACGCGAACGCTCGAAATCGTGCGGGACGAAGAACGCTCCCCGAGTTCGACGGCCTTTGGGATCTTGTTGCGACGCTATCGCCTCGCCGCCGGGCTCTCGCAAGAGGCGCTGGCCGAGCGCGCTCGCATGAGCGCAAACGGTATCGGTGCGCTCGAACGCGGCGATCGCCGGTCGCCGCAGCGCGAGACGCTCGAACTGCTCGGACGCGCGCTCGAACTCGACGCCGATCGCCGTCGCGCGTTTGAAGCCGCCGCACATGCCGGCGGGTCACGGATGCACGAGACCGCCGCTTCCGAACCCACGAACCTCCCGCTCGCACTCACGAGTTTCGTCGGACGCGACGCGGAGCTCGCAGAAATCGCCGAACTCGTGAAATCGCATCGGCTCGTCACGCTGACGGGAACCGGCGGGGTAGGCAAAACGCGAACCGCGCTCCGCATCGCAAGCGACTTGCACGAGCGAGCGGAAGACGGTGTGTGGTTCGTCGAGCTCGCGCCGGTCGCCGATGCCGCGCTGTGCGCTACGGTAATCGCAAAAGTACTGGGTATCCAAGAAGTGCCGCATCGTCCGCTCGTCGATACGCTGCTCGGCGCGCTCAAGGGGAGAAAGCTCTGGATCGTGCTCGACAACTGCGAGCACGTCGTTGCCGAGATAGCCAACCTCGCGAGCGCATTGCTGCGCGCCTGCCCCGGCGTGCGCATCCTTGCGACGAGTCGCGAAGCGCTTCGCGTCTCGGGCGAACAGGTCTATCGTCTCCCTTCGCTCGGCGTTACCGGCGCGATGGAGCTTTTTGCGGAGCGCGCACGCGCGGTCGATCGCCGCTTCGCACTCGACGACGAGCAGGCAGCGATCGTTGCCGAAATCTGCCGGCGTCTCGACGGCCTCCCGCTCGCGATCGAACTCGCCGCCGCCCGCGTCAACGTCTTGACGCCCGCCGTGCTTTCGAAGAAGCTCGAAGAACGCTTTCGTATCCTGAGCGGAGGCGATCGCTCCGCGCTGCCCCGCCAAAAGACCCTGCGCGCGTTGATCGACTGGAGCTACGACCTCCTAAGCGAGGACGAGCGACGCCTGCTGCGCCGTCTCTCCGTGTTCTCCGGCAGCTGGACGTTCGACGCCGCGACCACCGTGTGTTCGGATGAGACGACCGATCCGCCGGCGGTCTTCGACCTTCTCGCCGCCCTGCTCGATAAGTCGCTCGTCGACATCGAGTTCGGCAGCGACGGGCTGCGCTACCGCCTGCTCGAATCGACGCGCGAATACGCGCGCGAACAACTCGCGTCGCACGAGGGGCCGGAGCGCATTGCGCGCGAGCACGCGCGCTATTACGCCGGCTACGTGCGCACGAGCCGCACCCTCTGGGACGCGATGAACGACCGCGCCTGGCAGCGCTCGCTCGTGACCGAGCTCGATAACCTGCGGGCCGCGCTCGAGTGGACGCTCGGCGCCGGAGCGGATCGCGAACTCGGCGTTTCGATTCTCGCCGAGATCATCGCCCCCGAGCTCGTTTTGAACCAGCACGAAAGCAGCCATTGGTACGAACTCGGATCGCGCGCCGCGAATGAACTCGAGGATCGCCACTTACGAGCCGCGTTCCGCCGGCGTTATGCCGCAACGCAGATCGTTTCCCGCGCCGCTCCCGAGATTCGCATCGAGGTCTGTGCTGCTGCCGTCGCCGAGGCACGCGACCTTGCCGACCCCGTCGCCCTCGGTGAATCGCTGAAGGCTCTCGGCCTTTCGTATTACGACGCCGGACGTTTCGAAGAAGCAAACGGCGCCTTCGAAGAGGCGTGCGGCGTGGTCGACGCGCGGCGATATACCGCGCTTACGACGTCCCTAACCTGCGCGTGGGCGATCAACGACCTGCGCCGCGGCGATTTCGAATCTGCCCGCAGAAAATTCCACGAGGCGCGGGGGCTTGCGCGACCCGACAGCGCCGTCTACGCAAACATCATGTTGAATCTCGGAGAACTTGAATTCGCCGCCGGTCGCGCCGAAGACGCTTGCGCCTGCGCTCGCAGCGCCGTCGCGGGCTATCGCGACGTCGGCATGGCCCTCTACTGCGGCGTCGCATCGCTCAACCTCGCCGCGTACGCGATGACCCTCGATCGCCAAGACGAAGCCCGCGCGTCCTTGGTCGAAGCGCTCGACATGTTGCGCGAAGGCGACTCGCCCTACTACGTTACCGCGGCCCTAGAATGCCACGGTGTCTACGCCGCCATGCTCGGCGAGGCGAAAACCGCCGCGCGATTGTTCGGCTACAGCCGCGCGCGCGACAAGGAATTGGGTCGCGTCCGGGAGACGGCCGAGGAGCGTGGCGTTTCGCACGCAATTGCTCGCCTTCGCGACCATCTGGGGCCGGAGCTAGAGCGTCTCTTCGATGAAGGTTCGGCGCTCAGCGAAGCCGAGGCACTCGCCTACGCACTTGCCGTTCAAAAAACAGTTCACGTCACGACGTGAGCGACTGCAGAAAGAGAATCAGTCATGAGTGACGATCGTGGCCCCTCCAGCGATTCGATGGCGCTCGAAGCCAACCGGCTGATCGCGCAAGAGTATCAGCAGCTCAAAGAACTCCACGCCAAACTCTTGGAGTTGCTCGGCGACTCCATCGAGACCGCGGAACAGCGCGACGTCCTCGAGGACATCTTTAAGCGGTACCTCGAGTGCCATCATCGCTTCCGAAGCGAAGTTCTGGAGCTCATCATCGTACCGCCGCACGGCTGACCGCAAAAAGAATGAGGGCGGAAGACGAAGACCGCGCGATCGAAGAAGCGCTACGCGTAGTCTCGAGGCGCTTTCAGATCGAATTGAGCACGATCTTGAGCGGCACCGCTTGCGTGTAGCCCTGCGACGTTCTCGACGTCACCATGAACGTGATGAAACCCCCGGTGACGGCAGCTGCTTCCGGGAGACGGGCGATCGCGAAACGCCGCCCGGCAATCGGTGCATTATCGAGCATCACGACATTGGCTCTGTACCCGTTGACGATGATGTTCCTATTCGCCATCCCGGCGAATTCGACGCGGAAGTAGTGGCCACTCGGCCACTTTGGCAGGGCGTCGACCGGAACCGCGGAGATCGGCCTGGTTGCTTGTACTCCATCCGAGTCGAGGCTAACTTGGTCGGCGGATGCGATTGCAGTGAGCGGCATGGCAAGTGCGATTGCTGCACAGAAAACATGAAGGTACATTCGCAGTCCTTCCAAAGGGATGTTAAGCGTAGCTAAACTGTATCTCTATTAGATACAAAAATGTAACATCAACGTGTCAGTAGTCGCAACCCGAAACTAACACTTCAGTTAACGACGCTGGGGACCGGAATCCGTCGCACGCAGTCGTCACTGTGCGCTGCCTTTCCGTTGCAGCACCAGTTGATGCCGTTCGCCGAGCGATGCAAGCTTCCACTCGCGTCATGTCCGGCTTCCAGCATGCAGTACGCGACGCGCTCTCCGGTTGTATCCAGACGGGCATCGCAGGCTGCACTCGCGGCGTCCTTGCCGTTTTGTCGCGTCATCGAAGTCCTTGGTGAGTGAAAGTGAGGATGGGGGAGGGCTTTCTGGACTCAGCGCTCGTCCAGGACGATCTTCAACGGTACGGCAGGCGTGTAGCCCAGTGCCGTTCGCGCGGCAACCGTGAAGGTAATAAAACCGGTCGTCATCGCGGCGTCGGCGGGCAAGCGCGCCACTGCGTAGTGTCTGCCCGCGGGCGACGAGTTGTCGAGCATGACGACATCTGCACGGTACCCGTTCACGACGATCGTATCACTCGCCATCCCGGCGAAGTCGACGCGAAAGTAGCGCCCCGCGGGCCAACCCGCCGCACGCTCGATCGGAACGGCAGAAACCAAGCGGCATGGCGGCACGGCGGCCGAGTCGAGCTGCACTTGTGCGCCGATCGCGCCGGTGGCGAGACCCGCGCTCAAAGAGAGTGCGGCGAGCGTGGTGCGGAGGAGCATGATTCGACGATCCTTCACGAAGTTCATCGCGACATCAAAAGCGTCAGCAGAGCGACGAAAACAAGTGCTAGCAACATGGAGACCACTGCGCCCGGGCGGCCGGCACTAACCGACGACGCTCGGCACGAGCACGAGTCGCACGCAATCGTCGTCGTGGGTTCCCTTGCCGTTGCAACACCAGTTGATGCCGCTGTCCGAACGGTGCAAGCTGCCGCCGTGCACGTGCTCGGGATCGAGGATGCAGTAGGTTACCCGCCAGCCGAAGTAGTCGAGCCGCGCGCCGCAACCGGACTCCCAAACCGCAACGGGCAGTTCGCGCCGGTCGCGGGGGCGGGTTTGACCCGGCTGGCCGGTGCTGGTTCCCTCGCCGGGAAACTGGCTGATCATAGTTCTCTCCTGAACGCGAGTTTGGTACGGCCTGTAAAGGGCCGCCGCCACCCTATAATGGCCGCGTGGGCCGATCGCGGTAACACACATCCTCACAAGCTGCCTACACATCTGCCGTGGAGACCGTGAGGGTCGCCCAGGACGGGGGCACGAAAGCTGCGGTCGCCGTGCAGGACGAAGAGCGGATTGCGGGTTCGTCGACCTTTGGGCCGCTGCTGCGGCGCTACCGGCTGGCGGCCGGGCTGTCGCAAGAGGCGCTCGCGGAGCGCGCACGGGTGAGCACCAACGGCATCGGGGCCCTGGAACGCGGCGACCGCCGCACGCCCCAGCGCGAGACTCTAACGCTCCTGGCCCAGGCGCTCGCCCTCAACGCCGAGCAGCGCCGCGGCTTTGAGGCTGCGGCCCGGAGTGGGTTCCCGAGCGCCCGCGTCGCCGCGCGTGCGAGTAACCTGCCCCACGCCCTGACGAGCTTTGTGGGCCGCGAACGCGAGCTGGCTGAAATCGTCCAACTCGTGCGCGAGCGCCGCTTGGTGACCCTCACCGGCACCGGTGGCATCGGCAAAACGAGAACCGGCATGCAAGCCGCTATGTCGCTCGGCGACATAGCCGATGACGGCGTGTGGGTCGTCGAACTCGCACCGGTCCGCGACGCGTCGTTCGTCGCCTCCGAACTTGCGGACGTGCTGGGCGTCCAATCGCTGCCGAATCGTCCGCTGCTCGAAACGTTGATCGGATTCTTGAAGCAGAAAAAGCTGCTCCTGATCCTGGATAACTGCGAGCATGTGATCGCCGAAGCAGCGGCCGTGACGAGCGCTCTGCTGCGCGGCTGCCCCGGCCTGCGCATCCTCGCGACCAGCCGCGAGCCCATGCGCGTCGCAGGCGAGCAGACCTACAACCTTCCGCCGCTGGGAGATGCGGCGATCGAGTTGTTTGCCGACCGCGCACGGGCTGTCGATCGCAAGTTCGCGCTCGAGGACGGAAACGCGCAGATCGTCGAGGAGATATGTCTGCGGCTCGACGGGATACCGCTCGCCATCGAACTCGCGGCGGCGCGGGTGAAGATCCTTCCGGTCAAGGCGCTCTCGGAGAAACTCGACCAGCGTTTCCGCATCCTCACCGACGGCGATCGCACCGCGCTCGCGCGTCACCAAACCTTGCGCGCGCTCATCGACTGGAGTTACGAACTGCTCACCGGGCGCGAGCAGCATTTGTTCGAAACGCTCTCCGTCTTCGCCGCCGGCTGTACGCTTGCGACCGCGACTGCCGTGTTCGCCCCGGAAGCCGACCTCGAAGTGCTCGAGTTACTCTCGTCGCTCGTCGACAAGTCGCTTGCGATAGCCGATTTTGAATTCCACGAGCCGCGCTATCGTATGCTCGAATCGTCGCGCGAATACGCGCGCGAAAAACTCGTCGCGCGCGGCGAAGCGGCGGCCGTCGCCGATCGCTTCGCGCGCGTTTGCCTCGCGGTCGCCGAGCAACTCGAGCGCTCGTACGACACGGAACCCGAACGCCTGTGGCGCGAAACCGCGCGCGCCGAAGTTGAGAACTGGCGTGCTTCGCTCGACTGGGCGCTGACCAAACGCAACGCCGTCCTCTTGGGACAGCAGATCGTCGTCGCGCTCTACCAAGTGTGGGGCCGCTTTGCCGCCGTCGAAGGTTGGCGCTGGGTGCGAGCAGCGCTCGAGGGCGCGCTCTTTCAAGTGTGGGGCAGCTTCGCCGCCGTTGAAGGCCGGGGCTGGATTGCGGCCGCCGTTGCGGCCGTCGATGCAACGACCCCGCCGAAGATCGTCGCAAAGCTCGATTGCGCGGAATCCTGGAACGCCGATTGGTTCGGCGACTACGCGACCGCGCTGGGGAGCGCCGAGCGCGCGCTTGCGCTTTATCGCGCAATGGGGAACCCGCTCGGCGTCGCACGCGCCCACCTCCTCGCGGGGCGCGCACTCTGCGGTCTCGGCCGCGTTGCCGAAGCAGAACCTCTGCTGCAGGACGCGCTCGCCTTCGCACGCAGCATCGACAACCGCCAATTGCTCGGCTTTGTGCTGACCGCCGTCGCCGCCGAGAAATCTCTCGAGCGCGACTTCGCGCAAGCCCGCAAGTATAATGCGGAAGCCCTCGCAATCTACGAGGAACTCGGCGCCGGTCGCGCCGCCGCCAGAACCATCGCTTTCGACCTCGCAGAGCTTGAGTTTCTCGCCGGCGATATGGAAGCGGCGCGACGGCTCGCAGCGGACGCCGTCGACCGTCAACTCGCGCTCGGCGACACGAACGCCGCCGCTTGTACTCTGGGAAATCTGGCGGCGTATCTCACCGCACTCGATCGTTTCGAGGAAGCAAGTGACCGCGCGCACCAAGCCCTCGACCTCGCGCGCGAACGACAGCTCGATGTCGTCGCAGCCCTCGCACTCCAGCATCTGGCCGCAGCTGCGGCATTGCGCAGGGATACGACTGACGAACGAAAGCGCGACGCGCAGTTGCGTGCAGCCAGGCTCGTCGGCTTCGTCGATGCCCGGCTCGCGGAACTCGGCTCCATTCGCGCCCACACCGACGAACAGGAATACGATCGCCTCGTTGCAGCGCTCGAACGGGAGCTCGGAACCGGCCCATTTGCAGCGGCCGTAGCCGACGGCGCGCCCCTCCTCGTGCCGGCTGCAATAGAGGTCGCGCTCACGATGTCGCCTGTGCTTAAGAAGAAGAACCGCGCGTCGGCGCTAGATCACGCGTAGCGGCGGCCGGCGAAATCGATGTAGCCGTCGGCGTGTTGGTGGGCGGGATCGTGGTGGGTCCAGTGAACGAGCGGGCCGTGCGAGGCTTGCGGAATGAGTTCGCCGCAGACGGTGATGCGGTCGCCGGCTGCGACCGAAATGCGCGGCGCGAGTTTGACGTTGTCGACGATCTCCACGCTGTGGCCGTCGTCGCTGCGAACATCGAAGGCTTCGTGCATCGCCTTCGTGTTGCGTCCGAAGAAGAAGTGCGGCGACGACGTGACGACGCCCGAGAAGGTCACTTCGCTCGGCACGTGGAGCGCAAGTCCGTCGGTGAGTGAGAGCATGTCGCTCGTCTATCCCACCTGGGAATGCCGTCCGCTAGGGGCGCGAGGGCGCTAGCCGAACTCGGCCGGTGTGCAGCCCCAACACTCCGATAGCGCTCAGACGGTAACGGCACCGAGCGGAACGGTCACCTTCCTGTTTACGGACATCGAAGGCAGCACGCAGCGTTGGGATCGCAACCGCGTCGCGATGGAGGCCGCCGTTGGCCGCCACGACCGGCTCGCGCGTGCGGTGGTCGCGGCCCGTGCGGGTTACGTCTTCAAGACCGTTGGAGACTCGTTCTGCTGTGCGTTTTCCCGCCCGGAAAATGCGGCCGGCGCCGCGCTCGACCTGCAACGTGCGCTCGCCGCCGAAGATTTTTCCGCCATCGACGGGCTACTCGTTCGCATCGCACTCCACACCGGAACCGCGGACGAACGGGACGGAGATTATTTCGGTCCCACCGTCAATCGCGTCTCACGGCTCATGGGCGTCGCAAACGGCGGCCAAGTGATCATGTCGGGGGTAACCCAGTCACTCGTGTCCGGCGCGATGCCGCACGCGTCGTTTAGGGACCTAGGCGTACACCGGCTCAAAGATTTGGCGCGCGCCGAGCAAGTGTTCCAGCTCGTGGCGCCGGGACTGCGTAGCGATTTCCCCGCGCTGCGATCGCTCGCGGCGATGCCGAACAACTTGCCCACGGAAGTCACCTCGTTCGTGGGTCGCGACCACGAAGTTGCCGAGGTCACCGCACTCTTGCACGCGCATCGCCTCGTGACGCTCGTCGGATCCGGCGGCGTCGGCAAGACGCGCACGACGCTGCAAGTCGCTGCCAATATGCTCGAGGGTTTGCGCGACGGCGTATGGTTTGTCGAACTCGCCGCGCTGACGGACGGTTCGCTCATCCCGAGCGCGATCGCGAACGCGCTCGGCATCGAACTCGCCATGGACGAAGAACCGGTGGCCGCGCTCGTGCCCGCGCTGCAGGGCAAGACGATGTTGTTGGTCTTCGATAACTGCGAGCATGTGATCGACGCGGCGGCAACCACGATCGCTGCAATTTTGCAAGGCGCGCCGCTCGTCAACGTCCTCGCGTCCAGCCGCCAGAGCCTGGGCATTACGGGCGAGCAAACGTATCGCATGCCGTCGCTTGCCGTTCCGAACGATGCCGACGCTGCGAGCCTCGGCGCCGAGCGTGCCCTCGGCTACGGAGGCATCGCTCTGTTCGTCGATCGCGCTCGCTCCGCGGACGAGCGTTTCGCCCTCTCCGATGCGACCGCGCCGATCGTTGCCGACATCGTGCGCCGCATCGACGGCATCCCGCTCGCCATCGAGTTGGCAGCATCGCGGGTCAAAGTCCTCAACGTCCGCCAAATCGACACGCGGCTCGACGAACGCTTTCGGATCCTGCGGGGCGCCCGCCGCGACGTCTTGCCGCGCCAGCAAACGCTGCACGCACTCATCGACTGGAGCTACGATCTCCTCGACCAGCGCGAGAAGACCCTATTCGCCCGCCTCGGAACCTTCGTCGATGGGTTCACGCTGGACGCTGCCGTCGCAGTCTGCGCCGACGAATTACTCGATGAGTTCGATCTCTTCGACGTCCTCGCATCGCTCGTCGACAAGTCGCTAGTCGTTGCAGAATTGACGGAGGAGCCGCCGCGCTACCGCCTGCTGTTGTCGACGCGCGACTACGCGCTAGAGAAGCTCACCGCAGCGGGCGAGCGAGAAACCCTAGCGGGCCTGCACCTCGCGTGGGTCGGGACGCTCGTCACCGCGGCACGGGAACGAGAAGAAACGACGCTCCGCGAAGACGCGATCGAAGCGCTCGTCTCGGAGCTCGGGAATATCCGAGCGGCGATTGCTTGGGCGCGCGAGTCCGGCGACGTCGATAGCCGTGCGTTGATCGTCGGTCAGGTTGCAGCCCGTGCGCGTCGCAACTTCGGTTCACTCGCCGAATGGCTCGCGCAGATCGAGCACGTCATCCAAGCGCTGCCCGAAGATCGTACCGCGAGCCTCGCATGGCTCTATCGCGTCGCTTCGATCGTCGTCGGGAATGCGGGCCGCCGCAACGAGTCCCTCGCGCTCTCGGAGAAGAGCGTCGCGTTCGCGCGCCGCTCGGGCGACCCGCGGCTACTCTCCGTCAGCTTGATCACGCTCGCCGGCGCCTACGCGAGCGCCCGTCGTTTTGAGGAAGCGGCCCTGCTGCTGGTCGAGGCTGACGAATTGGCCGGCGCCGACCTCGCTCCCGGGCCCTTCGTCCGCTACCATCTCGCTCGCGCCTTTATCGCACTGCACTCGGACAAGCCGGACGAGAGCATCGCCGCCTACGAGCAGATCATCGCGAAGTACCGATCGCTCGGGTCACCGATGCGCAACGCGGAGTTCTTTACCAACCTCGCTGAAGCCGAGCACCGCCGCGGTAACACCGCGCGAGCGATCGAAGTCGCCAACGAGAGCCTGGCCTCGATCGCCTCGCAGGCAGAACGGGCGCACGTGTTGATGAATCTGGCGGGCTATCTCGTCGCCCGCGACGAGCTAGCAGCGGCCCGCGCGAGCGCCGAGGAGAGCTTAACGCTCTTCGAATCGACCGCCCCGGATTCGCCGATCAGTGCGCTCGCGCTCGAGCACCTCGCGCTCGTGATCGCGCTGGAAGGCGATCCCGCTCGTGCCGCGCGCATCCTCGGCTACACGGTCCGCCGCCTGGCAGATGCCGGCTTCGAACGCGAGCACACCGAGCGGGTCACCTACGGTCGTTTGCGCGAATTGCTCGCAGCGCGACTCGCCCGTGAGCAGTCGGCCGCCTGTGAGGCGGAGGGCCTCTTTTATACCCACGCCCGCGCGCGCCGGGAGGCCTCGGGGACATTCGATTAGAGCTTGACATGCAGCATCAAACTCAAGCTGCTTGGCCCGATGACATTTCCGGCTGTATAGCCCAGGTTTCCGTTCTTGAGGGGCGTCGGTATCCCGCCGTAGATGTTGTACTGAAATGCGTCGTAGGCGCCGGTTAGGTTAAAGACTGAAAGTTGCAACGAGACTTGCTTCGTGAAGGGGTACGTATAGCTCGAGTTCACCACTTCGAACGCCGGATTGTTGTACGCGTTGTTCGGACCGTAATACGTCATCCCGAGTAAGAAATACGAGTCGTTGCGCCAGCGGTAATTGTACTCCGCATATCCGCCCGAATACGGAACGCGCGACTGCGAAAGACCGTTATAGCCTTGCCCGGTCGTCTGAAAATTCTCGCCGGGTAGAATGCCGAGGTTAGCGGTGTTGACGCCGGAGGCGGTGTCGTAGAAGCCCGCCGGCAGATCGTACGCGTACGCGCGCTGCAGATAGCCCTGCACGCGATAGCCTGCGCCGCGAATCGGATCGCGATGAACGCTTAGCTCGAGTCCCTCGTAGCGGGAGTGTCCGAGATTGCGCGTTTGGGTCGTGTACAACGGGTAGCTGCCCATGGCGCCGTACGGATTTCCGGGCGGGGCCGTGTACGTCCCCGTCAGCGCCTCCGTTGAGAGAAATTGATTGCGCAGCGTCGTCTGGTACGCGTCAAGCGAAACGATATTGCTTCCCAGGAACCGTCGGTCGGCCCCGAAGTCGAACCCGAACGAGGTCTCGG
>Ga0302326_10029496_pt1 | contig 11006 bp, 7 predicted proteins | sample Palsa_T0_3_FD_202264 | JGI IMG/M metagenome (GOLD analysis project Ga0302326, IMG submission 202264) | Peat permafrost microbial communities from Stordalen Mire near Abisko, Sweden - Palsa_T0_3 | ecosystem: Environmental > Terrestrial > Soil > Palsa > Peat permafrost | place: Sweden: Abisko...
CCGCCGAAATCCGCCAGGAACTCTCCGCCTGCCGCTCCGCTCTCGAAGACGCCATCGGCGGAAGTTCCAATCTGATTTCCAATCTCTTCCGCCCCCCCTTCGGCGGACGCCGCCCCGCAGTCCTGCGCATCGGCCGCGAGCTAGGCCTTGAGCCCGTAATGTGGAACGTCACCGGCTACGACTGGACCGCTCCGCCGTCCGCCGTGATAGAACGGAAAGTCACAAACCAGATCCGCGGCGGCAACGTGATTCTGCTCCACGACGGCGGCCACCATCAAATGGGCGCAGACCGCTCCCAAACCATCCAAGCCACAGATCAACTGATCGCGAAATACAAATCGGAAGGCTACGAATTCAAAACTATTCCAGAGATGCTGCCGTAAGCGAGCGCTCGTGTGGGGCCGGGCCCATTGGCCCGGCCGCGGCCCGCAGGGCCGCGCTCTTAGCCGCCAGCAGCTCAACACTCTCCCGCAGCAAACCAGGCTTTCAATTACTCAATTACCAAATTTCCCAATCACTCTATCGCCCTACCCTCGCACCGCCGCAAACCCCGCCTTCGCCGCCGCCACTGTCCCCTCCACATCCGCTTCCGTATGCGCCGCTCCCACAAACGCCGCCTCATACTGCGAAGGCGGCAAATACACTCCACTATCCAGCATGCTGCGAAAGAATTTCCCGAACGCCTCCGTATTCGACTTCGATGCCGAATCCCAATCCGTCACCGGCCCCGGCTGAAAGAACCATGTAAACATCGATCCCACGCGGTTAAAGCACAGCACCACGCCCGCGTCCTTCGCCGCCGCAGCCACGCCCTCCACCAACTCTTTGCTCAACTTCTCCAGCCGCGGATAAATCTCTCCCTTACGGTCCCGCAACTGTTTCAGCATCGCGCATCCCGCCGCCATCGCCAGCGGATTCCCCGAGAGCGTCCCCGCCTGGTACATCGGCCCCAGCGGCGCCACCAGATCCATAATCTCCTTCGGACCGCCATATGCGCCCACCGGCAGCCCTCCGCCAATAATTTTTCCCATCGTCGTCAGATCTGGACGAATGTTGTACAACTCCTGCGCTCCGCCAAACGCCACGCGAAATCCCGTCATCACTTCGTCAAAAATCAGCACCGACCGTTCCCGCTCTGTCAGCAGCCGCAGTCCCACCAGATAATCATCCGCCGCCGGCACGCATCCCATGTTTCCCACCACCGGCTCCACAATCACGCACGCAATCTGGTGTTTGAATTTCTGGAACGCATGCTCCACCACGGAAAGATTATTGAACGGCAGTGCCAGCGTGAACTGTGTGAACTCCTCCGGCACGCCCGCCGACCCCGGAATCCCCAGCGTGGCCACGCCCGACCCCGCCTTCACCAGCAGCGCGTCCGCATGCCCGTGATAGCACCCTTCAAACTTCACAATATATTTTCGTTTCGTATAAGCCCGCGCCAACCGGATCGCCGACATGGTCGCTTCCGTCCCCGAACTCACAAAGCGAATTTTCTGCACATGCGGAAACGCGCCAATCACCAACTCCGCCAGATCGGCCTCCGCCGGCGTCGACGCCCCGAAACTCGTCCCATTGCAAGCCGCCGCTAAAATCGCGTCCAGCACATTCGGTTCCGCATGTCCCAGAATCAGCGGCCCCCACGATCCGATGTAATCGATGTACTCGTTTTCGTCGGCGTCCCAAATGTGCGATCCCTTGCCCCGCACAATAAACGGCGGCTGTCCTCCCACCGCGCGAAACGCCCGCACCGGCGAGTTCACTCCGCCCGGAATCATGCCCTCCGCCCGCTGCTGCAGTCGCCGCGACTGCTCGGTCTTTCGCGCTGGAGTGGACGCCATCGAATCCTCTCGAAAGAAGTGCAGAAAAAAGAAGATTGCAACCCGATCGGACGAATGCAACCGCTTACTATAGCAGCGCCTGCAAAATCGAATTCATCAGATATTCATCGTTCCGCAATCCCTTTGCAACATCGCCCCACTACTCTGAATCCATCAAGTTACCCTTCTAACCGGGAGGGTTTTGAGGGACAGTCTCGGGGGCTCCGGACTGTCCCTTTTCTTTTTCCCCTCCGCACCCATTAAAAAGAGGGTGCCCCATCCTTTCGCGCTCTTTGCGAAAGGGTGGGACAACGTGAGGCATGCGCCGTAGGATTTCCTCGCCCATTAACCCCAATTAACCCCCCATCGTATAATCTCCCCCATGATCACCGTCTCCAAGGAAGACTATCTCAAGTCGATCCTCGAGGCCGAAAGCGAAGGCGAAGCCGTCATCTCCGCCCGCCTCGCCGACCTGCTCAAAGTTTCGCCGCCCGCCGTCACCATGGCTCTGCGCCGTCTGAAAAAAGACGGCCTCGTCCGCGTCGAAACCAGCGGCAGTGGGGAAGTCAGCCTCACTTCCGCCGGACGCAAAATCGCCCGCAGGCTCACCCTCCGCCACCATCTCATCGAACGCATGCTCTCCGAACTCTTCGGCATGGAGTGGTGGAAAGTTCACGACGAGGCGGAGCGTCTCGAGCACGCCGTCTCCCCCGACTTCGAAGCCAAACTCCTGGCGAAACTCGGCTCCGGCGGCGCATGTCCTCACGGCAACCTGAGCGAACTCGAAGGCCCCGCCAGCCGCCGCCGTCGCGGCCTCGTTTTGCTCGCCGACGCCGAACTCGGCACTGGCTACGCCGTCAGCGGCATCTACGAACGCGACCGCCGCCTCCTCGAATTTCTCGAGCACCGCGGCGTCCGTCCCGGCGCCAAACTTCGCCTGCTCGAACGTAACTACGACCAGACCCTCACCCTTTCCACGCCCGCCGGAACCGTATCTCTCGGCCCCGCCGCCTCCGAACGCGTCTGGCTAGCCCCCGCCAAACCCTCAAAGCGTTGAGATAGGAATCCTTGACCCCCTGATGTCGAATGTGGGTGCCCCATTTCTCGCGCGTCCTTTGCGCGGGAAGTGTCCGATCCATGCTCATGCGGCGGGGGTCGACTCCTCCGCGGGAATTACAGGAACTTCATAAAATAGTTAACCATAGTTTACGTCCTGCTATATACTTACGCTAATACGCTCCAACCGCGGCCGGCACAGCCATCGTGACTCCGCATGAACAAGACGACCACAACCTCAGAGCCGCACAGGGAGCTGCCGCCGCCCGCCGCCCCCGTCATCACCCACGAGGATATCGACCGCGCTCACGACCGCGACCGCGTCCGCACCACCCGCTCCCACCGCGGCCCCTGGTCGCGCGCCCGCCTGCTCTGGCTGCTCGTCGGTCCCGGCATCCTGGTCATGCTCGGAGAAAATGACGGCCCCAGCATGCTCTCCTACGCCGCCACCGGCGCCCGCTACGGCATCGGCTTCTTTCTTCCCTTCGTCGTCCTCACCTTCGTCATGGCCTGCGTCGTCCAGGAAATGACCGTGCGCCTCGGCGCAGCCACCCACCGCGGCCACGCCGAACTCATCTTCGACCGCTTCGGTCCTTTCTGGGGATGGTTCTCCATGATCGACCTCATGGTCGGCAACTTTCTCACCCTGGTCACCGAGTTTATCGCCATCCGCGCCGGCCTGGGATTTTTCGGCGTGCCTCCCGCCATCTCCGTGATCGGCGCATGGCTCGTCCTGTTCGTCGCCCTCATGGCTCACCGCTACTGGACCTGGGAGCGCATCACGCTCGTCGCCGCCATGTTCAACCTGATTTTCATTCCCGTGGCCCTGCTCAGCCATCCCCATTGGCGAGCCATCGGCAGCGCGTTAATCACGTTCAAACCGCTCCCCGGCGGACTCACCCAGGAAACCGTTCTCATCCTGCTCTCCAACATCGGCGCCACCGTCACCCCCTGGATGCTCTTCTTCCAGCAAAGCGCCATCGCCGACAAAGGACTCACCACCAACGACATCCGCTTCGGCCGCATTGACACCATACTGGGCGCGACTCTCGCCGCCCTCGCCGCGCTGGCCACCATCGTCTGCACCGCCCCGCTCTTCGCCCATGGCATGTCCGCCGGAAACTTCGAAGCCGCCGAATTCGCCCAAGCCCTCCGCCCCTTCGTCGGCCACTGGGGCTCCGCTCTGTTCGCGCTCGGCATGTTTGAAGCTGGCATGGTCGCCGCCGTCACCATTTCAACTTCCTCCGCCTACGCCTTCGGCGAAGTCGCCCACCGCCCGCACAGCCTGAATCTCCCCTTCGATCAGGGAAAATCTTTTTATCTCGTCCTCATTCTCGAAGCCGCCGCCGCCGCCGGACTCGTCCTCATCCCCGGCATCCCGCTGGTCTACATCGTCCTGATCGTCAACGTAATCGCAGTCCTGGCCATGCCGCCCGCCCTGCTGTTCCTCTACATGCTGGTCAACGATCGCGAAATCATGGGCGACCTCGTCAGCCCCCTCTGGGCCAACGCCCTCGCGCTTGCAGTGGTTGTAATCCTGGTCGCGGCCGGCCTGCTATTCGGCGTCAGCGTAGTCGCCCCCCACGCCCTGTCGCTGATCGGAGGCAGATAGATGAGGCGGGGTAAATAGATGTGAGAGAAAGCCGCGAAGCGGCGCAAGAATACAGTCCACGGCGCAAGCCGTGGGTTAGTCGAGCGGAAAGGCACCAGCCCCGGAAGGGGCGAAAGAAGACTTCCCGCACACGTCCGGAGGCGCACTCGTAACATGACACCAAATCTCGATTCAGCCGCCGAAGTCAGCAGCGCCGACCGAGCCTCCGTCGTCGCCTCTCTCGAACCCGATCAACTCATCTCCGAAAAAGAAAAGCATCACTGCCCCCGCCGCCAACTCACCGGCACCGAAATGATCATCTTCTGGGCGCTCCGCTTTTATCTAGTCTTCATGTTCGGCGTCGTCATCTATCAAATCCTGACCAGCCCCCGATAAACTGCCGCCTCCGGGTGGCGTAGCGCCCCTCCGCTTCGCTCGGGGCAGGCCTTTCAGCGCCGCGATCAATCGTCAGAACAGACACCCTGTCATCCCGACCGGAGCCGGAGCGACGGCGGGGTGGAGAGCCTGCCCTGAGCGAAGCCGAAGGGGACCTGCTGTTTTCAGGCGAGCCCCTGAGGCCTCAAGCGCGAGCAACCCTACACCGGACGATCCGGATAAATCGCATTCGGAAACCGCAAATGAACTAACCCCGCGCACACCGGCAGAATCACCATCGCGAATATGCTGCCTTCCGGCCCCACCGACCCGCCCGTAATCCAATTCGCCCCGTGCACCGACGTGTTCAAGAACCGCCCAACCCCCAGCAGCCCGCTGTCCGGCGTGCCGTAGAAAAACGTCTCCGCCCAGTCCCACGCCGCGTGAAATCCAATCGCGAACCACAGATTGCCCGTGCGCCGGATCATCAGGCAAAACAGCAGACCGGTCACCACCACCTGCAAAATCCCCAGCACGTTTTCCCCATGATTGCCCAGATGAGCGGCTCCGAATAACGCGGACAGAAACAGCGCCGCCGGCCAAAATCGGATGCGCCTCGACATCGCAAACAGCCAGTAGCCGCGAAAAGCCAGCTCCTCATGCAGCGAAACCCCCAGAAATGTAGCGCCCCATGCCAGACCCCACCGCAACGCTGCGTTTCCCGTCACCGCCACCGCGTCGATCTGGAAATGTCCCGATCCCCACAGCACCAGCACAATCGCCGAAAGCATGGCGAACCCCCAGACCGCCCCTTCCCAAAATCGCTTTCCGAATGCCTGCCTCGGAGGAATCCCGTAATCGGTCAAGGTGCGCTTCTCGGCGCGCGAAATAACCCAGCTGGCAAGGAAAACGAAGAATGCCGCGATCGCCTGGATCGGCAATTCGCTCTGCACCGTCAACACGGAAGGATCCCGCTTGCCGCCGAGATGCAGCCCGACGATGAGAAACATCGGAACAAAGGCGATCCCCGCCCAGATCAACAGCCGGATCCGATCGCGGCGCCACGAGCTCTTAGGTTGTCCCGGCTCCGCCGCATTTGCCTGTTTCGAGTCGTCGCCGGGAGCCGACTCGTTCCTCAATTCCTTGGCTGAAAATGGACCAGCGTCGTCAGGCATGGCAACCTCCGATGGAGAGACAAAAGTATGACAGTCGAACCCGCACAGCGCCAGCACGATCGCGGGTGCCCCATTTCTCGCGCGCTCTCTGCGCGAGAAATGGGAATCACAGCACCATCAAACGCACCCTGCCTCAGCACGCCGCGACTAAGCAATTCCGCCCCAAACGAATTACACTAGTAAGCCTGGAATCTACATGTGGGGACAGCCGCCCCCGGCTGTCCGCGGAGCGCAGCTCCGCCGCAATTCATACCTCGAGGAAGGCCATCATGTCCGTCAACAGCTTCAACAGCAAATCCACCCTTAAAGTCGGCAGCAAAGAATACGAAATCTACCGCCTCGACGCCCTCGACCAGCAGGGCATCACCACGAAACACCTGCCGTTCTCCCTGCGCATCCTGCTCGAAAACCTGCTCCGCACCGAAGACGGCCGCAACGTCACCAAAGATGAAATCCGCGCCCTCGCCAGCTGGAACAAGAACTCGAAGCCCGAAAAAGAAATCGCCTTCACCCCCAGCCGCGTTCTCCTGCAGGATTTCACCGGCGTCCCCTGCGTAGTCGACCTGGCCGCCATGCGCGACGCCATGAAAACCCTGGGCGGCGATCCCTCGCTCATCAACCCTCTCCAGCCCGTCGAACTGGTTATCGACCACTCCGTGCAAGTCGACGAATTCGGCACCGCCAACGCTTTCGAAATGAACGCCCTGCTCGAATTCCAGCGCAACAAAGAGCGCTACTCTTTCCTCCGCTGGGGACAAACCGGCTTTCGAAATCTAGCCATCGTTCCTCCCGACACCGGCATCGTCCACCAGGTCAACCTCGAATACCTCGCCCGCGTAGTCTTCGTGAACGAGACCAGCAGCGCCGGCGACAAAACCGCCAAACGCGTAGCCTACCCCGACACGTTAGTCGGCACCGACAGTCATACCACCATGATTAACTCGTTGGGGGTTTTAGGATGGGGCGTCGGTGGAATCGAGGCCGAAGCCGCGATGCTCGGCCAGCCTGTCTCCATGCTGATTCCGCTGGTGGTGGGAGTGAAGTTGACCGGGCGCTTGCGCGAAGGCGCAACCGCCACCGACTTCGTTCTCACCGTAACCGAGATACTGCGCAAGCACGGCGTCGTCGGAAAATTCGTCGAGTACTTCGGCCCCGGCCTGCGCGACCTGTCCCTGGCCGATCGCGCCACCGTAGCAAATATGTCGCCGGAATACGGCGCAACTTGTGGGATTTTTCCGATTGACAAGGAGACGTTGCGTTATCTGAAGCTCACTGGCCGCAGTGAAGATCAAATCGCGCTGGTCGAGGCTTACAGTCGCGAACAGGGAATGTTTCACGACGAGAAAACTCCAGAGGCGGAATATTCCGAGCTGCTCTCACTCGATCTCGCGACGGTCGAACCCAGTCTGGCGGGGCCGAAGCGTCCGCAGGATCGCGTCGTGCTGTCGCAGGCGGGTGAGTCGTTTAACAAGGCACTGCCTTCGCTGATCAAGCCGAAGGCTGCGGCGAAAACCGCGGGGCCAGCAGTGCCGAATAACACGCGATGGGAGCAGGAGGGCGGGAGTCCTGCGGCCATCGGCGTGGAAGATCCGAATGTGCATGAGCATGTTTCCGCCGCGGTGAAGGATTCTCTGAAGCACGGCAGCGTCGTGATCGCAGCCATCACTTCCTGCACCAACACGTCGAATCCTTCCGTGCTGATCGGTGCGGGACTGCTCGCGAAGAAAGCCGTCGAAAAAGGACTGTCGGTTCCGCCGTGGGTGAAGACCTCGCTGGCTCCCGGGTCGAAAACCGTGACCGATTATCTGGCGAAGGCTGGACTGACGCCCTATCTCGAGAAGCTGAAATTTCATCTGGTCGGCTACGGATGCACCACATGCATCGGCAACTCCGGCCCGCTGCCTGAAGAAGTTTCGAAGGCCATTGATGAGGGAGAGCTCGTGGTCGCGTCGGTGCTGTCGGGCAATCGCAACTTTGAAGGGCGCATTAATTCCGAAGTGCGCGCCAACTATCTGATGTCGCCGCCGCTGGTAGTGGCGTTCGCACTGGCCGGGCGCATTGACATTGACCTGCGCAAAGATCCCCTCGGCAAGGGACGCGACGGGCAGCCGGTTTATATGGCCGACATCTGGCCATCGTCGCGCGAGATTGAAGAGACCATGGAGCAGTCGATTACTTCGGAGATGTTTACGAAATCTTACGCCGACGTCTTCCAGGGCGACGAGCGCTGGCGCGGGCTGGCCGTGCCCAAGGGCCAGACCTACGCGTGGGAAAAAGATTCCACCTACATCCGTCGCGCTCCGTATTTTGACGACATGACGGTGAAACCCGCGCCCGTCGCGGACATCACGAAAGCCCGCGTGCTCGCCGTTCTCGGCGACAGCGTCACCACCGACCACATCTCGCCCGCCGGGGCAATTAAGAAAGATGGGCCCGCCGGAAAATATTTGCAGGAGCACGGCGTGAAGCCGGCGGATTTCAACTCCTACGGCTCGCGCCGCGGCAATCATGAAGTCATGGTGCGCGGCACCTTCGCCAACGTGCGCCTGCGCAACAAGCTGGTCTCGACCGAAGGCGGATTCACCCGCCACCTGCCGACCGCGACCGAAATGTCGATCTTCGACGCGTCCGAAAAATATCGCGCCGCCGGCATTCCGCTCGTCATCCTCGCAGGAAAAGAATATGGCTCCGGTTCGTCGCGCGACTGGGCGGCGAAAGGTCCGGCGCTGCTGGGCGTGCGCGCCGTGATCGCGGAAAGCTACGAACGCATTCATCGCTCGAACCTGGTGGGCATGGGCGTGCTCCCGCTGCAGTTTGTTGCAGGCCAGAATGCGGAATCGCTCAAGCTGACAGGAGAAGAAGTGTTCGAAATCACCGGCATCCGCGACCTGGTGGAGCACTTCGCCGCCGGCCGCACGGTGAAAGTGCGCGCGGGGAAGACCGAGTTCGATGCGCTGGTGCGCATCGATACGCCGCAGGAAGCGCTGTACTACGCCAACGGCGGGATCTTGCAGTATGTGCTAAGGCAGTTGTTGGCGGGGAAGCCGGAGGGACAGACGGTTAACGTTTAGCGGACGTGATTTGTTTCGTTTTCCGGCTAAGCGAAAAGTTCTAAAACGTTAAAGCCTCAATGACGCGTGATCCCGGCGCGGCGAGCTGTCCTCGCCGCTTCTCGCCCTCTTCTTCGTCGTCGGCACGGTCAGGTCTTGGGGGCTTTGGGGGCGGGGTGGAATGTGTCTGGCTCGATTCTTCAGTGCTCGAACTCGGCATTTGCGACGGGGTAGGCGATGTGACATCCGTGGGGAAAGATTGCCTCGGCATATGGAACAAATCTTGGTGATTCATACTATTTTCTCCCTCCTTTTTCGCCTTGCTCTGCCTCCCATTCCTGAGATACGACGACCCTGTTGTATTTGATCATGAGGTCGGGTGTGCGGCAAGCAAGGATTTTCCCTTTGGTAACGTTCTTGGAGCCTGTACGACTGGACTCAACCAATGCATTTGTGTATTCAAAATCTACTGGATTCACGGTTTCGATGGCGTGCTTCATGACGTCATCGATCGAGGTGTTGTAGTGCGCGCTTGAGCTCACGTTCGGTGGAATTACGAGCTGCGGAACGGGGGCTAGGAGCTTCTTTGCCTCCGAACTGTTGAGCAACTCGATCACGGCGTCGAAGGGAAACCTTTCCTTCAGATCGTACTCGATGTTAAGCCAAACATCCCACATTAGTTTTTCTAATTCTGAGTCCTGATCTTTTTTTACAGGCAATCCAATCTCCAAAGCCTCCTTGCGGTTTACAGGATACGCATGCGACTGAAATTTCCGACTCATGTTTTGTACGATAGATCGGAGTTTCGTTCCGACCTCATCATCTTTCATGTGCAGCGACAGAAGTCTTTCGCCGAGGTCGATTGCCAATTTTGAACTCCTCGCAGAAAGTCCTATTCCGAGACTTCCTACTTCCCTGCAGGTAATCTCAAACAATGCGCGAACATGTTCTTGATCCGTAATCTTAAGGTTGTCCCTGACAAAGTCTAGGAAAGCACTTATGTCCTCGGTCGAGAATGTCTTAGGTTGCCCGCTTCCCCCACCCATGGTAATTTGCATGTCTACTGGACCAAGATGCCCGTTCGGGTGCATGACGATCTCGTCAGCCCCGAGAGCCAGAAGGGTCGCCGCGCTGTACGCGCTCTGCGGTATCATGACGGAAACCTTGTCAACCCGCTGCCGGACAAGCGTCATGATTCTCCACGCTACCATGGGGTCGCCCCCGTAGCTTGCGATCAGAAAATCGAGAGCTTTGGAATCTGTCGGAAGCGCATCCAGCTGTTCGATTATCTGCGGAAGTGCGTCCGTCGACATATTGGCCCAGGCGCCATTCCTCTTGCTTGTTACATAGACAATCAATGGGCGCTTCCTGTGTGCCTCAATTTTCTTATATAAGTCGGTACGCTTTTGCCAGCTCATGGGCCGAGAGTCTAGCATAGTTCTTAGTCTCGCCTTAGGAATTAAGATCGCCTCACAATGGAACGCTATATTCCCCGAGATGCCTATCCAGTGAGCGGGTACAGGGCGGGTCAAGGGTGGAATTCGCCGGGCGGTCTCTAGCAGGGGATTTCGCCGAACTATCCGGTTCTGACTTCACGCGGCATCCCCTGTTGTCCCCACGGTGCCGGTTCCAATTCTTTTTGACTTACCCCGGACTCACGTCCGGGGCTGCATTCTTTCGCCGCTTTGCGGCTTTGCGTGATGACGATGTCTGCACGGTGAAAGTGCCAATGTCGTTGGCGGGCGACTTCAATGTCAGAACCAACTTCAAGAACAACGACAAGAACAACGTCAGAGGCATCGACAAGAACAGCTTCAAAAACAACTACAAGAACAACTTCAAGAACAACTACAAGAACAACTTCAAGAACAACTTCAAAGGCAGCGGACAGGAGTGTCCGCTCCACATGGATGGACGTGGGCTATCAGCGGGTGGTGTG
>Ga0302326_10029498_pt1 | contig 11006 bp, 10 predicted proteins | sample Palsa_T0_3_FD_202264 | JGI IMG/M metagenome (GOLD analysis project Ga0302326, IMG submission 202264) | Peat permafrost microbial communities from Stordalen Mire near Abisko, Sweden - Palsa_T0_3 | ecosystem: Environmental > Terrestrial > Soil > Palsa > Peat permafrost | place: Sweden: Abisko...
CGTCATCGCGCGGCGCGGCGACGCTGAAATTCCCGCTCAAGCCCTCTGGGACGAGGTCGATCGTCAGCATGCGCGCGCACCAAGAAAAGGGTGATGCCGACATGGGAGTGGAACCGGCATCCTGCCCGGCAAAGACGGCACGTCTTTCAGGGTACGCCAAAAGGCAGTAGAAAGAATTATTTCACGCCCGACATCATCCGCACTGTTGGCTTGATGAGCACTGCCAGCACCAACCCGGCCACTAGCGCCGATGCCGCCACGGCTCCGAACAACTGCGGCAAGGGCATGGATTCAAACAAGCCGCCGGCGCGTCCGGCCAGCCAGTTGCCGACAGCGGTGCCCAGGAACCAGATTCCCATCACGAAGCCTCCGATGCGCGCGGGGGCCAGCTTCGTCATCGCGCTCAGGCCGATGGGGCTCAGGCACAACTCACCCAACGTAGCCAGGAAGTAGCAGCCAACCAACCACCAGGGCGACGCCAATCCGCCTCCGGCCGGGGGAACCATGATGGCGAAGGAAAGACCTACCAAAATCAGGCCCAGGGTGAACTTCGCGGGGCTCGATGGCTCGCGCCGTCCCAATGCCAGCCATAGCCACGCGAATACCGGCGCCAGCGCGATCACGAACAGGGGCTGTACGGATTGGAACCAGCTTGCCGGGAACTGATGCCCGAACGCCATGCGGTTCGTATTCCGCTCCGCGAACAGGTTGAGCGACGACCCGGCTTGTTCGAACGATGCCCAAAAGATGGCGGACGCGATGAACAATACCAGAATCGCCACAGCCCGCTTGCGCTCGTCCACCGACCAACCCTTACCGAAGATCATCCAGTAAAAGGCGCCCGCGGAAATAGCTATCAGTACCCAGCCGAGACCATTCGAAACGCCGGTCGCGTCAATCGAAATCGTGCCCATGGAACTCAGCACCGCCAAACCTCCCAGAACGGCCAACACCGCCAATCCGGCGATGGCCCCGGTGCGTTTCTGCGCGCGGTCTTTGGCAGCGTCGCCGCTGCTGGAAGGATGCAATCCCGCTTGGCCGAGATATTTGCCGCCCAAAGAATACTGAATCAGCCCGGCCAGCATGCCGACGCCGGAGATGGCGAAGCCGAGGCGCCAACTGACATTTTCGCCCACCCATCCGCAAATCAGCGGCGAAATTAGCGCGCCGAGGTTGATGCCCATGTAGAAAATCGAGAAGCCCGAATCCCGCCGGTTATCGCCGGGCGCGTAGATCTGGCCCACGATCACGCTCACGTTGGGCTTAAGCATTCCCGTGCCCATCATGATCAGTCCCAAGCCAACGTAGAAGGCCATCACGCTGGGCGTGGCCAGACAGAAGTTGCCGGCGGCGATGAGCACGCCGCCATACAACACGGCGCGGCGCTGTCCGGTGATGCGGTCAGCCACCCAACCGCCCGCCAGGCACAACAAATACACCATGGCGGCATACACGCTGTAGATGGCGCCGGCCTTCACCACCGAAAAAGCCAAGCCGCCGGTAGTGGCGGGGGCGACCATGAAGAGAATCAGCAGCGCGCGCGTGCCGTAGTAGCTATAGCGCTCCCACATCTCGGTAAAGAAGAGCGTGGCCAGGCCGCGCGGATGGCCGAAGAAGCTGGTGTCCGCCTGCACCGCCGCGGTGGTCTGACTCATAAGGAATTTACCGGCATTGCCCGTTTATATCACTTTTCAGGCTGGTCGTAGCCTTTGACGGGCCGAATCCAAATGTTGCGGTAGCGCACGGGAGCGCCGTGATCCTGCAAAAGCAGCGGCGCATCGCCATGCGGTTTATAGGCCCCCAGCGCGCGATGCTCGGTATTGCCGTTCAGCTCCTTGCGGTTGTGGACCACGACGCCGTTGAAGAAGTTCGTTACGAAAGCGGGCTTGATGAGCTTATCGCCTTCGAACCTGGGGGCTTCGAATACGATGTCGTAAGTGTTCCACTGGCCCGGCGGGCGGATTGGATTGACCAGCGGCGGCCACTGCCCATAGATCGCGGCCGCCTGACCGTCGGCATAGGTGGACTGATTGTACGAATCGAGCACCTGCATTTCGTAGAGGCTTTGCAGGTAGACGCCGCTGTTGCCGCGGTCTTGGCTGGAGCCGCGGATGTTGGCCGGCTCCGACCATTCGATGTGAAGCTGGCAATCGCCGAAGCTGGCGCGCGTGAAGATGTCGCCGGTTCCAGGCGCGACTTCGAAGTAGCCGTCCTGCACTTTCCATCTGGCGTCAGTTGGGGCGCCGTGATTGCGCTGCTGCGCCCATTGGGAGAGATCTTTGCCATTAAAGAGGACGATGGCGTCGGAGGGCGGCGCGCCCATTTCAACGCCCGGCGTGACTGCGCGGGGATGCGGCCGGTCGGAATCGTGGACGTGCCACGGCTGGCCGGGCAGAATAGGCGTATCTTTGTAACCCTGTTGAGCGTAGAGCGCGGCGACGAGGCCGGCCAGGATTATCAGAGCTAGTGTTGGACGGGACATACGCCAATAAGCATAATACGGCGGGTGTGGCGGGGCGCAGAGTCTTTGTCCTGGCCTTTGTGGTGGGAGAATGGTGACGTATGACCCTGGATGCGCTCGGCCGCGATAAACTCGCCTCGATTCGCACAATTGCCGCGAAGCATGGCGTCACCAGTGTTCGCGTGTTCGGTTCTTTCGCGAGGGGGGACGCGAGAGAAGACAGCGACCTCGACTTGTTGATCGAGGCGGGCCCGCGAACGCCGCCGTGGTTTCCGGGGGGGCTGCTTGCCGATTTGGAAGAAGAGCTAGGACGGCCGGTCGACGTTGCCGAAGAGAAAGCTCTCCATCCACTCGTCAAGGACCGTGTGCTGCGAGAGGCGATTCCGTTGTGAAGGGGGACGGCCTCTATCTCCACCATTCTGGATTGCACTCGCCGTATACAGCGGTACTGTGAAGGCGGCGCTCAGGTCTTCTTTGGTTCCGAGTTGATACAAGACGCCGTCTTGCGCAATCTGCAAATTCTCGGCGAGTCGACTCAACGGATCAGCGACCGTTTGAAGGTCGAGCATCCGGAGATCGATCGGCGCAGTATTGCCGGATTCCGAAACGTCCTCGTCCACGACTACTTGGGGATCAACCTGGCGCGGGTCTGGGAAATTGTTTCAGTCCATTTGCCAGTGCTGGAGACACGGATAGTGGAGATTCGCGGCGAGGTAGACTCGCCCGAATAGGGCGTTGGGGCGGCTGGACCGGTTCGTTGCTGGGAACCATGAAGAGGAATTCCGCCGTCTGCCGGGCCAACTGGGGATGCGTTGGCATTTGACAATCTCCTTAGCCGCGCGGTACAACAATTCATGCAAAACTCCTCCCGGCGCGGGTTCCTCGCCGCGGGTTTCGGCGCCGCCGTGGCTGCGCGCTTCGCTCTGGCCGATGACGCTAGCAGTCTGGCCGCACTGACGCTGAAGCAGGCGTCCGGCGCCATTCGGTCGAAGAAGGTCACTCCCACTGAACTAACCGAAGCCTGCCTTGCCCAGATCAAGACCTATAACCCCAAGATCAATGCCTGGATCACGGTGATGCGCGAGAAAGCCCTGGCGCAGGCAAAAACGCTCACGGAAGAGCAGGCCGCGGGACGTTTTCGCGGTCCGCTGCACGGGATTCCGATCGGCATCAAGGACAGCATCGACACCGCGGGCGTGCGCACCACCGCGGCCAGCGCCGTCTATGAATACCGCTCCCCGGCGGAAGATGCCGAGGTAGTGCGCAGATTGAAGGCGGCCGGCGCCGTCCTCATCGGCAAGTGCAACATGCATGAATTCGATGCGGGGGCGAATTCGGCGGTGAGTTATTGGGGACCGGTGCGCAATCCGTGGAATCTGGAGCGGGTTGCAGGCGGCCCCTCCGGCGGCTCGGCGGCTGCGGTGGCGATGGAAAATTGCTTCGGTGCGCTGGGGACCGACACTGCCGGCGGCATTCGCACGCCCGCGTCGTATTGCGGCGTGGTGGGACTCAAACCGACGTATGGCAGGGTGAGCCTGCGCGGCATCATCCCCTTTTCCTGGTCGCTCGATCATTGCGGGCCGATTGCGCGAACCGTGGAAGACGCGGCGCTGCTGCTGCAGCAACTCGCCGGCTACGATCATCTGGATATCGATAGCGCCGACCAACCCGTGCCGGATTATTCCAGCGGGATAGGCGCGCCGGTGGCGCAGTTCCGGCTGGGCATGGCGGCGCAGTTTTACGACCATTTGGACGACGATGTGGCCAGTGCCGTCGATGAGGCCATCTCGCTGCTGAATAAACTGACCAAGGGATCTCACGAAGTCGGTTTGCCTTCACTGTTGCGCGCCGGGGTTGGGGCGGAGATCGCGGCCTATCACGAAAATGTGCGCGGCGTGAACGGCGGCGGCTTCGAAGCGAGCACGGGGCGCGTGTTTCCCGCCCAGGACGCCACCAGAGCGGCCGATTACATCCGCGGCTGGCGCGAGCTGACGATGGTGCGGCGCACGGTGGACGAAGACGTATTCCAGAAGCAGAATGTGGACCTGCTGATTGCGCCTTCAGCGCGGCACACGCCACCGACGGTTGAGGAAGAATTGACGCCGGGCGGCGGGGGCGGCGCAGGTGGAGGTAGAGGCGGCAGAGGTGGCGGCGCAGCAGCAGCGGCTCCGGCTGGCGCCGGCGGCGCCGGGGGTGGCGCGGACGCGGGCGGCAGGCGTGCCCAAGGCGATCCCGAAGACAATACGCGTCCGTTTAACGGATACGGGTTGCCCACGATCACGCTGCCGTGCGGCTTCACCAAGGACGGCATGCCGATCGGCCTGCAAATCGCGGGGCCGCATTTCGGGGAAATCAATATTCTCGCGCTGGCCTACGCGTATCAGGAGGCCACAGAGTGGCATAAGCGGCGGCCTCCGCTGCAGCCGGATACGAAAGTGCCGGTGTTGTCGAAATCGGCGGCGGAACAGACGGGAGGATAGACGAGGCCGGCTCTTCAACGCCGAGCAACGGAGATGCGTAGTCCGGGCGCGGAGTTGAATCAGGATTGACTTAGTCGGCGCCGATTTTCGCGTTCAACTTATCCAGCTCTCTGCGGAATAGCGGGTTTTGCGGATAGTTCGCCGCCAGTTCCCGCAGCAGCTTCTGCGCGTCGCGGGGCCGCTTCTCGCGGAGAGCCACGATGCCCAGCAGAATCTTGGCGAATGGCTTCAGGTAATGCCCTTCGCTGGCCACCAGCTCCAGATTGTGAATGCCCGTTTTCTTATCGCCGCTCACATTGTCGAAGTGCACGAACCATTTGATGAAAAACGGCAGGCTGCCTACCATATACTCGGAGAATCCCGCGGCGAGATAGGCGTCGTAGAATTTTGGGTCGAGCTTCAACAGCCGCTGCGCGTAGTTATTGGATTTCTTGGCGGGCGCCAGACTCAGGATCTGGTGTTTCTCCACCAGCGCCATGTAGTCCGTGGTGACGCCCTGCGAGATGCACATGGAGAGAAGCGCCATCTTATCGTTGGGGTCGGCGGCGAGCGCGGCGTCTGCGCGGGTCTGCGCGTCATCCACAGCCTTGAGAAACTTCGTGCGGATCACCGGGTCGGGCGCCACCGGCTTCTTCTTCGCGACAATCTGGTTATCGTCGATGAGGAATTCGCTTTCCAGAATTCCGAGATGGTCCAACTCATAGAACAGGTAGCCCGATGCCCGCACCGAATATGGCAGCGGCTCTTGCGGATGCTCGGAAATATAGCGGTCGATGGCCTGGTGAGCGGCTGGAAAGTCGAAGTTATATAGGTCGGCGAATGCCTGGTCGATGAGTGTGGGTTCGGCCGCAGGACACAAGCGCGGCGCACCGAGAAGCGCTACCAGGCAGACCAGAGTCGACGATATTTCCCGAGGTCGCATCGTTTTAATACTCTACCGCCGCCGCTCGGCCACAATGGTGACCTGCATATCGTGAGCCTGCCGCACCAATTTTTGCACGGTGGTTTCTTCGAACCGCTTCCACCACGGCAGGGGGGCCGACCGCCCCATGAAGATCTGCGTAACCCGCTCATTACGCGCGAAATCCGCAATTGTCTTCGCCACATCTTCTCCTTGTACGACGTGCGTTTCAATGCGCAGGTTGCGCGCGAAGTTCAAGTGCCGTTCCGCGACTTCATCCATTGCCGGTTCGCGCTTTACATGCAGCGCCAGACATCCAGCCTGCAAGTAGTCGGCCACTCGGCGCGCGCGCCGGATCAGCATCGCCGACGAGGGCCGTCCCGTGAGGCAAATCAGTATCCGCTCAGCCTCCCGTCCCTCGGCCCGTCCCGCCGGAGCCGATTCCAGTTTCTCTTCGAGCTCATGCGCCGCATGCCGCATGGCCATCTCGCGCAACGCCGTGAGGTTGCTCTCGATGAAGAAATTCTCCATGGCCTTCTGCGCCTTCTCCGGCGCGTAGACCACGCCGCGCTCCAGGCGGTTGCGCAAAGCCCGCGGCGTCAAATCGACGAAGATCACTTCATCCGCGCCATCCACCACCCAATCGGGAACAGTCTCGCGGACGCGGACCCCGGTTACGTCCCACACCTGGTCGTTCAAGCTTTCCAGATGTTGCACATTCAGCGTAGTCAGCACGTCGATTCCCGCATCGAGCAGCGCTTCTACATCCTGCCACCGCTTCAGCCGGGCGGAGCCCGGGACGTTGGTGTGCGCAAACTCGTCCACCAATGCCACCGCCGGCTTGCGCTGCAGAATCGCTTCAGTGTCCATCTCCTCGAATTGCGAACCTGCGTAGGCCAGCTTCTTCCGCGGAATGATTTCCAAGCCTTCGATTTTGGCGATGGTCTCCTTGCGTCCGTGCGGCTCGAAATATCCAATGGCCACATCGGCGCCTTTCTGCCGCAGCGCCTGCGCGTCGTCCAGCATGCGGAAGGTTTTGCCCACGCCCGCGGCGTAGCCCAGATAGACCTTGAGCTTGCCCCTCATTCGGCGTTCCTGTGCGGGAAGATGCGCACATCGAATTCGTCGGCGGCATCGATCAGGCGGTCCATGGGGCCGCGCAGAAACGCGGTTCGGGGATTGCGCATGCTGTGGCCCAGGAACAATTGGGTGATGCGCTGGTCCCGGCCAAAATCGAGAATGGCCTGCACGAAATCGGCGCCTTGCAGGCAATGAACTTCGGCGCCCAACTCGCGCGCCAGCGTCAGGTGGCTTTCGAGGCGCGTCCGGTCTTCCGCGCCGATCTCGGACTGCTCCACGTAGGCGGCGATCAATGCGCCGTGAAAACGCGTGGCATTACGGTAGCCGCTGCGCAGCATCTCCACGGCGTTACTCTTGGGGGTCAGGCACACCAGGATCCGTTCCTGCGCGCCCCAGCGCGCGGTCACGCCATGCTCGTCCAGATATCCCTGCAACTGCCGGTCGATCACATCGGCGGCCAGCAACAGCGCCAGCTCGCGAAGCTCGGATAATTGCCGCGCGTCGGGCATCTTCGCGGGGGCGGCGCCTTCAAGCAGCGCCTCCGGCGGCGCATCCACCACTTCGATTTCATCCGCTTCCTGTAGGAACGCCTGCGGGATGCTGTGCGCGGCGCGCCGGTGGGTGATGCGTTCCACGGCATCCTGCTGCTCGCGGATGTGCTGCACGTTGACGGCGGTGATGACGGCGATGCCGTGGTCGAGCAAGTCGCGCACGTCCTGCCAGCGCTGTGGATTGCGGCTGCCGGGCGGATTGCTCTGCGCCAGCCCGTCGATGAGGCAGACCTGCGGATGGCGCCGGAACATGGCCACCAAATCGATGGCCCCTTGATCCTGCGGCACGGTCTCGAGGCGATCGACGACCGCCTGGATCTCCGGGCCGGCGGGCTGCTGCAGCGCCGCCACTACTACATCCTGCCCGCGCTCTTTCCGCCGCCGCCCTTCGTCGAACATGCGCAGCGATTTGCCCACGCGCGGCGCATACCCCAGAAACACCTTCAGCCGTCCGCGCGATTCGCGCCGTTCGCCGGCTTCTACGCGGCGGAGCAGCTCACCAGGGTCCGGCCGGCGGTCTTCATGCTTCGACATGCGGATTAATGAAGTCCATCCAGCCGCCGGATCATGCGCTTGAAGAACGGGTGAGTCACGGTAGTTCGTCCCAACGTGACGTCCGCGTGCTGGGACTGTCCGGCGGCGAGGTCGAGCTTCACCGAGGATTCTGTCATCAGTTGCGCTTTCTCCGAATAGGCTGCAACCCAGTAATGGCCAGGTTTGAGATCGGGCGCCTCAAACGTGCCATCGGCGCCGCTAGTCGTGGTGACGTGCGTGTTCTCGCCAGTTCTGTGGATGAATACCTCTGCGCGGGCCAGGGGCCTTCCATCGGCAGTCCAGACAATTCCGCGAATCTCGCCGGCCGGTTGTGAGAAACCAACCACCGGGATGGCCAGCAGAGCGAGGGTAAGAATAAGCCTCATACTTCGTTTATACCGCAAGGGCTCTTCACCGCGGAGGCGCAGAGAGGCGGAGTTCGGCGCGGAGTTGCAATATTTCGTTGAACTCCGCGCTGCCTCCGCCTCTCTGCGCCTCCGCGGTGAAGAGCCCCCTTGATTGTCAAGGCCGCCGCGCTGTATCGTGGCATCAACGATGCAGGCGAATCATGAATTCCCGCGCGTGGCCGTTATGGGCGCGGGGGCGGTGGGCGGCTATTTCGGCGGCATGCTGGCCCGGGCGGGGGCGCCGGTGACGCTGATCGGGCGCGCGTCCCACGTGGAAGCCATCGAGGCGGGCGGGTTGACCATCGAGAGCTTCCGTTTTCCGCAGCCGGAGCGCATCCGCGTCGAGGCTGCCATCGGCGCCGAGGCTGTCCGCGGCGCGCGGATCGTGCTGCTGTGCGTGAAGACGCTCGATACCGAATCCGCCGCGCACGCGATCGCGCCGCATCTTGCGCCCGACGCGCTGGTGATCAGCATGCAGAATGGCGTCGACAATGTGGAGCGCATCCGCGCGGCCAGCGGTATCGAGGCCTTGGGCGCGGCGGTCTATGTGGCCGCCGAGATGGCTGCGCCGGGATACGTCAGGCACACCGGCCGAGGCGACTTGACGGTGGGCGATGTTCCCGGATCGACTCACGATCCGGCAGCGGTACAGCGCGTGGCGCAGTGTTTCGCGCGCGCCGGCGCGCCGTGCCGCGTGGCGGAGGATATTCGCGGGCCGCTGTGGATGAAGATGATCATGAACTGCGCGTACAACGCGATTTCAGCGCTGGGCCGCGCGCGTTACGGCCGGATGGCGGCGCGAGCGGAGATCCGCGAAATCATGCGCCATGCGATCGACGAGGTTGTGGCAGTGGCGCGCGCCGAAGCCGTACTGCTGCCGGAGGAGAACTTCGTCGAGGCGGGATGGAAGCTGGCGGAGACGATGGGCAACGCGACTTCATCGACGGCGCAGGACCTGGCCCGCGGCAAGAAGACCGAGATCGATTCTCTGAACGGCTATATTGTGCGCCGCGGCGCCCTATTGGGCGTGCCCACGCCGGTGAATCAGACGCTGCACGGGTTGATCAAACTGCTTGAGGAATCGGCCGGAGCTTAGCGCTCCGGCCGATTTGGCCTACTACCTGTGGCTTCGATGGCAGCATGAGCCGCCGTTGCAGCAATCTGCTTTGCGAACGAAGCTCCGATGGTCAACGCCATCATCGGCGCAATCGTTACAATGCCGGTCACGAGTTTCTCACGACAATTCTCCTTTCGATTTTTTCTCAGTCAAAGCGGGTAAATCGGCCGGAATCAACTCAGGAGTACACGGAGCCGAAGGAAGAGATCGGTAGAATCGGCGATATGGCTGCGCCCCTGGCTCACGGAATGCGATAGGCAGTCACGGCAAGCGAAACCGGAACGGAGATCGGCGCCGGAGCATGGGCGGTGATGGGCGGGGTCGGTGCTAGCCATCAACGGGCAAGTCAAGATCGGGCACGCGAGCAGGAGGAAAAGACCCGCTGATGCGGGGCAGGATGGCAGCCTGCGCCAGGTTGCCACCCGCCTGCCCGGCGGATCGACGTGCCAGTTGGCCGATTGGCAATCGAGATTGGTAATCGGCCTGCCGTCGGCGCGCCGAAACTCTCTGCGGAGGCCCTTAAACGCCCCAGCAGTAATCCTCCACCGCGCGCTCCACGGAGTTGTCTTTTTCCGTCAAACGGATCAATTCCAGACGGATCGCATCCACCAGCGCCTTCCAACTCGCCTCGATCACGTTGTCGGACACGCCGGCCGTTGTCCAGCTCTTGCGGTGGTCCGACCATTCAATCAGCACGCGCACCTTGGCAGCCGTTCCCTGATGCGAATCGAGCACGCGGACCTTGTAATCGGTCAGGCGCACGTCGGCGATCTGCGGGTACAACCTACTCAGACACTTGCGCAGGCAGAGATGCAGCGCGTTGAACGGGCCATGCCCATCGGCGGTCGCGGAATGGACGCCATCCTGCGCGCGCAGCGTGACCGTGGCCGTGGTGCGGGAGGGGCCAACGCCGGAGGTTCTCGTGGAAACTTCGTAACTATCCACATCGAAGAACTGCAAGCCGGGGCGCAGCGCTTCGCGGACTAGCAGCTCGAAGGTGCCTTCGGCGGCCTCGAACTCGTAGCCTTCGAACTCCATCTGCTTGATTCGTTCGAGCAACTCGCGGCGTGAATCTTCCGAAAGGCGGTCCGCGAGGCCATGCTGCTTGAGCTTATAGACCACGTTGCCGCGGCCCGAAAGGTCGCTCACCAGCACGCGCTGGCGATTGCCGACTGCTTCGGGCGAAACGTGCTCATAGGTGGACGAATCCTTCATCACGGCGCTCACATGCACGCCGCCCTTATGCGCGAAGGCGCTCTTGCCCACGAAGGGCTGGTCGTTGTGCAGCGGCAAGTTGGCGATTTCGGCAATGAAGCGGCACGCCGAAGAAAGGCTCGTGAGTTTCTCCAGCCCGATCGTCGTATGGCCGAGCTTCAATTCCAGATTGGCGATCACGGTTGCGAGATTGGCGTTGCCGCAGCGCTCGCCGTAGCCGTTCATGCAGCCCTGCACGTGCGTCGCGCCGGCTTCCACCG
>Ga0302326_10029500_pt1 | contig 11005 bp, 8 predicted proteins | sample Palsa_T0_3_FD_202264 | JGI IMG/M metagenome (GOLD analysis project Ga0302326, IMG submission 202264) | Peat permafrost microbial communities from Stordalen Mire near Abisko, Sweden - Palsa_T0_3 | ecosystem: Environmental > Terrestrial > Soil > Palsa > Peat permafrost | place: Sweden: Abisko...
ATCGGGCACACCGCGCCGCACGTGGCCGGCCTGGCCGGCGGGGCGCTGGCGGTCGCGGCCGTGCTGCTCGCGGCGGTCGCGGGCCGCCCGGGCCTGCGCTGGGCCCTGGTGGCCGGCAGCGCGCTCCAGCTGTGCGTGATCGCGGCCGGTGCGCTGGTCCCCGTCATGTACGCGCTCGGGGTCATCTTCGCCGGGTTCTGGATCCTCGCGATCTACATGGGGCGCCGGTGGGAAACACCGCCGCGAGCATGAACGCGGTGCATCGGACCCGCTATGTCCGCACAAGGCCCGGCCGGTCTGTGTATGGTCTACGCTTGCGCGGCCGCGCGGGGCTTTAATGTGCCGGGGCCGTCACCGGTAGGATTGTTTACGCAGCGGATCTGTCCCTGATCATTCTGTGATGGCTTGCCGCTGCCACCCGAGGAGGAGCATTTTTTTGTCTGAACGTACCCTGGTCCTGGTGAAGCCCGACGCAGTGCGGCGCGGGCTGATCGGGGAGGTCCTGTCCCGGATTGAGCGCAAAGGCCTCCGGATCGTGGCGATGGACATGCGAACCCTCGACGAGATGACAGCCCGGATCCACTATGAGGAACATACCGGAAAGCCCTTTTTCGAGCCGCTGGTCAAGTTCATCACCGCCGGGCCGCTCGTGGCCCTGGTGGTGGAGGGCCCACGGGCCATCGAGGCGTTCCGCGCGCTGGCCGGCGCGACCGACCCGGTCCAGGCCTTGCCGGGCACGATCCGGGGCGACCACGCGTTGATAACACAGTCGAATATTGTGCACGGATCTGACGGCCCGGACGCTGCGGAGCGGGAAATGAAGATCTTCTTTCCTGACCTCGTTTAGGCAGGCCGGCGCTGGCCGATGAATCACATAGGCCGCGTTCGGTTCTCCGGGGGGGAGGGTCTGAGCTGCGGTTTCGACACAGATCACCCAGCAGGACCCATCTTGGAAGGTCTCGTTCCTCATGAGCAACGCGCTGGCGTTTCTGGGCCGTGACATGGCCGTCGATCTGGGCACCGCGAATACCTTGGTCTACGTCCGGGGCCGCGGGATCGTCCTCAACGAGCCGTCCGTGGTCGCCCTGAATACCAACAACGGCCAGATCGTCGCGGTGGGGGTAGAGGCCAAACGGATGATCGGGCGGACTCCCGGCAACATCGTGGCGGTCCGCCCGCTCAAGGACGGGGTCATCGCCGACTTCGATGTGACGGAGCGGATGCTCCGCTACTTCATCCAGAAGGTGCACCGCCGGAGGCACCTGGCCAAACCCCGGGTCGTCGTCGCGGTGCCGAGCGGGATCACCGGGGTCGAGCAGAGCGCGGTCAAGGAAGCCGGGCATCAGGCCGGCGCCCGGCGGGTGTACATCATCGAGGAACCCATGGCCGCCGCGATCGGCGCGGGCCTGCCGGTCAACGAGCCGACCGGGAACATGGTGGTAGACATCGGCGGCGGCACCACGGAGGTGGCCGTGATCTCGCTGGGCGGTATCGTGACCTCCCAGTCGATCCGCATCGGCGGGGACGAGATGGACCAGGCCATCATCACCTTCGGCAAGAAGGAGTATTCGCTCATGCTGGGCGAGCGGACCGCCGAGGAGATCAAGATGGCCCTCGGTTCCGCCTATCCCTCGGCCGACGAGCCGCACGCGGAGATCCGCGGCCGGGACCTGGTGAGCGGGCTGCCGAAGACCATCGTCATCTCCGCTGAGGAGATTCGCCGGGCCATCGAGGAGCCGATCAACCTCATCGTTGACGCGGTCAAGGCGACACTGGACAAATGCCCGCCCGAGCTGGCTGGCGACGTCATGGACCGGGGCATCGCGCTGACCGGCGGCGGGGCGCTGCTCCGCGGCCTGGACGAGCGGCTCCGCGAGGAGACCGGCATGCCCGTGCACACCGCCGACAATCCCCTCGATTCCGTGGCCCTCGGCACCGGCAAGTGCGTGGAGGATTTCGACACGCTGCGCCAGGTGCTGGTGCCGGAGTCCAGGCGCTGACCGCCGGAGCACGTCAGCCGCAGCCCGCGGCAAGGATGAGGAGAACCGGTGCACGACACCCGTCGGACCCGGCTGGTTCTGGGTGTGCTCCTGGCGGCCGCGCTGGTGCTGATCACGCTGGACTACCGTGACGGTGCCGCCTCGCCGCTGAGCGGCCTCAACTCGTTCGGCAGCTCGGTCTTCGGGTCCGCCGAAGGCGCGGTCAGCCTGGTCACCGGGCCGGTCAGGCGGCTGGCCGGCGGGTCGGGGTCGTCGGCCGAGGTGGCCTCGCTGCAGCGCCAGGTCACCCAGCTCCGAGCCGAGCTCAGCCAGGAGCGGCTGAGCCGGGCCCAGTCGGCCCAGCTGGAAAGCCTGCTGCAGCTGGCCGGGCGGGGCGGATACCGGATCGTGGCCGCCAACGTGATCGCGGCCGGGCCGGCCTACGCGGACATGATCACCATCGACATCGGCCGGCAGGACGGCATCAAGCCGAACGAGACCGTGCTGAACGGCTCGGGGCTGGTCGGCACGGTCACCACGGTGAGCACCCGGACCGCGACGGTCCTGCTGACCACGGACGCCAGCGCGACCGTGGGCGTGCGGCTGGCGGGTACCGGGCTCATCGGCGCGGTGACCGGCACCGGCAAGGCCATCTCCAGCGGCGGGCTCCTGCGCCTGGAGGTGTTCAGCGCCAGCGCCCAGCTCCGCCCGGGAGAGCAGCTGGTCACCTTCGGCTCCGCGTCGGGCCGGCCGTACGTGGCCGGCGTCCCGGTCGGCGTGATCACCCGGGTGGAGGCGGCCGGGAGCTCGCTGATGAGCCAGGCGCTGGTCCGGCCGTTCGTGAACGTGGCCAGCCTGGGCGTGGTGGGCGTGGTGGTGGCGCCGCCCCGGACCAATCCCCGGGACTCGGTGCTGCCGCCCAAGCCCGCTCCCTCGCCTGCCCCCACCCCCGCCGCCACCCGCGGCGCCACGGCCACCCCCACGGCCACGACCGGATCGGGGGGCTGAGGTGCGCCGGACCGCGCTGCTGGCCGTCGCGTCGCTGGCCGCCATCCTGATCCAGCTGACCGTGCTCAACACCCTGTCGCTGCCGGGGGGCGCGGCCCCCGATCTCGTCTTGATCCTGGTCGTCGCCATCGCGCTGACCGGAGGCCCGACGCAGGGCATGCTGACCGGCTTCTTCGCGGGCCTGGCGCTCGATATCGCGCCGCCCGCCAGCCACCTGGTGGGCCAGTCCGCACTGGTGTTCTGCCTGGCCGGGTACGCCGCAGGCCGGCTGAGCGGCGACCTGGGCCGGGCCAGCTGGCTGCCGCTGGGTGCGCTGGCCCTGTGCGCCGCGGGCGGCGAGGCGCTGTTCGCGGCGGTCGGGATGGTGTTCGGCGATCCGGGCGTCAGCTGGCCGGCGGTACGCCAGGTGCTCCCCGTCTCGGTCGGCTACGACCTCCTGGTGTGCCCGTTCGTGCTGTACGCGGTGCTCGCGGTCCGGGGCTGGGCGGCCGGGGGCAGGCTGGCCTACGGCGGCGGGCGGGCCAGCCCGGCGGGGGCGCCGGCCAGATCCGTCCGGGATACCGGGGCGGGGCGCAGCCCCCGGCTGCGGGCGGGTGCCGCGCGGTCCGGCGACGGCTGGATCGGCGGCGCCGGCCAGCGGGCCGGCCGGGCAGCGGCCCAGGCGTTCCCTTCGCGGCCGCTGCACCTGCGGTTGCGCGGCGGGCAGCCCGGATCGGCCCGCGGCGACGCGGTGGCCAGGACGTTCGCGGCCCGCCCGGTGCACATGCGGTTCGGTAACAGCCGCGGCGGCTCGGCCCGTACCAGTCCCGCGGCCAAGGCCCGCCCGGTCCGCCCGGTCCACCTGCGGCTGGGCGGCAAACGGCGGCCCGGCAAGGGCCTGGGTGGCAAGGGGCTGGGCGGCCGGGCGCTGGGCGGCAAGGGGCTGGGCGGCAGGGGGCTGGGCGGAAGGGGGCGGGGGGGCCGGGCGCCGCGGGGCAGTGCGCTGCGCCGTAGCGGCCCCGGGGGGAGCTCGCTGAGCGGGGGCGGACCAGCGTTGGGTAGCGGATTTCGATCTGGATATGGAAAGAGCGCGAAGCCGCGCTTCCGGCGCCAGCCCAGCCGGCGCAAGGCGTTGCGGACCAAGGCCCCGCGCGGGCTCGGCGGCCGGGGGCGGGCCAGGTTCGGCCGCCGGTCGAGGGTCTGGCGGATCGGCAGCAGGCGGACGGGGGGATTGTCATGATCACGGCGTCGCGGCGACGCCTGATGGTGCTGTACGTGGTGGTGGCGGCACTGCTCATCGCACTCGGCGGCCGGCTGTGGTACCTGCAGGTGATGACCGGCCCGTCCTATGTCAACCTGGCCGCCCAGGACCAGACCAGGAAGGTCATCGTCCCCTCGGTCCGCGGCCAGATCCTCGACGACGTCGGCAATGCCCTGGTCAGCAACCGCACCGCGCTGGTGGTGTCGGTGAGCGCGCCGCAGCTGTCGCAGCAGCCCGCCGGGGGAGCCGCCGTCCTGCGCCGGCTGGCCACGCTGCTCGGCATGTCCGACCAGCTGCTCACCGAGAAGGTGCGGCTGTGCACGGCCAAGGTGCCGCAGCCCTGCTGGCAGGGCTCGCCCTATCAGCCGATCCCCGTCGACCAGAACGTGTCCGACGCGGTCGCGGTGCAGATCATGCAGGACCACAAGGACTTCCCCGCGGTCACCGCGGGCGTGGAACCGGTGGCCAGCTACCCGCAGCCGGATGGGGCCAACCCGGCCCAGACCCTCGGCTACCTGGGCCCCATCACCGGGCCGGAGATGAAGCAGGAGAAGCTGCCCAGCACTGGCTTCGCCGGTGAGGACCTGGTGGGCCAGGCCGGGCTGGAGGAGGAGTACAACACCCAGCTGGAGGGCACGCCCGGTACCGAGGTGCTCTCGGTGAACAGCGCCGGCCAGGAACTCGGCACCGTCAAGACCACCCCGGCCAGGGCCGGCGATGACCTCGTGACCAGCATCAACGCCAAGCTGCAGGGCGAGGTGCAGAGCGTCCTGGCCCACTCGATCGCCGTGGCGCAGGCCGAGGGCAACCCCGATGCCACCACGGGGGCGGCGGTCGTGCTGACCACCACCGGCCGGGTGGTGGCGATGGCCAGTGCCCCGGCCTACAACCCGAGCATCTGGAATGGCGGCATCACGCAGGCCCAGTACCAGGCGCTCTTCGGCTCGGCCGACAGCGAGCCCATCCTGAACCGGGTCACCCAGGGCGAGTACGCGCCGGGCTCCACCTTCAAGGTGACCTCCACGGCCGCGGCCGTGGCGGCCGGCTACAGCCTCGACGACACCTACGACTGCCCAGCCACCTCCGACATCGGGGGGCGGTCGTTCGCCAACGACGGTGCGCCGAACCTGGGCCAGATGAGCCTGAGCGAGGCCCTGATCGTCTCCTGCGACACGGTCTTCTACGACCTCGCCTACGACATCTACCAGGCCGACCACCCGGGCGACAACGACGTCACCAGCGCCAAGGCCCCGGTTCAGGAGATGCAGAAGATGGAGCTGAGCTGGGGGTTCGGCCAGGCCCCCGGGGTCGACCTGCCGGAGCAGAGCACCGGCAGCGTGCCGACCCGCGAATGGCTGTACTACCTCTGGAAAGACAACGCCCATACCGGCCAGAACTGGTGCAAAAACGGCAGAGCGAACGGCTCCTACGTGCAGCAGATCGAATACCAGGACTGCCGTTATGGCAATGTGTGGGAGCCCGGCCAGGCGGCCATCGCCGCCATCGGCCAGGGCTACGTGACGGTCACCCCGCTGCAGCTGGCCGACGCGTACGCCGCGCTGGCCAACGGGGGCACGCTGTACAGCCCACGGATCGGCGAGGCGCTCGTCAGCCCTTCCGGCCGGGTGATGCAGAAGATCAACCCGCCGGTGGTCAGGCACCTGCCGGTCGCCTCGGGCACCCTGGCCTACATCAGGGACGCGCTGGCCGGCGTGGTGACCCAGGGCACCGCGGCCGGCGCGTTCAGCGGGTTCCCGCTCAGCTCGGTGTGCGTGGCCGGGAAGACCGGTACCGCGGAGGTCTTCAACAGCTCGGTCACCTCGGTCTTCGCGTCTTTCGCGCCGTGCCATGACCCGAAGTACGTGGTGGTCGTCATGATCCCCGACTCGAACTACGGTGCCGACGTGGCCGCGCCCGCGGTCCGCCAGATCTGGGACGACATCTACGGGCTGGAGGGCCACCAGGCCACCTTCCCGCGCGGCGCGGCGCCCCAGGTGCTGCCCGCGATTTCCGCGAACGGCCAGGTCACCGCGCCGGCCGGGTACAAGGGGTCGTCATGAGCGCGGGCTGGCGGAGCTGGGCCGGCCGGGCCGGGGGGCCCGGCTCCGCGTACGGCCGGCTGGGGCCCATGCAGCCGCCCAGGCCCGGCTATGGCGGCCCGCGGCCCGGCAGCCTGCGCTCCGGCGGCACGATGCGGCCCAGGTCCCTGTGGGGGCGCGCGCTGGCCCGGGATTCCCTGCTGCGCCGTCTCGACTGGATGCTGCTGGTCCCGGTACTCGGGCTCAGCCTGTTCGGCACGCTGCTGGTCTGGTCGGCCACCGAGCACGGGCTGTCCCGGGCGGGCGGGGATCCCCAGACGTACCTGAAGAAGCAGCTGCTCAACATCGCCATCGGCCTGATCCTGATGGTGGCCGTCAGCGCGGTCGACTACCGGATGCTGCGCATCTACGCGCCGGTGGCGTACGCCATCACCTCGATCGGGCTGCTGGTGGTGCTCAGCCCGGTGGGCAGCACCGTCAACGGCGCGCATTCCTGGATCGCGCTGCCCGGCGGTTTCCAGGCCGAGCCGTCGGAGTTCGCCAAGGTCACGCTCATCCTGATGGTCGCCTTGATCCTCAGTGAGCTGCGCGACGGGGACCGGGTGCCGCGGCCGCGGGATCTCGCGGCCGCGCTGGCCTGCGGGGCGCTGCCGCTCGCCCTCGTCATCGCCGAGCCCGACCTGGGAGTCTTGATCCTGATGGTCGCGGTGCTGGTCGGCCTGATCGCGCTGTCCGGGATCAGGCTGCGCTGGCTGGCTGGCCTCGGCGCCATCACCGCGCTGGCCGGCCTGGTGACCTGGAGCCTGCACCTGCTCAAGCCCTACCAGGTGCAGCGGCTGACCGCCTTCATCAACCCGTCGGCCGACCCGCGGGGCACCGGCTACAGCGCCGCGCAGGCGAAGATCGCGATTGGCTCGGGGGGCGTGTTCGGCCAGGGGCTGTTCCACGGCTCGCTGGTGGCCGGCAACTTCGTGCCGGAGCAGCACACCGACTTCATCTTCGCGGTGGCCGGGGAGGAACTGGGCTTCGCCGGCACGATCACGATCATCGCCCTGATCGCGCTGCTGCTGATCCGCTCGCTGCGCATCGCCGTCCGCGCCGACGACCAGTTCGGCCTGCTGGTGGCGTCGGGCATCGCGATCTGGTTCGCCCTCCAGGCCTTCATCAACATCGGCATGACCATCGGGATCATGCCGGTCACCGGGCTGCCGCTGCCGTTCGTCTCCTACGGCGGCTCCGCCATGTTCGCCGACATGATCGCCATCGGCGTGCTCCAGGCCGTCCACCGCCGCCACAGCGTCTTCGACTAGCCCCCCGGCGGCGGGGGTTTTCATGATCACGGAAGATTTTGGGCCGTATGCGCGAAAAAGATTCCGTGATCATGGAAGTGCGGCCGGGTGAGACGGCCGTAGCGCGGGCCGGGCTAACCGCAAGTAGTCTGTGGGGATGCCTGTGGAATCGGTCTACCCCCGGCTTGAGCCGCTGCTCCCGCTGGTGCGCAAGCCGGTCCAGTACGTGGGCGGCGAGCTGAACTCGGTCGTGAGCGACTGGGACGCCGCGGAGGTCCGCTGGGCGCTGATGTACCCGGATGCCTATGAGATCGGCCTGCCCAACCAGGGAATCCAGATCCTCTACGAGGTACTTAACGAATCCGAGGGCGTGCTCGCGGAGCGCACCTACAGCGTCTGGCCCGATCTCGAGGCCTTGATGCGGGAGCACCGGATTCCTCAGTTCACGGTGGACGCGCACCGGCCCGTCCGGGCGTTCGACGTGCTCGGGGTCAGCTTCGCGACTGAGCTCGGCTACACGAACATGCTCACCGCGCTCGACCTGGCCGGCATTCCGCTGGCCGCCGCCGACCGGGGCGCCGATGACCCCGTCGTGCTGGCGGGCGGGCACGCGGCGTTCAACCCGGAGCCCATCGCCGAGTTCATCGACGGGGCGGTGCTTGGCGACGGAGAGCAGGCCGCCCTGGCCATCTCGGAGCTGATCAGGGGGTGGAAGCGGGCCGGGCGGCCGGGCGGCCGGGACGGCCTGCTGGCGGTGCTCGCGGCCGACGGCGGGGTATACGTGCCGCGCTTCTATGACGTCGAGTACCTGCCCGACGGCCGGATCATGCGGGTCGCGCCGAACCGCTCCGAGGCCCCCTACAGCGTGGCCAAGCACACCGTGATGGACCTGGACGCCTGGCCGTACCCGAGCAAGCCGCTGGTGCCGGTGGCCGAGTCGGTGCACGAGCGGTTCAGCGTGGAGATCTTCCGCGGCTGCACCCGGGGCTGCCGGTTCTGCCAGGCCGGGATGATCACCCGGCCGGTCCGCGAGCGCAGCATCACCACGATCGGCGACATGGTCGAGCGCGGGCTGAACGCGAGCGGGCTCGACGAGGTCGGGCTTCTCTCGCTGTCCAGCGCTGACCACAGCGAGATCAACGAGATCGCCACCGGCCTGGCCGACCGCTACGACGGCACCAACATCGGCCTGTCGCTGCCCTCGACCAGGGTGGACGCGTTCAACGTGACGCTCGCTGACGAGCTGAGCCGCAACGGCCGCCGGTCCGGGCTGACGTTCGCCCCGGAGGGCGGGTCGGAGCGGATCCGCAAGGTGATCAACAAGATGGTCACCGAGGAAGACCTGATCCGGACCGTCACCACGGCGTACGCCAGCGGCTGGCGGCAGGTGAAGCTGTACTTCATGTGCGGCCTGCCCACCGAGACCGACGAGGACGTGCTGGCCATCGCCCGGCTCGCCGGGCGGGTGATCAAGGCCGGCCGGACGGCGAGCGGGCGGCACGACATCCGGTGCACGGTGTCGATCGGCGGCTTCGTGCCCAAGCCGCACACGCCGTTCCAGTGGGCGGCCCAGTGCGACTACGAGACGGTGGACAGCCGGCTGCGCCAGCTCGGCGGCGCGCTCCGGGCCGACCCGGCGTACGGCAAGGCGGTGGGATTCCGCTACCACGACGGGAAGCCGTCCATCATCGAGGGCATGCTGTCCCGGGGTGATCGCCGCATCGCCAAAGTGATCAAGGCGGCGTGGCTGGACGGGGCGCGCTTCGACGGGTGGAGCGAGCACTTCTCCTTCGACCGGTGGACCCGCTGCGCGGCCGAGGCCCTGGCCGCCGACGGCGTGGACCTCGACTGGTACACCACCCGGGAACGCGAGTACAGCGAAGTGCTGCCGTGGGACCACCTGGACGCTGGGCTGGACCGTGACTGGCTCTGGCAGGACTGGCAGGATGCCATCGACCCGGCCGGGGCGGCCGAGGTGGAAGATTGCCGCTGGACGCCGTGTTATGACTGCGGGGTTTGCCCCACCATGGGCACCGAGATCCAGACCGGGCCCACCGGCGTCAAGCTGCTTCCGCTCAGCATCGCCGGCGCTCGGTCACCGGCCGCGGCGGCGGCCGCCCCGGGCGCGCCAGCCCCGGTGAGGCCGGCCAATGCGGCGCCCGCCCAGGGGCTTGACGGCTAGATGACGCGTCCCACTCCGCCCCGGCCAGCCGGGCAGGCCGCGCCACCGCCCGTCGTCCAGCGTCTTCTTGTCCGGTACGCTAAAAGAGGCAGGATGCGTTTCGCCAGTCACCGGGATATCGCGCGGGCCGTTGAACGGGGAGTACGGAGGGCAGGTTTGCCCATCGCCTACTCAGCCGGATTCACGCCGCATCCGAAGATCTCGTACGCTGGCGCGGCCCCAACGGGGACTGCGAGTGAGGCTGAGTACCTCGAGCTTTCGCTTACGGACGCGCGCGCCGTGGCCGACGTGCGGGACGGGCTCGACGCGGCCCTGCCGGACGGGATTGATGTGATCGAGGTGACCGAGGAAGCCGCGTCACTGGGTGCCACCGCGTTGGAGGCGTCACAGTGGCAGGTGGTCCTCCCTGGAGTCGGGCCGCAGCAGGCGGCCTCGGCCGTCGAGGCATTCCTGGCGGCCGGCACTCTGGAAGTTGAGCGCCGGACCGGCAAGGGAATCAGGCGCATGGACGCCCGCGCCGCGGTGGTCACCATGGAGACTGACCGGCGTGCCGCCGACGAGCGGAACGCCGGGTATGCGATACTTCGAATGGTTGTTCGGCACGTGACACCTGCCGTCCGACCCGACGACATTTTGGCAGCACTTCGCCACGTGGCTGCTCTGGCGCCGTCGTCACCACCGTTGGTGACCAGGCTGGCCCAGGGGACGCTTGCCGCTATGGCTGCCGCTGCCGGGACTGGCGGGCCTGACATGCCCGCCGGACCCACTGGGACGGCTGTGTCTTCTGAGGAGACGCCTTCCGGGGCGACGCCTTCGGAGGCGGCAGAGTCCCACCTGGCGGCAGCCGCAGCGCATGTGCGCGGCGCGGCACAGGGACAGATGGCACAGGGACAGATGGAGACAACGCGCCCGGGGGCGCCAGCCGTCCACGAGACGGCCACCCTCCCAGCGAGCGCGTACGACCAGCTCCTGCGCGGAGCGGCGGGTTCCTTGCGGACCCACGCGCCCGGGAGCCTGACGGGAGACTACCCGGATGCTCGAGACCGAGCTGAACGACAGAGAGAACAGCAGTGAGCGCAACAAAGACAGTCATGGGAGCACGGATCCTGCTGGCGTAGCAGCTGCGCCCGCTGGCGCCGAGCCAGCCCGCCCCGCGGGTGGCGCCGAGCCAGCTAGCCCGGAAAGCGCCGCCCAGCCGGGCGGGAGCCCGGAAGGCGGCGGGACCGCTGCGCCGGCGCGCAAGGCTACGGGCCGCACCCGCCGGGCCG
>Ga0302326_10029501_pt1 | contig 11005 bp, 9 predicted proteins | sample Palsa_T0_3_FD_202264 | JGI IMG/M metagenome (GOLD analysis project Ga0302326, IMG submission 202264) | Peat permafrost microbial communities from Stordalen Mire near Abisko, Sweden - Palsa_T0_3 | ecosystem: Environmental > Terrestrial > Soil > Palsa > Peat permafrost | place: Sweden: Abisko...
CCCGCCTGATAGACCCGTCCGTAACGCTGGACCGCCGCCAGCATCTGCTGGCTCTCGCCGATGGTCACCGCCGAGGGCTTTTCACAGTACATATCCTTTCCCGCCTGTGCCGCCATCGCCGCCATGGTGGCGTGCCAATGCGCGGGCGTGGCAATCAATACCGCGTCAATGTCCGCCCGATCCAGGACCTGGCGGAAATCGGTGTAGGCTTTGCAGGGAGTGAACGTCCCGCCATAGACTTCGCGGTAATGATCATTAACCTTCTGGCAGGTCATATCGCGGCGTTCGCGCCGGACATCGCAAGTGGCCAGGACCTGCACGTCTTTGCGGGCCGCGTAACCGCCGGTCAGATACGTCCAGGCTCCCCCCAGCAAATGCCCGGTCCCCTGGCCGCCCACGCCAATGAACCCCATCGTGATCCGTTCGCTGGGCGCGATGGCTCCGCCGCGTCCGAGCGCGGAAGCGGGAATGAAAGTGGGAACGGCCAAAGCCGCGCCGACCGCAGCGCCTGTTTGACGCAAGAACCTCCGACGACCGATAATCTTACGAGTGCTCATGTGTTGAAATTCAGGCCATAGCCTTACGTCCGCGCTCCTTGAGCCGTCAAGCCGGAACGACGCGCATGAGCCGGTCGGGGCCAATTTTTCCCGCTTGACATACATAGCGTCACCATGTATTCTGGGGGCATGATTGAAAAAGAACTTGTGGCGGCCTCGACCGCGCCTTTGATTCTGTCCCTCCTTACAAGGGGCGAAAGCTACGGATATGAGCTAATTCAGGAGGTCAAACGGCTCTCCGGCGACGAAGTCCAATGGACGGACGGGATGCTTTACCCGGTGTTGCATCGAATGGAGGATTGCGGCTGGATCAAGTCGCGATGGGTGAAGATTGAGAACGGCCGCAAGCGCAAATACTACTCCATGAACAAGGAGGGCCACAAAGCTCTCAGAAAAAAACGCGAACAATGGACTGTGATCTCTTCGGTCCTTGGAGGTCTTTGGAAAGGACAAAATGTTTGATCTTGAACAAGCAATCTCAGATTGGCGGCGGCAAGCGCTGGCCGCAGGCATCAAGACTCCGGCGCTGCTGGATGAACTGGAAAGTCATCTGCGAGAGGACATTCGCCTTCTCACGTCGGCAGGAAAATCGCAGGCTCAAGCGTTTCAACTCGCCGTCTTGCGCCTGGGAAATCCCGGCCCCTTGCGGACCGAATTCAACAAGTTGGAGCACCCGGCGTGGTGGCCGGTGACCATCGGTTCCTGGCTGTTCGTGGGCGCCCTCATTTTGATGACCGTGCTCCTGTCCAGGAGGCTATTTGCCGGCAAGCTAAACCTCCTCCTGCTTGTGCATATCCTCAGTTTCACCGCGGGCTATGGCGCGGCGTTTCTGGCAGGAAGCTTCGGAATTTTTTACGTTTGTTGCAGGTTGTTGCGCGCGTTGTCGCCGTCCCGACAACAATCGTTGGGCCGCGCCGTCCTCATGTTGAGTCACCTTTCCGCAGGACTCGTCATCACGGGAATGGTGCTGGGGATGTTTTGGAGCCATCAACATCTCGGAAGATATTTGACGGGAGACATCAGAGAATTTGGGGCGCTGTGCGTGATCATTTGGTTTGTTGCTCTGTTGGTGATGCAGCGATACGGCCAGATGAGCGAACGCACAGCGATGCTGATGTGCATTGGCGGCAATGTCATAGTCAGCCTGGCTTGGTTTGGCGCCGCCATCCTGATCAGCGATCCATGGACGCGCGTTCACGGAATGGCAAGCTACTTGCCTCTGGCACTTGCGGTCTTTCTGGGAATGAATCTCTTATTCCTGGCGATCGGCATGGCGCCCGCCCCTGAGGAGGCGTAATTGTAAGAAACGAACTGCTCTGACAAGAAAGCAGATTGCCAACTGTAGAAGGTTCTGCTACATTTCACATGTGAAGCACGAGTTGATTCGCCTGACGCTTCGCCGCCATCTGCGGACAATGATCGAACAGGAGACCGCTGTCACTCCAGCCAGAAGAATCACCAACATTGACTCTTGGCCAGAGCCAGTTATTGCGCGAGCTTACAAAAGAATGGGAGGCGATTGGGACTCGGTCGAAGAAGCCGGTATGCGCGCCCAAGGGACGCCGGGTTTCAGCTATTGACCAGGTTTTGCCAGGGTGATCCGATAGGGTGGCGCGAAGGAAGATGGATTTTTCACCTGACGCGGCAAAGGATATCGCTTACCATCCGCTCCTCATGCAGCGCGACACCATTACAGTCGAACGATTTTACACCGAGGAATCCCAAAACCTCTCCTTGACCCTGGTGGCCGGGGCCACCGGTTTGAACCGCGTCATTCGCGAACCAACGGTCAACCGTCCGGGTCTGGCCCTGGCCGGTTTCACACGTTACTTTGCCAACAAGCGCCTGCAAATTATCGGCAACGCCGAGTCTTGCTTCCTGCGCACGCTCTCCGCCGAAGAGCGCGCGCGACGCTACGCCAACTTGTTTTCCTACAAAATCCCCGGCGTGATTTTCTCCCGCACCATCCACCCCGACAAACTCTTTCGCCGGGCGGCGGAGCAGGCCCAGGTGCCGATCTTCGTCACGCCCATGATCACCATGAAGTTCATCAATCTGGCCACGCTCGCCCTGGAGATGCTTTTTGCCCCGCGCGGCAGCGAAATGGGCAGCATGGTTGATATCCTGGGCATCGGCGTCATCATCAAAGGTGAAAGCGGCATCGGCAAAAGCGAGAGCGTGCTGGCCCTGATTGAGCGCGGTTACAGCCTGGTGTCCGACGATGTCACGCGCGTGACCTTGATTGACGGGCACGAAATCATGGGCACCAGCGCCGAAGTGACCCGCAACCACATGGAAGTCCGCGGCATCGGCATCATCAACGTGGCCGACATGTTCGGCGTCCGGAGCATCCGCACCCAGAAAAGCGTGGATTTGGTCATTACTTTGAAACAGTGGGAGGAGGTGCCGGACGTGGAACGATTGGGCATGGACCAGCAATTCATTAAAATCCTGGGTTTGCCCGTCCCCCACATGATCATCCCGGTCCGGCCCGGCCGCGACTTGGCGCGATTGATCGAAGTCGCGGCTTTTCAAGTCAAACTCAAGTCATCGGGCCGCAACCCGGCCAAGGAGTTGAACGACCGTGTGCTGGCGCAAATGGCCGCCTCGAGTCAGATATAATTTAGACTTAAGCGATCACATAAATTTTCATGGCAAAAAATCCTCTACGCAGTCAACATGGCACCGCATGAGCAGCGCAAAGAAACCAGGCGGCAAACAGACCGCGCAACGCGAACTTGTTGTGATCAACAAGTTGGGCATCCATGCCCGCCCGGCCGCCCTCTTTGTCAAACTCGTCAATCGCTTCGCCTGCAATGTCCTGGTCGATAAGGACGGCGAGCAGGTCAACGGCAAGAGCATTATGGGGCTGATGATGCTGGCCGCCGGTCCCGGCAGCAAACTGAAGATCACCTGTGAAGGCGAGGATTGCCATCAAGCTCTCGATGAAATCGAAGCCCTCATGCGACGCAAATTCGACGAATCCTGATTCCATGCCCGGCAACTTCGATGTCCAATATGTGGCCCGCCTGGCGCGCATCGCCTTGACGCCGGCGGAAGAGGAAAAATTCGGCGCCCAACTTTCCCAAGTTCTCGGATATATCGAGAAGCTCAACCAACTGGATGTTTCCGGCATCGAACCGACCGCCCACGCCGTGCCAATGGTCAACGTTGTTCGTCTCGACGAGGTGCGGGCCTCCTTGACGAACCAGGAGGCGTTGCGCAACGCGCCCGCCAAAGCCAACGGCCTGTTTCTGGTTCCCAAGATTGTCGAGTGACCGGCCCGGCCATGCTCAACCAACAGACCATTTCGCAATTGGCCGCCCGGCTCGGCCGGCGCGAGGTTTCCGCCCGCGAAATCCTAGCCGACTGCCTGAAACAAATCGAGCGTGTTGATGGCCGCCTTCACGCCTTCCTCAGTTACGACGCCGCCGATGCCTTGGCGCAGGCCGAGGCCGCCGACAAAGCCCTGGCCGCCGGTACAACCCATCGCCAAAAGCCGCTGCTGGGCATCCCCGTTGGCCTCAAGGACGTCATCGCCGTGCGCGATCAACCGCTCAATTGCGGCTCCAAGATACTTGGTTCGTTCGTCTCGCCCTACAGCGCCACGGTAGTCGAAAAATTGAAAGAGGCCGGCGCCGTTGTCTTTGGCCGGCTGAACATGGATGAGTTCGCCATGGGCAGTTCCACCGAGAACTCCGCCTTCGGCGTCACGCGCAATCCATGGGACGCCACGCGCATCGCTGGTGGTTCCTCCGGTGGTTCCGCCGCCGCCGTCGCCGCCGCCGAATGTATCGCCTCGCTTGGCTCTGACACCGGCGGTTCTATACGCCAACCCGCCGCGCTCTGCGGTTGCGTCGGCTTCAAGCCCACTTACGGGCGCATTTCCCGTTACGGCCTGGTGGCCTTTGCTTCGTCGCTCGATCAGATCGGGCCGTTGGCCAGGGAAGTGCGCGACGCCGCCACAATGCTGGGTGTCACCAGCGGGCACGACCCGCGCGATTCCACCAGCGTGCCGGCGCCGGTGCCCGATTATGGCGCCGCCCTTGAGGCTCCAATAAAGGGTTTGAGACTGGGCCTGCCCAAAGAATATATGATCGGCGGGTTGGACGCGGAGGTCAACGGGGCGGTGCAAACTGCTGTCAAACAATTTGAGAAGCTGGGCGCGGAGATCGTCGAGGTTTCGCTGCCGCACACCGAATACGCCGTGGCGACTTATTATATTGTCGCCACCGCCGAGGCCAGCGCCAACCTGGCGCGTTTCGACGGCATTCGTTACGGGGCGCGGGTGGATGGCGCCGATCCCACGGATCTTTATTGCAAAACGCGCGGGGCTGGATTCGGCGCGGAGGTCAAACGCCGCATTATCCTGGGCGCATACGTTTTGAGCAGCGGCTACCATGACGCCTATTATTTGCGGGCGCAGAAAGTCCGCACCTTGATTCGGCGGGATTTTTTGGATGCTTTTGAGAAGGTCGATGCCATCGTCACTCCGACCTCTCCGACGGCCGCCTTTAAGATTGGGGAAAAGGCGGACGATCCGTTGCAGATGTATTTGTCGGATATTTTCACGATTTCGTGCAATCTGGCCGGCATTTGCGGCCTGAGCTTGCCCTGCGGCTTCACCGCCCACCCAAAGTTGCCGATTGGTTTGCAGATTCTGGGCCAGCCCTTCGGCGAGGAGACGATCCTGAGACTGGCCCACGCCTACGAGCAAAGCACCGGCTGGCACAAAGAAAAGCCGCCGGAGCAGTCCTGAGAGCGGCCGAGAGGAAGTTCGGCTGACCCGAGAATGGATCGGCTCTGCGATCAGAACCGGTACTTGTGCAAGCCCATCTGCGCCTCATCTGGTTCGTGAGGTCCGTCCTGGCGGACCTGGACTAGATTGGCCGGCAGCCAGGCGTCCCTTTGGGAATCCAGGTAGTCCACTGCGGCCAGCATTGCGGGAACGACGGTATTCAACTCATTGGCCCGCCAGACCGCATGCCGCAGAAATTCCTGGTGCGCCATGACTTTCTCGGAGAGATCCTCATCGCCCAATACGTTGCGCAGGCTCGGCGTGGCCCGCATCGCTTTTGAGATGTCATCCAGCACGGTCGTGCTGAGAGTGGCGCAGCCCTTCCATACGCGAACAATATCACTGGGATAAATTTGAAAGCCGTGCTTGAACCGAGCCGCTTCGAGCACGGCGAGACCCTCGGCGTAAGTGATAATCATCCCAGCCCAAAGCGCCTTGTGCAATTCATCCAACACACTTTCCGAATCGTCACCAAAGCGGCCCCTCGATTGCCGGACGGGACTGGAAACCAACGCGCGCTGTCGTTCCCACGCCAAAGAATCCTCCTTGCCCACGCTGGCAGCGATGGACGGCGTCTGCACTTCCAATTCCCGCGCGCTCTGCTCGATCCACCTCGCCGTGTCATCCATCTTGGCCTTTTCCAGCCTGTTCGCAAGTTGCAGGCGGCCGGGCTTTCCGTGAGCCGGGTTGATCAGACAGCCGGAAATCTCCATCAAGTGGCCTTTGAGGACGCCTACGTGCCACGCCCCCGAGAGGTCGTCCAATTCTTCGTCAGTCAGCAGCAATGTGGCCTTCATCAAGTCGAAAGTTTCTGAGAGCAGTTGCGCCAAACCGCACTCGATCCCGTCATGGACCATGTTTACAAAGTGCGCGGCCGCCGCGCAGCCAACATAACTGACGCAGGGCAGGCCATCGTGCTCGGCGGCAATGGCTTCCCACAAATGGCGCGTCCGCAAGTGGGATTCGTACGAACCACCGGCCGTAAAGGCCGAACCCCAACGCGCCCCAGCTTCACCCCCGGCGATTCCCAACGCCATGAACGAAACCGATTTGTGGGCCAACTGCTGGCTGCGCCGCAACGTGTCTTTGAAATGGGAATGGCCGGCATCAACCAGCACGTCTCCATCGCCCAATAACGGCAATAACTCATTGATGGTGGCGTCCGTGAAGGTGTTTTGTGCGTTGGAAAGCAGAATTGTTCGTGGCGCGCGCAGCATTCCGGTCAAGTCGGAAAGGCTGGCCGCGTTGGGAATTCTATCGGAGGGCAAAGGGGCGCCGTCCGGATCCCAAACTGCCACCTTGAATTGATGGTCCTTGAAGTTGAGGGCCAAGTTTCGGCTGACGACGTCCAGACCAACAATTCCCAAGTCACACTGAGTTGCATCCAATTTTGCCATATTTCACCTTCAATTCGATTGCCAGGCATTTGATTTCATCTTACAATTCATCATTGTTCGCGGATTTAACGCATAAATATCAAATCAGCGCTATGGGGTGTTCACCCCATACGATTCATCATCGTTCATACTAGGATAATAGGCGGCAATACCCTGCCGGTGATATGGGGTATTTTCCCCAGTCCCTTAAATCAGACATTATAAATCCGTCTTTGTTACCTTTCCCGTGCATTAGTTCTTTTCCCAGTTTCACTCGGCGGCCAAGAAGGCGCGAATTTGGCTTTGTGTGCGGATTTAATTTATCTTGTGACCAGCGCGCTCTTGGATTGACGACTTCGACTTTAAGAAGGCGCCGGTGAAAATTCGTGTCTGCCGCCGCCGGCGCGCACGCAACGACCTGCCCCATCAACCTTACTGGCCGAGGAGGCGGTAGTACATGGAGCTTGCAGGCGGCGGGAGAGTGATCTGGCCGTTTGTGGGGACGTTCGTAACGGTGACCCAATTGGGATTGTTTAACTCCGCAGTTTGTTGGAGAGCGAACGAACCTTGCGCGGGCCAGGAAAATGTAAGACCTGTGCCAGTCGCGAGGCTTACGCCAAGCTCCGGTTCAATCGCGAAAACCCGCAAGCCATCGGTACCATCCGCGAGATAGGCGTAGTGGCCCGAAACCGCTACTCCCATGGGCTTCGCGCCGAAATTGGTGCTCGTTTGACCCGCAGCGATCAAGTTCGTGGGATTCGCGATATTGATGACGCGCAATCCAGCGCTACAGCCGAGATAAGCGTAGCTGCCAGACACGGCGACGCTATAGCCTGCAGTCGGACTCGCAGGATAGGTTATCTGGCCGGCTTTTGACACTTTGCCGGACGAGGAGATGTGATAGCATTCCAGCGGCGCAGAGCTGCTGTTGGCCACAAAAACATATTGTCCAGCGATGGCGACGCCATTTGCGGAACCGTCTGTGTTGGTGAAGGCAAGATTGGTGTAAACGCCGTTGGTAAAAGCGCCGATATTCACAGATATATCACCGGAATCCACCGCGGCGAGGTAATTGCTTGTGACGGCGATACTAGTTGGGTTGATGTTTTCTAGAGGAGAGTACATGGTACTGAGAGTGAGATCGAGAGGATTGGAAATGTTTATGACCGGCACCCGGTCGTCGCCTCCAAGGTATATATTGGTTCCCAAAAGCGCCATGCCGCCATAATTATCCGCGCTGAAATAACCGACATTGGTCGGCGCAACGGCATTGGAAACATCATAAACGAATAGGCCCCACTTGCCACTAGCGTTTGCCGCCACGAACGCGTAATTGCTGGACACCGCGACAGCATAAGCGTTGAATTCTTCAGCATTGCTGCCGAGCGAATGGCCCACCTTCACGGGCAGCGCCGGATTTGAAATATCATAGATGAGCAGTCCGTTGGTGCCACTGGCGAGATAGGCGTAGTTGCCCGAGAGAGCGATGCCCTGGGCGATGCCGCCGTTGTTGGTGTGGCCGATGTTAATCAGGTTGATTTGGGCGTCTAGTGACGGTGTTGCGCTCAACACTATCAGCGCCCGGAGGAATGGCAGAATCTCTTTCATGGATAAACCGGCAATGGATGACGACAGCTTCATTTAACCGGATTGTATCCGTCAAGGAGCGGGTTGCCAACTGTGCGTCTGACGGCACAGTCGCTTTTCAGTGTGGGTTTCTTCCTAAACATGTTGGATTCAAACTGACCCACGGCGCGAATCAACTGCCGCTTGAAAAGTCTCAGGAAACCACAATAAAATTTGCATTGATTTCCACACGTCCTCGACTAGATTCCGCACCCTGCTATGAAATCTGAAAAATCGCAGTTCAAATGACATGAGAGATCTCGCCCTTTGGCCAGCCAAGGCGTGTCTCTCCTTGCTCTCATTGATCATTGTCTGCGCAGTGGTCGCTGGTTGTGCGGGGCGAGCGAGCCGGGAGGAAAGCTTTAAAGCTCACACGATCCACTTCGGCTCCAGCGAGATCGGCAAGTTGCCGCCAAACTTCTCAACCGCACTGACAGGCGCGGGCGGTCCGATTTCCTGGGTCGTGCGCGAAGACTCAACCGCGCCGGATGGCAAGGGAATTCTCGTTCAGGAGAGCGCGGATGCCACGAACTATCGTTTTCCGCTTTGCATCTATGAGAAAACCGTCGCGCGCGACGTGGCCGTCGAGGTCAAATACAAGGCGATCTCCGGGAAGGTGGATCAAGCGGGCGGCATCGTCCTGCGGTACCGTCCGGAGAATTACTACATTGCCCGCGCCAATGCGTTGGAGAACAACGTTATTCTCTTCAAGACCGTCAAAGGCAAGCGATCCAAGATCGAGGAAGTTCCGGTCAAAGTCACAGCCGGCGAATGGCACACGCTCCGCTTCGAGGCCAAGGGACCGCATCTCACGATTAGCTTCGACGGCCGTGTCGTCATTGAACGAGAAGACAGGACGTTTTCCAATCCCGGCAAAGTCGGTCTTTGGACCAAAGCTGACAGTGTCTCCGCCTTCGCCGACTTCAAGATCGAGCGCGTCCCTTGATGAGTAGCAATCAATTCCCTTCCTTCTTGCCAGACTTGCTTTTCGACCGGGGTTTCGCCGTTGTGTCTCCTTTGGCTGCGAATTGTTTTTTCAAGTCCTCAAGCTCTTTGCTCTGTTCGCGGTTGGCCTTTTCCAAGTCCTGCACTTCCTGGCGAAGGTTTTTGAAATCATCCACCGGTTTGCGCCCGGCGCGAAGATCAGCGACCGCCTTCTCCGCGGCGGCCTGGGGCGGGTTCCCCTTGGCCGCGTTGGCGAATGTTTGCAACACGGCGATGGACCTCGGATCGCCCAGTGTCCCTAGGGCTTTGATGGCCGCAACTTGAATACTCTCCTTTTTGTGGTTTACGTAACCCAGCAGAAATTCGCGCACGGCATCCTTTTTTTCCTCATTCCGCGCCAGGTAAGCCAGAGTGTCAAGGCCGCTGCCAAAACCCCGGCTGCGGAAATCCGCTTCGCGCGTGCGGAGCGTCTCCATCAGAGGCGCGATATAGGCTGGGTCATCCTCGGATCGCATCGCGTCAACGGCGGCGGCCGCCAATTGGTTGCGGTAGGACACCGAGTTCAGAAACTTGATGAGGAGGCTCTGCACTTCCGGTCGCGCATAATTTCCCAGAGCAGTAATGGCGGCGTCAAGAATGGCCGGGTTTTTTTCGTTTTCCAGGACGTTGCGTGCCGAGGCATAAGCTGTGTCGCGGTAAAACCCGGCGATGCCACGAACGACCTGCAAGCGCACCCGTGCGTCAGGTTGATTGGTCGAAGCCAGCAAGACCTCGAGCGCCTCGTCCGTGTGGATCGAGCGCAAGGCCGAGGCGGCTTCAATACGCACGCCGTAAAACGGATCATTGTTCAATGCCTCCTTCAGTTTCAGCACCGCTTCCTTATCCTTTTTGTCCTTCAACTGTTCGATCGCCAGCAAGCGTCCCATCGCGTCATCCTTGTCGGCCAACTGTGCGTAGAGCATGTCATTCGGCAATTTCAGGGTCGTCTTGGCCAACAAAGTGTAGCTCGGGTCCAGACGAACCAACTGCGGGGCGGACTCCAGTGGGAAATAGAAATCAGCCTCCTTCTCTTTCATCAGAATCGGGCGATCCACGGTCCCGAATTTTCCCTTGAAGCGGATCGTAAGCGGGAAGCTGAAGAGCAGGACGTTTTGGTCGATCTTTTGCGCCTGCCGCAGGGAAACCTTGGCTTGCTTGCTTTTTTCATCCCAACTATAACTGGCTTCCAGTTCCGGGTGGTGGGCGTGATAGAGCCATTGATCGAAGAATTGGTCATAAGAGCGGCCCGAAAGCTCTGCAATGACCTTCCGCAAGTCCTCGGTCACGACGTTGCCGTATTGATGGCGTTCCAAGTAAGTTTTGATGCAGCGGCGGTAAAGGTCTTCGCCCAATTCCGACCGGAGCATGTGGAGCACCCATCCGCCTTTGGGATAGGCCAGGTAAGAAAACATCTCCATCGGATCGCCATAGGTGCGCCGGACAATCGCGTTGGTATCGTTCTGCATTCCCGTAATCTGCCGGGCGTTCCGATAAAGCTCATAAAGCATCGAGTCATGGCCGTTTTTGTGCCCGTCATACAGCAGCGCATAATAAGTGGCGAAACCTTCATTGAGCCAAATATCGCTCCAGTCATCGCAGGTGACCAGGTCGCCAAACCATTGATGAGCCATTTCGTGCGAAACAAGCTCGTCGCTGTCAATTAT
>Ga0302326_10029503_pt1 | contig 11004 bp, 11 predicted proteins | sample Palsa_T0_3_FD_202264 | JGI IMG/M metagenome (GOLD analysis project Ga0302326, IMG submission 202264) | Peat permafrost microbial communities from Stordalen Mire near Abisko, Sweden - Palsa_T0_3 | ecosystem: Environmental > Terrestrial > Soil > Palsa > Peat permafrost | place: Sweden: Abisko...
TTCTGCACTCACGGACGGATAATGGATGAAGTGGTTGGAGGACCAAAATGACAGACGAGTCGCTGATCGTAAAGCCCCGTGACTATTCGGACATCATTAAGCTTCAGGAGCCAGGCGTCTTGGAGGAATTCTTCGACGAGCCGCTCTCCTTCATCGCAGAGACCGTCACTGGGGCACTGGCGGCCGGCAAGGCCGGCTGGTTTCTTGCAAGCGGGCGGATCGTCCAGGGAATGCTGAAGGCGAAGCTTTTTCAGCAATTTTCGAAAGAAGTCAAGAAGTTTCGAGACGCTGGGAAAATCGAGAAGGACTTCGCTGAGACGAAATACGGCGGCCAGACCTGGGTCGAGCTGATGAGGATTATCGACGAAGAATCTCCAGATGCCGACCGCCTCGAGGCACTCAAAGCAATGTTCTTCGCTATAAATAAAGTCGGGACCACGGACGGAGAGAGGATCAAGGCGTACCAACTTTGGCAGATCGCCAAGAAACTAAATTCGGGGGAACTCCTGCTTCTGAAGACGGTCTTCGAATGCAAGGACGCATACGGACATAGCGTCGACCCCCAAATCCGAAACAAGTACCCGCACTGGAGGACGAGCATGGCCAGTGCCGTCAGCCATGGTTCCGAAGGCCTAATCGAACTGCACCAAAAGAAGCCCACCGACTTCGGGTTGCTGACCCCCATAACCCCAAACATCATGGGGGACATCATCGACGTGAGAAACGCACGACTGAGCGATTTAGGCTTGGCGTTCTGTGCCAACATCGAGACATACGTTGTCGAATTGCGAGAGGTTTCCGTCGAAGATGGTGCGATTTGACTAGCGGACTCTACTTCGCCCGCGGATGCGTCCGGTCGTATACCTGCGTCAACTGCGCCGTCGTCAACTGCGTATACCGCTGCGTAGTCGATAGCCGCTCGTGCCCAAGCAACTCCTGAATGGCGCGCAAATCCGCGCCTTCTTCCAAGAGATGAGTTCCAAACGCGTGGCGCAGCGTGTGCGGATGCACATCCGCGGATAGCCCGCGCAGAACCGCAATGCGCTTGACGATGCGGCCGACGCTGCGGGTGGTGAGCCTCGCTTGACCGCCGACTTTGCCCAGGCCACGCAGTTGCAGATTGATGAACAACGCAGGCGTCGCGTTGCCTTTTCCTTTGCCCGCCGCAGTCAATCGCGCCGACCGCTCCGCGAGATACGCTCGAATCGCCTGCGCGGCTGCGTCTCCCAATGGCACGTAACGCTGCTTCTGGCCTTTGCCGCGCACCAGGATCGCCTCGTTGGCCCAGTGAAGGTCTTCCAGATTCAGCCCCGTCAACTCCGCGTTGCGGATGCCGCATCCATACAGCACTTCGAGAATAGCCTTGTCGCGCGCCGGCCAGCTCGCCGCATCCTCCCCCACAGAGTCCACCGCACGGTTCATCTTCTCGATCGAAGGGACGCGCGGCAAATGTTTGGGGAGCCGTGGAGTAGACACCAGCGAGGCCGCATTCTGCTCCACATGCCCGGCGCGCGCCAGCCACTTGAACCAGCTTCGAATCGCCGCCAGAGCCCGCGCCGCCGAAGCCTTCGAAAGCCCGCGCTGATAAAGCGCACCAAGGTAGGCGCGAATCTGCGTGTGCTCGATGGAAGCAACGCCCTGGTCCGAATTCACTTCGGGGCCGTAGCTTTCGAGCATGAATGCAACAAAGCCGTGCAACTCGCGCCGGTAAGCGCGAAGCGTATGCGCCGATGCGCCGCGCTCATTGGTCAGCATGCGCAGATACTCATCCACCAACGCGCTCAGCGACACTCCGAGCGCAGGCGCAGCGGTCGCGCTCATTTTTTCTCCTCGAACGAAGCAACGACCGAGCCGCGCGCGAATTCCTCAACCGGCTCTAAACGAGCGCTCGATTCTGCATCCGAACGCGTAGCGCGCGGATGATGCGAGCGATGCACTTCCTTCAGCCGTCCCAGCGCCAGGTGCGTATACACCTGCGTCGTAGATATGTCCGCATGGCCAAGCAGCACCTGCACGCTGCGCAGGTCTGCGCCGTGCTCCACCATGTGTGTGGCGCAACTGTGGCGCAGTTTATGCGGGCTGGCGCCGCTCTTGGCCATCTTCACCAGGTGCCACACCCACTGGCGCGTAAGCGGCATGCCGCGCAGGGAAAGAAACAGCCGCGTAGCATCCTGCCGCGCCGCATTGGCCTTGCGCGCCGAACTGATGCGCGCCAGATGCGGCCGTCCCAGGCGCATATACTCATCCAGCGATTCCAGCGCCGTGCGCCCCAGCGGCACAATGCGCTCCTTGTCGCCTTTGCCGCGCACATGCACGCGCCCCGCGTCCATGGCCAGGTCGCCGGTTGAAAGCGCAGTCACTTCAGACACGCGTAGTCCGCCCGCGTAAAGCAATTCCAGAATGGCGCGGTCCCGCAGCGCCGTGGCCTTGGCCTGCGGATGCGAAGCAGCCATGCCTGCCCGCTCCAGCATCTCCACAACTTCCGGCTCGGCAAGCGACTTGGGCAGCACCTTCCATGCCTTGGGAGACTCAATATTGATAGTGGGGTCGTGATGAATGCGCCGGTCAAGCAGCAGCCACTTGTAAAAACCGCGCAGGCAACTCAGCTTGCGCGCCACCGAGCGCGAGTCGATCGAGTGGTTGCGCAGGTGCTCCAGGAAGGCCGCAACATCCTGCTGCGCCGCCGTCAGCAGCACCCCATGGCGGCCCTCGATGAACTCGGCAAACGTCTTCAGATCGCCGTCGTAGGCTTCGCAGGTGAGCGGGCGTAACCCCTTTTCCACGCGCAGATACGTCTGGTAGTCGTTCAAGAGCGGAAGATTGCGCGTGGCGTCCACAAGTCTGATTATCCGCGCCTGAAACTCATCTCGGACGGCGGGGCGCAGCTTACAGAACCACGTTCGTCACTGAATCAACATCAGCAACATCAACCCTCTTGAAAAATAATCTGCCGCAATGATTGAAGTTATCCCTGGGTCGTTTTCTGCCAGTTCGCGGTGCCGCGCTCATCTGTCCATCGACAAGGCAGCACCGGCTACACTGTTGGCTGACTACCATGACCGATACACAGATGCCGCTTCGTTTGGACATTGTCGACTCGCATACAGGAGGCGAGCCGACACGGTGCGTAATCGCCAGCGGGATCGGACTTGGGTCCGGACCGCTCGCCGAGCGCCTGGATCACCTGCGCCATCACCACGACCACTATCGGCGCGCCATCCTTTGCGAGCCGCGCGGATCCGATGTTCTTGTTGGGGCTTTTCTGGTTGAGCCGGTCGATCCGGCCTCAGCCGCGGGCGTCATCTTCTTCAACAACGCCGGCTACCTGGGCATGTGCGGCCACGGCGCCATCGGCGTCGCGGTAACGCTGGCTCACCTGGGCCGCATCCAACCCGGCCACCACTTGCTTGAAACGCCTGTCGGCACTGTTGGATTCGAATTGCACACCGGCAATCGCGTCACCATTCGCAACGTCCCCGCGTATCGCCATCGCGCCGGCGTCAAGCTCCATGTCCCAGGGCACGGCGCGGTCACTGGCGATGTGGCCTGGGGCGGCAACTGGTTCTTCCTCGTGGGAGAGCATCCGTTCCCGCTCACCATCGACCAGGTCGAGCCGCTCACGGCCTTCACTTGGAAAATTCGTCAGGCGCTTGTCGATGCCGGCGTAACCGGAGCCGGCGGCGCGGAGATCGACCACATCGAACTCTTTTCGCCGGCGCACAGCCCGGCCAACCACAGCCGCAACTTTGTTCTTTGCCCCGGCAAGGCGTACGACCGCTCCCCATGCGGCACCGGAACCAGCGCCAAAATGGCCTGCCTGGCCGCCGATGGGCATTTGAAGCCCGGCGAGCTTTGGCGGCAGGAGGGCATCCTCTGCACCGTCTTCGAGGGAAGGTTTCAGTTCGAGGACGGCGGGATCGACGCGGGCAGGAGCACTGAAGTCCCGGCGATCCCAACCGCAAACAGGAGCATCGTTCCCTCCATCACCGGCTCGGCTTATGTCACGTCGGAATCCATCTTGATCTTCGACCCCGCCGACCCATTCCGCATCGGAGTCCCGGAATGAGCATCGCCGCGCCGCAAACCTTTGACGTGCTGGTTGCCGGCGGCGGCATCGTCGGTGCCGCCTGCGCCCTGGCCTGCGCTCAGGCTGGATTCGGGGTCGCATTGGTGGAACGCGATTTTCTGGGAAGCGGAGCCACAGCGGCCGGCATGGGCCACATCGTGGTCATGGACGATTCCGAGGCGCAGTTCGCGCTCACACGCCGCTCACAGCAGTTGTGGCAGGCGCTGCGTCCCACGCTACCGGCCGGCGCCGAGTATGAAACGCCCGGAACCTTCTGGGTCGCGGCCGATGAAGAAGAGCTCGCCGAAGCTCAACGCAAACGCGACTGGCTGGCCGAACGCGACGTCCCTTGCAGCTTGCTTTCAAGCCGGGAACTGGCCGATCTTGAACCCAACCTGCGTCCGGGCCTGGCAGGAGCTCTCCTGGTCAATGCAGACGCGGTCGTCTATCCGCCCGTGGTCGCGCTGCATCTGGCCCGGCAAGCGCAGGCCCTGGGAGCTACGCTCATCGTCGGCCGGGCGGTCCAGGATCTGAACAACGGGGAAGCTGTGCTGGACGATGGAACCCGCCTGCGCGCCAAGCGACTGGTCAATGCCCTGGGCGCCGATGCCGCCCGCTGCACGCCCGGAATCCCAGTGAAGAAACGCAAAGGCCATTTGGCCATTACCGACCGCTATCCGAGCTTCATTCGCCATCAGCTCGTGGAACTCGGCTACCTGAAAAGCGCGCATTCCATTTCGGGCGACTCCGTAGCCTTCAATGTGCAGCCGCGGCAGACAGGGCAGATTCTGATTGGCTCTTCGCGCCAATACGGCAATGAGCATTCAGCGGTCGATCACGCCCTGCTGTCTGCCATGCTCGATCGCGCCACGCTCTACCTGCCCGCCGTCGCCTCGCTCAATGTGCTGCGCATTTGGACCGGCTTCCGCGCCGCCACGCCGGACAAGCTGCCGCTCATCGGACCCTCGTGTGACGATTCGACGTTGTGGCTCGCCACCGGCCACGAAGGCCTGGGCATCACCACTTCTCTGGCCACGGCAGAGCTGCTCACCGCGCAATTCACCGGCAGCAAAACTGCCATTCCGCCCGACCCCTACCTGCCTGCCCGCTTCGCAACGGCGCACGCCACGGAAAAAATCCTCCAGGAGAACCTATGAATTGGACTGGCGTCCTGCCCGCCATAACCACCGCCTTCAACAGCGACATGAGCGTCGACCACGCCTTTGTCGCCCGCCACGCGCAATGGCTCATCGAGAACGGCTGCACCGGAATCATCTGTCTCGGCTCGCTGGCCGAGTCTTCCACCCTGCGCTTCGACGAAAAGATCGACATTCTCAAAGCTGTGGTCGCCGCCCTCGACGGCAACGCTCCAGTCGTCGCTGCCATCTCCGCGCTCTCCACAGCCGAAGCAGTCGAGCTTGCGAAGGCTGCGCACAACGCCGGATGCGCAGGACTCATGATTCTGCCGCCCTACGTCTACAAAGGCGACTGGCGCGAGAACAAGGCGCACGTCGCGGCCATTCTCAATGCAACACCATTACCGGGAATGCTCTACAACAACCCGGTCGCTTATGGCGTAGACTACCTTCCCGAACAGATAGCGGAACTGACTGATGAGCATCCCAACCTGGTCGCCGTGAAAGAATCCTCGACGGATGTTCGCCGCGTCACCGCCATTCGCGCGCTCACCGGCGACCGGCTCTCGCTCTGCGTCGGCGTTGATGATGCCATCGTCGAGGGCATCGCTGCCGGCGCAGTCGGCTGGGTCGCCGGGCTGGTCAATGCTTTTCCCCGCGAGTCGGTAGACCTGTTCAACCTTGCCCGCGCCGGCAAAACACAGGATGCCTTTGAGCTCTATGGCTGGTTCCTGCCGCTGCTGCGCATGGACACGGTTCCCAAATTCATCCAGTTCATCAAGCAGGTGCAGCAAGAGGCGGGCATCGGCTCTGCGCGCGTCCGCGCTCCCCGGCTTGAAGTCGCGGCCGAAGAACTGGCCGCCACGCGCGCCGCATTCGCCTTCGCCCAGGCACATCGGCCGGCGGTCGCGGTCCCCAGCACCCCATTTAGTCTGTAATCGCGGAGATTCAAACCATGCCTCTCACCGGACTCTCTTTCATCGGAATCCAGCGCGGCGAAATCGTCGGCGCAGCCATTCACGCAATAAATCCCGCAACCGGCGAGCGCCTTGATCCCGTCTACCACTCAGCCTCGCCCGCGGAAGTAGATCAGGCCGCAAAACTGGCCTCGGAAGCCTTCCCTGTTTACGCCTCACTGAGCGGCAAAGCCAAAGCAGCGCTTCTGCGCAGCATAGCCGACCGTCTCGACCAAATCCAGCGGCAGCTGGCCGAGCGCGCTCATCTTGAAACCGCTCTCCCCATGCCCCGCCTGCTGGGCGAAGTTACCCGTACCACCGGCCAGTTGCGCGTTTTCGCTGCCCTTGTCGAGGAAGGCTCCTGGGTTGACGCGCGCATCGATCCCGCATTGCCTGACCGCAAGCCGCTCCCCCGTCCCAATCTCCGCTCCATGTTACGGCCGCTCGGCCCCGTCGTCGTGATCGGCCCCAGCAACTTCCCACTGGCCTTTTCCGTCGCCGGCGGAGACACCGCCTCGGCCCTCGCCGCCGGTTGTCCCGTCATCGTCAAAGCACATCCCGCCCATCCCGGAACCAGCGAGCTGGCTGCGGAGGTCGTCCGGCAAGCAGTCGCCGCAGCCGACCTGCCGGAAGGCGTGTTCTCGCTGCTCTTCGATGCGGGCATTGAGGTTGGCGTGGCTCTTGTCCGCCATCCGTTGGTGCAGGCTCTTGCCTTCACCGGGTCGCTCCGCGCCGGTCGCGCGCTCATGGATCTCGCCGCCGCGCGCCCGCGCCCCATCCCCTGCTTCACTGAGATGGCAAGCTGCAACCCCGTCTTCATTCTCCCCGGCGCATTGAAAGACGGGGCGGAGAGCCTCGCCCAGGGCCTGTTCAACTCCGTCACGCTGGGCGCCGGCCAGATGTGCACCAAGCCCGGCATCGTCCTGCTGCCTCAGCAGCCGGAAGCCGCGGCATTCACCGGCAAGCTCTCCGAACTGGTCACCCAGGCTCAGCCCTTCACGCTGCTCACCCCCGGCATCGCCCGTGAATACGCCCGCCTTTCCAGCTATCGCGCCACGCAGGCCACGCTGGAGGCGCAGGCTCCGGCTTCTAACGCTCCAGCCGCCAGCACCGCAAATGCTCAGCTCTTCACCACTACGCTTGCCGAGTTTCTTAAACAGTCGGAGCTCTCTGACGAAATCTTCGGACCCGATACGCTCCTGGTCCATTGCCAGTCGCCGGACGAGTATCTCCGCGCCGCCCAGGCGCTCGAAGGCCATCTCACTGCAACGGTGCTGGGCACGGAGGACGACCTAGCCGCGCACCGCGAGCTGATCGCCGTGCTCGAGCAGAAGGCCGGCCGCCTCATCTTTAACGGTTTCCCCACCGGCGTCGAAGTCGCGCACGCCATGGTTCACGGCGGCCCATATCCGGCCACCAGCGACTCACGGTTCACGTCCGTCGGCTCTGGCGCCATCTATCGCTTCGCGCGGCCTGTCTGCTTTCAGAACTTCCCCGAAGCGCTGCTGCCGTCCGAGCTGCAAGCCGCCAACCCACTCGGCATTCTGCGCCTTATCGATGGCGTGCCAACCCGCGAGCCACTGACTTCCTGACTCGCGTTGTGAACGTTTGGGCTCCAGCCTGCGCTCACTGCCCCGCCGGCTCTGGCGCATCGGCCCCCACAGCCAGCGTGGAAACCGCTGCAGGAAACATCGGCGGCCTTGCCCCCGAAATCTCCCATCCAAACAGAAACTCCGTCGCCGCACCGCAGATGCGCGCCTGGCAGGCGCCCATGCCGCAGCGCGTGTGCACCTTGGCTTCGCGCCAACCTGCGCAGCCCTCCAGCGCAGATTGCCTCACATCCTCGCAGCGGCAAACCACTGTCTCCGCATCCGCCAGCAACCGTAACTCCGGTCGCAATTGAAAGGCGCGGTCCAACTGCTGAGCAAATCGTTCCAGCCCCTGCCGTTGCGGAGCCAGCCGAAGCGCCCGTGCTTCTCTCCCGGCCGCTGCCCAGCCGGCAATCTGCCCTTCGACGAGCGCTTTTTCCAGGCCACCGATGCCGGTCAGTTCGCCCACGCAGGAAACGCCCGCAACCGAGCTCTGTTGCAGCCGATCCACCTCGACGTAACCTTCAGCAATCCGGCAACCGAGCAGACGCGGCAACTCCAGATTGGGCACAAGATGGAATCCGCAACCCAGCCAATCGCAATCCACGCTCCACGGTTTGCGGCCATCGGTGAGCGTGACGCGCTCAACGCGGCCGCGCCCCTCGGCTCTTACCACCCACGAACTGGAGCAGTACGGCGTGCGCAGCGCCTTGAGCCGGTAGCGCGCGCCTTCCGCCAGTTTTCCGGGCTGCGCGAGCAGCGATAAACCAAAGCCCACCAGCCGGCCAAGCGGCGCCTGCTCATAAACGCCCACAACCCGAGCGCCTGCACTCGTAAGCGCAGCACTCACGGCCAGCAGCAACGGCCCGCTGCCCGCAAGCACCACGCGTTTGCCATGCGGATCCATCCCGCTCTTGACCAGCGCCTGCAATCCCCCTGCGCCCATCACTCCCGGAAGCGTCCAGCCGGGAAAGGGCAGGAACCGCTCCCGCGCACCGGTCGCGAGGATGAGCCTTCCAAATTCAACGTTGCGGCTCTCCCCGCCGCGCTCCACCCGTAGAACGCCAGGTGCAGGATGGTCGATGACCTGCCAGCACTGCCAAACCTCGCAGCCGGCACGCTCAAAGCGCGCAGCCCAGCGAATGAATCCCTTCCCGTGAGGATACTTTGCCGCCGATTCCGGCCGAAGTCCTCTCCAGATCTGCCCGCCCGGCGCTGCATTGTCATCAATCAAGCAAACCCGGCAGCCTGCTTCCGCGGCCACGGTAGCAGCCGCCATCCCTCCCGGCCCCGCGCCCACCACCACCACGTCGAAGCGCGCGGTCATCCGGTCACCACGTCCATTCCCGAGCTGCAAACAAGTTGACAGGTCCGCTGATGCGGCACACCGTCCACCGTCGCCCTGCACTCCATGCAGATGCCCATGCCGCACAGCGGACCGCGCGCCTGACCGCTCACCGAGAATCGGCACGGCTCGCCAGCCATCATCATCGCCGCAGCTACGCTCGTACCCGCAGCCACGCGCATCGGTTTGCCATTCACGGTGATCGAGCAACTCTCGCTCATCAATCGCCTATTTCTTTCATGAAGTCCCGCGCAAACTCTGGATTCCTGGAGAGTGTTTCATTAGCCCGCTTTGTAGCAGGGCGCGACTTCAGTCGTGCCGAAGCGAGGCCGGAGAAACGAGGGGTTTTAACCCCTGCGGGATTCGAGCCAGGATATTTCGGCCACCGACGAAACACGCACTACCATTATTGCGGACAATCGCCACGGACCGCAGAAGCTTCCTTCGCGGTGACCCTTTTGGGTCCGCTTCAAAACATTCCCATGGAAACCAGAGCCGGTTTCGTTGAAAATAGATTTGGATACGTTTTCCAAACAGGATTGATCGGCCTTGACTACGACACAGATTGAAATTCCCAGGTGGACTGCGCAGGAATTGGAGCGGCTGGTTCTCGACTGCAAGCCCAAGGTTGCCGTCTTCGATTGCGATGGAACCATGTGGGGCGGCGACTCGGGCTATGGCTTCATGGTCTGGTCCCTCGAACAGGGCCTGGTTTCGCGCTCCTCCAGCGATTGGATCGATACCCGCTATCGCGGCTACCTCGCCGGGCGGGTAAGCGAGCTGGAAATGTGCGGCGAGATGGTGCAGATTTACGCCGGCCTGCGCGAACAGGAACTGCGCGCCGCCGCCGCCCAGTACGTGAACGAGTTTGTGCGCCCCCGCGTCTTTCCGGAGATCGCCTCATTGATTGCGACCTTGCGCCAAGCCGGAGTTCAGCTTTGGGCCGTCAGTTCCACCAACCTTTGGGTCGTTGCCGAGGGTGTACGCGCCTTCGGCATCCCCGAGGAACGGGTGTTGGCGGCGAAGGCGAGCGTCACCGACGGCAAAATCACCAGCGAAATTGTGGCCGTGCCCACCGATGAAGGCAAGGCGGAAGCGTTGCGGCAGGCAGGCCTGCCCGCTCCCGATGCGGTCTTTGGCAACTCCATTCACGACCTGGCAATGCTTCAAATCGCCCGCTGCGCCTTCCCCGTCAATCCCTCCCCTTCGCTCAAGCAAGCGGCGGCCAAGCACGGATGGGGTTACTTCCAGCCGCAGGCTGCGGAAGGCATCGAAGCGGCTGTGTCTGGCGAGTAACGCCGTATTGACGGGATTTTCATCATCGGACAGTTTGGTTTCTTACGTCCCTGACACTGCCCGCGCCCAACCCTGTTCCCCATTTCTTTTGATGGGGTTACACTAATCGTGTGTCCGAGTCCCAGCCCAACCACGTAAACCGATCCAACGGCCCGGCACTGCGTTTTGTGGCCGCAGCTCTGATCGTGCGTGGCCAAGAGGTCCTGATTGGCCAGCGCCGCGCCGACCAGCCCATGGCCTCGCAGTGGGAGTTTCCCGGCGGCAAGATCGAGGCCGGAGAAAGCCCAGAGCAGGCCCTGGCTCGGGAACTCGAAGAAGAGCTTGGCATTCACGCCATCATCGGCCCCCGCATCACCCATATCCGCCACAACTACCGCCATGGCGGCGCCGTCGACCTGCAGTTCTTCGCCGTCCATGAGTTTTCCGGCGAAATCGTGAACCGCATCTACCACGAAGTTCGCTGGACCCGGCTCGAGGACCTTCCCGCCTATGACTTTCTTGCTGCCGACCGCGGCCTGATCCGGGATCTTGCTGCGGGTAAGCTTCTCTAACCTACCTGCGGTGGGGCAAACAACTTGTGACCAAGCTCAAAGAAGTCTTTTGCAGGCTCACCGCA
>Ga0302326_10029504_pt1 | contig 11004 bp, 12 predicted proteins | sample Palsa_T0_3_FD_202264 | JGI IMG/M metagenome (GOLD analysis project Ga0302326, IMG submission 202264) | Peat permafrost microbial communities from Stordalen Mire near Abisko, Sweden - Palsa_T0_3 | ecosystem: Environmental > Terrestrial > Soil > Palsa > Peat permafrost | place: Sweden: Abisko...
CCAATAACTCGTATCAGCAAATACTCGATCCATCAGGATGGCTTCTGGCCGCCGTAAAGATAGCGATCAACGTTTTTCGAGAGATCAGCTGGTACGTTTTGCCAATCCGCCTCCGGCACATCGTCGGGGATGGCCTCGAACGCTCCAGCGAGGCTGGCCGCGTGATTCGAGGGCGGATGACCATGGTCGACTCGCGCGCTTGAAGAAGTAGCAGGCCTTCACGGACGACCTCTTCGGCCGAGTGATAGCGTCCGCTGCTGACTCGTTCGGCAATGAAGCGCTCGATCTCGGGACTCAACGAAATCTTCATGATTGAACCTAACAATAGATTACCAGAGAACCGCGTAAAACCGTAGAACGGTGAGGCCGAGATACCCGCCCTTCCCAGAAGCGGAGAAGGGTTGGACACCGACAAAATATCGCGGGTTGACGAGGGCGCTGTGCGGCGATTCAGGGGCGGGGCGGCATCGGGCGTTCGTGGATGAGCATCCACGATGTGCCGAACTTGTCGCGCAGCATGCTGAAGCGGAAGGCGAAAAAGGTCTCTTGCATGGGCATGAAGATTTCGCCGCCGTCGGAGAGCAGAGCGTGGATGCGCTCGGCCTCTTCTGAGCTGGCGACGCTGAGCGAAAGATAAACGCTGCGCATGGGTTGAAAACGCTCGGGAGGAACATCGTTGCCCATGATGTCTGTCTCGCCGATGGTCATGCGGGCGTACAGGATCGCGTTCTTAGAGTTGGGCGGAGCGGTACTTGGGTCCGGCATTTCGGCGAAAGTCATCATCGCGGTGACTTTTCCGCCGAGATGCTTTTCGTAGAAGCGGAAGGCTTGTTCGCAGTTACCGCCGTAGTTGAGATAGGTGTGCAGCTTCATTTTGTTGTTCTTCCTCTTGGTGCTGTAAGTGAACCGGTGATTTCAGCGCGCGCGACCCGGGCAGTGCTCACTCCGATTGTGGTTAATCGGCGGAGCCTGCACTTCGTGATGCGGGTTGGTCGTATTCGTCATGACGGCGGACAAAATCCATGGTCTTCTGCTCGTTGCGTCCTTTCGGAGCGCGGTCAAGGATCATCAATGTGCCGATTAGCTCCTCCGGGCCGCGTCCGTAGCTCGAATAGGTGTGGAAGATATCGCCGGACTCATCTTTGTAGAAGGAGCTAAGGCCAGGCAACTCGGTGTCAGCGGGCTTGGCTGGAACCGGCGTCTCGCTGAAGTTATAGATGGCCTTGCCGCTGGCTAAGTTCTCTTTGGTAAACGAGACGTGATAGTCGTAATTGAAGTCGCTACCGAACGCGGAAACCCAAGGGAAGCGCCAGCCCATGCGTGTTTTGTAGGCTTCGATTTCAGGCAGCGGAGCGCGCGACACCGCGGTGAGAGTGACGTCGTGATGTTCGAGATGCGGCAGGGCGCCCTCGAAATGATCGGATAGGAAAGAGCAGCCGGGGCAGCCCGCGGTCCAACCCGGTCCGAGCATGAAGTGATAGACGATGAGCTGAGTGCGGCCATCGAACAGGTTGGCGAGAGTCTTGTTTCCGTTGGGCGCTTGGAAGGTGTAATTCTTATCGACCTTGACCCAGGGTAGAGCGAGGCGCTCGGCGTTGATCTGGTCCCGCAGGTGGGTGGCTTCCTTTTCCCGGAGCAGCAGGGCTTTGCGGGCGGTGAGCCATTCTTGCTGGGAAACAACGGGATGTTGGGACATGCGATTCCTCCATAGAGCGGCTTGACAACTAAGGTTGATATCAACATTATTGAGCGATGTCAAGAGGCGGCACGGTACCTTACGAGACGACGATCCTGGTTCGCGACTGTTGCCTGTGTTTGCACGTGCAGCGAGCGGCGAGGGCGCTGGCCCGGCGCTTTGACGACGCGCTGCGGCCGCTGGGCCTGACCAACGGACAATTCTCGTTGATGATGTCGTTGAATCGTCCCGCGCCGCCAGGCATGGGGGATGTGGCGTCGTTGCTCGCGATGGATCGAACGACACTGACCGCCGCACTTAAGCCGTTGCAACGCCGCGGCCTGGTGAAGGTGACCGCGGACCCGGCCGACCGCCGCGGCCGATTGTTGATGCTGTCGGCGAAAGGGAAGAGGTTGCTCGCGAGAGCGGTGCCAGTTTGGGAGCGTGCGCACGCGGACGTCGAGTCGCACGTTCCAAACGGCGGCGCGGCCGCCGCGGCTCGCTTGCGCAACGATTTGCGGGCACTTTGCTAACCATCGCGCGTCACACCTTTCGGTGCCGGACGCGGGGGTTTTGATTCGTCGAGGGTTTCAAACCTGGCCTGGTGGGAATTGCGCTGACGCGATGGAAGTGCGCCCCACGTGCCGGATGTGCACGTGGGGCCTGTTGTCTGGTGCTGCCCATCGACAACCTCGTTTTACGGCGTATATAGCTCGGCGCTGGTGGGTGCGCTGCCGCCTGCGGCCAGCACCTGGCCGTTCTGCAGCAGCGTTGCGGTGTGATTCGCGCGTGCGTGATTCAGGCTGCCAGCGCTCGACCACGCGTTCGTGGACGAGGTATACAGATGGCAGAGCGACTGCGGCACATAGGTGGTGCCGACGTGGGTGGTACCACCAACCAGCAAAACCTCACCGCTATTGAGCGTCGTCAGGGTGTTGCCACCCGGGGGATTCAGGCCAAGATTGTGGGTCGCGGTCCAGCTGCCGGCGGATGGTGCGTAATACTCGGCGACATAACTCGCAAGATTTCCTCCGTAGATGAGCGCGTCGCCGTTGAGAAGCGCGGCGATGCGGGTGCTGGGATGGCTGAACACCATCGTAGAGGTAAAGGTCCAGACACCGTTGAGATAGGTTTCGGCGGTGTTTTCGTTCCCTGAGCCCACGCCGCCTGCCATCAATACTGCGCCGTCTCGGAGAAGTGCTGCGTTGGTCGAACGGGCGGTATGGAGGTTGCCGGTGAGGGTCCACGTTCCCGTGGCTGGATTGTAGAGCTCGGCGCTGGCGAGGATGGAATCCTCAGCGGCGTAGCCGCCGGCAACGAGTACCTGGCCGTCGGGGAGGAGCGCCGAGCCGTGATCGTAACGCGCGGTTGTCAGGTTTCCGGTTTTCGTCCACGTGCCGGTGCCCGGGTTGTAGAGTTCGGACTCCGCCAGGATCGTTCCACCGCTGGTGCTGGAGATGCCGCCAGCCACCAAAACATCGCCGTTGGGGAGTAACTCCGCGCTGTGACCGTGGCGGGACTGGGCCATGCTGCCGGTGACCGTCCACTTTCCGGTGGCTGGGTTATAGAGCTCGGCGCTGGCCAGCGTTTGATCCGCGGCGCTGATGCCGCCGGCAATCAAGACCTGGCCATTCTGAAGTAGAGTTGCGGTGTGCGTGGAGCGGCCGGTATTCAGGTTGCCGGTATTCGCCCAAGTGCCTGAAGCTGCGGCGACAGCAGGCAAGGATGCAGTAAATCCAATTACGATTAGTATCGTCACAACCAGCGGGCAAACCACTGCACTTCTAGTGGAACATCTGAAATTCATTGGAGCCTCCGGTAGATAGCAGGCGAACCGCGCACTCCATGTAGTCATGGTAGTGCCGATATGGTGATCGCCTGTTTCCCGATCGCCCCATGAAATTGATTCGGGAGTTATGCTGCGCAACGCATATCAGGTGCGGGCCACAGGTTTGTCAACGAGTTGTAGAGAGATTGTCAACGAATTGAATATTTGACGATATCGCGCGGCCTACACATCGGGATCTTTTAGCGGTCACAGCGATGGTCTGCGCAGCAGGCGTTGTTGGCCGGGCCTACGCCAATATGGAGCTTGGCGTCCGCGTTGTGGGCACCTATCATGGCGGGCGATGAGCACACAAGTGGAGATCGATTCGCAGCCCGCCAGCGCGATTTGTGGGTGGCTGCGGGCGCGGCACGAGGACATGGGTGCTTTGCTCGCCGAGCTCGTCGCTATTCCCACTGAAAATCCGCCGGGGAATAACGATCGCCGTTGCGCTGATTTCCTGGAAAGCCGCATACGCCAGTCCGGTCTGGACTGTGAGCGATTTGTGCGTGCCCTCCCGGAAATGGAAACCGGCGATGATCCGGGGTGCCTGCGGGCGAGTTTTGGAAGCGGGGAGCGGTCGCTTTATTTCCACGGGCACTACGATGTGGTTCCGGCACAATCCGCGGAACAATTCCAGCCGTATCGCAAAGGGCATTTTCTGTTTGGGCGCGGTTCGTGCGACATGAAAGGCGGAATCGTCGCGATGCTCTACGCGATTCTTGCGATCAGAGAATGTGGCGAGAAGTTTGACGGCAAACTCCGGCTGACGCTGGTTCCCGATGAAGAGACCGGCGGAGCGCGGGGGTCGGCGTGGCTGGCCCGGCAAGGACTGCTGGGGGAAAACGGAGTGGGGATGCTATTGGCAGAGCCGACCAGCGGGGTGGTGTGGAACGCGAATCGCGGCGCGATTTCGCTGCGGGTTCGGGTGCTGGGAAAGTCGGCGCACGTCGGCTTGCAGCATCAAGGAGCGAACGCGTTTGAACGCATGCACTTTGTCGTGGGGCGGCTGCAAGAATTGAAACGCGAAGTGGAGCAGGCCACCACCCGGTACGAAGTGGGCGCGGAACAAATGCGCAACTCAATTTTGATGCTCGGCGGACAGAGTGGCGGCGGCGCCAACTTCAACGTGGTTCCCGAGGAGTGCTGGTTCACGATCGACCGCCGGCTCAATCCGGAAGAGGAGTTCGAGCAGGAAAAAACGAAGTTGTTCGAGGTGCTGGAAAGTTGCAAGAAGGAGGGGATTCCCCTCGATTGGGATATTCTGCAGGAGGGCCATTCGGCCGCGTGCGGGCCAGACGAAGCGTTAGGCCTCGCGCTGGCGGGGTCGGTGCAAGCCATCAGCGGTGAATCGCCACGCTTTGAAATGTGCCCCGGTTTGTTGGAGACTCGCTTTTACGCCGCGAAAGGCATACCGGCTTACGCCTATGGTCCGGGCCTGCTTTCGGTGGCGCATGGTCCGAACGAATACGTTGACCTGCGAAAGGTGAGTGACTGCGCAGCGATCTACGCACTCACCGCGCTGCAAATATTGAAGCCTTAGCGTGCCGGTCATGAACTATCGGGTGCTGTGCTAATTCATTTCTGAGGAGGCCGCTCCCATGAGTGCACTGGATAACTCAGCCCTTTCCCGCATCGGGCAGATCGCTATTAACGCGCACGACGTCGATCGCGCCACCGCATTTTATCGCGACGTACTGGGATTGCCGCATCTCTTCCGCGCCGGGCAGTTGAGCTTTTTCGACTGCGGCGGCGTCCGCTTGATGCTCGACAAACCGGAGAAGCCGGAATTCGACCATCCCAGCTCTATTATTTACTTCCAGGTAGCCGACATCCAAGCCGCGTACCAGCGCCTGAAATCCGGCGGGGCCAAATTCGAAGACGAGCCGCACCTGCTGGCGCGCATGTCGCAGCACGATTTGTGGATGACCTTCTTCCGCGACACGGAAGGAAACCTGCTGGCGCTGATGAGCGAGGTGGCTCACGGCTCTTAGCCAAGGCAGGGCGAATGATGGCAGCGGCTAACCGCGATTTCCTGGTGGATCTCGGAGTCAGATATCCAATTATCCAGGCGCCGATGAGCGGAGGCTCAACTACGCCGGAACTGGTTGCGGCGGTATCCAATGCGGGCGGGCTCGGTTCGCTGGGAGCCGCGTATCTCACACCCGATCAGATTGCCTCCGACGTTCGCGCCATCCGCGCGCTTACCGACAAGCCGTTCAACGTGAATTTATTTGCGGGCGGTTACACGCCGGAATTGCCGGTCGACGGCGGCGCAATGTTGGAGGTACTGGCGGAGATTCATGATTCTCTGGGTTTGCCGGCGCCCGCGCTGCCGGCGTGGCCGCTAAATTTGTTCGATCAACAGTTGGAAGTGATTCTGCAGGCGCAGCCGGCGATTTTCAGCTTCACGTTTGGCATACCCGATGCGGATGCACTGGCGCGTCTCAAGGCACGCGGAATCGCTACCGCCGGCACCGCGACCACGGTGGAGGAAGGGCGTCGATTGCAAGACAGCGGCGTGACAGCGATCGCCGCGCAGGGAAGCGAAGCAGGCGGGCATCGCGGAACGTTTGCCGGGCCTTTTGAAACTTCCATGGTTCCGACGCTCGAATTGGTGCGAGGTCTCGTTGCAGCGGTCTCGACGCCCATCTTTGCTTCCGGCGGCTTGATGGATGGGCGCGACGTGGCGGAATCACTTGCCGCCGGCGCGGTCGCCGCGCAACTCGGTACAGCATTCTTAACTTGCCCCGAGGCCGGCACGCCTGCGTCCCACAAAGAGGCCATACTTGCTGCGCGAAGTGACACCACCGTCATTACGCGGGTCTTCTCGGGACGCCCCGCGCGCGGACTATCCAACAGTTTCATCGCGCGACTCGAAGGAAAACACGAGATCATTCTGCCGTTCCCGATGCAAAACGCATTGACCCGCCCGATGCGCACCGCCGCTGGGAAGCAAGACGCTCCCGGCTTGCTCTCGCTCTTTGCAGGCCAAGGCGTGGCGCGCGCACGCGCCTTGCCCGCGGGCGAACTGGTCAAGCGTTTGGTGGCCGAACTGAACGAGGCGCGCGCCGCCGGCGCCTGATGGTTGTGGCGCGGGTGAGAGACATGCTCATCGCATTTCGCATGCCGCCCACTTGAGTTTTCTTCGCGAGAGTCATTCGACAATTACGGTTACAAAAGCTGCTGAGTACCGGGATCATAGCCCGCCAAAGTGAGTCGTGGGCAAGTTTTCGATCGCGCTAACGGGGAGTGGAGCCGAAATGGCGTTAGAACAGTTGCTCGCGTTGAGAATTTCGACCTAAGATGGGCTTCGGTTCGCGGAGGGAATTTGCGCTTTTACACTCGAGAGGAATCGGAATCCTGGTTGTCCGGTCGGGAACGAACGAAGCCGGACTTGATTCCGGGAGTGCTCGTGGAGCGCATCACATACTCGCCTGGGGCGCATCAGCTTTTCTTTATCGCACGCTGGATTGCAACCACATTGACGTACGCCAGCCAGCCCTGCTGCTGATTACCGAGTGGGGCATTTGGGGAAGCAGTGAGAACTGGCATCTACACTACACCTTGCGTTAAACGTACGGCGACCGGCGTTTGCTCGATGAAGCTCCCGGACATCTATTTCTGGAGTACGAGGCACAAGAGCTGGCGACCTTCCTGCAAGTCGCGATGCTGAACGGTTGGTGAGGCTACATTCTCACGCACGCAAACTACGTTAACGCGTTCTTCAGCCACGGCGAATACATTGACTTCTTTAGTGACAAAGACGCGAATCTTGCGGACATTCGCAAGGAACTCGGATCAATGCGGCCCACGGCGAATGGCACGACGAAATCCGACTCCTGAAACTCGCTAGCTGGAAACTGACCCGCTATCAGAAAGTACAAGCTGTTGACAATTCCCGTACCGGCCTTTGACACGGACGGGACTCCTCGGCGCTATAATCACGTTCATCTCCCAGGTGTAAACGCAGTTGTACACGTTGTAAACCAGGCCCCCAAAATTTCAGCGGGCATCGCCGAGGCTCTCCTCGGACTCAGCCCCGTTCGATTAGCAAAGGAGAAACAAAATGAAGCGCCATAACTTCGCAAAGGTACAAATGCGGTCGGGCCAGTATTCCGTGGGCGCCACAAGTCTTCGCGTTACGAGTTCGATCATCCTCGCAGGCGTTCTTCTGTTGTTGACATCGACCTCGGTAATGGCGCAAGGTGTGCCGTTTCTTCCTTCGCCGGTGGAGACCGTAACCACGGTCGCGCCGAACGGCGACCTGAACCCGTACGGAGTTGCCTTTGTTCCCCCTCAGTTTCCGGCGGGTGGGATCATCAGTCCCGGCGACATTCTGGTTGCAAACTTTAACGCCTCCAGCAACCTGCAGGGTAGCGGAACAACGATCATCGACGTGGTCGCGCAGGTAGGAGCGCCGAGCCCGACGCTTTACTTCCAGAGCGCAGTCCCGGCAGGTCTGACCACGGCACTCAACGTTTTGCGCGCTGGGTACGTATTGGTCGGCAATTTTCCGTCGCCCGACGGCACCTGCGGCAGCGCCACACCCGGTTCGATTATCGTGATCGATAAGAACGGCAATCAAGTGGGCAACATCACCGGCCCTTCGATCCAGGGACCGTGGGATGCGACCCTGTTCGACGAGGGAACCAAGGCGAAATATTTCGTCGCCAACGGTTTGACCGGCACGATAGTGCGGTTGGACCTGGCGGTCAGCGCGACTGGCGGGGTGACGGTGGTGAAGTCCACGCAAATCGCGTCCGGTTACATGCATGCGTGCGACCCGGTGACGTTTGTGGATGCGCCGACCGGCTTGGTCTACGATCCGATCAGGAATGTGCTGTATGTGGCGTCGAGCGACGATAACGCCGTGTATCTGGTACCCGACGCTGGAGAGTCACAAAGCGATCACGGCACCGGAAGAATCATCTACAAGGATAACGCGCACTTGCATGGTCCGCTGGGAATGATCATGGCGCCGAATGGCCATCTGATCGCGGCGCAGAACGACTCCATCAATGCCAACCCGGACGAGCCCAGCGAGCTGGTCGAGTTCACGGTAAGCGGCGAGTTCGTCAAACAGTTTTCAGTGAACCCGGCGTTTGGCGGATCGTTCGGACTTGCGGTGATGACCAGCGGAGGCGTCTCGAAGTTCGCGGCGGTGGATGACAACGTGCCGGACATACTGGTTTGGAGCCATTTGCTGCCGTAGCCAGCCGGGAAGGGAGTTGAGGACTAAAAAAAGGCCGGGCGCCACGCCCGGCCTTTTTTGTGCTCGGAGTGACGAAGGCGCTTTGACTGCTGCCGTTGATGCTGGCGATGATCGCAAAACGGATTAAACGCTGGATCACGATTTCACGCGCACCAGTACATCATCAGACTCCGGAGGAGTAGACTTCGGTTAATGCGCACTCAGCTCCACGTGGCGACAACCCTTTTGGCCCTTGGATTGGTGGCCGCGCTGGGATCGCGCGCGTTTGGCGACATGCCAATTCCGGACGCCCGCTCGGCGGGCGCCGAGACTTTCGATAGCGCTCGTGGCTATTTTGAGCGCGCCAGGCGCGTCGGATTTCCGGCGGCGGGGAACGGGCCGCCCTATGTGTTGGAAGCGGTGTTCAAGGCAAAGGTGAAAGAGGGGACGAACGAAGACGGAAAATACGTGGACACGTGGATAAGCGCCGACGAATGGCGCCGAGAAGCCTCGATCGGCAAGAGCCGGTATGTGCGATCCCAGCAAGGCGACAGACGCTACCAGATGGCGGAGGGACCCGACGTCACGCTGCTGCGCCTGGTGCTGAGAGCGATGGAACCGATTCCAGCGATCGATACATTTGTGGAAGGCGACTGGAGAATCAAGCGAGACACCGTGGGCGGGGTCACGGCTGTTCGGGTGCTCGCCGGGTACGAGAGTCCGGACGGCAAATTGGATCCGGAACAATCCCGGGGCTATTGGTTCGACGAAGACGGGAAATTAGTGAAGACGTACTTTCGTGGAATCGAAACTCGACGGTCGGATTTCCAGGATACTAACGGCGTAGCGATCGCGCACGACGTCCAGCTGTTGCTCAATGGCGCGCTAGGAATGGAGATACGTGTGACGCATGTGTCGCCAACGGAGGCGAAGCCGACGGACTTCTTCGAGCTGCGCAAGCACGAGTGGACCCGAGCTTTCACTGATGAGGTGAGATAGAGCCCAAGCATTAGAAGCGCTTGGGCCGAAGTCCCACGACCCGAATCACTCGCTCGCGGGTTGTTACTGGTAGCGCAGCGCGACCATGGGATCGACTCTGGTGGCGCGTCGCGCGGGGATGTAGCAGGCGAGCATTGCGACCAGGATGAGCATCAAGGCTACCCCGACGAAGATGATGGGATCGTTGGCGCTCACCGAAAAGAGCAGGCTGGACATCAAACGCGCCAGGCCGATCGATGCGGTAAGGCCGATGGCCACGCCCACCAGCGCGATCTTCACGCCCTGGGTCAACACCATGCCCAATACATCTCTGCGCTGCGCCCCTAGAGCCAAGCGAATTCCGATTTCGTGGGTGCGCTGGGCCACTGAGTAGGAAATCACGCCGTAGATTCCGATCGCTGCCAGAGTGAGCGCCAACGCGCTGAATAATCCGAGCAGAATCAGGGTGATTCTGCGGGTGGAGACGGAGCCACTCACCAGCGCGTTCATGGTGGAAATCGCGAAGAGCGGCTGATCGTGGTCGATCGATGCGACTACGCCGCGAATCGCGGAGGTGAGCGCGGCCGGGTCGGTTCCGGACTTCACGATCAAAACCATGTCGTTGTTGGCGCCTTGCCGGAACGGAACATAAACCTCGAGCCTTGCTGGATTTGCGAGGCCGTAGAGTTTGGTGTCGCCGACCACACCGACGATGGTGATCCAATCCTCGCCTGCATGGCCGAACCTAAAGCGCTTTCCGAGCACATCGCCGTTGGGAAAGTAGCGTTTGGACAGCAGCGCGTTGATCATTCCCACGTGAGGCGCCTGTTCGTTGTCGGATGGGGTGAAGGTGCGTCCGCGAAGCAGAGGAATTCCTAGCGCAGTGACGTAGCCGGAACTGACGACGTGAACGTCGGGATGGGGATAGCTTCCCGGTTTCAGCTCAGCCATGCCTTCGATGGAGATGTCCGCGCGAGAATGGGAGTCAGTGAGCGGGGTGACAGTCCCGACGGCGGCGCTTTCTACGCCCGGAAGGGCGCTCACGCCGTCCAGCACTTGCTGCCAGAAATTGATGATGGCCGGATCGTTGGAATATTGCTGGGTCCGCAAATCCATTTCCATGGTTAGGACGCGATCCGGGCGGAAGCCTGGATTTACTTCCATCAGGCGGTAGAGACTTTTGGTCATCAGGCCTGCGCCGACCAGGAGAATCAGCGCAAGGGACATCTCGGTGATGGCGAGCGCGCGGCGCAAGTTGTTTTGCGCCACTCCGGCGCTCGCGTTTCTTCCGGCTTGTTTCAATTCCGACTGCACATTCGGATTGGTGGAATT
>Ga0302326_10029507_pt1 | contig 11004 bp, 9 predicted proteins | sample Palsa_T0_3_FD_202264 | JGI IMG/M metagenome (GOLD analysis project Ga0302326, IMG submission 202264) | Peat permafrost microbial communities from Stordalen Mire near Abisko, Sweden - Palsa_T0_3 | ecosystem: Environmental > Terrestrial > Soil > Palsa > Peat permafrost | place: Sweden: Abisko...
CATGCACATTGCCGACCCGGCCACGGGGAACCTGGGAGCGAATGCGATTGTATGCGGTAGCGCCGGCATTGCAACGGGCGCGGCATTTTCGGCTCGCCGACTGGGGAACGGTCGCGTCGCAGCATGTTTCTTCGGCGAAGGCGCGCTCGGTCAAGGTGTGTTGTATGAAGTGATGAACCTCGCACAACTTTTCAAGCTTCCGGTGATCTACGTTTGCGAGAATAATCTCTACACGGAATACACCCATTACTCGGAGACAACGGCGGGGGACATTCTGATGCGCGCGACCGCGTTCGGGTTGGAAGCTGCGAGCATTGATGGTCAGGACGTGCGCGCCGTTCATGGCGGCGCACAGCGGTTGGTGGATCGCGCCCGGCACGGCGACGGTCCCGGGTTCCTGCTCTGCAATACTTATCGCTATCACGGACATCACGTCGGCGACATCAACCGCGAATATTACCGCTCGAAGCAGGAAGAGCAGATGTGGAAGACTGAACGGGATCCGATCGCGAATTTTGGGAAATGGCTGATTGACCGGAGCCTCGCCGATGCTGCTGCATTGGATCAGGTGCTAGCTGAACTTGACTCCGAGATGAAGAAGGCAGTTGATTTTGCGATCGCAGCACCGTATCCGGGAGTCGATGAAGTGGCCGAGGATGTGTATGCGTGAAAACAGTGTTCACGCGCAAGACGATCGTGAGCTGACATTCGCACAAGCGATCCGCGAAGCGCTCGCCGAAGAAATGCGCCGCGATACGACCGTCTGCATTATGGGTGAAGACGTGGCCGAAGCGGGCACTCCATTCAAAGTTCTTTCTGGATTGTTAGAAGAATTCGGCAAAGACCGAGTGCTCGATACACCGATTTCCGAAGCCGGATTCACCGGTCTCGCGGTAGGCGCGGCCATGACCGGGATGCGTCCCGTGGTCGACATCATGTTCGGCGACTTCATTACCTTGACCATGGACCAGATGGTCAACCAGGCCGCCAAGGTCCATTACATGTCCGGCGGAAAGTGGCGAGTGCCTATGGTGATGCGCACAACCATGGGAGCGACGCGCCGCTCGGCCGCGCAGCATTCGCAGTCGCTGCATGCGTGGTACTGCCACGTTCCGGGGCTGAAGGTGGTTTTGCCTTCGACGCCATACGACGCGAAGGGACTGCTGAAGGCGGCGATTCGCGACGAGAATCCCGTCGTCTTCTTCGAAGACAAGATGATGTATAAGCTCAAAGGCTCGGTGCCCGAGGGCGACTACACCGTCCCACTCGGTGTCGCGGACATAAAGCGCGTCGGGGAAGACATCACTCTCGTCGCCACCAGCAGCATGGTACAGGTCGCACTGGGAGCGGCTACGCGGCTGGAGGAAATCGGGATCAGCGCCGAAGTGGTTGATCCGCGCACCATGTGGCCACTCGACGAAAAGACGCTGATTGAATCGGCAAAGAAAACGTCGCGGGCAATCATTCTCGACGAAGGCTACGAACGCTACGGCGTCACCGCCGAACTTGCGGCGGTGATTGCTACTGGCGCTTTCTATGATCTGGACGCTCCGGTCAAACGCATGGGCGCGATGCATGTTCCAATTCCGTTCTCGCCGCCTTTGGAAGATGCAACCGTGCCAACCGAGCAGACTGTGTTTGAGGCAGCCCGCACACTCTGCGGACGGTAGTAAGAAGGTCAAGGAGAATTCTATGGCTCTACCCACATATGGAACGATGGCAGTGGATTGGGAAAACCGGGTGGACTTCGATCGGCTGCGCAGCGAACGCCTGAAGCGAGCCAAAGATCTTCTCAAGAAATCGGAGATGGGTTCTCTGTTGTGTTTCGACATGAACAATGTCCGGTACCTGACCGCGACCCACATCGGTACCTGGGCCCAGGACAAGGCGAATCGCTTCACGCTGCTTCCGCAAAATGACGAGCCGATGTTGTGGGATTTCGGATCGGCGGCGAAACATCACCAGTTGCATTGTCCCTGGCTTGGCGAGCGCTCCCGCGCTGGAATCTCCATGTTGCGCGGAGCTATGACGCCGGAGATGGGACGCGCGGAAGATGTCGCCAAGAAAATTCGAGTCGAGCTGGAAATACGAGGCTTGCACAAAGAGCCGGTTGGCATCGACATCATCGAATTACCGGTCCTCTTTGCGCTGCAGAACGAAGGAATCAAAGTCGTCGACGGGCAGGCGCTCATGTCGGAAGCGCGCCTTATCAAAACTCGTGACGAAATCACTTTGCTGAACACATCCGCCATGATGGTGGATGCTGCGTATGACGAACTTTATCGCGCCATGAAGCCGGGGATGAGCGAGAACCGGGCCGTGGGCCTGGTAAGCAAGGTGCTCTACGATCTCGGCTCCGAATACGTAGAAGCGGTGAATGCAATTTCTGGCGAGCGCTGTAATCCGCATCCGCACGTTTTCTCCGACCGCGTACTGCGTCCGGGAGATCCGGTGTACTACGACATACTCCACTCCTACATGGGCTACCGCACATGCTATTACCGTTGCTTCACGGTCGGCTACGCTTCCCACGCGATGAATGATGCGTATAAACGGTGCCGGGAATATCTCGATGCAGCGATTGAGCTGGTGCGGCCCGGACGCACCACCGCTGAAATTGCCTCGGTGTGGCCGAAGGCGCAGGAGTTCGGTTTTGCGAACGAGGAAGACGCTTTCGCCTTGCAGTATGGCCACGGGATTGGCCTCGCCATCTGGGAGAAACCAGTGATCAGCCGTCTCGTGTCGCTGGAGCATTCCTGCGAAATCAAGCCGGGCATGGTGTTCGCTCTGGAAACCTTCTGGCCCTCGACAGATGGCTGGAGCGCGGCTCGCATCGAAGAAGAAATTGTTGTCACCGAAACTGGTCATGAGGTGATCACGCGGTTTCCGGCCGAGGAACTTCTGGTGGCCGGCAGACACTACTTCACGGTGGACGGTCCCCTCCCCGCTATTCGCGAGACGGAATCGAAACCGAGCAAGCGTGTGCGCGAAATGATCGAAGCAAGCGCCAGGCAGGAAAGAGTAGGCGTGGGCGATTAAACCTTGCTTCCGTAGAGACGCGGCTTGCCGCGTCTAACGCAACCACAGCTCACACGGTTCCTTACCTCACATGACGGAGTCGGCAGTTTGCGATGAGGCTCGTCTCTGCCAGAGTTCCTAATTACGAGAATTTTCTTAATGGTCTTCTAAATATGGCGATCAGTGTTGTAATGCCCGCGCTCGAAATGGCCCAGGAAACGGGCAAACTCATTTCGTGGCTAAAAAAAGAGGGAGAGGCTGTCGCTAAAGGCGAGCCGCTGCTGGAGGTCGAAACCGACAAGGCGGTGATGGAGATCGAATCGCCCGGTGATGGCCTCCTTGCCGGTGTCAAGGTTCAGGCAGGCGCGGAAGTTCCGGTCGGCCAAACCATTGCTTGGATCGTGTCTCCCGGAGAAGTTCCGCCAGCCGACGAAGTTGCTGCCGCATCGGGAAGAAAAATCACCACCGCAGCACCTTCAACCCCGGCATCCGCAGAGCAAACGCTGGCTCCGACGCGGCCGGCTACACAGTCCGTCAAGATTTCTCCGAAAGCACGGCGTCTCGCTCGCGAACGCGGCGTCGATCTAGCTGAAGTCCGTGGATCGGGCGGCGGCGGAGAAATCCTGGCGTCCGACATTTTGGCCTTCGCTGAATCCACAACCAGTTCCCAGCGCACGACAGTTGAGAGCGGCACCCCGATCTCACGGCTGATGGCGGAACGTACCACGCAGAGCTGGACGACGGTTCCTCATTTCTTCGTCGTCCGCGAAGTAGACGCGGGTGCCCTGAACGAGGTACGGCAGAAGCTTGCGCCGGAGATTGAAAAATCGCACGGACTAAAACTCACGCACAGCGATCTGTTGTTGGCGCTGGTCGCCCGCGTTCTTCAAAAGCACCCGCGTATTAACGCAAGTTGGACCGGTGAAGGCGTTCGCACAAACGACGAAATCAACGTTGGACTCGCGATGGCAGTTGAGGAAGGAGTGGTGGCACCGGTGATTCACCACGTCGACCGGGCCACGCTGGGCGCGATCGCGGCGCAGCGACTTGACCTGACGGAACGCGCACGGGGCCACAAGCTCCGTCCAGCCGATAGTGCAGGCGGCACATTCACCATCAGCAACCTCGGCATGTTCGGAGTGGACGCATTCACCGCGATCATCATCCAACCCCAAGCCGCGATTCTCGCCGTCGGAGCTATCGCCGACCGAGTGGTGCCGGTCGGCGCTGGTCCCGATGCTCGTCCGGGCATTCGTCCCATGATGACCTTGACGCTATCGAGCGATCATCGTGTAGTGGATGGTGCGCGGGCAGCGGCGTTCATGCGTGACGTGAGCGAGGCGATCCGCAATCCGCGGCAATATTTCAACGATCCCGGAGCCGGCGATTAGTGCGTATGACGAATTCCGGTTTCGAGGCGAAGAAGGGCAATCCGATCGCGGCCTTTCCCGTCCCTCTGCTGCGACGAAATTTCTCGTTGCGCATATTCTCGGCTCCCCTTCTCTTCGTGGCACAGATCGGATTAACGCTGGCTGCCCTACGCCCGGTCGCAGCGCAGGGAGGGCCACCCTTCATCACCAACGACCCGGGCACGCCTGGCGATGGCAACTGGGAAGTCAACATCATGACTTACTCCGAAGGCCATCCCGCCACGCGCATCTTCAATGCACCCATCCTGGATTTGAATTATCGCGTCGGTTCCCGCATCCAGCTCACATACGAGGTGCCCTATCTCGTGGAAGGCACGACGGCGGTTCGACGCGCACGGGTCTCGGCAAGTCACTGCCGGGCGTGAAGTGGCGCTTCTATGACAGCGATGAGAAAAAACTCGCGATCTCGATCTTTCCTCAGCTCGAGTCCAACAGTCCCACATCTTCGTTGGAGCGCGGACTCATAGACTCGGCACCAGATTCTATCTTCCGGTTGAGGTCTCCAAAAGAGTTGGGCCAATCGAGGTGAATCCCGAAGTGCGCTATATATTTGCGAGCGGCAAAGGCGCGGGTTGTTTTACGGGTCTAGTCGTGCTCAGGAGCTGGGAGAACATGTCGTGTTGCTGTATATGGCCGGCTTCAGCTTTTGCACTCCGTCGATCAGCCAGCCGCAATTCTTCGGCTACCTGGGAATGCAATTTCTGTTTTCCATGAAACACAAGCCGGAAAGCCAGCCTAAAGACTGGCCCGTAGTTTCATTCATGCCAAGGTCGTCAGTTTGCAGGGATACCTCGCTTCAGCGCAGCCAGAAGTGCGTCCGCTACGAGTTTTTTCGCCTGCTCGTCGAGCTCCGATGGACCAGCTTTCCCGCTAACCTCGTTGGCTAAATGCTTGTTTTTGATTCCAATGTAGACGGCGTTGTATGAGGTATTGCCGAGGTTTTCGACTCTGTGCTTGAAAGGCGGGAACCAGCGTGGATCGCCTGGGTTAGCAAATACCTCCTGGGTCTTGCCGTTTTCATCCGTGAACCGGAGATGCCCGGAGGTAAGAACGACGACTACACCTCCCATATGCGCGTGCAGAGCCGACTTTTCATGCGGTCCATAGTGAACGTTCACTACCTGCACATACTCATTCTCGAATGCCAACTTGTAATGTGTTGGTTCGACCTTGATGGGATCTTGTGCATGCGTAGCGGTGCAGAAAAACAAGCCGAACAATATGGCAGTGGATGACTTACAGGACAACGATTTCCACATAAGAGCGGCCTCGCGTTTTTTCGATACCCTATCCAAGCTTAGCTGGCCCCGAGCGCCTGTCAATGGTAGAGATCGATGTTTGGACCAAACTGGTAAGAACGACGGCCGGCGAGACGGGGTTTGATCGCAGCGCTCGACCCAGGGCTCGAGTCTAAGACAAGGAGTTAGAATCTGCAGGCAGGTCGTTGACACTCAAGCCAGTTGAGCCGCCTGTCGGAGTCTTCTTGCGCCAGGAAGAGAAGGAGGGAGCCGCTGCTACTAAACCGCTTGTTCGAAGCTCGCCTGTAACCGTAGCGCCCGTTTCACAACAGAGGCGGAACGTATGTTAAGGCTGACGCTCATCGATGAAAGATAATCGCCTTAAGTTCGGAGGCATGCGAATATTGAATCAAGGGCTACGCCACCGCAGCAACGCAGTCCGTCCCACGAGATACACTAGCGATTGAAGCCATCGGGCACGAGTCGATTTTCATGCGAGTTTTGATTATTGAAGACGAAATCCGACTCGCCGCAAACATTGCCGCGGCCCTCAGGCAGGGCGCCGGACTAGCCGTGGACTGCGCTCACGACGGGAGCGCAGGTGCGGCGTTGGCGGAATTCGGACACTACGATCTGCTGCTGCTGGACCTCATGCTGCCGGGTCTCGATGGCCTGAGTATTGTGCAGCGTACTCGTGCTGGCGGCGATCGCACGCCCATTCTCGTGTTGACTGCTCGGGACGAACGGAGCCACGTAATCACGCTTCTGAATGCGGGTGCTGATGATTACCTGACCAAACCGTTCGATCTTGGCGAATTGATCGCTCGGGTAAAGGCGTTGATCCGCCGCGGAAAGGGCGCCGCGCAATCCTTACTCACTGTAGGACGTCTGAGTATAAACGCTGTCGAGCAGACGGTGCGGTGTGGCGGCCAGTTGATCGATCTTTCGCCAACCGAGTACCGAATCCTGGAGTACTTAATGTTCCGTCCTCGTGCGATCGTGTCCAAACGAGAACTGTTGGAGCACCTCTACGATTACACCTGGGAGCATCACTCGAATGTGGTCGAAGCACATATCTCGAACCTGCGAAAACGCTTGCGGATGGCGGGTGAAGGGGCGACGGTGGAGACGGTTCGCGGCCGTGGTTACAGGCTGGAAGCGCCAGAGGCCAAACTGTGAGGACACGCTCCCTCACGCGACGGTTAATCGCAGGAGTTCTGCTTGCGGAGTTGTTGTGCGCTGTGGGCTTTTCCGTCGTTGCCATCGTGCATGAGATGCAGGTACGACTGCGAGCGTTCGACATCATGTTGCGCGGACGCGCCGACTCGCTGCTCGGCGCAGTGCAGGACGCCGACGATCCAGAGGCAAACGTAACCGTGGACCAGAGCGAACTTCAGGTGCCCGCCGAAGACATCTACGAAGTGTTGAGTCCGATGGATCGGCTGTTGGGCGAGTCGCCCAATGCGAACGCGGAGGTACTTCGTGCGCTTGCATCTTCCCAAGGTGAAGGATATTTCGACATAAAGGTGGGCGGGGTTCATTACCGCGCTCTCCGCACCCAAGGCGTACGCGTGATAGACCGACTGGAGAACGGCGGTACGCGCCGTCCCGTTTTGTTGATATACGGTGCTCCGACGCGCCATCTTCTGCGTGAGGTCCTGGAGGCCGCTCGCTTTTACGTTCTGACGAGCGTGCTCCTGCTGGCCGCTACAGGAGCAATTCTGGCGTGGCTTCTGCGGCGCTGGCTCTCGCCGCTAAGGGAGCTTGCACGGAGTGCATCGCGCGTCTCGGCTTCGTCGTGGGAATTCGCGCCGACGCACAATGCTCTGCGAACGCGTGAGTTGAAGCCGATTATTCTGTCGATCCAGCAGTTGCTCGCGGGATTGCGGGAAGCCTTTGATCGGCAGCGGCACTTCACCAGCGATGCCGCGCACGAGCTGAAAACCTCGCTTGCGTTGCTCAAGTCGAGTCTGCAACTGCTGAACATGGGACGTCGAGATGCGGAGCAATATGAAGTGGGACTCAGCGACCTAACCGTCGACGTTCAGAGGATGGAAGAACTTACGGAACGGATGCTTGTTCTAGCACGGATCGAGGAAGAACCGGTCAGGGCGTTGGATGTGGTTGATCTGGCAACAACTGTGCGATCACTCGCACAGCGCCTGGAGACCTTAGCCGATGCGAAGCAGATCACGATCAGCTTAGTCGCAGACCGGGCATGTCTTGTTAGCATGCAGGCCGCTGACGCCGACATTCTCGGCTCGAATCTCTTGATGAATGCCATGCAGCACAGTCCCGCGCACTCCGAACTTACAGTCTCTCTGACGGCACGGAACGGAATAACAGAGATGCGAGTAGTTGATCAAGGTAACGGAATTCCGGACACTGCGCTCCCGCACATCTTTGATCGCTTCTATCGCACCGACGCATCACGCAGCCGTCAAAGCGGCGGAACCGGACTCGGACTGGCCATCTGCAAGGCAATCGTGGAACGGTCGCACGGCTCCATTTCGGTGCAAAGCTCGTCAGGCCGAGGCACACAAATTATCGTTACGCTGCCGACAGCTCCGGGATAGCTCGCATTCAGCATTTCTTAAGGTTTCTTCGCCATGATAGAGAGAGGTCGCAACCACTTCTCAGGCCAATGGAGAGAAATCATGGCTGTCATCGTCAACCGCTCACGTCTTCGCTGGACCAGCGTACTGGTCGCAATCGCTGTCAGCATCCTCGCGGCCGCCACAGCCGGCGGACAACAGCCCTATCAAGTGCTGGAGCACTGGAAGATCGGTGGCGCCGGGGGGTGGGACTATCTGCTCGCCGACCCGGCGGCCCATCTGATCTACGTCACTCACAATTCGCGGGTTGAAGTCATCGACACAAAGAGCGGCAAACCTGTTGCGGCAATCACCGGAATGAAGAGCACCCACGGGATTGCGCTCGACGACCAGGGTAAATTCGGCTACATCAGCGACGGTGGCGGCAATAGCGTGGTCGTTTTTGACCGCCACAGCTTCCAGACCATCGCGACGATCCCAGCCGGTACGAATCCCGACGGCATACTCTTCGATTCCGCCACAAAGACCGTCTGGGCCTTCAACGGTCGCAGCAAAAACGTCAGCGTCATCGATGCAGCCACCAACCAGGTCGTCGCCACAATCGACGTTCCCGGCAAGCCCGAATTCCCCGTCGCTGATGGCAACGGTTCCGTCTACGACAACATCGAGAGCGCAAACGAGATCATCCGCTTTGACACCCACGCGAAAAAACTCACGACCGCCTGGAAGCTCAACGATTGCGATTCACCGTCCGGGCTCGCCCTTGATCGCGAGCATCGGAAGCTCTATGCAGTTTGCGATAGCAAGAAAATGGCCGTCGTCGATGCCGATAGCGGCAAGCAGATCGCATCGCCAGAGATCGGCGAGGGCCCCGACGCTGCCAACTTCAGCCCAAAATATCAGCTTGCCTTCAGTTCTAATGGCGAGGGCACGTTGACGGTCATCGACGCTGCCAACGGATACAAGGTCCTTGAAGATCTGCCCACGGCGCGCGGTGCCCGTACTATGGCCTACGACGAATCGACGGACCGCATCTACCTCGTCACTGCGAAGTTCGGACCTCTTCCAGAGCCGACAGCACAGGTGCCCCACCCCAGGCCATCGGCGTTGCCGGACAGTTTTGAAGTCATTGTCGTCGGACGAAAGTGAGCACGGTAAGGCGAGAGTGGGGCTGCGGGCTTGTGCCGCAACCCCTGTCCCGCTGTTGTATGCTACGGCGTAGTTTCGTCGGGCAGATTCTGCTCGGCTTGCGGCGTGACATGCTCTTTTGGCCCCAGTAAAACCTGTATCCCAACATATCCGATCCAACTCGGCTCACTGTTGGACGCGGAAATGGCTTGGAAACTCCGCCCGCCCATGAGCAGCAGGTTCAGAGTCTTCGCCTTGTTGAGCGCCTGCCGTCCACCCAGACCCAAGGTCGCCTCGCGCTGCTTCGGATAACCGGTGGCGAATTGTCGTACACCCCGCCCCGGGGGAATACGGTTGGCGTCCTGCTGGTCATAAAGTTCGAGGTAAGCCTCGGTGCGGTCGCTAAACTCATGACCAACCATTAGGCCGCGCCCCCAGCTTTGCGGTACCGATTGGTTTCCGAAGTTGTAACCTACCTCCCCAAGCAATCGTATGGGCCCAACGCGACCGTTGACTTCGAGCGGAAGAAAGAACGTGGGTCCGGCAGCGACCAGTCCGCGTTGGACCGCTCGCGTCGGGTTATTGAGAAACAACTGCGGGTAGGTTGACACGCTGAAATTAACGAGCGATTCGGGGGAATCCTCTTCTCCCGGCGCATCCCCCGACGCTTCGGCGGGCTGGCTTTCTGCGTGTTTGCCGAACGCAGCCGGCAGGCCTGTGCCAAACCGATTCTTCACCCATGGGTCGTTCGGATGATGCTCATAGAAACGCCATTTAACCCCCAGCAGACTTTCACCCAGGCCGCCAATCACCTGGCCCGAGACGGCCGGTACGGTTGCCGCCGCGGGCTGCGGCCGAGTCTCTTCGATGGCTATCGGGATCTCGTATTTCAACTGAATCCGGTCGCCCAAACCGTAGTTGATATCGAAGTCCGGCACCTGATACGCGCCAGCCTCAGCATTGCGGTCTCCGATCCAACCAAAGTTGATCTCCCAATGTCGATTGCCGGGAGTTTCGGGGTCATCGGTGCGAAACGGCGGTCCACCCTGCGCGTACGCGGGAACGTTAAAAAAAAATGGTGGTGAAAGGATAATCACACTGACCCATCGGAGACATTTGAAACTCCATGGCTTTTCTCGTATCGAGATCCCGGAGTCCGGAGGGCCGAAGTTCATCCAAAGATGTTACGGAATGCACCTTAAATTTGGCTGAAGGGCTCTTCGGGGAGCGTTGCATGAATCGATTGCAATGAGTTTCTGGTTTATGCCTAATGGACAGGCGTTTCGGCGTTTCGCGGGGAGGGTCTAGGTATTAACCGACACGTCGCAACGCGAAAGCGATTATCCTGTCGCCGGACTGGTAGCCACAAGTCTTAGGGCCGTATCTGACGGGCTTGCTTCACGACAGGCCGTGGCAGGGGGGCACGTCAGGGCCTATGAGGTTTGCCGTGGTGGGCGAAAGCATAGGAAGGGCGATGGGCTCCGTCTATCAAACCCCCAAATAGGGCGCCAAAGCCGCCAACAATAACGACCGCTCCAGCGGTTGTTCGCGGGTTTTTGTTTGCCTTCGCTCCCACTAATGCGCCCAACGTGAAGCCGATCGCAGCGCCAATTAGAGCATGGCCAGCGCTCCCAC
>Ga0302326_10029508_pt1 | contig 11004 bp, 8 predicted proteins | sample Palsa_T0_3_FD_202264 | JGI IMG/M metagenome (GOLD analysis project Ga0302326, IMG submission 202264) | Peat permafrost microbial communities from Stordalen Mire near Abisko, Sweden - Palsa_T0_3 | ecosystem: Environmental > Terrestrial > Soil > Palsa > Peat permafrost | place: Sweden: Abisko...
AAGTCCATCGCCACCGTGGTCGTCGTCTTATCCGGCACATGCGACAGGTCATCGACCCCCGCACTGGCCGACGTCATCACCGCCTCCGTGGTCAGCGGCGTGATCTCCGATACCGACCCCACAAACGTGGTCTTGCCCACACCGAAACCACCCGCCACCACAATCTTGACCGACGTCATGGCGGTCTCCCCCGCGTTGCCAGGCGCGGGCCTAGAGCTTGCGAAGTCCACTGAGCACCCTTTCGAGCAGGTTAAGATCCGGTCGGCCGTGCGCATGATCGATCTGATGCACCCTGACGAGCCCTTCCACCGCCATATCAGCGATTAGCACACGCGCCACGCCCAAGGGCATTCTGAGAACGGCTGATATCTCCGCCACCGAACGCCAGTCACGGCAGAAACCCAGAATGGCCTGGCACTCCGGACTCAGAGTCGACAGATCACGCGCCTCATAATGCGACGCCGCGACCATCGCCTCGATCTGAAGCTGATACCGGGGCCGCGTCCGGCCCCCCGTCACCGCATATGGCCGGACGAGCCCGCTCCCGGCACCATCCGCGCCCCTCGGGCGCCTGCCATTCCCGCCGGCCGGGCGCCTGCCCCCAGCCGCCGGCCACTCATCCCGGCCGGGCCCGGACACCGGTATCTCCCGTCACCTAACGGCCATCCTTCGACCCGAACCCGCCACGCATATCCGGCGTCAGCGACCGCCCCACCCGCTCCACGAGCAGCGCCATCTCATACGCCACCAGGCCCATATCACAATCCGCCGACGCCAGCACCGCCAGGCTCGACCCGTCACTGACCGCCATCACCAGCAGCAGCCCACGCTCCATCTCCACCACCGTCTGCGTCACCGGGCCACCCTCAAACACCCGCGCCGCACCCTGCGTCAAGCTCGTCAGCCCCGACGTCACCGCCGCCAGCTGATCCACCCGGTCCGCCGGGAACCCATCCGAGAACGCCAGCGGCAGCCCATCCGAGGACACCACTATCGCATGCGCGACCGACGGCACCCGCTCAACAAAGTTCGTGATCAGCCAGTTCAGATCCTGAACCGGACGAGTCAGCGGGCTCACGAACACTCCCTTCCCAACGCCATCAGCACCCACAGCACTCGCGGTGCTTCCCTTGGCAGCTTCACCATGACCATGCCGGCGGCACCGCCGCCGCCCTGCACCCCATCACCCACCGTTGCCCTCACCACCAGGATCATCCTCACTGCGCAACGCAGCACGCCCTTCCCGGACACCCCGCTGGAAACTCGCGAACCGGTCCCGCGTCACCGCCGCCGACCGCACCGGGGGCGCCGCCGCCGATGCCGCCGATGCCGCCGCCGTTTCGCCGCCCGCGGTCCCCGGAACCAGGTTGGCCTTCGGCACCCGCTTCGGCAGCCCGGACAGTGTCACCCCGCCCGACGACGGCGTATGCACCGCTTCCGCGGCCCGCCAGCCCTCATCACCGGCTGAGCTCCAGCCCGGCACGGTCTCCGCCGGACCCGACCCATCGGCACTGTGCTTGCCCCGGCGGAACCAGTCCGACTCCACCGCCTCGAAGATGGGCAGCCGGTTACCCTGGCCTGGCTCCGCTGCCGGGGGGACCACGACCTCACGCTTGGGCAGGCGCATTTCGCTGCCGTACGACTGATCCGGCCGGACCGGGACGTCGGGCCGGAGAGGGGGCCGCACCGGGACGTCCACGCCGCCGTTCGGCGGCGCGCCGAACACCGGCACCGGCCCGGTGCCCGAAACCTGCGGTATCGGGCTGGTCGGCGGATTACCTTCCCATGACGCGTTCAACCCGGGATACGCCGACGCCCCATCACCGTTCTCCGCCCGCAACGGCGTGAACCGTGGCGCCCGCGCCGCACTGACCGCCTGCTCCGCCGCACTCCGGTCCCCGGCCGGCCACTCCGCCGCGAACGGCCCCGCACCCCCGCCCAGCCCCGCCGGGTCCGGCGCGCCCCGCTCAAACCGCCGCGCCCCAGGCGACGCCCCCGCCATCTCATGCGTCACCACCTCATCCGGCAGCCACACCAGCGCCGTCAGCCCACCCGCCGGCGCCGGACGCAACCGCACCCGGATCCCATGCCGCGCCGCCAGCCGCGCCACCACAAACAACCCCATCCGCCGGGACACAGCCACATCCACCACCGGCGGATTATCCAGCCGCCAGTTCGCATGAGCCATCTCCTCCGCCCCGATACCCACCCCCTGATCAGTGATATCCAGCAGCACCCCACCACTGTTCAGCAAATGCCCCGACACAGCCACCGGCGTCTCCGCGGAAGAGAAAGACGTGGCATTCTCGGCCAGCTCCGCGATCAGGTGCACCACGTCGTTCACGGCCGGGCCGCGGACCGCGATACCCGGCTGCACGTTCAGCGAGACCCGCTCGTACTGCTCGATCTCTGAGACGGCCGCGCGGAGCACGTCGACCAGGGCGACCGGCTGATTCCACCGGCGGGAGGCGTCGTGGCCGGCGAGGACCAGCAGGTTCTCCGAATTACGCCGCATACGAGTCGCGAGATGGTCCATCTGGAACAGGTTCGACAGCCGCTCCGCATCCTGCTCACCCTGCTCCAGATCATCAATCAGCCGGATCTGCCGCTCCACCAGCGACTGACTGCGCCGCGACAAGTTCACGAACATCGCGTTCACATTCCCCCGCAACGCCGCCTCATTAGCCGCCAGCCGCAACGCCTCCCGGTGCACCTGATCAAACGCCCGCGCCACCTCACCAATCTCATCCGACGAATCCACATCAATCGGCTCGACCTCAAGCGGGACGCCAGCGCCGTCGGTCTCGCTCATCCGGCGCACCATGTCCGGCAGCCGCACTCCGGCCACCTCCAGGGCACCGGCGCGCAGCCGCCGCAGCGGCCGGACCATGGACCGGCCGACCACCACGGTCAGCGCCAGGGCCAGGATCAGCACGAGCACGACCGCGAGGCCAACCGCAACAGAGGTGAGGAGCGCCTCGTTACGCAGCGTGCTGGCTCGCGAACTCACCTGCGAGGCGAGGGTCTGCTCCACGGAGCCCATCTGGGAACTGATCGTGTTCGACATGGCGCCGTACCAGTCGTCCGCGCTGGTCGTGTCGGTCGCCAGCGAGTGATTGTTCGACGAGGCCGTGGCGATCGCCTGCAGCTCCTCGGAACTCGCCTGATACACGAACGACGAAGACACGCTGTTGTTCCAGAGCTGGCGCTGGGCGACGGTCGAGGACGTGTTGAACGACTGCAGGTTGCCCGCCTGGTCCGCGATAGCGGAGTTGAGGGCAGTCAGCTCGGCCGTGGTCAGCTGGGCCCGCAGCAGCGCGCCGGTGAGGATCGCACGCTGCTCGGAGGCTTCTTCCTTCATCGTGGACACGAGCCCGAGCACGCGGACCGTCTGTGACAGCGTCGCATCGCTGGACCCCTGCGACGTCTCACCCTCCAGGACCTGCAGGTCCTGGATGAGCTCCGTGTACTTCTGCACGACGACCAGCGGTGGCATCTGAGTCGAGATGGCGGCGTCGCGGAGCGCCGGCAGCGCCTGCAGGACGGTCAGCGCGGTGGCCGCCTCCTGCTGAGCCTGGGTGGAGAACGAGCCGCCGATCTGCTTGAGCTCGGCGGTGACCACGGTGGCCGACTGGTCGGTGGTGGCGTACTGCTGCTTCACCACGGACATCTCGGCGGCGGCCGCCGGCTTGGTGCTCGCCTTCAGGGCGTCGGCGCGTCCGCCGTTGCTGCCCAGCCCGATGTAGTAAGCCGTCTGGTCTCTTTCGTTCTCCAGCCCCTCGGCGAGCGTCGTGATGTTATTCGTCAGCTTGGAGAGCTGCTCGACCCGCTGATACGCGAGGGCGCTCTGCACCGACGACACGATCCGGGTGCCGCCGAGGACCACGGCGGTCAGGGTGGGAATGGCGATGAGCAGGACGAGGCGCGAGCGTACCCGCCAGTTCTTCAGCCCGCGACGCGAGCCGGTTCCGCCACGCCGGGTGCTGGCCTGCTGACCACCCTCCAGATCACCCCCGTCGGTACGGCCGTTGAGCTGCCCGGACACGGGAAGCTCTGGTGAAGCCTCGATAGCGGCGCGGGGCGCCGCCCCATTGCCTGCCGTCGGCGGAATGTGGCGGGTCTTCTTGCTGCTGCGGGACCGCACAGCCTCTGTACCTCTCACCTGGCGACTACGGCGGGCCCGCAGGCCCGTAGGACTTGCGGCGGAACTGACATGACGCACCCCTTCCCGGGTGACGATTCTGCAAGCCCCGCGCGCGGGCGCGGTCAAGGGTTGATCTTAACCTCTTAACCGTGCAGGAAGCATCAATACCTGCATCACGTCAGAAAGCCGATCTAATCTGACGTTTACCGCGTAGCTCGACGACAGTACGGTACTCGCTGGCGCGATGGTTGTGGTCCGTTCTGTCCGAACTGTCCGAACTGTCGGAGCCGCCATCGCCGGGAGCATCTGAATCCCGGCCGAGCCATCCGGGCCAGGGGCGGCAGGTGGCCCCGAGGAGGCCTCCCCCGGGGCGCCTTCCCGCCGCTCATCCGCGGTCTCGGCCAGCGATCGCCACGCTGGCGGGTGACGATGCCCGCAGGGATCCCGCTACCGGCCGACGGCGCTCGGCCAGCCGTAAAACCAGCGGCACCGAGCCAGCCCGCCTGGCCACCAGCGCCCGTCAGCGGCGGCCCCGGCCTCGCCGCCGCGACCAGGCGGGCCTCTTCTTCGTACGGGACTCCGACGTTCACCCGGGCTTCACGTTATGGATGCCCACAGCCCGGGCGCCCAGGCCGATAGAAGTGCTCGCACTACCGGGCCCGGGGATCACCGAGCCGGAGCAACCGGGGTAACAAGCCGGAGTGACAAGAAGGCAACGATCATCGGCTCGCCCGTGCCGCAGGAGATACCGTTCCGAGCCATTCTCGTAACCGAGCGAACCATCTCCCCGGCGGGGATTCCCGCGTGACCGCACCGAGGTGCCCGATTCGCGGCGCGGCCCGGCGGCGAGGTGGCCACCGGCGGCGACTGCACCTTCTCTTTGGCCGGCCAGGACCGAGGCATCATGCTGGCATTCCGCTCCGCCCGCTGCGGGCGTCCCGGCTCCCCGTCCCGCCGAAGGCGCACCCACTCGCCCGCGTCCCGCTGAAGGCGCACCCACTCGCCCGCGTCCCGCTGAAGGCGCACCGGCTCTCGTTCCTGAGGGCAGGCCGGAGCGCCCCATGAGGCGGTGGCGCAGATGGCATGGGCCCGCATCGACCAGGCGGGAACCCAGCTCGCACTCCTGGCTACCCCAGGTGGACAGCTGACGCCACAGAGTTAGCACGGTCATGGCCCGGTACCCGGTATGAATGGCCTGACTCCCCGGCGTGGGTGACGCTGGTAGCATGTCAGCCACGCCTAGGAGGTATATCCGTTTCTATGCGCAAGCGTCCATATTTATGGCGGATAGTGCCGCCTGATCACCGTGCCCCGCGACGATCCGCGGTGACCTCCGGCCGGACTGCTCACATCCATTCACGTGGCCAGGGACCGTGCCTGAGCACGTCACCCAGGGCAATTGAGAACCTGGCGAGGAATTCAGGCCGCCGGGCTGTCTTCATTTCGCTCGGCCCGGTCCGGGGGGGTCCCAGGGACGGCGACTGAAGAGCTGGGGGGGACCGCGATTGAAAGTGCATCGTTCACTCCCAAGCCTCAGATCCGCACACGTTAGGACCACAAATGAGCGCTAATCTTCTCAGTCGTCTCGCGCTGGCCGCTTCCGTCGGTGCCGCAACTGTATTAGCCGCCGGGGGGTGCAGTTCCACTCCTGCGGCATCCTCTAGTAAGAGCGGGCCGGAACTCACTCATATCACCGTCGGGGTCCTCCCCATCGAAGACTCCGCACCACTGTTCATCGCCATCAAGGAAGGCTATTTCAAGCAGGAGGGCCTCACCGTAACGCCCAAGATAATCGAGCAGAGCACGCTGGCCATCCCGGACATGCTCAGCGGAAGCATCGACATCGTGGGAAGCGGCAACTACGTCTCGTTCCTTGACGCGGAGGCGAAGGGCGTCGTCAAGGTTCGTATTTTGGCGGCGGCCAGCCAGTGCGGTTCCGGGAACACGCTGAACGTCCTGGCGCTGCCGAAGTCGAAAATCACCAGCCCCGCCGCCCTCGCGGGAAAATCCATCGCCGTCAACCTCACCAACAACGTGCAGACCCTGACGATCAACGCGGTGCTCAAGGCCGACGGCGTCAACCCGGCCACGGTGAAGTACGTGCAGATCCCATTCCCGGACATGGCTGCGGCGCTCAAAGCGGGCAGCGTCGACGCGATGTCCGCGGTGGAACCGTTCATCACCGGCGCCGAGCAGGCCGATGGCGCTGTCTCAGTGCTCGCCCAGTGCAGCGGCCCGACCGCGGGCCTGCCCCTGTCCGGCTACTACGCCACCCAGGCGTGGGTCCAGAAGTACCCGAAGACCGCACTGGCCTTCCAGGCAGCCATCGACAAGGCTCAGGCCCTGGCCGACTCTGACCACAAACTGGTCCAGGACGTGCTGCCCACCTACTCCACGATCACGCCGAAAATCGCATCGCTCATCTCGCTCCCCGATTACCCGCCATCACTGGACCCGACGCAGATAGAGCGGATCGCCACGCTGATGCTCTCCGGCGGAATGCTGAAGAGCCCGCTCAATGTGATGCCCCTGCTCTTCCACCCCCGCGGCTCGTGAACCGGGTGATCGCTGAGGTACGGGGGATCGCTGAGGTGGCAGCGACCGCGGGCCAGCCTGGCTGCGGATGAACCCGGGTACCAGCGTCAGGGACTCGCCCCGGACGGGGAAGGCCCGCGCGGCCACATGGGCGCGCGGGCTGGCCGGGGTCGCCGGCTTCCTGCTGCTCCTCCAGGCGGCCAGCTGGCTCAAGATCATCAGCCCGTCCCTCCTCCCGCCGGTCTTCACGGTGCTGGCCCGGGCGGCGGGCCTGCCCGGCAACGGCCAGTTCCTCGGGGACCTGGCCGCCACGGTCCAGGCGTGGGCGGTCGGGCTCGCCGTCACCATCGCGGTGGCGGTGCCGGCCGGCCTGGTGCTCGGCAGCGTGCCGCTGGTGCGCTCCGCGACCCGCGCTCTCATCGAATTCCTGCGCCCGATTCCGTCAGTGTCGCTGATTCCCCTGGCGGCGCTGCTGCTCGGCGCTGGCCTGCGGCTGACCGTGACGCTGATCGTGTACGCCGCGGTCTGGCCCGTGCTGTTCAATACGATCTACGGTCTCGACGACGTGGACCCGGCCGCGAAAGACACCCTCCGGGCCTTCGGGTTCGGCCGGCTGGACGTGCTGCGCCGGGTCTCACTGCCCAGCGCCGCACCGTTTATCGCGACCGGGATCCGGCTCGCTTCCTCGGTCGCACTTATCCTCGATATCGGCACCGGAATCCTCACCGGGCGGATCGACGGGCCCGGTATCGGGGCATTTATCGCCGACGCCAATACCGGGGCTAACGGAACTCCCATCGTTCTCGCCGCGACCGTGTGGGCGGGCATTCTCGGGATCAGCCTGAACGCGCTGCTGGTCTGGGCCGAGCGGCGGGCGCTCCGCTGGCATCACGCGTATTCAGTGGAGGCCCGGTGAGCAGGATGCGCCTGGGCTCGCCATGGCGCTGGGTGGTGCTCGTCGTGGGCGTAGCCGGCTGGCAGGCGTGGGCTTCCTGGCGGCACGATCCTTTCTTCCCGGCGCCATCCGCGATCATTGCCCAGATGCACCAGATGTGGTTCTCCGGCCCGGCGGCGCATCTGTTCCTGACCGCCGACGCGACCGGGAATATCCTTCCCAGCCTGGGCCGGATCATCGCCGGAATGGGCATCTCGATTGCCCTGGGCGTGCCGATCGGGATCGCGGCCGGGCGCTCCAGGATCATGGCTGGCTACGTGGACCCGTTGCTGCAGTTCGCCCGGGCCATCCCGCCGGTCACGCTCGCGCCCGTCTTTATCGTCATCTTCAAGATCGGCACTCAGATGGAGATCGCCACGATCGTGTTCGGGACGATCTGGCCAATTCTTCTCAACACCATGGCCGGCGCCAGGTCCGTCGACCCGATCCAGGTGGAAACGGCGCGGGTCTTCCGTCTTCCCTGGCACGAACGGCTGACCTGGCTCGTGCTGCCCGCCTCACTACCGAAGATCTTCGCTGGGCTGCGGCTGAGCATGTCGCTCGCACTGATCCTCATGGTGTTCTCGGAATTGGTGGGGAGCACGGACGGCATTGGCTACGAGATGAACAACGCCGCCAATGCCTTCGACCTGACCACCCTGTGGGCCGGGATCGTCCTGCTCGGCATCCTGGGATACCTGCTGAATACCGTGCTCATCGTCGTGGAAAACCGGGTGCTCGCGTGGCATCGCGGTGCCCGGCAGCTTGCGACCTGACGGGATCATCATGCTCGAGGTAACTAACCTGTCCCACACCTACCAGCGCGGCGGCGTGGTGCACACCGCCATTGACGGCGTCACCTTCACGGTGGCTGATGGCGAGCTGGTCAGCATCGTGGGGCCGTCCGGCTCGGGCAAGACGACCTTGCTGCGGTGCATCGGCGGCCTGCTCACGCCGACATCGGGGAGCATCGTGCTCGACGATGTGCCCGTCCGCCAGGTACCGGACGGGCTGGCGGTGGTCTTCCAGGATTACAGCCGATCGCTCTATCCGTGGCTGACGGCGGTGGACAACGTTGCGCTGCCATTGCGCAGGAAGCCTCTGCGGCGGGCGCAACGGCGTGGCGCGGCTCTCGCCGCGCTGGCCACGGTGGGCCTGGCCGACTCGGCGGACCGTTACCCGTGGCAGCTTTCCGGCGGGATGCAGCAGCGGGTCGCGATCGCCCGGGCCCTGGCCTGCGATCCGGTGCTGCTGCTCATGGACGAGCCGTTCGGCTCGGTGGACGCCCAGACCCGGGAGGACCTGGAAGATCTCATTCTGCGCGTGTCCCGCAGTCGCGGGATCATGATCCTCATGGTCACGCACGACATCGACGAGAGCGTGTATGTCGGCGACCGGGTCATCGTGCTCACGCGCGGGCCGGGCCGGGTCCGCGCCGAGCTGCTGACCGGGCTGCCCGAGCCGCACGATCAGATCAAGACCAGGGAACTACCCGCATTCGTCCGCCTCCGGGCCCAGGTTGGCCGGCTGGTCCGCGGCAGCCCGCCCGCCCCGGACGGATCAGGCCGCCAGGAAGGGCACGCCGACCATAGCTGACGCGCTGGCCCGGCCGCCCCAGCCAGCGGCCGCCCCAGCCAGCGGCTTCAGCAGCCAGCGGCTTCAGCGGACCGGATCAGGTCTTCACCCCGATGCCGAGTTCGCGGGCGATGATCATGCGCTGCACCTCGGACGTTCCCTCGCCAATCTCCAGGACCTTCGCATCGCGGTAGAAGCGGGCCACGGGGAACTCGTTCATGAACCCGTATCCGCCGAAGACCTGGGTGGCGTCCCGGGCGTTGTCCATGGCCGCGTTGGACGCGGTCAGCTTCGCGATCGCCGCGGCCTGCTTGACCGGCTCCCCCGCCGCGAGCCGGGCCGCGGCGTCGTACCAGGCCAGCCTCGCGACCTGCGCCCGGGCCGCCATGTCGGCCAGCTTGAACTGGATGGCCTGGTAGTGCCCGAGCCGGTGGCCGAACGCCGCCCGCTCGCCGGCGTAGCGCAGGCACTCGTCGACGCAGCCTTGCGCCAGCCCGACGGCCAGGGCGGCGATGGCTATCCGGCCCTCATCCAGGATCTGCAGGAACTGGGCGTACCCGCGGCCCTGCTCGCCGAGCAGGTGATCCGCCGGCACCCGGCAGGACGCGAAGGCCAGTTCCCGGGTATCCGAGGCACACCAGCCGACCTTCGAATAGTCCGGCCCGACGGTGAATCCGGCGGTCCCGGCCGGGACGACGATGGCCGAGATCTCCGGCCGGCCGTCCGGCCGGCGGCCGGTGATCGCGAGGACGGTGACGAGAGAGGTGATCGAGGTACCGGCGTTGGTGATCAGCGACTTGCTGCCGTCGATCACCCATTCCCCGTCGACCAGCCGCGCGGCGGTGCGCATCCCGCCCGGGATGTCAGACCCGCCGCCCGCCTCGGTCAGCCCGAAGGCGGCCAGCCGGTTCCCCGCGCACAGATCGGGCAGCCAGCGGTCACGCTGCCCGGCCGAGCCAAACCGGTATATCGGCATCGCGCCCAGCGCGACCGCCGCTTCCAGCGTGATGGCCACCGAGGAGTCGACTTTGGCCAGTTCCTCCAAGGCCAGGCACAGCGCGAAGTGATCGCCGCCCATCCCGCCGAACTCCTCGGGAAACGGAAGCCCGAACAAGCCAAGCCCCGCCATTCGCGCGATGACGTCGTAAGGAAACTCAGCCCGCTCGTAATAACCGCTGATCACCGGGGCGACGACGGCCCGGGCGAAATCCCCGACGGTCTGGCGCAGGGCTTCCTGATCCTCGGTGAGCCGGTAGCTGACCACGCTTTGATGCTACTGGCCCGCCGCCTTGGGCACCCGGGCCGCGTCACGCACGTTAGGCTCAGTGGACAATTCCCGGCCGCCGTCCCGGAGGACGACATGGCGACGCTGACCTGCCCTGCCTGCACCGCCACGGTCCAGCAGGACGACCTGATCTGCTTCACCTGTGGCGCCAACCTGCCCCGGGAGCGCCCGGCGAACGAGCCGGCCAGCCCACCCACGGTCATGCAGGAGTACCTCAGCCGGGACGCCGCCGCGCCCGGCCCCGGCCCGGCCGCGTGCCCGCACTGCGGCGCCGTCCTCCGCGAGTCCTCGGCGATGTTCTGCCTGGTGTGCGGGCAGCCCGTGCCGCCGGCCAGCGGGGTCATCTCGCCCGTCGTGCTCCGCCTGTCGTTCCCGACCGGCAACGTCGAAGTGCCCGCCGGAACCTCACTCATCCTCGGCCGCGACCCGGAAGAGTCCCTGGTCGCCGCGGCCTTCGCCGACTACGACAACGTGTCGCGGCGGCACGCCACCGTCACCGTCAGTGACGCGGGCCTGGCCACCATCCGGGAT
>Ga0302326_10029509_pt1 | contig 11004 bp, 11 predicted proteins | sample Palsa_T0_3_FD_202264 | JGI IMG/M metagenome (GOLD analysis project Ga0302326, IMG submission 202264) | Peat permafrost microbial communities from Stordalen Mire near Abisko, Sweden - Palsa_T0_3 | ecosystem: Environmental > Terrestrial > Soil > Palsa > Peat permafrost | place: Sweden: Abisko...
AGAGCCGAGCGGCTATTCCGCCGGACGATTTCTAACGTTCAATGGGATCGCGCCGCCTGGCAGGGGCCCGGCGGCAAAGCCGCTCGGCTCTGTGCTGGCGCGGTTGCCACGATCACTTCCGGCTGCTTGTCACGTTCCGATCACCAGTCCACCAATCACTCGGTCCACAGCTGTCCATTGTCAACTGTCAACTATCCACTGCCGATCACCCCAGCGCCTTCAGCAGCACCCGCGCGACCCGGGTCAGGCCGCTTTTGGCGTTGCCGATGAACTGCTGGAAGATTTTGTTGGTGACGGCCATGAACTCTTCCATGCTTTCCAGGCGCTGACGGGTGAGCTGGACGGCATCGGAGCGAGCGTCGACTTTGCCCAGCGTCGCCTCGTCGAGCATGCGCTGACACTGCTTGATCGTCTCCAGCACGGGATCCATCTCCCGGCGTTTGCGCTCGGCAGCGATGATCGAAAAAATCTCCCAGACGTCCGTGAGACTCTCGAAATATTCGCGCCGCTCCCCTCGCTTGTGCAGCCGGCGGATGATGCCCCAGTCGCACAGCGCCCGCAGGCTCATGCTCGCGTTTCCCCGGCTGATGTTCAGCCGCTCCATCACGTCATCCGTGCATTGCGGCTGACCCGTGATGTACAGAAAAGCGTGAATCTCCCCCATCGTGCGATTGATCCCCCACGTCTGCCCCATCTCCCCCCATCGGCGAATGAACAGGTCCTGCGAAGTACGCAACTGCTGTAAAGCGGTCGGAGGAACGAACGCCGGGACACGGGAAACGTCGAGAACTGTGGACATGTGAGCTCCTTAAGGTTTCACAACTTATTGAAAGTATAGCGGAAAGCGCGGGGCATGTGAAAAATTTCACGGGATTTGAAAGCATGGACCCGATTGGTAGATTTTTCTCAGTGACATCGCGTGCAATGGTATTACAAAAGTAATACCAGAAAGAGAACCCGTGATTCGCAAACTCACCAAACAAGGCAATTCCTGGGTTTTCGTCTTTGACCGAGCAATTCGGGAGCTGATGGAGATTGAGGCTGACACGCTTCTGAACATCTCATTGGAGGGGCGCCGGCTGATTATCGAGCCGGTTAGCCCAGAGGACCGTGAAAGAAAGTTCCAGCAGGCTCTGGACGAGACCAATCGTGAATACGCCGCCGACCTCCGAAACTTGGCGAAGTAAGCGGTGATGCACGGGACAAGTCTCTTACGCTCGGGGTCCCAAGAGACTCTGGACTTGGGTCTCATTGAATCCGCCGTGATGCAACCGCAGATAACAGGCGAGCCCATTGAACGTCGAAGTTCACGCGGCAGTCATTCCACACTCCGGGCACCGCGTGGGCGTGGCCCGAAGATCGTACCCGCAGCCGCGGCAGAGCCCGAGACCAAGTATTCGGCGACCGCGAATGCGATGACGCAGCAACAGCGCGGGAGCAGCGGCGGCGAGCAGAAATGGAAGCCAGCAAGGGACGCCCACTTGCACGCGACCGCCAGTGTAGGGCGAATGCTCGGGCTTCCACGACAAGCACCATTGCGCGGAATGCGAAATGCCGCCGTGAGAAGGGTAATACGCGCAGCGCAGCCACGGCTCATCCACGACGGGCGGGGCGCTTCTCGACCAATAGTATTTCACCAATGCCTTCGATGGATTCCGATCAGCGCTGACGCGCTCATAACTCAGCGCCATATCGCCGCGGGCGACTGCCAAAGAATACGTGGTCCTGGCGAATCCGTCCGCGTCTATCGGCTCGCCCGCGGCCTCCCACTTCAGCGTGTAACTGATCCCCCACAGCGCGGCGGTCGAGACGCATAGCGCCAGCGACAACAGGGAGAAGATGGCGAAAAGCCCGCGGCGCATCGGCAGGTAATTTTAGGCGGCGGAACCAATCTGACGGGGACCGGTAACGTTTTACGCCTTCGATGCGAAATGAAACGACACCGGCATCTGCACGTCCGGATGCATGCTCTTATGCACCGGACAGGTCATGGCCGCGTTGCGCAGCTTTTCCTGCTGCTCGCTGGTGAGCGGGGTGGGAATGTGGAACTCCACAGAGAGCTTGCCGATCCGACGCGGGCCGGTGGCAGCCATTTCCTTCTGCACGTTCACGGTGGCGCCGCGCAGATCGACATTCATTTTCTGCGCAGCGATTCCCATGATCGTCATCATGCATGTTCCCAGTGCGGTCGCGACCAGATCGGTCGGAGAAAAAGCCTCTCCCTTGCCCATGTTGTCCTTGGGCGCATCGGTGTTCAGTGTCGCGCACGATGGGCCGTGAGTAGCAACGCATCGCAGCGCGCCTTCGTAAATCGCGTTGATTTCAACCATGCGGTTCGTCTCCTTCGCAGCTGGCATTGATACCACGAAGTGGAGGCCCTGGCCATTTCATTCTAAGCGCCTCGCTCGCCGTACAGCGGCGTCCCGACTGTCCGACTGTCAAAGCGGCTCGACGTGTACCTTCGGCCGCCGGTATAATTTTGACGCCTCGATGCTCGGCGGGAGGATGGAGATGCTGATGAGATTTGCGTTGTGTTTCGTTGTCTTCGTAGTCGGGCTCGTTTTATCCACGCCCGACCCGGCAGATGCCGAAGGTGCATCCACGGAACCGGCGGCAACGTCGCAACTCAATCTCACCTGGCCCGGTGAAACAATCAGCCAATGGCACGGATTCAAGCGACACAACATCACCGTTGATGGTTGCCGCGCATGGATCGTGGAGCCCAGGACGCCGCTCCCGGGGAATCCGTGGTCATGGTGCATGGAATTTCCCGACGCGTTCACCGATCGGTGTGCCGCGCCGCAACTTCTGGCAAAGGGCTTCTTCCATGCCCACATTTCCGTCGGCAATACGTTCGGCAGTCCCCCGGCCCAGAGGCATTTGCAGGCGTTCTACACTGAGCTGACCTCGCATGGACTGGGAGCGAAGCCGGCGCTGATCGGCATTAGCCGGGGCGGCTTATATGCATACCGCTTCGCCGCGGAGAACCCGACGCATGTCTCGGTGATCTACGGCGACGCCCCCGTCTGCGACTTCAAGAGCTGGCCCGCGGGCAAAGGAAAAGGCCGCGGAAGCAAAGCTGACTGGGACGCACTCATCAAATGCTACGGCTTCAAAGACGAGGCCGAGGCGCTGGCCTACCCCAGCAATCCAATCGACACGCTCGCTCCTCTGGCCAAAGCGGGAATCGCGATCATTCATGTCGTCGGCGACGCCGACGACGCCGTTCCTTTTGCCGAGAACACAGCCATTGTCGAAGAACGCTATCGTAAACTCGGCGGCGAGATCCAGGTCATTCACAAACCCGGCGTCGGCCACCATCCGCATGGACTCGATGACGACACTCCGGTCGTGGACTTTATCGTTAAGCACGCCGTGCCTGAGTAGCCGGTTCCGGGAGCAGATGTGTTTAGAGAAAACAACGTTCCGTTCAGAAAAATCGCGCGGTGGTGTTTCCGGGCAATACCGTGAGCGATCAAGAACCCCACTCTTTGAACTATCAGCACGCCGAGCGCACGCCCGATGACGGCGAAGACACACCAGGCGACGGTGAAGGAAGACGCGTAGCTGCTGGGGTTTGCAGCCTTTTCATGGCGATTCTCGGAGTTCCCCTTCTTGCGGGTGGAATATGCGGGCTCCTTGTGGGAATGCGGGAGCGTACCCGATTCTTTCGCTCAGACGATCCTTATGTCGTAGGCTTCTTCACCTCGGTCGGCTGCGTATGTCTGATCGCAGCGATACGGTGGGGCTGGTGGGCGTTCCGTCCAGCAGAGCGCAGATGAAATGAGCACAGGGACGCTCTCAGTCAAGTTTCGCGCATCGAACGTCCGATAATGCCCACAGCGGACCTTCGGGAGTACGGCTATGCAGACGATCATCATCGGCGCGGGCGGGCACGGCCGGGTGGCGCTGGACATTCTTCAGGCGGGTGAGACGTATGAGCCGGTTGGGTTTCTCGATGCGGATGTCTCTCTTGCCGGCAAACGTGTCGGCGGGTTGCCGGTGCTGGGATCGGTGAATTTGCTGCCCAAACTCCGCCAGCAGCGAATCAGATGCGGGTTTGTCGCCATCGGGGATAACCGGGTGCGCCGGCAATACGCGGCCCTGCTCCGCGAGCAGGGCCTGACGCTGATAAACGCCGTCCATCCAAGCGCTTGCGTCTCATCTTCTGCCCGGATGGGGGAGAACGTGCTGGTGGCGGCGGGTGCGGTCGTCTGCGCCGAATGCCGATTGGCGGATTCGGTCATCGTCAATAGCGGAGCGGTGGTTGACCACGAATGCGAGATCGAGGAATCGGCCCACATTTGCACGGGCGCCCATTTGGCCGGCCGGGTGCGGGTGGGCCACGGCGCCTTTGTCGGAATCGGGGCGAACATCATTCAGTGTCTATCGATCGGCGAGGAAGCGATCGTCGGGGCCGGCGCGGTGGTCATCCGGGATATTCCGGCCCATGCAACAGCGGTGGGAGTTCCCGCTTCTGTTATCAAAAGCAGCGCCCCGTCGGAGCATCGGCTGGCTGGAGCGTAAATTCGTCAAGCGCCTGGAGGAACAGCACTTGGGAAATTGCTGAATTGCCGGATGAACTTTCCCGCGTATAATGAATTTGGCGTTTGGAGGAGGATGTGTCATGAGTCAGGTATATAACCCCGAAGCGGATGTGATGGAGGGAATCGAGCGGCTGGAGTTGAAGGCACGGGAGATCCGCCGCCGGGTGGAACATGCGCGGACCGAGGCCGATAAGCGCGTGTTGAATCGTCAGCTTCAGGAGTTGCACGACGAGATTGTATATTTGCAAACACGGCTTCCCTAAGCTCGATCCCCATCGGCACGACTTGGAGAATGGCCCGGAAGGGTCTATTTTTTTCAATTCAATTTTGGGCCCTGCCCCCTCCGGGGTATCGTGATTGCGCCCCATGATCACTCCGATCCTCAGCCTCGCCGGTGTCAGCTTTGTGATCTCCTGGATCGGCACCTGGCTGATGAAGCGCATCGCACCTCGCCTGGGCTTCGTCGATCGGCCCGGCGGACGCAAGATTCATCAAAACCCCAAGCCGCTTGGCGGCGGCGTTGCGATCTTTCTTGGTTTCGCGCTCCCGGTATCGGCTGGCCTGCTCGTCGTCGCGCTGCATCATGCCGCGCCTGCAAAACCTGCCGACGCCGACGCTCAGCGCATCGCCGCTTATTGGTCCGGCGCGCGGGAACGCGCACCAATGATGCTTGGCGTGGTGATCGCCACCCTTCTCATTCATCTCCTCGGGCTGTGGGACGATCGCCAGGCGCTGGGGCCCTACGTCAAGCTTCTGTTCCAGCTTGGCATCATCACGGCCGTGGTCACGCAGCTGGACGTGCGGGCGCTGACATTCCTCGATTCGCTGGGCATGGGCCGATTCCCATCGGTCTTGCTGACAGTCCTGTGGATCGCGGCGATCACCAATGCCTTTAATTTCCTGGATAACATGGACGGCCTCTCCGCGGGCGTGGCCGCGGTCTGCGCGGCGGCGTTCCTGTTCGCCAGCATGACGATTGAACAATGGTTCGTCGCCGCTGGACTGTCCCTTTTGCTGGGGGCGCTGCTTGGATTCCTCTGCTTCAACTTCGCGCCGGCCAGCATTTTCATGGGAGACAGCGGAAGCCTGGTGATCGGATTGCTACTGGGGGTTCTGACGGTGCGCAGCACCTATCTTCCCAAGGGCGAAAATTTCGGAGCCGGGTGGTACGCGGTGTTTGCGCCGCTGATTGTGCTGGCAGTGCCGCTCTACGACCTGGTCGTCGTCAGCACGCTGCGAATGCTGCGCGGGAAAAGCCCGTTTGTCGGCGACACCAATCATTTCAGCCATCGGCTGGTGGCGCGCGGCATGTCACGGCGGACGGCGGTGCTTTGTCTCTATCTCATCAGCGCGGCGACGGCGATTGCCGCCATCATTCTTCCCCACCTGCAGTCGCCGCTGCTGGCCAAATTGATCTTTCTGCAGACCTGGCTGATCCTGGGCGTCGTTGCCCTCCTCGAACAGCATCCGCTTCCCCCAGCGCCCAAGCCCGCGCCGACCGACACCACGGCCAGCGCGGCGAAAACTTCCACCGATCTCATTTCCACACGATAAATGCCCAACCGCCGACAAGATTTGCAGCGTCCCCCCGGCTGGCGCTGGCTTACGCGCGGGGCTTTCGTTCTAACGCTGGCGCTGGTCATCGCGCGGCTGCTCATGACCGAGGTGTTGCGCAACCCGTCGCAAGCCGTCGCGGGCGAACAGGCGCCGCCCAACGGCCCCGGCGCCGCAACGGGGCTGATGCTCGATCTGCTCGCCATGATCCCGGCGCTATTGGTGCTGACCCGGGCAGCGCTCGACACAACATACCGCCTGCGCCGGTCGTGGGCCGCGATCGCGCTGTTGCTTCTGGGATTCTGGGCCGTCGCCAGCACGCTCTGGTCGGCCGACCGCTTTGCGGCAATCGTCTCATCGATGCACTGGCTCGGTGCGATGGTGCTCCTCTGGTCCACGCTACATCTTGTCCGCTCCTGGCTGCGCCTGCGCTTTGTCGGCGGCGTCTGTCTCGGGCTGCTGTTGGCGCTGTCGGTCAGTGGCTATTACTTCCGCCTCGTTGAATGGCGCGACCTCCGGACCGCCTGGGATACCAACCGCCCCGAAATCCTCCGGGAACACAATTGGACTTCCGACAGCTTCACGGCCCGGCAATTCGAAAAGCGGATCCTCAGCGGCGCCGTGATGGGATTCAGCGCATCACCAAACACCTACGCCGCGGTGCTCGTGCTGCTCGGCATCGTCTCGGCTGGCATTGCGCTAGCGCGAATTGAGGATGGCGACGGCGTCGGCTGGGCCATTCCCCCCGTCCTGGTTATTTGCGCGGCGATTCCCGACCTCATCTGGGCGGGCTCCCGCGGCGCGGCGGCGACCGCTGTCCTGGCGGCGGTTCTCCTTGCACTGTGCGGAAAGTTCCGATCTCAACTGCGCGAACGTGCGCACAAAATTTATTGGCTGACACTGGCCGGCACAATCTTCCTCGCCGCCGCCGTCGTCGCGCACGGGCTCTATCATGGCACGCTCTTCCACGACAGCCTCACCTTTCGCTGGCGATACTGGGTTGGCTCGGCCCGCCTGATCGCCGCTCATCCGCTGCTGGGCGTGGGGTGGGAAAACTTCGGGCCGCGCTATCTCGCTTATCGGCTTCCGATCGCCAGCGAAGAAATCCGCGATCCACACAATTTTCTGATCCGTATCATGGCCGAGTTGGGGATCGTCGGCGGCGTCCTCCTGGCCGTCGGATTGCTGCGCCTCGCCTGGGAGACCACGCAGTTCCCGGTGCGCCCGCCCGCCGTCGAATCAACGGAGACCGATTGGCTGCCGCGCAAACAGCGCCAGCGGGCGACGCAACGCATTCTCCTGACCGTGTCGCTGGCGATCCTGTTCAACTTTTTTCTCTCGGTCGATCTGGGCTCGTCCCCCTCCTACGTCTTCATCGAAGCAATGCGCAGAGTACTCTTCTGGCTCGTGTTAATCGTCGGAATCTCAGTGGCGACGCTTCGCGCCCCGACTTCCTCGCAACGCTACCTGCGCGAACACGAGCTTGAATATTTCTCCGACACTCGAGCAGCGCCCTGGCTGCTGTACTCCATCCTCATCGGCCTGGCGATGTTTCTCGTTCACAACCTCATCGACTTCGCGCTCTTCGAGCCGGGACCTACCTGGCTCTTTGCGCTCCTGGCGGGTGCGGCGCTGGGGATGCGGCAAGCGCCGGAACCGGCGTTGTCGCGCGGCCGAATCTGGCCGGCCGCCCTCGCGGCACTCTCCGCTTGCGCCTGGACTGCGGCGGCGCTGTTTGTTGTCGCGCCGATCGTCGCAGCCGAGTCCCTGTCGCGCGACGCCGACGACGCCATCCGCAACAATCAACCGATGCTCGCAGCCGAGAAGCTCGAGCGGGCGTTCGATCGTGTGCCGTACAACAGCGATTACGCGTTCCGCGCCGCCATCCTCCTCACCGAACAGCGCGACCCCGTGGACGGGCTGCGACTTCTCTCGGTGGCCCTGCGGACAGACCCGGTCTTGCCAGAGGCATTCACCTGGAGAGCGCAACTTGCATTCGACCTGCCCGGCCACTCGCCCGCCGCGCCGTTGATTGACATGGCCGAAGCGATTGCGCTCGATCCCGACAACGTCGAATTGCACACGCGATACGCCCAGATGCTCGATCGCATCGGCCAACGTCTCGCCGCGGCGCAGCAATATCAACTGGCCCTGCAAATGAACGACGGCCTCGATCCCCACGACCCCAAACGTCTTGGGCCCGCCGAAGTCGATGCCCTCCGCCGCCTTGCGTCGTCGCAGTAGCCAGCACGTGCGAGCGTTACGCCCGGCTAGACCGGGGGGACCCGTTCGATCACCCGCGGCAGATGGCCGCATTCGGGACAACGCCGCGGGGTTGCCCGCAGATCGTAGCCGCATTCGGGACAAAACCCTTCGCGGCGCGGTCTCTCTCTGCGAACCCACGCAATTAGATGGATGCCTGGAAAAATCCCCGTAAGAAGAACGATCGCCCATAATGGCACGCGTGCCGTCCAACCATCATCAGGATAAGGCGGGCCCTCCGAGTTCCAGCGCGGCGCATGCCACCCACTGACGAACCAGGGACTCCGTCCCCCTCCCAAATTTCCCGGAGCGGGGACATAGTTGACGGCGTCGTCAACATCGTCGCGCTGGTAGTCCCACATCCAATTCGGACGTGGCTGCGGGGCGGGCACGCCCTGTTGCGCCATCCAGTCAGGCTGTGTGTAATCGAACAGCACACATGCAAGGTGCAGCCCCCCGTCGGCACTGATTAAAGAAGTCGCGTGATACGGCGTCACGAGCGTGAGATCATCCAGCGCCCAGTTTCCCCGGAACCACAACGTAACCGCCAGCGCGCACAACACGCCCGACATCCATGTCAGCACAGCTCTCCTTCGCGGACGAAGCATTTCGCTATCTTACCACCGCGACTTGACGACGGCGGCGCGTGCCGCGACGATCCGCCGACAAACTTTCACTCAGGCACCCATCCGTGAGCCAGCCACCCTATCCTTATCCCCCGCAGCAGTTCCCGCCGGATTTCTCGCAGTATCAGCCGGTTTCCGACTCACTTGGGCCGGCGCGCCGTGCCGGCATCATGCTTCTGATCGTCGGCGGCCTCATCATCGCTCTGGGGGCCTTTGCGGGGATGGCCGGTGTCCTGATCCCCTTGGACAAGATGGATCAGATGATGGCGCAGACGCACTTCGACACCTCGCAAATCCCCGCGGGAATCGCTCCCGCGGAATACATGAGAGCCGCGTTCATCGGTGTGGCCATCCTCTGTGTCCCGTTCGGGATCATTACGATTATCTCCGGGATATTCTCGCGCCGCGGCGCCCGCTGGGCGATCATCACCGGAATCGTGCTCTGTGCGCTGCCGTTGCTGTATCTCGCATTCGTCATGCTTGTAGCCGCCGGCAAGGGAATGATGAATCCCCAAATGGTGGCCGCCTCATTTTGCATGCTGCTCGTCCCGGCAATTCTGCTGACGCTCACCATTGCCTGGCTCGTCGGGGCCCTGCGGGCTGTCCCCGGCCTGCAATACGCCCAGCAGCAATATCAGATGCAAATGTTGCAGTACCAGCAACAACAGGCAGCGTATCAGCAACCGCCGCCACCGCCGCCTTCCGTTTCGAACGACCCCTGGCAACGCGGATACGGGATGACGCCGCCGCCGCCGCCGCCGGCGGGACCATCGGGAACTTAAAGGCCGGAAATGCGCGGGGGGAGCTGGGGATTGCAAATTGAAAATTGCAAATCTCAAAATGAAGAATGACGCGTTCCCGCTCTCCCCAATTTGAAATTTGCAATTTGCAATTTGCAATTTGCAATCCCCAATGCTCCCCTTCTGAAGACTTGCGGACATCGTGCGTCGGTTTGTGAGTCTGTGCCTCCCGCGAAGGGCAAGCCACTACCACACCATCGGCGAGGCCGCTACGGCGAGTTTCACTTCGTAGCGCCTGACAGCCTGGTCCCGCCCGTCCCGTCACGTTCCAATCACCAATCACCAGTCTCACACTTCGCGATCGACCGCCGCCGCGATTTTTCGGATCGCGGTCATCATGGCGCCAAACTGCAGCGGCGTGATCGACTGGGCTCCGTCGGTCAAGGCGTGCTCGGGATCGTTGTGAACCTCGATGATCAATCCATCCGCGCCGGCGGCGACGGCGGCGCGGCACATGGCATCGATCAGATGGTTCTTCCCGGTCCCCTGGCTCGGATCCACGATCACCGGCAAATGACTCACCCGATGCAACTCCGGCACAGCCGCCAGCGCCAGCGTGTTGCGGACGTAATCTTCGAACGTGCGGATGCCGCGCTCGCAGAGGATGACGTTGCTGTTCCCCTTGGCCATAATGTACTCGGCGGCAAGCAGAAATTCCTCGAGCGTCGCGCTCATGCCGCGCTTCAGCAGCACCGGCTTCGACTGCTCGCCGACGGCGTTGAGCAGGTTGAAATTCTGCATGTTGCGCGCCCCCACCTGCAAAACGTCGGCGTACTCCGCCACCAGCTTCACCTGCTCGACCGCCATCACTTCCGTCACCACTGCCAGCCCCGTTTCCTCCCGGGCCAGCGCCAGAAGTTTGAGCCCTTCCTCGGCAAGCCCCTGAAACGAATACGGATTCGTCCGCGGCTTGAACGCCCCGCCGCGCAGCCCGACCGCACCGGCTTCCTTCACCGCATGCGCGATCTCCAGCAATTGTGTCTTGCTCTCCACGCTGCAAGGCCCGGCGATGATCCCCACCTTCTTGCCTCCTACCGCTGGCGGCTCCTTCCCTGGCGCTGTCTTGCCCCCCTGCTTGGCCGCGGCCCCCAACGGCACGATCGAGCGCTCCTTCTTAATTTCCATCGACGCCATTTTGTACGGCGCGAGGATCGGCACGACCTTCTCCACTCCTTCCACGCTCTCCAGGACCGAGCGGTCCTTGAAGCGGTCGTT
>Ga0302326_10029510_pt1 | contig 11003 bp, 10 predicted proteins | sample Palsa_T0_3_FD_202264 | JGI IMG/M metagenome (GOLD analysis project Ga0302326, IMG submission 202264) | Peat permafrost microbial communities from Stordalen Mire near Abisko, Sweden - Palsa_T0_3 | ecosystem: Environmental > Terrestrial > Soil > Palsa > Peat permafrost | place: Sweden: Abisko...
CCTGCTCCTAGCCCGGGACGGTCAGGGCGGCAGCGCCAAGGTGATCCTGATCTCCACGCGCGACGAAGCGGACTATGCGGAGCTGATCGCCGAAAGCCCGGTGGCCGGATTCCTGGCGAAGACTGAGCTGTCGGCGCGGGGGATCGGCCGGATCCTCGGCCACACGCCGTGAACGGCGGCCACCCGCACCCAGACCACGATCAGTACCGAAGGTATCTCGCTCGCCCGGGCCGGCCTGGACCTCGCGCCCTCGGAAGCACGAGAGGATCATGCACCGATGCCGCTGGGGTTCTTCACCGTGGCGATCGAGGCAACCCACGAAAGGCTAGGCGGTGAACGGCATGGCTGGCGGTACAGGCTCAGAGCGGGTACTGGATGTCCGCGAGGCGACATTCGGGCTGCTTCGCGGCCTCGGGCTCACCACAGTATTCGGCAATCCGGGATCTACTGAGGAGACATTCCTGGCGAACTTCCCCTCCAATCTCGGAGACCTGCACGCGGCCTGGCCGATCACGCAGCCGGACGCGTTCTACACCATGGCCAGCGGCGGGCTGGGCTGGAGCACTCCCGCCAGCGTGGGCATCGCCCTGGCCGAGCGCGACAGCGGCAGGAACCGGCCGGTCGTCACGGTGGTCGGCGACGGGTCCTTCCAGTACTCGGTGCAATCGATCTGGACCGCGGCGCAGCTCAATCTCCCGATACTGTTCGTCGTGCTCCGGAACGGCGAGTACGCAATCCTCAAGGCATTCGCCGAGGTCGAGGACTCACCGGGCGTACCCGGGCTCGACATCCCCGGCATCGATATCGTCTCCCTGGTCCGGGGATACGGCTGCCACGCGGCCCGGGCAGACACCCTGGACGTGCTGCGATCCGAAGCCGCCGCCGCTGGGCGGCACGCACCGACGGTACTGGAGGTCCCGATCGCCGCGACGGTACCGCCGTTGCTCTGACGCCGCGCCTTCGTCACCTCGGCCGGGTACCCGCCCGGATCGGGGTCACCGCCTGTGCCAGAGCCGTGCTGGGATGAGCGACGCCCGGTTTGCTCCTGGCCCAGCGTCGCCTGGCACGGATCCTCCCAGCCGGTGGGTCATAGCCTGCCGGCCCCGGGACTACCCGCAATGACCTTGCGAACCACGCCACCGTCGGTCTTGCCGGCAGGTCACAGCGGCACGATTCCCTGCGCGCCGCGCGGGAACTTCGCGAGGGTCTCCCCGGGAATGTTCAGGTGCGCGGAAACGAGCTTGGGAGGCAGGTGGGCGAGTCAGTTGGCCAGCGAGACCTCTTCGTAGTGGTCGCTGCGGAACGTTTCGATGAAGACCAGGTCGTCGTCGCCCGTGTTCTCGACGTAGTGGCCGCAGTTGCGCCGGACCAGGCCGACGTCGCCGGCCCGGAAGTCGGTGGTGTTGGCGTGCGGGCCGGTGTTGAACACCGTCATCCGGGCGGAGCCTTTCATGTAGTACTGCCACTCGTCGGCGTTCGGGTGCCAGTGCAACTCCCGCATGCCGCCCGGCTTGACCGTGACCAGGGCGGCGGCAACTGTCTTCGCCGCCGGGAAGTTCGTGCTGTCCGCGATGCGGATGCTGCCGCCGCTGTTCTCGTGCACCGGCTTGGACTGCGACATACGGAAGATCACTGGCTCCGTGCCGCCCCATTCGACGCCGGCCGCGACCTGGTCCGCCTCGAGATCGCCTGGCTCGTCACCGGGGAAGATCCACAGGTTGTGCAGGGGAATGTCGTCGAAGGTCTCCTGGGCCACCCGGAAGTTCTTCGCCAGCACCTCGGGTGGCGTGTGCGCGAACCAGTCCGTCAGGAGCAGCGTGTTGCTCTCGGACTGGGCACCGTCGTCGAACGCGATGACGAATTCCGCGCCGTCCGGGCCGAGTCCCTGCAGGGAGTGCGGCAGCCCGGTGGGGAAGAACCAGAGGTCTCCGGCGAAGACGTCCTCGACGCTCGGCAGCCCTTCGCGGCTGAGGGTGGTGACCCGGCACTTGCCCTCCGTCATGATCGCCCACTCGGCGGTCTGGTGCCAGTGCAGCTCACGAATGCCACCCGGCTCGAGGGCGACGTTGACCGCGGTGCTGTTGAGGGTGACGGCGTTGCGGATCAGGTCACGGCCGACGACCTCGGCGACGAAGGCCTGCCTCGCCGGGTTGTCGGCCGCGCTGAACGTTCCGAAGACCAGCGCCGCGGCGACGACCTGCCCCAGCCCCGCGTGCCCGCTCAGCACCAGGATCCCCAGCACCAGGGAGACCAGGCCCAGCCCGGCCTGGGTGACCAGCAGCACGCGGCGCTTGGGGAACCGGTCGACCAGCAGGCCCGCGTACGGCGACAGCAGCAGCACCGGCGCGAACCGGGCCGCGGTGACGAGCCCCAGGATGACGCCGGAATGGGTCAGCCGCAGCACCAGCAGCGCCTGAGCGACGGTCTCGACCCAGGTGCCGATCAGGCTCAGCGCCTGCCCGCTGACGTAGCGGCGGAAGTTGCGGACCGACAGTGCCGCGAACATGCCCCGCGCCCGGCCGGCCGAGCTCCGGTCCCCCCGGCCGACGCGAGCGGGCCCGGTAGCGGCAGGAGCGGGTACCTCAGATGAGGTGTGCACGGAGTTCTCCTGCCGCGATCGTGCGTGGCGGTGGGCTAACTTGCCGGGCTCGGGCTGGCCAGGGCCAGCCGGGCGGCGCTGATGTCCTGGCGGCCGTGCCCGGCGGCCACGGCGGCATGCCACTGGCCAGACAGCGCGGCCAGCAGCGGCGGCGCCTCGCCGCCCGCGGCGCTGATCGCGAGGTCCACGTCCTTCAGCGCCCATTCCAGCGGGAACTCCGCGGCATAATCACCGCGGTCCATCTTGTGCAGCTTGGCGCCGGCGATCGGCGCGTCCAGCGGCCCGCCCTCGATGACCTCCGCGAGCTGCTGGTGTCCGATACCGAGCCGGTCGGCGAGCTCCATGGTCTCGGCCACGCCCTCGATGAGGATCGACATGTAGGCGTTGACGACCAGCTTCACCAGGCTCCCCTGGCCGGCCTCGCCCAGCCACACGGTCTTGCGGCCGAGGATGCCGAACACCGGGCGAAGCACGTCGGCCGCCGCGCCGGGCCCCGACGCCAGGATCAGCAGCTGGCCCTGTTCGGCCGGTCCCTTGCTACCCGACACCGGGGCATCCACGAACATGACGCCGGGCCGCTGCGCGGCCAGCCGGTCCCTGATGCGCAGGGTCGCCTCGACGCCGATCGTGCCCATCTGCGCCCACACGCATCCGTCGGCGAACGCGCCGGCCACGCCGCCGTCGAAGATCACCGACTCCACGGCATCCGCGGTGGGCAGCATCGTGATCACCACGTCCGCGTCCTGCACCGCAGCTCGCGCCGACGCCGCGGCTACCGCGCCCGCGGCGGCCAGCGGGCCGGTCGCTGACGCCGACCGGTCCCACACCCGGGTGGCCAGGCCCGCGGCCGCCAGGTTGCGGGCCATCGCCGACCCCATGATCCCCGCGCCGATCACCGCCACCGCCGCACGGGCATCGCTGCCATTCGCCCCTACCATGACTGTCCCCTTTCTTCTGCGGTCACCCGTTAAGTCTTGGGCGCAACCCCGCCGGGACTGGTTTAGCCGGTCAGCGCGGCACCGGTGCGCGCCGCAGGGCGCGCCGTTCTTCCTGCGTGGTGGCGCCCGAGATGCCGGAAGCTTTGTCCGATGTCTCCTCGACGATCTCGCAGCGCCCGGCCTGGTCACATCGCTGCCAGCGGCCATCCGCGGACCCCGCTAGCCGGATCCGCCGGTTACCTGCTAGCCGGTAGCGGAGTTGGCCGTTCGCCGTGACGACAACTAGCACTCGGGTCGTTGAGACGTCCAGTCTCCCGCCGGTACAGCATCGCGCGCGCAGCTGCCACAGTGCTCGGTGATCGTCAGGGCGGTGATCGTCAGGGCGGTGAGCGTCAGGGCGGTGATCGCCCGGTTAGGGTCACCACGCGCGGGCACAGGTACAGCCGCAGCTGGCCCCGCTACCGCGCCGTCCCGGCGCGGTAGCGGGGCCAGCTGCGTTACTCGCCCGGTTCGGGATGCCCGCTGAAGAAGGGACGCCCGCTAAGGAAGGTCAGTGGCCGTGGCCATGCCCGTAGTCGCCCCCGGGGGCAGCCTCCTTCTCCGGCTTGTCCGCCACCAGTGCCTCGGTGGTCAGCAGCAGTCCGGCGATGGACGCGGCGTTCAGCACCGCCGACCGGGTCACCTTGACGGGATCGATCACGCCCTCGGCAACCAGGTCACCGTACTCGCCGGTGGCGGCGTTGAAGCCGTGGCCCGGCTTGAGCCCGGCGACCGTGGCGACCACGACGCCGCCCTCGGCTCCGGCGTTCTCGGCTATCCAGCGGCACGGCGCCGCCAGCGAGCGGCGGACGACCTGAACGCCGACAGCCTCGTCCCCGGTCATGCCAAGGTCGCCGAGGTCGGCCGCCAGCTGCACGAGCGCGCTGCCGCCGCCGGGGATGATGCCCTCCTCGATCGCTGCGCGGGTCGCCGAGATGGCGTCCTCCAGCCGGTGCTTCTTCTCCTTCAGCTCGACCTCGGTCGCCGCGCCGACGCGCAAGACCGATACGCCGCCGGAGAGCTTGGCCAGCCGCTCCTGGAGCTTCTCCGAGTCCCAGTCGGAGTCCGTGGCCTCGATCTCGGCGCGGATCTGCCTGATCCGGTCATCGATGGCCGACTGGTCACCCGCCCCGTTGATGATCGTGGTCGTGTCCTTGTCCACCACGATCCTGCGGGCCTGGCCGAGCGTCTCGAGGCCGACGAGCTCGAGCTTGAGCCCGACTTCCTCGCTGACGACCTCGCCGCCGGTCAGCACCGCCATGTCGGCGAGCATGGCCTTGCGGCGGTCGCCGAATCCGGGCGCCTTCACCGCGACCACCGGAAGGAGCCCGCGGATCTTGTTGACGACCAGCGTCGACAGCGCTTCGCCGTCGACGTCCTCGGCCACCACGAGCAGCGGCTTCTTGGTCTGGGCGACCTGCTCCAGCAGCGGCAGGAAGTCCGACATCGAGGAGATCTTGCTGGCGTGCAGCAGGACATAGGCGTCTTCGAGTACCGCCTCCATCCGCTCCTGGTCGGTGATGAAGTAGGGCGAGATGTAGCCCTTGTCGAACTGCATGCCCTCGGTGAACTCGAGCTCGAGGCCCATCGTCGGCGCTTCCTCGACGGTGATGACGCCGTCCTTGCCGACCTTGCTGAACGCCTCGGCGATGATCTCGCCGATCCTGGCGTCCTGGGCGGAGATGCTGGCGACGTGCGCGATCTCGTCCTGCTCCTCGACCTCGCGCGCGGACTCAAGCAGGCGCTCTGACACGGCGCTGGCCGCAGCGTCGATCCCGCGCTTCATCGCCATCGGGTTGGCCCCGGCGGTGACGGAACGCAGTCCCTCGCGGACCATCGCCTGCGCCAGCACGGTCGCCGTGGTGGTTCCGTCGCCTGCGACGTCGTTGGTCTTGGTGGCGACCTCCTTGGCCAGCTGAGCGCCAAGGTTCTCGTTCGGGTCCTCTAGCTCTACCTCACGGGCGACGGTCACGCCATCGTTGGTGATGGTCGGCGCACCCCACTTCTTGTCGATAACCACGTTGCGGCCCTTGGGGCCCAGCGTCACCTTGACAGCGTCGGCAAGGTGGTTCACACCGCGCTCCAGCGCGCGGCGCGCGTCTTCGTCGAACACCAAGCTCTTGGCCATGAGTACCTCAGAATACGTTTAGGTGGAATTTTGGTTTAGGTAGATTTTGGTTAGGTGGGATCTGGAATGACGGCGCCCCGGACAGACTCGCCGGCCGCGGAGACAAACTCCGCGGGACCGCGAGCCGATCCGGGGCGGCGGGCACGCAAGCGCGCCCGGCGCGGGCGTACCCGCGCCGCATGATCCGCTCGCTACTTTACGATGACGGCGAGCACGTCACGGGCGGAGAGCACTAGGTACTCCTCGCCGCTGTACTTGACCTCGGTGCCGCCGTACTTGCTGTACAGCACGACGTCGCCGACCTTCACGTCCATCGGGACGCGCTTAGCGCCTGCGTCGTCGAACCTGCCCGGGCCCACCGAGATGACTTCGCCCTCCTGGGGCTTCTCCTTGGCGGTGTCCGGGATGACCAGGCCGGATGCGGTGGTCTGCTCAGCTTCGAGCGGGCGCACCACGATTCGGTCTTCGAGCGGCTTGAGAACAACCTTGGTGGCGGTCGTCACGATCTGACCTCCCCCTCCGGAAAGGGTTAGCTGAGAATTATTAGAGAGGCGACCATGGCGGCCTGCCGTCGCGGGTGCCAGACCTACCTTGTCGCGTTAGCACTCTATCCTATCGAGTGCCAGTTCCGAACACTAGCGCCGCCGCGGGCGCCCGTCAAACGCCCGCGGCTGGTGCCACGGTGATGCTGGTTACCGGCAACGCGGAGTCGGCCGCGAAGTCGAGTGGCGACGGCGGCGCGTCGCCGGCCAGCAGCTCGGCGCCCAGCGCGGCCACCATCGCGCCGTTGTCGGTGCAGAGCCCGGGCCTGGGGACCCTGAGCCGAAGGCCGGCCGCCGCGCAGCGTTCCTGAGCCAGCGCCCGCAGCCGTGAATTGGCCGCCACTCCGCCGCCGATCACCAGATGGCCGACGCCATGTGCCAGGCAGGCGTCCACCGCCTTGCGCGTCAGCACGTCGGCGACGGCTTCCTGGAACGACGCGGCGACGTCGGGCACGGAAACCGGGAGCCCCGCCTGCCGCCTGGCTTCCACCCAGCGGGCCACCGCCGTCTTCAGGCCGGAGAAGGAAAAGTCGAAGGTCTGGTCCCGGTACTTCCCGCGCGGGAAGGCCGCGGCCGCCGGGTTGCCGGCCCGCGCCGCCGCGTCGATCGGCGGGCCGCCGGGAAAGGGCAGCCCGAGCAGCCGGGCGACCTTGTCGAACGCCTCGCCGGCGGCATCGTCGATGGTCGCCCCGAGCGGCAGCACCGCGGTGGCTAGGTCGGGCACGAGCAGCAGTGACGAATGCCCGCCGGAGACGAGCAGCGCGACCACCGGGGCCGGCAGCGGGCCATGCTCCAGCTGGTCGACGGCGATGTGCGCGGCAAGATGATTGACGCCGTACAGCGGCTTGCCGAGCGCGAGAGCATAGGCCTTCGCCGCGCAGACCCCGACGAGCAGCGCCCCGGACAGCCCCGGGCCGGCGGTCACGGCGATCGCGTCCACGTCGGCGAGCCGGACGCCGGCCGTGGCCAGCGCGCGGTCCACCGCGGGCACCATTGCCTCCAGGTGCGCACGGCTGGCCACCTCGGGCACCACGCCGCCGAACCGGGCGTGCTCCGCCACGCTGGAGGCGACCGCGTCGGCGAGCAGCTCACGGCCGCGGACGAGGCCAGCACCCGTCTCGTCGCAGGACGTCTCGATGCCGAGGACCAGCGGAGCGGTCATTCCCGGCTGCCTTCGCGAGGCCGTCCGCAGGCCGCCTGGCCGGGCAGGCCAGCCGGGCCAGCCGGGCCTGGCGGGGCAGCCGGGCCTGGCGGGCCAGCCGGGGCAGCCGGGGCAGGCCCTAGCTCCCTTCGCATCACCAGGGCATCGGCGCCGGACGGCTGGTAGTAACCGCGACGGACACCGATCTGGACGAAGCCGAACCGGCGGTAGAGCTGCTGCGCCCTTGCGTTATCGATGCGTACTTCCAGGAAGACCTCGCTGCAGCCGCGTCGCGCCGCTTCCGCGAGCAGCGCCTCAAGCAGGGCCGAACCGGTGCCCCGGCCCCATCGGTCGGCGGTCACCGCCAGCGTCAGCACGTCGCCCTGGGAACCGGCAGCGAGAAGGCCCGCATAGCCGGTGATCGCCCCGTTGTCCTCGGCCACCAGGTAGTGCCGGCTCTCCGGCTGCTGTGCCAGTTCCCCCCGGAGCATCGCCCTTGACCATGCCTCCTCGCCGAACAGTTCACGCTCGAGCTTGAGCACGGCGCTGACGTCGGCCGACGTCATGGGGCGCAGCGTCTCGCTGATCACGGCGTCACCCGCTTGAGCGGGCCGGGGATCCGGGCGTCGGGCCTGCGCAGGTACAACGGCTCGGCCGCGAGCATGGGCGCGCCACGCATTATCCGTTCTGCGGCCAGATCGGCCAGCCAGGCTGCGGATGGGTAGCGCGGCTCGATCGGCGCACCCAGTTCCGCGGGGTAGAGCAGCGCGCCTTCGCCGGCCACCGGGCAGCGGGCACCGAGCTCGCCGGGCGCGCTCACCCCGGGCCCGCCGACGCGCTGCCCGGTAGCCGTGTAGCGGGCCCAGTAGACCTCCTTGCGACGCGCGTCGGTGGCGACGACGAAGTCGCCGCCGGCTGTGGCGCTGACCGCGCGGCCGGCTGGCGCTCCGGCCAGACCGCTGGCCACCGCACGGGCGATCACGTCCAGCGTGCAGGCACCATGCACGGGAACCCCAAGCGCGCTACCGAGCACCCGTGCGGTCACCAGGCCCGCCCGCAGGCCGGTGTACGGGCCCGGCCCCACCCCGACCGCGACGCCGGTCAGGTCACCCGCGACGGCACCGGCAGCGGCCAGCACCTGGCGAATCGAGACGGCCAGCAGCTCACCGTGCCGGCGGGCGTCCACGGTGGACTCCTCGGCGAGCAGCCGCGCCCCGTCATGGAGCGCGACCGTCACCGCCGGGGTCGCTGTGTCGAACGCCAGTAGCAGCACGGTTGACCAGCGTAGGTCACGCGGCGGCCGGGCAGCGGCCGGGCAGCTCGCGCATGACTCAGCTCAGCCCGGCCAGGACCTGGCGTGCCGCCACGACCGTTCCTGCTCTCAGCTGCCCGACGGAGACAGGGCCGTAGCCGCCGTGGTGCGAGTGATCAAGCCCCTGAAACACGACGGTGACCAGGGCGTTGTGGTCGCGCACCACCAGCGTGACCAGATCCGTGGTGTCCCCGCCTGCCCTGATCACCTGGAGCGCGCTGAACGCGCTGTCGCCGAGCCCTCGCAGCTTGGCCACGGCTGCCTGCGGCAGGTGCGTGGCCTTGGGCGGGCTGGTCAGCCCTCGCAGCGTGGCGCGGTAGCTGTCGATGGCGCTGAACGTGGCGCTGCCGTTGCCGGTGGCTAGCAGGCTGGGCGCGTACGCCTGCGCAGTCACCTCGAGCACCCGGTACAGCGGCTTGGCGTCCAGCGTCCAGGTGCACTGGCTCTCCGTGCGGGTGCTGCCGAGGGAGGCTGAGACCACCCTTGCCCGCGTGCCCGGCAGGTACTGGTTCAGCGTGGTGGCAGGTACCACCTGGCAGGCGTTCGGCACCTTCCTGAAGTCCCCGGGCTGATAGGTGGTGACGAAATCACTGTGCCGCGGCGCCGGCGGCTTAGGGCTGAACGAGTACCAGGCCCCGGCGGCAACGACGGCGGCGCCGATCGCTACGGCGCCCCAGGTAAGGATCTTGCGCCGCGCCTTCCTCGCCCGCGTGGCGATCTCCCGCCTGGTGCGCGGCACGGCGCGCGGCCGGGCGTCGTCGTCGTCATCGGCGTGATCGGCGGGTGGCTGCTGCGCGTCCCGCGATCCAGGCGGCTGCTGGCCCCTGCGGGGCGGCCGGGTCGGGGAGACGGACAGGCCCGCCCACGGCGGCAGGTCCTCGTCCAGGGCTTCGTCTACGTCCTGGTCGTGGCCGCCGTAGTCGGCCGGACGGCGCCGCGGGGCTGGCTCGTCGGGCCAGCCGGACGCGGGCAGCCGTGCGGGGCGGCGGGGCGGGGGCCCTTGCTGAGCCACGGCGCGCCTCCGGAAAGGGCATCGGACCGTGCGGGATCACGGCGGGCTGACATGCGACGACCGCAGTTTAGTGGTGCGAACGGTGCTTGGGTCGCACAGATCGGAACTATGCAAGGCGATCGTAGTGCGCGCCGACGAGGCCGGCCCGCACCGATTCGGCGACCGCAGCCCAGCGCTCGCCCCGGCCGGCGACCAGAACGGTCCTTGGCTCGTCGCCCGGATCTGGCTCGTCGCCCGGATCTGGCTCGTCGCCCGGATCTGGCTCGCGGCCCGGATCTCGCGCGCCGGTAGCGGCCGGCCCGGGCGCGGGCATGGCGATCGTGACATCCAGCCAGCTCGCGGCGAGCCCCTCGACCAGGCCGCCGCCCCACTCGACCACGGTCACCGAGCGGTCAAGGTCGGCATCCAGGTCCAGGTCGTCCACTTCCGCCGGGCTGCTCAGCCGGTATGCGTCGACGTGCACCAGGGCCGGTCCGCCGCCGCCCAGGGCCGGCCCGCCGCCCGGGGCCGGATGGACGCGGGCCGGATGGACGCGGGCGATCACGAACGTGGGCGAGGTCACCGGGCCGCGGACGTCAAGCCCTTCGCCGATTCCCTGGACCAGCGTGGTCTTTCCGGCGCCCAGCTGGCCGTTGAGCACGATCAGGTCCCCGGCACGCAGCATCGGGGCGAGCTGCCTGCCCAGCGCGCGCATCCGGGCGGCGGTCGGCACGGCGACCTCGGCCCGCAGGCACGGCGCCGGCTCGCCTCGCCTGGTCAATTGCTGGCCTGCCGGCGAGCGGAGCGGCCGTCCGTCGCGGCGTCGGCCACCGCGTCGGCGACCAGGCCGGCGATCGCCTGGTTGACTTCCCCTGGCCGCTCGAGAATGACCACGTGGCCAGCCCCGGGCAGCAGGATGAACTCCGCGCCGGGGATCCCCGCGGCGAGCCGCTGCGTCAGCGCGGTCGGGACAAGGCGGTCCCGGTCTCCGGCCAGCACGACGACAGGCACCCGGCCGAGCACGCCGAGCGCAGCCTGCTTGTCGTGCTCGACCAGGGCCAGGTAGAACTCGGCGATGACGTTGACGGGGGTGGCGCGGATCATCCGCTCAAGGAAGTCCACCAGCGCCGGGCTGACCTGCGAGTCGCCGAAGGCGATGTACTTGGTGCCGAGGAAGGCCAGGTCACCGGCCGCTTCGCGGCTCCGCTCCACGAGCGCCGCCCGCCGCCCGCTGGCGGCTCCGCGCAGCATCGGCGCGGCTACCTGGCGCGCCACCGGCCGCAGCGGTCCCGGCAGCCACGCGGTGGGGTCGA
>Ga0302326_10029512_pt1 | contig 11003 bp, 4 predicted proteins | sample Palsa_T0_3_FD_202264 | JGI IMG/M metagenome (GOLD analysis project Ga0302326, IMG submission 202264) | Peat permafrost microbial communities from Stordalen Mire near Abisko, Sweden - Palsa_T0_3 | ecosystem: Environmental > Terrestrial > Soil > Palsa > Peat permafrost | place: Sweden: Abisko...
GCGCGACGCTCCCGGCGCTAGGCTGGCGGGACGTGATCTCGCATTTCACATTCCTCTTCGGATTCATCCCGAGGTATGCATCGAGCAACGCGCTGCCGGACTGGAGTATTGGCCTGGAAATGCAGTTCTACCTCGCGCTTCCGTTCATCATGCTGTTGTTCCGGCGTGCGGGTCATATTCTGACGACGGTGACGTTGCTGGGCATCTGGGTGGCCGCCAACAGCCTCATTGCCGTGTACGCGATCAATCCCCCGAAACTGCTGGGGCAGTTTCCGCAGCCGACGTTTCTCCCGCTAAAGCTGAATTGCTTTCTCGTGGGCATCCTGCTGGCGGAGAGCTATTATTATTTCTGGGCGCGGAAGCTGAAGGGATCGGCGCTCGTGTTCCTGATATCGCTCGGCCTGGCGTACGCGACCTCCTCGAAATTGATGGCAGGCATCGTATGTCTTTCCGCGGTGATGCTCGCTTATCGGCCAGGCGCCGCGGCGAGCGGGCCGTGGAGGTTGGTGGCGTGGTTTCAGCGGTTGGCGGATTCCCGGCCATGCGCGTTTCTTGGCGATACGTCCTACGGTGTTTACCTGCTGCATAACTTGGTTCTCCTGCCGTTTGCCGCATGGCTGTTGATGCATCCGGCCTTCGTTCACCTGCCGCCGAAGGAGCGGTACGTGGCGATGCTGGGGGGCGTGGTTGCGATTGCTTATCCCGCTGCATACCTTTTGCACCGGTTTATCGAGCGACCGGGCATTGCGCTGGGTAGGAAATTCATCCGCCGCAGCCGCGGCGCCGCGCGGCGAATCAAGGAACCGGCGGCAAGCGGAGTGGAATTGCAAGTCCCGGAAACAACGGGGTCTTAGGCGTATCCCTGGAGTTAATCGTCCCGATTTGCTCCGCGCTCATCGCCCGAAATGTCCCATCTGACTTCCCGCCGAAAAGGCAGTCATCCAGTGGACAATAGTTATCCCATCGGCGCTACGCGGGGATAGAATCAAGCCTGTACAAAATCCGATTGGAAGCGCCGGGCTTTTTCCAGCCGCGGCTCCTTCCTTGGTGGAATCGGCATTTTCCCCCATAGTAGCGCCCCTGGCATCGGTATTGCTGGGCGCGCGGGGACGATGAATACCCCCAACCACGTGCGCTTATAATGCCCCAACAATTCCCTGCAAACCACGATCCCCTCTCCCTTGAAGCCCCAGCCCGCTTCCCAGCCGGCAAACGCCGGCCGATGGCCGCCAGCCTGCGCTCCGGCCCAGGTCTGTTGGGAAAAGGCGCGCTGACCGCCTTCATCGGGCTGGTCAATTCCATGCTGCCCGGCTTCGCCCGCGCGCAGGCGCAATCGGCGCCCTCGAGCGCCTCGACCTCGATACCCACGCTCCCGGAGGTGGAGGTGACCGGAACCGGGGAAGGATACCGGGCGGATGCGCTCTCCTCCCCGAAGTACACCGGCTCCCTGCTCACGACGCCGCAAAGCGCCGAGGTGATCACCCCGCAGGTGCGGGAAGATGAAGACGAGACGTCGCTGCGCGATTCGCTGCGGAATGTCTCCGGGATCAGCATCGGCGCGGGGGAAGGAAGCTACCAGGGCGATAACTTCTCGATCCGCGGTTTCAATGCGCGATCGGATATCTTCGTCGATGGCATGCGGGACTTCGGCGATTACTTCCGCGATCCCTTCAACACGGAGAATATCGAGGTGCTCAAGGGACCCTCGTCCACGGAGTTTGGCCGCGGCTCGACAGGCGGCGCGGTGAATCTGGTAACGAAAACGCCGGAGCTTCAGGGGTTCACCGCGGGCTCCACCGAGTATGGCTCGGACAATACCCACCGCGGCACGCTGGATATCGACCAGCCGATCCCGGGCCTTGCAGGCTCCGCTTTCCGCCTGAACCTGATGGGGGACCAGTCGGACGTGACCGACCGCAACGACGTTGATTACAACCGCTGGGGCGTCGCTCCCTCGCTGGCCTTTGGCATCGATACACCCACGCGGATCATTCTCTCTTACTTTCACCAGGAGGAGCATGACAGCCCGGACTACGGCATCCCCTGGGTCAACGACCGGCCCGTTCCGGCGCCGCGCAACACCTTTTACGGCTTCACCGACGATTATTTTCGGGCGAACGACAACATCGGGACGATCATGATCGAGCACGACTTCAACGACAACCTGACGCTGCACGAGCAGCTCCGGCTGGCCAAGTATTATCGCAGCCTTCGGGTCACGCAGGGCCAGGCGCCGCCCGAGTACGCCTCGGATGATACCGCGGACCAGGTGGGTGTTGATGGCGTCGATTATTACACGCCGAAGACCCCGCTCGATGACATCGAGGCCCAGCGGGTCGAGATCGACGGCGTCAGCACGGAGCGGGACGTCGATGAAGACATCAACCTCCAGTGGAAAGCCAGCGCCGGTCCCTTCGATAACAAGGTGGTCGCCGGGTTTGAATACGTCGATCAAAGCGCCGATCCGAGGCGCATCGAGCCGAGCTGGACAGGCGTGCCCTCGACCAGCCTCCTCCACCCGGACCAGGGCGAGGGCTTCTCGGGCTTCGGCGCCACCTCGATCCTGGTCAATGGGACCGTTGACACTTACTCCGGATACCTGGTCGATATCTTGAAGTTTGGGAAGCAGTGGACCTTGATCGCCGGCCTGCGCTATGACAGCGTGGCGTCGTTGTACGACGAGAGCCTGCCGCCGGCCACCAATTTTACGGCCAACAACGCGCGGCCAAGCTGGCGTGGCGCCCTGGTTTACCAGCCGGCGCCCAACGGTAGCATCTATTTCGCGGCCGGCACTTCCTTCCACCCGAATGTCCAGCAGGTATCGCTCGACAATGAATCGACCCTGCCGGAAAACTTCAAGGATCTGCCCGTTGGAGAAAACATCGATCTCGAATTGGGCACAAAGTGGGACCTCTTCAAGGAGAAGCTATCCGTCAGCACCGCCCTTTTCTGGGATGAGCAGACTAATCCCGCCACGGAAGATGCCGACGATGACCTGCTCTACGTGCTCAACGGCAAGGAACGGGTGGTGGGGATTGAGATTGGAGCGGCAGGGCGTATTACCGACGATTGGCAGGTCCTCGCCAGTTTGACTTACAACCGCGGGGTGGTCACCGCGTCGAGCGTCCCGGATTTGGTGGGCAATCCGATCCTGAACGACCCAAAATGCACCTTTTCCCTGTGGACCACTTATGATCTTCCGTGGAAATTGGTGATTGGCGCTGGCGTGGATGGCGTCGGCGCCCGCGCCGGTTCCGAAACACCGGACACGGCTACCGGCCTGATCATGGAAGCGCCGGGCTATGTGCTTGTGAGCGCGATGGTGAAGTATCAAATCAATTCCCATGTGGACATCCAGCTCAATGCCACGAACCTTTTGGATCAGGCGTATTACGATGGGGTGCATCCTGGCCACGTCGTTCCCGGTGAAGGGCGCACTTTCTACATCAGCACCAACTTCAAATTCTAAATGCGCGACGGCATATGGGACTTATCGCGGACGACCTCGATTGACGCTCTTACTGGTTTGCTTTTCGGGCCTGGTATTGTTCGTCGCTGACCTGTTCCATCCAGTCCACGACCTTGCCTTCAAATTGTTCCTGAATGGCAATGTGCGTCATGGCTGTGGTCGGGGCGGCGCCGTGCCAGTGCTTCTCGCCCGGCGGAAACCAGACCACATCACCAGGCCGGATTTCTTCGATGGGGCCTTCCCAACGCTGCGCCCAACCGCACCCGGCTGTCACGATCAGTGTCTGGCCCAATGGATGGGTATGCCACGCTGTTCGAGCGCCGGGCTCGAAGGTGACGCTGGCGCCCGCCGTGCGTGCGGGAGGATTTACCTGGAACAAGGGATCTATGCGCACGGCGCCGGTAAACCAATCAGCCGGTCCTTTGCTGGAAGGTTGTGAGCCGCTTCGTTTGATTTCCATATCGAAATCATTCTCATGACGCCCGCTCGGCGACCAGACATTTGACCGTCTCATGGCTGCCGCCGAGAATTCACGGTTCCGAAACTGTAAATCGCACCCGGAGTTCCGCGGGACCGTGGGCGCAGGTGGCTTACGGGATTACCAGGTCATCCGCTGTTCCCATGATCTTGTCCGGTCCGGCGGAATGGATTTCCATGTGGTCACCGCTGATCTGATGAAAGAAATATGGGGTGCCCCAGGGATCGAGGAGTTCGCCGTTCCCATTGAGCCCTTGACCGGGGGGCGGGCCGAGCATCGCCTGATGGGGATTGCCGCCCATGAGCGCCTTCATGATCTCGGCATTGGTGCCCACGGGATCTTGACCCATCAGCGTATGATAGCTGGCGATCATGCCGTGGACTTTTTCCAGTTCCACCATCGCCCTGGCACGGTCATTGGACGCCCCTGAGTTTGCCTGATTCGCAGTCGCAACGCCGGGTGGCTGCGCATACTGTCGAAGGAGGGATGGCGCGGCCGCAATGGAGGCTATGGGAGGAGCGGCGCGCTGCGGCACGGGTAGGTTGGTGGCAGGGAGGGCCTCGGTTTCCGCAATGACCGGAGACGCCGACGGCGAAGAGAGAATTTGAGATGCGGCGGGCGGGCCGCTCGCCGGGGCGCGCCCGGAGCGCCATGCAAACCAAGCGCCCAGGAAAATGACGACCGCCGCTGCCATCAAAAAGAATGCGCCGCGGGACTTCATCCAGTCTTAACCGAGAAACCCGAGGTTGGAGGTCGCGAACCGGCTGAGGTTCGGGAAGACCGTGCTCATATTGGTGCTGTCGACGCCGAACCAATTCGCCATCGTTGCCGCGAACTGGTCGACCGCCGTCGTGGGAATCCACCGGCCGGTGCCGGTATCATCCGGGCCGCCGACGACCAACGCGGGGAATGTGCCGTAGGTCCGCTGGCCCTGCACGGCGCCGCCGAACACGAGGTGATGGCTGCCCCAGCCATGGTCGCTCCCCAGGCTGTTGCTGGGCAGGGTGCGGCCGAAGTCGCTCGAGGTAAACGCCGTGACCCGTTGAGGGAAAGCCGTGTCACCGTACTGCGAACCAATCTCGAGCATTGCGTTGTTCAGCGCATTGATGCTCTGGCTCAACTCCGCAAAGAGGCTGGCCTGCGCGCCGATAATGACCTTCGCGTTGTTTGTCGTCGCACCGCCGGCGTTGTCCGTTTGGCCGGTGTGCAGGTCGTACCCGCCGACCTGGATGAAAAAAACCTGCCGTTTCATCCCCATGCCTCCCGTAGAGGCGGGGCGGTAACCGGCCTCGATGACCTGCGCCACCATTTTCATTTGCGCGAGCATGCTGGAGGTAAAGCTGCCGCCGCCGTTTGGAACGGTGACGGTCTTTGGAAACGCCGACCAGTAACTGGCCATCGGGCTGCTGTTGAGCGCCGTGGTCAGGCCGGCGCCGCTGGCGAGCGCATGCTCGAGCGCGAGCGCGTAATTCTCGACAAGCATGTTCTGCTGGATGGCGTCGATCCCGAGCAGGTTGTTCAAGTTCGCCTGCTGTGCGGCGCGGGCGCCGCTCGGCCCGAGAGCAGTGTTGAGCGAAACGACGCCGGTGCTCGAAATCGAGTATTGCTGGACGGTCGCGCCGACTTCAAAGGTATTGGTCCCGGCCAGTGAGATGCACATCGAGAGCACGTCGTTACTGCCGTTCTTGGGATTGTAAGTATCGAGCAAATCGGCGCAACGCCCGCCCCAGCCGGTAGTCGGCGGCCGGTCGGGAATCGACGTCTGCCATTGTACTTGCTGGTCCGCGTGCGAGTAGAGCTGCGGCGGCAGTGGGACCGAGTTTGCGGTGAACTGCGCCTTGGTCACGGGATAGACCAGCGTGCCCACATTGAAGACCACAGCCAGCGTCCCGCCATTGAAAAGCGCCTGCAGTTCAGGACATGCCGGATTGATCCCGTAGGTATGTCCATCCTGGGTCAGGTCATTGAGCGCCAGGGCGGTGGCGGGGCCGCCGTCGGTGTTGGGAATCGCGAGTACCGGCGTCCGGATGGTGGCATAATTCGACCATTCGGCGGGGATGGTGGGGATGATCAGGTTGTTGGAATCATTCCCTCCCTGGAGGAAGATGCAAATCAGCGCCTTGTAATCGGTGATGCCGCCCGCCGACTGCGCGACCGCCGAGTTGATGAACCGCAGGTCGCGGATCGCGTTGGATAACGCCGCCGTGCCGAGCGCGGCGCAAATCCCCTGGCGGATGAAGCTGCGCCGGGTGCGCAGCGAGGAGTAGTGTTGGGGTCCCATGGAAGGATGGTTATTGCTGGATGGAATACTCGGGCGAGACGAGAATGGCCTGCGCCGCCGCGCGCACGATGTCGCGCGCCTGGGTTGTTGGCAGGCTCGGAGCAGCCGGCGGATTGGTGGTCGTACCGGTGACCGTTAAGGTGACCGGGAAGTTGGCGGTATTGCGGATGAAGGTAACGATCGTCTGCTGCGCGGCCTGCGTGAGCATCCCGCCGGTCAGAACATTCGCGAGCTGTGCGACAAGGGCAGCGGCATTTACCGAAGTCGTGGAGACCGAGGTGACATTCGTCCCCGAGGTAGTGGTAGACGTGCTGAAGCTGGCGTAAGGCGCTCCCATATAGGCGCTGAGGTCCAGGTTGACCGCCCCGTTTTGAAAGCTGCTCAGGCCATCCGTATTTCCAGAAGTCAGGATCGTCGAGGCGACCGCGTTGGTCAGGTTGACGATGTTGGAAGCCGTGGTCAACTGGAACTCCGGCGTGGTGACGTTGTTTTCCGCAAGATCGCCAGGGTATTGATAATTCGGGTAGTAGAAGTTGAACACCGTCGCCGAATCGAGCGGCGTCTGGGCGAGCGTGCTGTTGGTATTGCCCATATTGAAGGCGCTCGACGCGAGATTGACGCTGCCGGAACGCGAGAGCGGCGGCGGGAGGAGCGGGTAAAGGGTGCACTGGGGGCTGGTCTTATTCGCGAATGTCCCGGAGCTGGCGAGCGTGTACTCCTGAGGACCCAGGATACTGGCGACGGCGTACTGGGCGTCCGGCAATTCGAAACCGGTGCCCATCTGGAGCCAGACCGGGTCGCCGACGTTGAAGTTGCCGTTGTAATTGGTGGTCATGGTAAGCACGCTGGCGGTCGCGCCGGCAGGCGTGGTAACGGTAAGATAGCCCAGCATCTTCGGCAGGATGAGAGTCCCGGAGAGCGCCGGCCCCGCGGCGGCGGCGGTGGTGACGGTGAAGTGAGCGCTATCGGGCGTGCCGGTGACGGTATAGACGCCGCTGGGGATGCCGCCCGTCAGGAAATCGAGATACACCTCTTCGCCCACGGGCGGTCCCGCTGTGTTCACTGTCAAGGTGGTGGAACCCGAAGGCTCGGTGTAAGCGGGAATCGTGATGCCTGTCGCGTTCACGGCAAATGTAGTGGCCGTGGGCGCCGGGGAGGAAAGCACACTATAAGCTGCGGTCGATGGATTGGTCACCGGGGCGACGGGCGGGGTGCCGGTCGCATTCGGGCTGAAGTCCAGCCAGACGGAATCGCCTCCCGAATGGAGGTTCGGGTTTGACGTGGTGATCGTCATTACCTGGCTTCCGGACTGGCTGTAAGTGCCGGTATTGGATGAGGAGAGGAACGTGCGGGCCGGAGCGACGATCCGCAGCAGCGGCTCACGCTGCTTGCCCGCGGCGGCGTTTGCCTGCGCGATGGCGGGGTTTCGCGCTTCGCCATCGAGGAGGATGGCGCTGACGACCGCGGCCATGTTTCCGCGGACATGCGCGGACGTGCCGTCGTCGTTGAAGATCTCCACCACGCGATCGAGATATGCCGGGCTCGGGTTGCTCTCCACCAGCCGCTGGATCAATTGCCGGCAGATAAAAGGCCCGACATTGGGATGATAGAAGATGTTATCCAGCCCCTTTTCCAGATTCCCCAGGCAATAACTGTCATACGCCGCGGTCGTCGTGTCCGCCTGGGAGCCGGCGACGGCCGAGGCCGTGGGGCTGTAGCCCACCGCGGACGGCAGCACGACGTTATCCAGGAGAGTCTTGGTGCCGAGTTCATGGTAATTCTTCACCATCACCATGGGGTCGACCCAATCGGTAGCCGGGTAAAAACTGGTGGGTAGCTGGCCGCTCGCCTGGAGCGGCTGATTCCACGACCAGCCCGTGAACACGCGGGCGAATCCGCCGGTGATCGTGTTCTGGTTGTAAGTCGGCACGGGATTGCCGAGGGAATTGAGAACGGTGGTCCCATCGGGCCAGAGGCGGTTGAGACCGATGGTGAAGAGCTGCATGACCTCCCGGGCGTAGTTCTCGTTCGGGTGATAGCCGGTGGCGAGGTTCCCCTTTGCATTCCCCTCCATATCGAGCCACCAGCCCATTACCGGGTGGAGTGTCACGGCTTCGAGCAGCGTGCGAAAGTTGCCGAATGCATTGTCCTCGAGCGTATCATAATAAGAACCCAGCCCGTTCGCCGCATTGGCAATCGAGCCGTTCTGGTCGGAGACCACCATGATCTCGCTCAGGGCAAAAGCGACCCGCTGCCGAAGCTGGTCGGGCCCATTGATGGAAGCGTTCCACCAGGCGTCCTGGAACATCGAGCTGGTGAGGGAATTCGCGTCCTGCAGCGCGGCACGGGCAAGGACTAAGGGCAGCGTATGGGTCGCGGGGAGCGACATCTGGCTGGTGATCCATGCGGCGTAACCGCCCGACTCGACGGCGCTCATATCCGCCGGGGCGGCGCCGAAGGCGGCTTGATTGAGAAAGCGGGCCGCTCCGGCATCGGTCGCGCTGTCGTCCGTAAAACCGGGGTCCGGCACTGGCGTCGGCGCCGTCTGCGAACCGACGACGTGGAAGAAATTCCCCGAAATCTCACCGGACGAATAATTGACCGTTTCAATCTGCAGATACGCCAGCCCCTGCTGGATATCATTGACGATGGTCGATGCCGTCACGGCGCTCGAACTGGCGATATTCCACGTATAAGCGCCCGTGGGACTTATCAGGTTGGGATGGAACTTATCGACGACGTTCAGATCGAAGAGAATCGTCGGCGAGCCGTTGTCATCCGGTCCCCATACCGCGTAGGAAGTCTGAGGCGAGGAAAGGCCGGAATAATTGAATTGCAGGATCGCCTGGTTCTGGCTGGCATTCAGCTGCAGGGAAGCCGAGCCGGCAGCCGTGCTTGCAACCCCCGGCAGCGGCGAGAGATTGGTCGCGTAAAGGGTCCCGCCGCTGGTCTGCGCCGCCGGATAAGTATAGGATGTAAGCAAATACGCTGGAACAACGCCGCTGCCGGACGGGCTTGTATAGGTCCCGGTCGTGTCGAGCAGCCAGGCGACCGCCACATTGCCCGCGGCGCCCGAGGAGGCGCCGGTATTGTGGTACGCTTCGTAATAATAACTCTGCCCGCCGGTCAGGGCGAGCCACTGCGACTGCTGGTTGGTCTGGCCCGCCGTATTCCAGTTCTCCGACCCGGTTCCGGGCGCGGTGACCCACGCACGGCGGACCAGATTGACTGGCTGGTTGTCGTCCGCGATCCACAGTTCGGCATTGTTGCTCGCCGCGAGCCAGAAGTAATAATTACCGGTTGCCGGCGCCGTAAAGTAACCGCGCAGACGCTCGCCGGTATTGGTCCCGTACGCCGCGTCATCCTCCAGCGTCGTCAATTGGTTGTCGATGCTGTTGGGCGCGGTGGTGAGCGGAATATTGGAGACGCTGGAGCCCGGAAGACCGTTCCAGAGTTCTCGCGTGACGCCGCTGCCGGGAGGGAGGATCTGGATGTCCAGCACGGAGGCGCCAACGCCGTAGGGATTGCTGGCCGTAAGCGCCACCTGGTAATTGCCAACGGCGGTGGCAGTGCCGCTGATGAGGCCCGTGACGGCGTTGAGCGCGAGCCCGGGAGGCAGAGGTCCGCTTCCGGCGCCAAGCCCGAACGTGGGCGCCGTGCCTCCGGACGTACTGGCCGTGACGGTAAAGGCGAACGGCTGATTGACGAAACCGACGGCGGTCAGCGGGCTGGTAATCGCCGGCGGCGCCGGCGTGGAAGAGTACGGATAGAGCCGGTTCATCGGGATGATCTGCCGGGTCTGATCGTTGCTGTACCAGTAGAGATAGGCCGAATCGCCCCCTGTCGCCTGATAATAGTCCATCCGGATATCATATAAGACGCCAGCCTGGAGCGTAATGCTGCCAAGGCGGTCGCCACTGACATACGACCAACTGCTGATGACGAGCTGGCCGTTTACCCAGAGCATGACGCCATCGTCGGCGACGACGTCAAAATAGTAGGTCTCCGAATACTGCGGCTGCACCTGGCCCTGCCAGCGCACGCCGAAGTAAGTGGCATTGACGCCCGTCCCGGGCGATCCGCTGTTCCAGTTGAAATCGATGGTCGGATCGATCCGCGTGAGAGCGGGGGTGCCGGCGAATAGGACGCTCGGCTGGTACGGCGTGACTGTCTTCGAGGTGCCGTTGAAATACATTCCAGTCAACCCAGTGCCGTTGGTATTGCCGGCCGGATTGATGACCACGCTGGCGCTCGTCGCCGTGCCGAGGCTGTAGCCGCCGCCCGGCATGGCGTTGACCGTAACCGTGGCCCCGGCCAGCAAATTCGCGTTTGCCATTGGCACGACGGTGATCGTGACGGAACTTGCTTTTGCCGGGATGGTTACCGATGCCGGCAGCGACGCATAATCCACCCCTGGGATGGCGTTTCCGCTCCAGTGCAGCGGGACGGTGATCGTGCTAAATAACAGAACGCCGCCGCGCGTAACGGTAATCGTGCCGTTGTCGGTGGCGGCGGTGGCGGGCGCGGGCTCGGTCGCGGTGGCCTTCGTGGCGGTGACGGTGACCACGTTCTCGATCGCCAGGTCGGCGAGGAGCGCCGTGTGGTCATTGGTGCTTCCGTTCGTGGTGGGGGTATTGGGATTGAAGCCGGTGACGATCTCCGCCCAATCGCTGACGCCGTCGCCGTCCGTGTCCACGTCCTGCACCTGCACCCGGTAAAACGTGTTCGTGCCCCCGATGCCCGGCGCCGCGAGCATCATCGGTCCGCCGGTGCCT
>Ga0302326_10029513_pt1 | contig 11002 bp, 9 predicted proteins | sample Palsa_T0_3_FD_202264 | JGI IMG/M metagenome (GOLD analysis project Ga0302326, IMG submission 202264) | Peat permafrost microbial communities from Stordalen Mire near Abisko, Sweden - Palsa_T0_3 | ecosystem: Environmental > Terrestrial > Soil > Palsa > Peat permafrost | place: Sweden: Abisko...
TCTTTGGAGCCTGAGGCGTTATTGGAGCCTTTAGGGGTTATTGGAGGAAGACATGTTATTTCAAGGTTGCGGCACTGCCATGGTCACCCCGTTCCGCAAGGACGGCGGGCTCGATGAGCACACGCTTCGATCGCTGGTGAGGCGGCAAATCGAAGACGGCATCAACTTCCTGGTACCGTGCGGAACATCGGGTGAAAGTCCCACGCTGACGCGCAAGGAACATGTGCGCGTAGTAGAGATCACGCTCGAAGAAGCGAAGGGGAATGTGCCGGTGCTCGCGGGTGCAGGCGGTTACAACACAGCCGAGGTGATTGAACTCGCTAAAGAGCTAAGGACGATGGGCGCCGACGGCATTTTGTCGGTTACGCCGTACTACAACAAACCGACGCAGGAAGGCCTGTATCAGCACTATAAGGCGATCGCTTCGGCGGTCAATCTACCTATCATTGTATATAGCGTGCAAGGCCGCACTGGTGTGAATGTCGAACCGGCAACGCTGAAGCGGCTTTCGGAAATCGAATACATCGTCGGGGTAAAGGAAGCTTCGGGCAACATCAGCCAAATGGCGCAAGTAGTGCATCAGGTTCCGTCCGGCTTCGCCGTGCTATGCGGAGACGATTCCATCGCCATTCCTCTGATTGCTCTAGGTGGGCACGGTGTGGTCTCCGTGGTCTCCAATGAAATTCCGGGCGAGTTCACTAGGCTAATTCAGCGCGCTCTGGCCAACGACTTCGCGGGCGCACGCGAGTTGCAACGGCAATACCTGCCGCTGATGGAAGTGAACTTCGTGGAATCGAATCCGATTCCAGTAAAGGCGGCGATGGCGCTCATGGGATTGCTGGAGCCGATTTGGCGCCTGCCGCTATGCCCGCCGAATGCAGCGAACCTGGCGAAGATCGAAAAGGTGGTTGAAGCACTGGGTTTGCTCGCCGGCCGGAGCGTGCATGCAGTCTGAGATCGAAAGACTTTTCGACCAGCCGCCCGCAACTTATAACGACGATCATTTTCAACTCTTCCAACGCTTCAAGCAGGCGTTGAACTCGGGCGAGATTCGCGCGGCCGAACCCGACAATTCGACGAAAACCGGATGGCGCGTGAACGCCTGGGTAAAAAAGGGAATCCTGCTAGGGTTTCGCATGGGAACCGTCGTCGACATGTCGATCAATCCTACGCGTCAGCCCTGGTTCGACAAAGCGACGTTTCCGGTGCAGCGCATCATGCCCGATCGCGGCGTTCGCATCGTTCCCGGTGGATCGAGCATTCGCGATGGCTGCTACATCGGCAAAGGTGTCACGTGCATGCCGCCGATGTACATCAACACGGGGAGCTGGGTGGGCGATGGCTCCATGATCGATTCGCACGCGCTGGTGGGAAGTTGCGCGCAAGTGGGAACGAATTGCCATATTTCAGCGGCTGCTCAGATTGGCGGAGTGCTGGAGCCAGTGGGCGCGCTGCCGGTAATCATTGAAGATGAAGTGTTGATGGGCGGCAACACCGGAGTTTATGAAGGCACCGTGGTGAAGCGGCGCGCGGTGCTCGGCTCGGGTGTCATCTTGAATCGCTCGACGCCGGTGTACGATGTGGCGCGCGGCCATATCCATCGCGCCACCGACAAAGACCCACTGGTGATTCCAGAAGACGCGGTCGTAGTTGCGGGATCGCGCAGCATTACCTCAGGGCGTGGTAAAGAGTGGGGCTTGTCGCTGTACACGCCGGTAATCGTCAAGTATCGCGATTCGAAGACCGACACCAAGATTCAACTGGAACATTTGTTGAGATAGTCGAGCGTGGCGCGAGCCGTTTTCTCCCAACTAAACTGCGCGGCGCGACGTTGTGCTGGGCCGGTCAAGATTTTGCCCGAAGCGAGCAGGAGCAAGGCGTCTCGAATCTCGCGATCGCTGGATGGATCGAAGAAATGGACTGTCGATCGCGCAATCTCGCGCAGCGGCGGAATATCGGAACAAGCAACAGGAACTCCGGCTGCCATCGCCTCAAGCACGGGCATGCCGAACCCTTCGAAGGTGGATGGATAGATGAATCCAAGGGCTGCGCGGTAGAGCCTGAAGAGGTCTTCGCGTGGAATCCAGCCGGTGATTTCGACAGAGCCGCCCGCAAAGCTTTCGATCTGCTTGGCAGCAAATCCGCGGACGCCGGTCAGGATCAATTTCGGCGCGTTCTTCATTTGACCATGCACGCGCAGCAGTCGTTCCAGGTTTTTGTGCGGATGCGTGGTGGACACGCACAGCAAATAATCCTTGGGATGCCGGCGTTGGGCGATTTCAACAAGCTCGCGCTCCACGCCGTGATGGATCACCTGCGCGGCGCGGCCGTAGAAGCGTTCGAGATCGTCGGCAGTGGCTTGCGACACCGCGATCGCGCCGCGCGACCTACGCGCCGAGGCCCATACAAAAAAATCCCAGAACGGCAGATCGAACCAGCGAAAATATTCCGGATGCCGCTTGTGCTGCAGATCGTGAAACACGGTGACCATCGGGCAAGCGGACAGTAGCGGCGCGGTAAATCCGGGATTGAACAGAACGTTGAGCCGATGTTTGCGCGTCGCAAGCGGCAGCGCGACCTGCTCCCAGAGGATGCGCACGGGGCGGAAACTTGCGTGGACGGGCTGTGGTGCACGCGCAAAGTTCGGGCGATCCGGCACCAGATCGTCGCCCGTCTCACGATTGGTGAATACGATGTATTGATTCTCGGAATCGATATCGGCCAACGCGCGCAGCAGGTTTCGTAGATAGATCTCGGTGCCTCCTACGCCACCGGGGATGAGGTAGAGCGCGTTCACTCCGATGCGAATCATTAACGGCTCATGCGAGCCAGAGCTTCGGTCGCCGGTGCATTGTGCGGATCTAGGGCCAGCACATGCTGATAATCTTCCCGGGCTTGCGCCTGATTGCCTTGGATGGCGTGGATGTTTCCGAGATAGTAATAGGTCATGGCGAACCCTGGTTCCAGCCGCTCGGCTGTTGCGAGAGCGTCTAACGCCTCCGGGTATTTACCCATTTTTCCGTATACCATCCCGACCTGCGAATACGTCTGACCGTTGGGCTGCTGTGCCGCTGCCTGCTGAAACTTCGCGACGGCCTGCTGCGGATTCCCGGCGCAATCATAGGCCAGCCCCCAATCGAGCAGCAGGTCCCAGCTTGGAGGTTCCAGTGTCGCTGCTTTGCCGAATTCATCCACGGAGTCGGCGCAGGCAGCGGCTTGAAAGTACGCTTGCGCCAATTGGAAGCGGGGCCGCAGTTTCTGCGGCGATTTTGAGACCGTGTCTTTCCACATGTCGATCGCGCTGCCCCACAACAGGTTCCGTTGGTACGTTAGCGCGCCTTCGATCACCAGCACCAGCGCAAGCACGCCGATGAACGTGTTCCTGGAGGCTTTCCAGCGCCGCAGAAATTCCACGGTGATGAACAGGAGTCCAATGAAGGGCAGGTACATGCGGCGCTCGGCCATGGGATCGCGGATCGGCGCGAAGGACGATGTGGGCGCCAGCAGAATCAGGAACACGAACCATCCGTAGGATGCGATCGGAAAGCGTCGCCGGTAGATCCACGCCAAAGCGCTGACCGCCAACAATCCAATGAGGCCGACGATCGCGCCGTGCGAAGTAATGCTCCGCGAGATGTCGATATCCGGGTCCAGATTCTGGCCGATTGGCACCACGAACAAACGAATGTAATCCCAGATGACGCGGCATTCGGTAAAGAAATATTGATACCAGGTGAGACCCTGAATCTGGAATCCAGCGGACTGGTTTCCGCGGAGGATCCGTAGGATGTCCAGTAACGCGACAGCCGCGCCAGCGGCGATGGGGACGTACAATTTCCAATTTCGCCAGATCACGGAGAGGGAAAATTCGAAGTTCCAATAGTAATCGGTGAGAATGAACAGGGCTGGAAGAACGACGGTGTGTTCCTTCGACAGAGCGGCGGCCGCAAAAAGAGCCAGGAGCGCCAGGATTCTAGGAATCGAGACGATGGCAGTCCTGCGATAGAGATAAACGCCAAAAGCCGCTAGAACAAAAAACACGCTGAGGGTTTCGGAGCGGCTGGCGATATAGCTTACCGATTCGGTCTGCACCGGGTGCAGCAGGAAGAGACCGGCGGCGAAGAACGAGAGGATGCGAGCGCGCGACTCTTCCCGGGCCCAACCGAGAACCTTGCGAACCGTCAGGAAGATCAAAACAGTGTTGAAGAAGTGAAGGAAAACGTTGAGCGCGTGATAATCGAAAGTGTCCTGCGCGCCGGACTGCTGATAGTTCAGCCAGAAGGTGAACATGAGCAGTGGACGCATCTGGCGGAGCCAATCGGCGAAAGGGATATAGGCGGCGTCCGGCCGCATATAGGTGAGGTACGTGTCGTCCAGCAGAAACGGTCCGTGGATGGCGGGCCAATAGACTTCGAACGCCGCGAAGAGTGCTATCCCGAGGCTTGCAGCGTAGATCCAGATCCACGGATTCGCGCGAGGTTCCGCGGCAGCGACCGACGGAACTGCGCGGTCTGATCTCTTCGTCTTGCTAGTCTTCATTGCGATTTTGCAACTGAAACTCAACAATCGCGAGCCGCTGAGCCATTGCGATGTTGGCATCCTTCAAATCGGAGATAATTACCGAAAGACGATAGAGCACGATCACGAACACGCAGAAAACCAACAACAGAAGGGCTAGCGGAGGGTCCGCCAGGCCCAGTTGCCGGGAGATCCAGTTGAGGGCGAAGGAAGAACGTGACAGCACGAGTAGAATGACGGATGCCGCCAACCAGCTCACCGAGTACTCAACCCGAATATGCGAGCGGCGAACGGAGAACAAAACCATCGTTACCAGCACAATGCTGAGAAAGGTAGTGACATTGAGGAGACGTTCCATGCTGATTTCCTACTCCTGCGGGGAATCCTTCTTTCGGCGACGCTCGAATTTCAGAACGTTGATAAACACGCCGAGCAGAACGTGAAAGATGTAATATAGCGATTTTACCGCGGTGATGGTACTGCGGCCAGTTTTGCGCGGACGCATGCGGCAGGGCACTTCCTGGAACTGAAAGCGCTTGCGCTGCAAAACCACCAGCGCCTCGATTTCCGGATATTCCAACGGAAAGCTGCCGGTGAACACTTGCAATGCCTGGCGGTTCACCCCGACGAAACCCGACGTAGGATCGTGAACCGGTTTTCCCAGAATGGGCCGAAGCACGAGGCGAAAAAACCAAATGCCCATGGCGCGAACGGAGTTAGTGTAGCCGCCATTGCCGTCCTGAAACCGCGAGCCGATCACCATGTGGCATCCGGTCTCGCGCAAGGTCGCGAGCAAAGCCGGAATGTACTTGGGATCGTGCTGGCCGTCGCCATCCACGCGAATCACATATTCGTAGCCGAGCTCATAGGCCAGCTTGTATCCGGCCTGGACGCCGCCGCCCAGGCCCAAATGATACGGCAAGCGCAGGACGTCCGCGCCAGCCGATCGCGCGGTTTGGTGAGTACCGTCAGTAGATGCGTCATCGACCACTAGAATGGGGGCTTCGGGGAGCACGCTCCTTACTTCGCGGATGACCCCGGCGATGGCGCCCACTTCATTAAATGCGGGGATTAAAACCAAAAGCTGATCGGGTCCGCTGGCCGCTCTCACAACGCGGCCACCTGGCGCGGGCTGATGGAGTGACGCCGGATCAATCGGCGAAATTGTTTGGAAGTAAGGCTGCGCTTCATGCGGCGTCGCTGTCGCCAAACTGTCGGAAATCGTGCGAGCAATTCCAGATGGCCGCGGATGACGTACCAAGGGAGACGAAAGAAGCCACCACCCTCTCGCTGGAATTCGGCGGCCTTGCCGCGTCCACTTAGCGCATAGACGAAATGCCAGAAGTAGCGAGACATGGCATAGAACGGAACCAGCATCAGATCGAGCGCAGGAAAATTCTTGAAGATCACGAAGAGCCGATTACGTTCCACATAGTAAGCCTTCAGCGCGGATGCCTTGCCCGAGGAATGCGAATAGCGATGTTCCACCACCGCATCGGGAACGTACAGGCATTCCCAGCCGGCCCAGCGCGCGCGCAAGCCCAGATCGGTGTCCTCGCAATATAAAAAGAAGCTCTCATCGAAGAGGCCGATGTCTTCCAGCATTTCGCGGCGGTACAACGCCGCGGAACCGCTTGGCAGGAGCGCTTCTTCTTTGCGCGAATAGGACGCTGGCGATTCTAAATGTCCGCGCTGTTTGCTGCTCCCGTCCAAACAAAGCAGCATGCCGGCGGAATCGAGTGAGCCGTCGCTCGCGTGACGGACTTGCGATGCGCACATGCCGACGTCGGGGCGTGGCTCCATGGCTGCGATCAGCGCTTCCAGCCAGCCAGGATGCGCGGCGGCATCGTCATTCAGAACCGCAATGTAGGGCGCCACCGATGTGCGGAAGGCTTGATTGAAGGCTGCTCCGAAGCCGACATTCCGATCGTTGGCGATCACTCGGACGCGCCCGCAGGCTTGTACGCCCTGCCGGGCGCTATTGTCTACTACGATCACTTCAAAATCGGAGAGCGTCTGGCGCTCCAGAGATGCGAGGCACTCATCGAGAGTTTCGTCCGCTGCGAGCGTTGGGACAACCACGGTCACCGTAGGGTGGACTTGACCGCGCCGAGGTTCTCGTACCATCGCAGAATGTGTGCAGCCCCTAGGCTGCGGGCCAAAACATACGGTAGGATAGTGGCTTGCACAGACACTTACTATACATTCTCCTTGCGAGTACCGTGTTAGCGCAAACGCCGGCCCATCTTGGCGAAATCCGGCAGCTCACCAACGGCGGAGAGAATGCTGAGGCCTACTGGGCTCCTGACGGGCAGCGGATCATTTTCCAATCGACGCGCGACAAGCTGGAGTGCGATCAGATCTTCATCATGAATCGCGATGGATCGAACCAGCACATGGTCTCCACCGGCAAGGGTCGCACCACCTGCGGATATTTTCTGCCCGACAACAAACACATTTTGTACGCGTCGACGCAAGAGGCTGGGGATGCGTGTCCGCCCGCCGCGGATCGCAGCAAGGGTTATGTCTGGGCCGTATATCCGACATACAAAATCTATCTGGCGACTGATGACGGCAAAATTCTGAAGACGCTGGCGGGGGCGCCGGGATACAACGCCGAAGGGACTGTGAATTTTAAGAGCGGCCGGATCGTGTACACATCGATGCAGTCTGGCGACTTGGATCTTTGGACCATGAAGCCGGATGGGTCCGACAAAAAGCAGCTCACCAAGACCGATGGGTACGATGGCGGCCCGGTGTTTTCGCGCGATGGCAAGAAGGTGGTGTGGCGCGCGAATCATCCACAGACTCCCGAAACCGAAAAGCGCTATCACGATCTGCTGAAAGATAATCTGACGTCGCCGATGAAGATGGAGCTGTTTGTGGCCGACGGCGAGGGAAAGAACCCGAAGCAGATCACGAATTTCGGATGCGCGAGTTTTGCTCCAACATTCACGCCGGACGGGAAGAAGATTTTATTCGCATCGAACAAGCATAACTGCGACGGGCGGAAGTTTGAGCTGTATTTAATCAATACGGATGGAACGAACTTGGAACAAGTAACCGATTTTGGCGGGTTCACGGCGTTTCCCGAATTTGCGCCGGACGGAAAGACCATCGTGTTCGCGTCGGATAAAGGCGCGAAGACGCCGTACGAGTTCAATATCTTTACTGCTGAGTGGAAGTAGCGTCGGCGCTTGCCGGCTGAACGTCATTCACCTGCTGCGCCGCTTCCTTCGAAGTCACTTTCGACGCCGCAGGCAGTTCTTTAACGTTCCAACCACCGCCCAGCGCCTGTACCAACTCAACCGCCGCGGTCATCTCATTCACGCGCAAAGTCACCTCAATCTGCTGGTTGCTCAGTAAAGTGAGCTGGGCCGTCATCACATTCAGGTAGGGATCGAGGCCGGTCTCGTATCGCGCGGTGGCTATATTCAGGTACCTCTGCGCAGCCTCTATGGCCGCATCTTCACGGTTGATCTGATCGGAAGTTACGCGCAGGGTTGCAATGTAATCTTCCACCTGCTGGAACGCCGTCAGCACGGCCTGCTTGTAAGATGCGACGTCGGCATTGTATTGGGCTGTATATTGAGCAACTGTGGCTTTGCGCAAACCGGCATCGAAGATCGTCTCGGAGGCAGCCGCTCCAAGCGACCAGAAGAGCCCGGGCAACGAAAACAAATTAGAAAAACTGGACCCTTGCAGGCCGCCGCTTCCGGTGAGGCTCAGCGTCGGATAGTAGGCGGTCTTCTCAACGCCAATCAGCGCATTCGCCTCCGCCATGGTTCGCTCCGCCGCTGCAATATCGGGACGCCGTTGCAGCAAATCGGAAGGAACGCCCACGGGAATGGGTGGAACCGGAGTGGTCAGCTTTTTCACCGGCATCTCGAAACTCGAGGCAGGCTTGCCGATCAGCATCGCGATGGCATGCTCGTAAATTGCGCGGTTGGCGGCAATGCCGGCGCCCGCTTCTTCCGCCTCCGCCAGCGTGACCTCCGCCTGCGCAGCGTCCTCCGGACTATCGATGCCAGTTTCAACCAGAGCGCGCGTAAGCTTGAGCGACTCACGGTCGGCCTGGATGGTGCGGTTATATAAATCCTGCAGCGCATCTTGTCCGCGCAGTTCAAAGAAATACTCCGCGAGGTCCGCCTGTTCGGTCAGGCGCTCGTTTTCCAGATCCGCGGCACTCACCTGAGCCGCGTACCGAGCTTCCAGAACCGTGTTCCGGACGCGGCCCCACAGGTCCGGCTCCCACGAAACATCGATCGGCAGGGAAATGCTGGTGTAGCTAGTCGATGGAGTTGTTGTCGTGACGCCGGTGGTGCTATTGGTTACCGCTGCGCCGCCGCCGGTTCCCGTCTTTGTAACTCCGGGATTCGCCGTCACCGTGGGAAAATAGCCGGAGCGCGCCTCGCTTACTTGCGCGCGTGCCGCCATGAAATTCTGAAAGTATTGCGCAATGTTCTGATTATTAATATCCAGTTGATCTTCAAGCCCGTTGAGTTCCGGCTCATGGAACATCTCCCACCATTTGCCCTTCAGCACTGCGTCCTGCGGGCGCGCGGGCTGCCAGGTGCCGGGTGCGACGGATTTGTAAGCCGCTGGAGATGACTCTTTGAAAGCCGGGGGCGCGGGAAGGGTCGGCGGATTATATTTCGAACTGATCCGGCACCCTCCGAGCACGATAACGAAGATCACCGCGCATAGCTCCCGCAGTCTTGGATGTTTCATCGGGTAGCCTCCTCGGGCCTGAGCATCCCCGGGCGATTCTTGCTTCTTGGCTGCTTCTCACCTTGCAATTTCAACCGCATGGTATCCATGAACAAATAAATGACGGGCGTGGTGTAGAGTGTAAGAATTTGGCTGACAATCAGACCGCCGATGATAGAAATGCCCAGCGGCCGGCGTAGCTCCGATCCCATGCCGGTCCCGATGGCCAGCGGGACAGCGCCGAAGAGGGCAGCCATGGTGGTCATCATGATGGGGCGGAAGCGTAGCGTAGAGGCTTCGAAGATAGAGTCCCGGGTGTTCTTGCCCTCGTTGCGCTCGGCATTCAGAGCGAAGTCGATCATCATGATCGCGTTCTTTTTGACGATCCCGATCAGAAGAATGATTCCGATTATGGACATCACGTCAAGATCGCCGTTTGTCAGTAGCAGTGCCAGAATGGCTCCCACGCTGGCCGGTGGAAGCGTGGAGAGAATCGTGATGGGATGCACCAAGCTTTCATAGAGGATGCCCAGCACGACGTAAACTGCCAGAAGTGCCGTGAGAATCAGGTAAGGCTCGCTTTTCAGGGACGCCTGAAAGGCCTCCAGCGTGCCGGCGAACTGTCCGTGAATAGAGGAGGGCATCCCGAGCTTCTGTTGGATGGCCTGGATTTCCTGCGTCGCCTGCCCCAGTGAGACGTTGGGCGCGAGATTGAACGATACCGTTACGGAAGGAAACAGGCCGGTGTGATTCACGGCAAGCGGCGATGTGGAGGGCGCGTATTTCATGACTGAGTCTAGGGGAATGGCGCCGCCGCCTGATTTCGGAACCACATAGGTTTGCTTCAGCCCCTCCGGACTTTGCCAGTATTTTGGAGCCACTTCCATCACCACATAGTATTGGTTCAGTTGCGTATAGATGGTGGATACTTCGGCCTGGCCGAAAGCATCGTACAGCGTGTTGTCGAGCAACTGAGGCGTTACGCCCAGACGCGCTGCGGTGGGGCGGTCATAGTTGAGCAAAGCCTGCAGCCCGTTGTTTTGTTGGTCCGTATTCACGTCCTGGAAGCCCTGCGCATGATGCAATTCCGCGAGAAGCTCGGGGCCGTATTTTTGCAGGTCCTGCGATGTCTCGGCTTGCAGCGTGTATTGATACTCCGCGTTCGATTGCCGTCCGCCGATTCGGATGTCCTGAACGGCCTGCAAGAAAGTGGCCGCGCCCGCGATCCGTGCCAGCTTCGGCCTTAGCCGGTTGAGGATCTGCGCGGCGCTGGCCTTGCGCTCGTTCAGCGGCTTCAGCGCGATGAATTCGTTGCCCGTATTGGTGGCGCCTTGCCCGCCCGTAAAGCCCATTACGTTCTGCACGCCGGGATCGGCCTTCACGATGTCCACGGACTGCTGCACCGCTTTGCGCATCGCATAAAACGACGTGTCCTGCGGCCCCTGCAACCCGCCTTGCAACACGCCGGTGTCTTGTTGCGGAAAGAATCCTTTGGGAATTTTGGCGATCAGGAACACATTCAAAGCCAGGGTGAGCACAAAAATAATCAGAATCAAAGCGGAATGATCCAGCACCCAGTTAAGGCTGCCCTGGTAACCATCCAGCACGCGGTCGAAGAGGCGCTCGCTCCACTTGTAGAACTTGCCGTGTTTGATTTCCCTTTCGGGGATCAGGACGCGCGAGCACATCATCGGTGTCGTTGTCAGCGAGATCAGCATGGACACCACAATCGCTGCCGAAAGCGTAATGGCGAACTCGCGGAAGAGACGTCCAA
>Ga0302326_10029517_pt1 | contig 11001 bp, 11 predicted proteins | sample Palsa_T0_3_FD_202264 | JGI IMG/M metagenome (GOLD analysis project Ga0302326, IMG submission 202264) | Peat permafrost microbial communities from Stordalen Mire near Abisko, Sweden - Palsa_T0_3 | ecosystem: Environmental > Terrestrial > Soil > Palsa > Peat permafrost | place: Sweden: Abisko...
GGGAGCGCTGTGGGACTCGGTACGCGCGGCGGAGATGGCGCCTACCGATTACCTGGCAACCGCTTTGCGGGAGTTGCCGAACGAAAGCAACGAAACACTGGTGCGATCGATAGGCGGCCGTTCGGCGGTAACCCTGCACAGCTATTTGAGTGGCGAAGCGCTGAGAAAATGGGCGCCCCTTTTTGAAGCGTTAGCGGCGGCCAAGATGATGCAGGCTCCCGATAAGGGCCTCCGCATTCTCTGGTTTAGGACGCTACTCTCGCTGGCGACGACGGACACGGCTCTCGAACCAATCCGGCGGCTCTTGAAGGGCGAGATTGCGATACCAGAGGTTGAACTGCGGCCGCTGGACCGCTGGCGGATGGTGAGTACGGTGTTGGCGCAGAAGGCTCCGAACGCGGTTCAGATTTATCAAGCGGAGACGCAGCGGGACGCGACGGGGATTGGGCGTAAATATGCTTATGTGGCACGCGCGGCAACGCCTGACGCTCAAACCAAGGCCTGGTATTTCGACGATTATATGCATAACGCCGAGCGCCAGGAAGACTGGGTGCAGGAAGGCCTCGGCAATTTTAACGAATGGAATGCGGACCTCCTTACGTTGCCTTATTTGAAGCCGGCTCTGGAGGCGTTGCCGGCGATCAAACAGCAGCGCAAGATATTCTTCACGCTGGCATGGCTCAACGCTTTCATCGGCGGCCAGCATTCGATGGAAGCTGATCGAGTCGTGCATGACTGGCTGGCTAGCGCGAATGTCGACGCGGATTTGAAGCTCAAGGTGCTACAAGTGGTGGATGAGTTGGATCGAACGGTGAGGATTCGGGAGCGGTTCCGAGGATTCTAGACTAGGCCGTTGCCCCGCACCCGCCGCATGAATTGACGCAGACGCGTGCGAAGGTCTCATATAATCAGGCAGGATTTGTGGGCCAATCGTAAGGCCCCAAAAAGCGCTCCCCATCAAAATGAATCAGATGGGTTGGGTCGTCGGCGATCCATACGTCTGTTTGCCAACTGATTTCGTCCGCGAACCTCCGAAAAGTACGCTTGTCTTGAAACGCGCTCACGTAGACGGGGCCAGCAGAACAATTCTTGGTAAGTTCCCGGAGCTTATTGTGCCGGGCTTTCCCAATCGGATTGGACGAGTGAACAGCCTCAATTACAATCAGCCAGTTCCGCTTTGCGTCATATAGCAACACGTCCGGAAGCATTGTCCCTCGTGATGGCTTCGGTAATCCTAGAGCGCTAAGGCGTTCCTCCTCCGCGACAAACAGTAGTTTTTTTAGGGCGTCGCCAATGTATAAAACTTCTGCGTCCGGGACAAAACGGGGCCGAAAGTCATCAATGATAGCTTTCTGTATTTTGTTATGCGGCCCCGGCGATAGCTTCAGTTCGTTTCCATTTGGCAGAAGAACAGGAATGCGACTAAATTCTCGGGCTTTACTGAGGCGATCTGAGACGTAATCAACTACGTCCCTAAACTTGATTAGTTCAGACTCCCAGCGTTCAGTTCCGTATGAGCGAAGCAAGGGGATAGCGTGCTCGTGGATTGAATAGCCACGAGTACCATCGTTAGGGTCAGCATCCGGATTGGCAGCACTTTTGCATACCAATCCAGCGTCAGCAAGCGGGTCTAGGTCATTCCGAATGTCGTCATATGACGAGTCCGCAAGTTTTTCTCCGTAGTTGGCATTCCAAAACTTTAGAATTTGCCGGGTTGTAAGGGGCTTCCCTGTTTTGTCGAAGTGACATTGTGCATCTGCCCACTCATCGGTTGGTTTAATTCGCGCCACCGCCAGCAGAGCTAAAGCCATGCGCGTAGCGCCTCTGGGGGTAAAGTCACGCACGGAAATTCCGGCTGCCTTAGCGAGATTCAACGCTTGGTCCACCTTTTCCTTTTTGGGATCACGGTCAAGTATGTCAGACATCTTGTGTGCATCTACTATATGCAAAGGCTGTGGTAACGCGTAAGGCTTTTCGAGCAGTTGTCTAACTTGTCTTGCGAGGGCGACGGCGACGAGCGGAGCGACAGCGTTTCCGATCTGTTCCATTTGTTCATACAACTCACCGCTGAATTCAAACCAGTCGGGAAAGCTTTGGAGCCTTGCCCCTTCTCGAATGCTGAGCATTCGGCGGCGGCCATCTGAAAGACGGATACGAAGCATGTCGGATGTAGCGCCACCTAAATTCCTGCATGTGACGGTGCGCGAAGGTCTATCAAGATATAGATCGCGAGGATTAACGCAAGAACTTTTCTTTTCGTAGACGGCCACATACTTGTCCATATTGGCCGTCATGAAGCGGCTGTCTTGGCATACCTCCTCAGCAAGCGGCCCTAGGGCCATTCCCGCGGTTACAGGAGAGAACGCCGTTGGTTCCGGCCATTCCCATCCAACAGTAGAGGCGACGATAACAACGCGCTCTCTGTTTTGTGGTACGCCATAATCTTTCGCGTCTATGATTTTCGCTTGGACGGCATAACCAAAGCGCGCCAACTCTTCGACTGCCTTGTGAAGATAACCCTTGTTTCGAAACAGAAGTCCGCGAACATTTTCAATAATGGCTATCTTCGGCTTGAGACGTCTGACTGCGTCCAAGAAAACGGGGAAGCCGTCGCGAGGATCGCGGTTGCCTCTCTGATACCCAATTTGGCTGAATGGCTGACAAGGTGGACCGCCGATAATCACATCTGCCTCGCCCTCGGGAATACCGACTGTCAAGAATGTTTCCTCACATCGGCCAGTAAGATTTGAATTGTACGTTTTGACGGCGGCTGCCTTCTTTTCGTAGCCAAGCGTACGAAACCCAGCGACTTCAAAGCCGAGTGCCATTCCCCCGCATCCGGCAAAAAGATCAATAACCACGGGAGCGTTAGGAGAGGGGTCTTCAGGCTTCGGCAAAGTCTTGTGGAGCCACCGCAACCAGTCTTGGTGACTCTCGAATTGCTCAGGTGCGAATGACAGCATCAGTTGGGGTTTCATTGGCTAAACTCTTTCGCAAGCCTCGATGTCAAGCTTGCCGAATTTTTTGTCTCGCATTCCCATATCGTCATTACACGCCAGCCTGCCGCTCGGAGTTTTCTGCAAGACTTTCGGTCTCGCTGTTTCGTGGCTGCCAATTTAGGCAACCAGTATTCCGTGTTCGATGCGGGGAGATAGGCAAAACTGCATCCTTTATGCTGGTGCCAGAAACAGCCATGCACGAAAATAACGGTCTTTCGTCCAGCCATCGCAATGTCTGGTTTGCCGGGAAGTGATGCTAAGTTCAGCCTGTACCTTATACCCAATTTAAGCAAGGCACTGCGCACAGCGAGTTCAGGCGTCGTATTGCGGTTGCCAATCCGGCGCATGTTCTTGCTGCGGCGTTCTGGGCTAATCCTGTCCATCGTTCCTCATATCATATTGTGCCCAATTCCAACAGCAAGTGTTGTTTACGCCAGGAATTTCCGGCGGTTTAGCGGACACACGCAGGTCAATGCAACGGACTTGCGTTTACTCAAATATCCGGAGCGTGCGGAGTTGAAGAAGCTGGGCCGCTGGGTTCAAAACCAAGGCCGGCTTACGCAAGAGATGATCGACGAACACGTCGCGGCGGCGCATGGCAAAAGAAAAAAGGATTGCTGATGCTGTGGCAATTCTCGAAGGCATAGGTATGCCAAGTGCGCAGAGGAACGATCGTTCTGCTTTGTGCCTGTTAGCGCTCGTCAACCTGACAAAAGGCAAGCCGTGGGCAAAGGCGGAAAATCCGCTAATTGGTATAACGCCAATGATGGAATTCGCCCTAAGTCACTACGGACGAAGATATGCGCCGAATACACGAGAGACGTTCCGCCGTCAGACCGTACATCAGTTGGTTGCGGCAGGAGTCGCACTGTCGAACCCCGACAACCCTTTGCGGCCAATCAACAGCCCGAAAACGATTTATCAGATTGAACCCGAAGCTTTGGCTTTGGTGCGAAGTTTCAACACTTCTGCTTGGAACGAGAACCTTCGGGCGTACATTCAGAAACGCCCGACGCTCTCCGCCCGGTATGCGCAAGACCGGGCTATGCAGAAGCTAGCCGTGAAGTTCATCACGGGCGAGACCATCGCCTCAGTCCTGGTAAACACAGCGAATTGATTAAAGCAATCATCGAAGAGTTTGCGCCTCGCTTTGCGCCCGGCAGCATCCTGATCTACGCCGGCGATACTGCTGCGAAATGGGGCTACTTCGATCGGGAAAGGCTGGCCGAGTTGAACATTGAAATCGGTGGCCATGGCAAGATGCCCGACGTTGTTTTCCATTATCAGCAAAGAGATAGGCTTCTTCTGGTGGAGTCGGTGACGAGTCATGGGCCGATGGATAGCAAGCGGCACGAAGAATTGGCGGGGCTATTCGCTAGCTCGAGAGCGGGGCTAGTTTACGTAACGGCCTTTCCATCACGAGCGGCCATGGCGCGTTATCTCCGGGATATAGCTTGGGAGACGGAGGTGTGGTGCGCTGACGCGCCGTCCCATCTGATACATTTCGATGGCGAGAGATTCCTGGGACCTCGTACCTGAAAATTCAATTCTTACTTTCATCTACGCCGAACTCACCAGGAATTCCGGCGCGGCGAAAGGGTTATAACGCGCGCGACGTGCAGATGCTGGCACCAGGCGCGGACTAGTGTCGCGCAGGACGCAGAGGATCGGGGCCGGGCAGCACCTCCAAGCCATACCGGGTCAGAAGTTCAGGGTTCGTCGCGAAAATCGCCATCGTCGGGGCAAAATTCTTCGGCGGAAGAACGCGTTCGGTTGTAGGCATCGCCATCTCCACGACGCACGCCTCAAGGCTAGCGGGCGTGTAGCCGTTGAGGAAACGCGCGGTTTCACTGTCCACGCGAAAAGCGTGCCGGGTATTGCGCGGGACCACGACGAAGTCACCTTTTCGGGCCGTCTTGATTTCGTCGGCGACGAGGAAGGTAATCTCACCGTCCAGCATGTAATAAGTCTCGTCGGACCAGGTGTGTTTGTGCGGCCCCGGGCCCGAGCCCTTAGGCGCTAACTCCTCCATCAGGGAATAGCGACCGCCTGTGTCCGTCGCGTCCGCGAGGACGATCCACAGTGTGTCGATCCACCAATAAGCCGGGGCGGAATCCTTGTTGTGAATGAAAGGTTCCGAGCCGGGCATCGGCGGCTGAATAGTTGAAGTGTTTGTGGTCATAGTCTCTCCTTGGTCTCTTACTTCTTGGCGTTTACCTTTAGCAACATGATCGCTGCGCCGTCCCAACTCTCCCGCCCAGAACCTTCGGGCGGCTTACTCAGCAAAGGCACGATGCCTAAATCGCTATGTCTCAGATGGAAATGCACTGCCAGGTATCGGCGGACTAGATCGGCCCGTCTGCGCGACGTGACGAACTGCTCATCCGGCGACCCATACCGAGAATAGCCTTCGACGATAATCACATATCCCGGCAGCGACTCGACAAGCGGCGAAACTTCGCTATCAATCTGCAGACGTCCGGCCGACGACAACTGCTCCACGCCTGCGCTATCGATGACAACCAGGTTCGCAGCCGCTAGCCACTCTCGCTTGCCGATGTCCTTCTGCCGCTCACAGGCCCTGAGGTATTCGGCCGGCGTCACTTCATCGAGATTATAAAAGCCGCGCTTTTTGAAAAAACCCCGAAAGAAGAACTCGTGCTTGAGCGCTTCCGTGTCTTCGGCAAGGTTAGTAGTGCTGCGATTCAGGTTTGAGAGGGTCTGGCGAAGGTTTGTCGCGCCATCTTGGCCCATGTTGTCCTGTGCCAAGGCGCTGGTGACCGTGACATTGAGCTGCCGCGAAAGTGACTGGATGTTATCAAGTGTGACCTGCGCATTGGCGATCAATTGCCGCGACTGAAAATCGGCAACCGTCTCATCCACGCGCGCCGCGGCTTGATCCGCATTGGCTGATGCAGCCTGAACATGATTCAGTGTGGACTGGAGTTGCTGCTTAGTCGCATCGTCTCGCAGCAACAAACCGGCAGCGCCTTTTCCGTCATTCAAACCCGTCATCAGAGTATTGACTCTGCCCGCAATTTCATTGCCGCTGCTGAGTATTCTGTTGACATCGGGTCTCACTCCTACAATCAGACCGTCCGTGTGACTCACCGTCTTGGTGATGGAGTCCAGCGCCAAATCCGCTCTCCCGCGGACATCGGTTACCGTATCGTGAAAGTCGTTGAGAAGACCCGACCCTTTCTCGATAAGTGCTCCCAGATCGAACGGCTCCTTACTCGGGAGCGTCGAGCCATCTTTGGCTTGCTCAGACTGCTCGCTGCCTTTCTTAATGGAGACGAATTTGTCGCCTACCACGCCGTCGGTTTCAATCGAGACCACTGAATCGTCGCGAACCATCCCGCCCAATTGCTTTTCGATCTGCAGCTTCAGTCTGAACTTTGCCGATGGACTTCCGGGGATCTGGATTTTCTTCAGCTCTCCGGCGTCGAAGCCCGATACGCGCACTTTAGCGCCTGATGCGAGCCCGCTCAGGTTAGAGAACTCGGTGTAAAGCTCTAAATGTCTGCTGAAAGCCTCTTGCCGGTTACCGATCATAAACAGAACGGCGGTAAAGAAAGCGACTCCCAGAACAATAAAGAGACCAATACCCCAGGGTTTAACGCGCATGGCAACCCTCCTCTGAAACTAACGCTCTTACTAATTCGTTCTCGCTCGTTTCCAATTCCTGAATTCTGCCAACCGCAACGAAGCGGCCCTGATCCAAAACCGCCAGCAGGTCACCCAGCAAGCGCGCTTCCCGAATGTCATGCGTGACAATCACCATGGTTGTTTTGTTCTTCTCTTTCAGTTTTAGAAGCAGATCGTCAATCTCCGACGCCGTGACTCGATCGAGTCCGCTGGTTGGCTCGTCCGCCAGAAGGATGCACGGATCGAGTACCAGGGCACGAGCCAAGCCTGCTCGCTTGCTCATGCCGCCCGATAACTCAGCAGGCATTTTGTAGCGGTCTTTCCCTAATCCCACGTCGCCGAGGCGCGTTTCGACCAGTGCATCGATTTCCTCCTTCGACTTTTTCGTAAAGCGCGACAGAGGCAAGGCTAGATTGTCGCCGAGCGAGACGGGGCTGAAGAGCGCGCCACTTTGAAAAAGAAACCCCATCTGGCGGCGCGTCTGCGACAGCCCATCCTCGTCCATGCCGATAATGTTGCGGCCTTTAATGCTGATGTTTCCCGACTCGGGCGCCAGTAATCCGATGATCAGCTTCAGGGTCACGCTCTTACCCATTCCGCTGCGCCCCATAACGCACAAGACTTCCCCCGCCCCGATCTCAAACGACACGTCGCTCAACACATCACGACCGTTAAATCCCTTGGAAACCTTGTCAAAGGCGATGTCGGCAACGAGTTTGCCGCTCATACGGCGCTTCCGGGGAATAAGAAGAAGATGGCCTTGACGAGTATGACGTCCGCGATGATGATGAGCAGCGACGACGTCACTACACTGTTGGTGGCGGCCCGCCCCACGCCGACCGAACCGTCCTTGGCTGTGTAGCCATACCAGGAGGAAACAAGGGCGATGATGAAGCCAAAGACCGCCGTTTTTAGCGTGGGCGGAATGAAAGTGCCCCACCCTACTTCACTGAAGGCGCGATTGAGGTAGAGATGCAGCGAAATGTGCGAACTGATCCGTTCAGCCAGAAAGCCGCCGGCCAGTCCCGCCACGTCCATAAAGACCGTCAGGAGTGGTAGCGCCATGATGCAGGCCAAGATGCGAGGTACAACCAGGAGCTTGAAAGAATCGATGGAAAAGGATTCGATGGCGTCAATCTCTTCGTTAACGCGCATGCCGGCCAATTGCGCGCCAATCCCCGCGCCGACTCGGCCGGCTATCAGCAAGCCGACCACGAGCGGCCCAATATCGCTAAAAAATGAGAGCGATTGCACGGTGGGAATGTAGGATTCCGCGCCAAAACGAATCAGCGTGCTGCGGGTGTGAAGAGTCAGCACCAGACCCACGGCGAAGCCCGAAGAGAGAATAATGGGCAGCGATCTCCAGCCCATTTCATCGATTTGCTGGCAGATCATGCGCCACTCAAAGGGGGGTAAAAACGCCCGCCGTGCCGCCCGCAGGGCAAACAGTCCCAGATTGCCGAGGAACTCCAAAAATGCGTTCAGGAGCGATAGGAGTTGGCCGCCCATGGGAGTGGGCAGCGCACCGTTGCCTGTCGCGCGCATCACGAGTTTTCAGCCGCTTGGTTGGAGTTCTTCAAACGAGAATGTGAGAGAGCAGCTTAGTGGCCAGCACACAGACTGCCTGTTAGCGATTGGCCATTCGCGTGTACATTCGCGTCTATCGGGTGAGCGGAGGTTAAATGGTTGGCGATAACGCACCGGCATCTTCTATTGAGAACGAAGACTATTTGGAGAATCGGCTGAAAGAAGCCACGGCGGAAGATTCAAGGCAATTGCTGGAGGAGTTTTTGAAGGCGTTTTACCTTGATGAGTCCGAGCCCGCTGTCATGGATTGAGCGTCTTCGCGCTTTCCGATCCTGAACTGGAGGAAGTGACGTTCCAAGGTCATACGACCGCATAATGCCGCTCTGGTCTGGCAGGAAGGGTGAATTCCGATTTGTACGAAAGAGGGAACGGTGAATCGTCTGGCTCAGGAATGGCTGTTCGCCGCTGCGTTAGTCAGTAGCCTGGTCAGTATGGCCGGCCTATTCGTCGCCGTCGCGAGCCAGCGCAGCCAATTGGCGGTGCAGATCATGCTGCAGTACTCAGAGAAGTTCAGAATCATGCTGCTGGCCATGCCTGTTGAGATTCTGGCCACACGGCATGACCGGCACCACCCGTTGGAACCAAGTCCTGAACTCACCAGGCATGCTCTTTCTCTGTTCTTTATTTTGCTGGAACTCCACTACTTGCGTGAGAGACGCTATCTGCCTATCGGCATCTGGAACCTTTGGCTTCCGAGTGTGCGCAGGGCGGTGCAAAGCTCCTTATTCCTCAGCGAGTGGGAAATGTTGCGTGTTGATTTCCTGCCCCACCATCCGTCCTTCTGCCGCTTTATCGACTCACTGCAAAAGTAAGGTCATGGCCGTTTAGGGAAGCGGCCAGCGGACGTGCTCTCACCTCCGAGGCCTAAACTCCAAGGGGCTAGAAGCTAGAAGCTAGAAGTTAGAAGTTAGGAGACAGCCCGGCGGCGGCTGGAAAGCCGCCGCGCTGCCAAGAATGGCCGCCCTACGCATCGGTGAATACGAAGGTTGGGCGAAAATAGAAGGGAAGTCACAGATCAGAGGGCGCCATGGCAGACGTAGGGCGCGGGATCGAAGCGAGGGCGAATGAGGGCGCGACGTGAATGCCCGGTTGTGATCGATATTTACGCGGCGATTGCCTCCGATTTGAGGTTGATTTGGTCTGGCTGAGCCGGTTCTGGGCCGGGAAGGGTTCATGGGCCGCTTGATTGGGTGGAGTTGAAAATTCGAAGCCATTTTGCGGCTTGCCGGCGGTGGCGCTTGCTGACGCGCGCGGTTTTAGCTCCTGGAAAATAAATGGCCCGCCAAACGAGATGGAAATCCCGGGAGCCTGATTTATTTCTAGCATGGTACCCCCGGTGAAACGAACTTCGCCTACAGATGTAGGAGGGGAAAATTGCTTGTAAGCGATTGGCAGGATGGGAGATAAAAATATTTTCGATTTTTTTCGAAATCTGTGGCTGGAAAAGCGGGTCGGCCTAGCATGGTATAAATGACGCACATCACCTTTGAAAATCGCCGCGCGGTGAGCATCGAGAACGATCAAATCCGCGTTACTGCAACCCTGGAAGGCGGCCACATCGCCGAGATTCAGCATAAGCCCTCTGGAGTCAATCCGCTTTGGATCCCGCCGTGGCCTTCCATTGAGCCGTCAGCATACAATTCCGCGCGCCATCCGGAATACGGGCAAGGGAACGAAGCGCCATTGCTCGCCGGCATCCTGGGACACAATATCTGCCTGGACACGTTTGGGGCCCCGAGCGCGGAAGAAGCGGCGGCGGGTATGCCAGTGCATGGCGAAGGTCCCGTCATCGCGTATGAAGTCTCAGCCGTTGGCGATAGCGAAATGCTGCTAGCCGGAACGCTTCGTCTCGCTGAATTGCGTTTCAGCCGGCGCGTCGGTCTGGCGGCGGGATCGAACGTGGTGCGAATCTCCGAAACAGTTGAGAGTCTCGCGGCAAGCGACCGGCCGATTGCCTGGACGCAGCATGTTACGTTGGGTCCGCCGTTTCTGGAATCGGGGCGCACGCAATTCCGCATACCGGCGACGCTTTCAAGAGCCGGCGATGCCAGCTTTAACGACAACCTGGGGCCGTATCAACCGGATGCCGATTTCAACTGGCCATTTTGTCCTTTGAAAACCGGCGGCGCGGAGGACTTTCGCGTCTACACGCAAGGTCCGGTTTCAGGCGGCTTCAGTACGCACCTGATGGACCCCTCGCGGGAACAGGCGTTTTTCATGGCATGGTCGCCCGCGACCCGCGTTTTGTTCGGCTACGTCTGGCAGCGAAAAGATTTCCCATGGTTGGCTCGCTGGGAGGAGCACAACTTGCGGAAAGAGCCGCCTTGGAACGGAAACGCCATCACGTGCGGTATGGAGTTTGGCGTTTCGCCGTTTGTGGAGTCGCGCAGGAACATGGTGGAGCGTGGATCTTTGTTTGGCGTGCCGGGCTATCGGTGGCTGCCCGCGCGCAGCACGGTTGCGGTGGAATACTGCGCTTTCATCACGATGGCCAGCGCCATACCGAAGACCGTCCGTTGGGATGGCGGCCGCGAGATTGAGCTAGGTTAGGGCGATTGACTAGTATCTCTACGGGGTTCGCAGGGCCTCCAAGCCGCGAAAGTAGAAAACCGCAGGCGGAAACGCCTGCGCCACCACGCCTTTGGCACACAACGCCCTACCCGAGCCGATGTGATTCCGTTAGTTTTTTGCAGTCGATTAGCCTTTTTCTGATATCCAATTTAACCGAAAAGGTTTACACTGGACAGTGGTTAGTCGGTCCGGCTCA
>Ga0302326_10029518_pt1 | contig 11001 bp, 11 predicted proteins | sample Palsa_T0_3_FD_202264 | JGI IMG/M metagenome (GOLD analysis project Ga0302326, IMG submission 202264) | Peat permafrost microbial communities from Stordalen Mire near Abisko, Sweden - Palsa_T0_3 | ecosystem: Environmental > Terrestrial > Soil > Palsa > Peat permafrost | place: Sweden: Abisko...
GTCCATCTCGCCTTCTTTGACGATCTCCTCGCCGGGCGGGTAGTCCTGCCAGGCGCTGGCGCGCAACACTTCCCAGATCTCGGCGTGCGAGAAGTCGTGAAAAAACTTGAGCCGCCGCAACACCCCGAACTGCTCCTGACGATCGATGCGGGAGTTCTGCTCACGCAGTTTCTGGTGTACGCGCGTCAGCTCGGCTGCAAAATCAAGTCCGCTCTTGCAGCGTTTGGCCGGATCCTTCTGCAAGGCCAGGGCAACGATGCTCTCGAGCTCCTCAGGGATGTCCTTGCGCATCGTGTGCAAGGGCGGCGGCGTTGCGTAGACGATCTGGTGCAGCAGCTTCTGCAGATTTCCGGCTCGAAACGGCCGCGAACCGCTCAAGAGCTCGTACATCACCGCGCCCAGAGAATACAGATCCGAGCGGTTGGTGAGCTCCAGACTCTGCACCTGTTCGGGCGACATGTAAGAAGGACTGCCGGCGATGCCATCGATGCTCGAAATGTCGGAATCTGCGACCAGGGCGATGCCGAAGTCGATGATGCGCACGTCGCTGTCTTGCGTCAGCATGATGTTCGAGGGTTTGATGTCACGGTGGATGACACCGCGTGAGTGCGCATAGTGCAGCGCCTTCGCGCATTTGAACATGATCTCGACGACATCATCGACGCGTAAGAGATTGTCCGCGCGGCAATAGGCTGCAAGGGTGCGTGCGCCGTGGACGTGCTCGGTCACAATGTAGCAGTTGCCGTTCTCTTCGCCCGCGTCGTAGATCGGCATGATGTTCGGATGTTGCAGCATGCCGACGAGATGCGCCTCGGACAGAAACATCTTGCGGGCGATGCGGGCGCGCTCCTCATCGCCGCCCGAATCCATGTTGTAGACCTTGATCGCAACATCGCGACCGTAATAGGCGTCGTGCGACAGGTAGACAATGCCGGTACTGCCGCGGCCGACTTCGTTGACGACCACGTACTTGCCGATCTTTTCCAGAGTCTTGCGCGACGAGGTGCTCTTGGGTATCGCAGGTGACATGAGGAGCTGATAAACCGCAACCGCCGCGAAGCATACGTTCGCCATCCACGAGCGACTGTGATGCGCCCCTCACCCCAACGGCTGGCAAGCCAAGGCCAGCAGAGGCGCGTTTACGCGAGCTACTCGGCTCGCTCTTGGGAGGCGAAATGATCGAAGCCCGAATGCGAGAACTCCATCACATTCCCGCCGCGCGTTACGAGCGCTGCAGGCGCGGCGCGCAGCGTGCCGATGCGTCGATACTCCCAGCGTGCCGGCGGCAGCGCGCGCTCGAGCTCCTCGATCCGGGCCGGCGGCACCGCGAAGCACAGCTCGTAGTCCTCGCCGCCCGTCAGGGCAAGATGCCGCGCGCGCTCCATACCGACGGCACGCACGAGGGATGCGGAAACCGCCAATTCATCAAAGGCGATCTCAATCCCACAGCCACTGGCTGCAGCAAGCTTCGCCGCATCGGCGAACAGGCCGTCCGAGACATCGATGCAGGCGCTCGCGAGGTCGCGCAGACGCTCGCCCAGTGCATTGCGTGGCGTCGGAAAGGAAAATCGGCTCCGCAGCTGCGCAGCCGCAGCGGCGTCGTCAAGCTCCAGCCGGCCGGCCTCGAGCGCAAGTCCCGCCGCCGCATCACCTGAGGTTCCGGAGGAAAAAACCGCATCCCCCGCACTTGCGCCGGAGCGCTTGAGGGCCTGCGCGTGCGGCACGTGGCCCAAGATCTGAACCGTAACGGACAATGGCCCGCGCGTCGTGTTGCCGCCGACGAGCGCGACGCCGTGAGCACGCGCGAGTGTACCGAAGCCTTGAGCGAACGCTGCAAGCCATGGTTCATCGACGCACGGCAGCGTGATCGCCAGAAGCGCCCAGGCGGGACGCGCGCCCATGGCGGCAAGGTCGCTCAGGTTAACGGCGAGGGCGCGGTGCCCGATCGAGGCCGCCGCGGCGAGCGGCAGGAAATGCACTCCCTCGACCAGGGTATCGATCGCGGCAACGAGGTCTTGGCCTGGCGCAGAGTCGAGCAGTGCCGCATCGTCGCCGACGCCCAGCAAAACATCCGCACGTTCAGCACCGCAGTGACTGAAATACCTTCGTATCAGCTCGAATTCGGACAGCGCCATGGCACACTCAATGCTCGTCGGGCCGCAAGGAGCGTGCCGCACGGTCGAGCACGGCGTTGACGAACTTGTGGCCGTCGGTGGCGCCAAAGCGCTTCGCGAGACTCACCCCTTCGTTAATCACGACGCGAAAGGGTACCTCGGGTCGAGATTTAAGCTCGTATGCGCCGATCAGCAGCACCGCATGTTCGACCGGGTCGAGCCGCAGCGGCTCGCGATCCATCCACGCCGCAAGCTCGGCATCAAAAGCGTCCCGACCCGGACAGACAGCGCCGACGATGGCGCGGAAATAATCGACGTCAGCACGCTCCATGTCCTGCGCGGCGGTGAACTCCTGCACCAGGTCCTGCCAGGGACAGTCATTCATTTGCCATTGATACAACGCCTGCATGGCAAGCTTGCGGGCGACTGACCGGGCACTTGCGGCAACTCGGGCCGATGCTTCGTTGGGCACGTGGGCGCTTTCAGCCGGGCAGCTGCGCCATGACGTGAGCCATCTCAAGCGCGCTGTCCATGGCATCGGCGCCCTTGTTCGCCTGATTCTCACCCGCGCGTTCGCGCGCCTGCTCGATATTCTCCACGGTGAGCACGCCGAAGGCGATCGGCACTCCGGTATCGGTGCTCGCCTGCTGCAGTCCGCGCGCGCACTCCCCTGCCACGTACTCGAAATGCGCGGTGTCGCCGCGAATCACACAGCCAAGCGCCACAACCGCTTCATAGCGGCCGCTCAAGGCAAGCTTGCGCGACACCAACGGCAACTCAAATGCGCCGGGGACTCGCACGACGAGGAGATCCTCTTGCTCACCGCCCCTCTCGCGCCATCGTGCAAGTGCCCCTCCCAGGAGGCCGGAGACGATATCGCCGTTGAAACGCGCGGCGACGATTGCGATCCGCCGACCGGTCGCGCGAAAGTCTCCGCCGCTCGGACGCGCTTCACTCATGCCTCCTCCACAAGGTAGCCCTCGACCTCCAGATCAAAAGCTGAAATGCCATGCATCTGCTTGGGCGCCGACATGACGCGCATGCGGCGCACGCCCAGATCCTTCAGGATCTGAGCGCCGATCCCATAGGTGCGCAGCACCGCGCCCGCGCTTTCCTGCTGCTGCTGTTTGTCCACGGCCGCATTGTGCTGTGCGCCCGGAGCCGGAGTGAGGCAGCGCAAGGCCTCGGCAAGCTCCTGGGGGCCTTCCGGTTCGCGCAGGATCACGACGACGCCATTGCCGGACTGCGCCACGCGCTCAAGCGCCGCACGCAGTGTCCACGCCCGCGTGTCGCCGCGAATGCCGAGCAGATCGCGCAGCGTGTCGGTGACGTGCACGCGCACGAGCGGTGCAGCCGGCTGGTCCAAGCGGCCGCGCACGAGCGCCAAGTGCACGCCGCGATGAATCCGATCCTCGTAGCTGACGAGGCGAAACTCGCCAAATTCCGTCTGCACAATCTGCTCGGAAGCGCGTTCAACGGAGCGTTCATTGCGCAGTCGATAGCGGATGAGATCGGCAATCGTGCCGATCTTCAGGCCGTGCTCACGGGCGAACGTCTCGATCTGCCCGCGACGCGCCATGCTGCCATCGTCGTTCATGAGCTCGCACAGGACGCCCGCCGGCTGCAGACCCGCGAGTGTGCACAGATCCATCGCAGCCTCCGTGTGCCCGGCTCTGATGAGTACGCCACCCTTGCGCGGGCGCAGCGGAAAAATATGACCGGGCCGCGCAAAATCCTGAGCGGTTGAGTTCGGATTCGCCAGCGCCCGGATGGTTGCGGCGCGGTCAGCCGAGGACACACCGGTGCTCGTGCCGAAGCGGTAGTCAACCGAGACGGTGAATGCCGTGCGATAGGCCTCATCGTTATTGGGAACCATCTGCGGCAGTTCCAGCTGCGCAAGGCGCTCGCCGTCCATCGGCACGCAAATGATCCCGCTCGTGTGCCGAATCATGAAGGCCACCGCTTCGGCTGTGACGCATTCAGCTGCCATGATGAGGTCGCCCTCATTCTCGCGGTCCTCGTCATCGAGAATGAGCACCATGCGCCCGGCGCGCAGCTCCGCGACGATCTCCTCGACGCTCGCGATTCCCGCCACGGCGGCGCTATCGTCGGGCGGTCGCGTGGCCAGCGTGTACACTTTCGACATAAGTAATTACCTGAATAATTTTATGCAAGTACATGATATTTATTAAAGTATTTATCAACAATACTGAAAATACTGTTCGCCACGGTGCATGCCGGCCGCTATTTAACCCCGAATGCGGGCTTGCCGTCTTTGCCGCGCCAGATTACGTCAAAGACTTTGCCTAATCGTGAACCTCTTCGCAGCGCGCCGGCACCCATTCGCTAGTCTGCCTGTCCAAGGAGTAAGTGATTTTGAAAAGCTTCATCGGGCTGACTGTCGTGCTGCTGGGCGGATGCGTCAACCATCCGGTGAGCTGCGCGTTGGGCTGGTATCACGAGGACTGCGGTCCGGGCACCACAGCGTACGAAGAGCATAACTTGCGCGCGCCTTCGAGCGACATACACGATGATGCGAAGTGCAGAAGCGACGGCCTTGAGGCGGACACGTCGCAATACGCCGAGTGCCGCGCCAACTTCGATGCGGATCGGGACGCAAGAACGCGCGCCGCATTAGCCGCGTTGGCGCGGATGCAGGGCGAGGAGCCGCGCTTCTTACCGGCGAGCGAGACTGCGCCCTAGGCTGGACGATCACCATGCATCATGCCCACAGCAACTGGATGGATTGGCACGCATCAACGCGCGGCCCGCGCAATCTGCGCCTGAGTGACTTTGCGCGGCGCGCCTATGCGGCGTTTTTCTTCTCCGGGCTCGATGAGCCCCGAAGCCGCTCGACGTATCACCATCGACTCTTCAGCGCCGGAAACATTGCGCGCCTGGATTCAGCCTTGCACCCGGCGCCGCTTGCAGCGAGCCGGCACAACCTCTGGTACGGAACGCAGTCGGCACGGCTTTCGCATTCACCGCTGCGCCCGCAACCGCGGCATCGCGATCCGCGCTCGCGTTGAGTCACAAGCGCGCGCCGGGCGCAGCGGCCGCGTCTCTGGCGCATTCAAGATGTAACGACTGGCTCGCGCGCCGGCCTTCCAAAAGGGTTTCCTCGACGAAATAGCGCGGGCGGCGTTTGGCCTCGAAGTAGAGCTTCGAGACGTATTCGCCCACAACGCCGATGCTCAGGAGCTGGATGCCGCCCAGGAAATAGATCGCGATGACCGATGATGCCCACCCGGGCACCGCCGCAGGGGTGAATAGCTTCACCCACAGCACCCAGAGCATCATTCCGGCACTCAAGAACGAGAAAAAGATGCCGAGGAATGAGATGACTCGCAGCGGAAATGCCGTGAATGATGTGATTCCATCAAAAGCCAGTACCGACATCTTGCGCAACGTGTACTTCGACTTGCCGGCGAAGCGATCGGCGCGGTCGTAAAACACGGTGGTGGAGCGGTAACCTATGAGGGGAATCATGCCGCGCAGAAACAGATTCACCTCCGGATATTGTCGCAGTGCGTCGACAGCGCGGCGACTCAAAAGCCGAAAGTCCGCATGATTGTGCACGATCTTCACGCCGAGCAACGCGAGAAAACGGTAGTAGGCCTTGGCGCTGACGCGCTTGAAAAGCGAATCAGCCGGTCGCCGGCGTCTGACACCGTATACGACATCGCAACCTTTCACATAGGCAGCGACCATAGGCTCGATCGCGGTAATGTCATCCTGCAGGTCCGCATCCATGCTGACTATTGCGTCCCCGTCCGCCGCGAATAGTCCGGCAATCAACGCCGTCTGATGGCCGCGGTTTGCGGATAATTTGATCCCGCCAATGAGATGACTTCGATGGTGATACTCCTTGATAAGCTCCCAGGTGCGATCATCGCTGCCATCGTCCACCAGGATCACTTGGCTCAGAGTCGTGACTTTTCGGGCATCGATCATGCGCCCCAGAAAGTCCAGCAGCCGTCCCACGGTCTCCGGCAAGACCGCCTCCTCGTTGTAGCACGGCACGACAATTGAGAGCGTCGGGCAGCTCAAGCTCTCGACGAGGCGCTCCGACAAACGAGCATCATCCTCAAATTCCATAGTGTCCCTCAGCTGCGTCTAGGCGCGCGCATCGCGCTTGCGGTTCTCTGTGATACCGGGGTCAGTCTCGGCGGCATCGCAGGCGTCATGTTTCACGGGCACCGCCGGCGGCGCACGAAACACCAGATACTTAGCACCGAAGTAGGTCACCGCCGCATACGGCAGCACCCCTGCAGCCTGAGCGAGGTAGCCATTCCAGTCGAACAATCGCAAAGCCACGCCAACGGCGGCAAGATTGGTCAGATAGGCGACCACGATCAATAGCGCGAACCGCCATGCAGCCTCGGCAAGCGGACCGCGGAACGAGAATGTCCAGCGGGCGTTCAAGACGTAGCCGATCAGAAGCCCGACGCTGTAGCCGACAAAATTTGCGGCAACATCGTTCATCGACAGCAGCAGCTTAAGAACATAGATAACGCCGAGCCCGGTCAACGTGTTGAGGGCGCCGACCAAAACGAAGCGCACCGGAGTCAGTGCAAGGAATTTAGTGGTTGCGAGCATGGATACAGTACTGCGCTCCGAGCGGCAGCCATGCCAACCACGGCTCGAGCACGCGCAGCCAGCGCAGCGCGTGTGGGAAAAAAATACGGTAGCGCGCGACCGGATGCTTGAAGCCGGCTTCCCGAATGCTCACCGCAAGCTTGCGCGCCTCTAAGAGCTGCGCATTCGCATCGAACACGCAGGTGTTGACAGCGTGAACCGTCAACGGATTGTACGGGTTGTGCTCGTATGCCAGCAGCGCGCCGTCAGCTCGGACCACGCGATGCAGTTCCTTCAGGATCGCAATGTGCTCGGCGTGCGGAATATGGTGTAAAACGCAGGCGAGAAACGCTATATCGAAGCTATTGTCGGGGAACGGCAGGCGTGCGCCGTCGAAGTGAACGAATTCAGCGGCGTCGCCAAATCTCGAACGGCCGATCTGCAGAGACTTTTTCGACACGTCCAAACACACGATTCGGCAGTCGGGAAAATATTTCTGGAAATAGGGGACAGACTTACCAATGCCGGCGCCGAAATCCAAAATCACCGGATTACAAGCGGTCTGCTCGCCCGCGAGAATGCCGGCGATGTCCGCAATCTTATACTCCGCGAAATACTCAGGATCCTCTCCGGACAAGCGGATGTTCTGCGCGTGCAGCTGCCGATATTCATCGGCAAATTTGTCGAACTCAGCTGCGTCCATTTGATCCCTCGAGAATCGCGGGCCGGTGAGCGCCACTCGAACCGCGCGGAGCATGCCCCAAGTTTAGTGAGTAAACCTTTCATCAACCTTTCGCGCCCGCAATGCGTTTGATGATTGTCGACGACAATCGTCAGGTGCGTGAAGCACTCACGGATCTGTTACGCCAATCCGGCTTTGATGTGGACGCATAGGCCGACGGCGACCCGAGCATTCAGCCTGCTCTCGTCGCGCCACTATGACCTTGCCATCGTCGATCTGCGGCTGCCGAGGCGCGTGCTGATAACACGCGTCGTACTCGGATATCGAAGCGACGACGCAGCAATCATACGGGGAAGCCGCGCGCGTTCAAGCTGCGCCGCCGCACGCAGCCGCGAGTACGCATAAGAAAAGCGAAGCTCAAGTCAAGAACTCGCATAACGTCGATATTCTTTACGGTTTCAAATGATTGAATGCTGAAACGCCGTGCTCGTTATTGGCGGCTGACGGCCGCACAGCCCGTGCTCGCTGTTACAGACGCGGTGCCTAGCCCGCGCCGCGCGAATCGTCTCTTCGAGCCGAAGGTTCGGAGTGCATACAGGCCCGCTTGGCGACGCTGAGCAAAGCTGCGCTGCCGTTTTGGGTCATCGTTGTCGTCGCTATGCCGATACGATTGGGCGCAAATGGCTTCATCACGAGGAGAAAATCATAATCACAGGCTACGGCGTTCCAATCCACTGCCGAGCGCTGCGGGACGTTGTACCACTCCTCATCCGGTGCGTAGGGCCGGTGCGCGTACCGGAAGTACTTCATGGGATCGCCGAGGTCGCCGCTGAACAGATACGGTATCAAGGCCTCGCGGTCGATGACGGCGAACGAGCCCGCGTGCAGAAACGGCGCAACCGCGCCCTGCCTGTGCTGCGTATAGATTGGCAGCACCGTGGCGCTGCGGGGCAGCTGCGCCACTACGGCCCGATACGCGCCGAGCCATGCGTGATCTTTGGCGAAATGCCGCGCAAGGTAGGCGAGATTGCCGATCGCGAGTAAGGCGGCAAGCGGCAGGGCAAGAAACGCTTTGGAATCTCCCGCGTCCTGCGGCAGGTAAAGGCAGGCGGCAATGAGGAACAGAATCGCCACAGCGAGTGCCCTCACATCCACAGCCCACGCATCCGCGTAGGCGACTGGCAGCACGAAGTACATTGCAAAAAATATCACCGCCAACAGAAGCATCTCCACGACCGCGGGCGGCTTCAGGCGTAGCCGCGTAAAGCTGCGGCGCACGGGCCACAGCACGCAAGCCGCAAGCATGAGAAGCATGAAGAGGTCTACGGACACCCTGAAACGCACGAATTGCGCAGCGAGCCATTCGATCTTGCGGGACAGCGTTCCCCAGTCAAGATCTCCCGCGGACGCATCGGTCGCGACGCGATAGCCGACCGCAACGCCAAAATGCCACGCGAGCACGACGGCGACCGGAGCGAGCAACGCCGCTTCGCGGCGCCAGCTCGAAGTACGCATCCATAGATGCAGCAACCCGGACGCGCCCAGGGCTGCCAAAACGAATACGAGCGACGTGAAATGAACGAGATAGGCGAGCACGATGACGATGCAGTAGATGACAAAAACACTCACCGACCAGCCGCGCCGCAGGAGTTGCGCGAGGGCAAGGCACACGAACGTCATCGCCACCGCAAGTCTGAATTCCAGAAACCCCATCACAAAGAACCAGTCGGTCGACAGGTACATGCTCAGTAGAAAGACCAACGCGCGGCCATTGGGCGGGGCGTCATGCGCTCGTAAGTAAAAGAGAAACGCGGCGGGTAGCGACAGCAACACCAAAGAGGTCCACAGCCCGGTCGCCACGGTTATGCCAAAGAACTCGACCGCCGTGGCCAGCAGGAGGTCGCCTAACACATAGGGCACCGCGAGAAACCGGTATTGAAAGACCGCGCCGAAGTTCGATCCATGGTGAAACATGAGATCGGCCATCACCACGGCGCGCGCGAGGTGATTCGGATAGTCCTGCAGCGGCAGCGCCGATGAGAAGTGGGCAAAGACCGCAATATAGGCCGCGACCAGCAGCGCACCGACAAAACATGCGAATCGATTTGTACTCACGGATTTGAGAATGCGCGGCGGCGATGCCGCCGGCAGTGTCGCAGCAAGGTAACCCGCCCAAGCTCCCTTCGGGTGCGCATTTTTTTGGGCTTAGCGAATAAATAAAGCGTGTCAGGTTTCAGATTGAGCACCGCACGGCTGCAGCAGGCGCTCGACGTAGCGCGCCAATTGATCAATCTCGAGATTCAGGCGCGCTCCGGGTGCGAGACGCTCAAGCGTCGTCACGGCGAGCGTGTGCGGAATTAAATTTACCCCAAAGCGCGTCGCGTCGACGTCGTTCACGGTCAAGCTCACTCCATCCAGGGCCACCGATCCCTTGCGCGCGATATAGCGCGCGAGCGCCCGCGGCGCCTCGATAGTCAGACGGCGCGAACGCGCATCGCTCACGGCGTCAACGACGGTCGCAACCCCGTCGACGTGGCCCGACACGAGATGACCGCCGAGCGCATCGCCCGCCCGCAATGCGGGTTCAAGGTTCACCGCGGCGAGGTCTTGAAGCTCACCCAGCGTCGTCAGCGAGAGCGTTTCGCGGGACACATCCGCGGCGAAATTGCGCGGCCCCAAGACGGCAACAGTCAGACACACGCCCTGCACGCAGATGCTGTCGCCCACCGACGTGCGCGCAACATCCAGCCGGTCGACGCCGATCGTCAGGCGCACGTCGCCGTCGCGCATTTCGCGCCTCTGGATATGGCCAATGTCCTGAACTATTCCGGTAAACATGCTGCCCTCATCGAGGCCGCAGCAGCAGACGCAAATCGTCGCCTATCGCGCGCGCATCCATCATCGTAAATCGGCTGGCATTCTTCAAATCCGCAAGCTCAGGCAATTCCATGAGCGCCCGGGCGGTGTGCCCCAGCAGCACCGGCGCGATGTAGAGCAGCAGTTCGTCCACGAGCGAACTGCGCACGAACGCGCCTGCGAGCGTCGGCCCGGCCTCGACCAGAACGTCGTTCATTTGCAGCGCAGCAAGCCGCGCTAGCACCGCGCCCAGATCGATCCGTTCTTGCGCCAGGCGCTCTACGCGCGCGCCATGCCGTTCGAGTACGCCGCTCTTTTGCGGATCATCGAGCGCCGTAAATACGAGGGCGTCACCGGGCTTTTTGAGCACGCGTGCCTCGGATGGAGTCCGCAAACGACTATCCAGCACCACACGCAAGGGCTGACGCTGCGCAGCGCCTTCGCGCACGTCAAGACGCGGATCGTCTGCGAGGATCGTGCCGATGCCGGTCAGAATCGCACTGCTGCGCGCGCGCCATTGCTGCACATCGCTGCGCGCGGCTTCGCCGGTGATCCACTGACTGACCCCGTTGGCAAGCGCTGTGCGCCCATCGAGGCTCATGCCCAGCTTAACGCGTACCCAAGGCCGGCCGCGCCGCATGCGACTCAAAAAGCCAAGATTGAGCTCCTCGGCTTCGGCGGCGAGCAAACCGCATTCCACCTCAATACCGGCGGCGCGCAGTCGCTCTGCGCCCTCACCGCCCACGAGCGGGTTCGGATCCAAACCGGCGA
>Ga0302326_10029519_pt1 | contig 11001 bp, 10 predicted proteins | sample Palsa_T0_3_FD_202264 | JGI IMG/M metagenome (GOLD analysis project Ga0302326, IMG submission 202264) | Peat permafrost microbial communities from Stordalen Mire near Abisko, Sweden - Palsa_T0_3 | ecosystem: Environmental > Terrestrial > Soil > Palsa > Peat permafrost | place: Sweden: Abisko...
CGCCCGGCGCGCCGCAGTAGCTGCGCTTCGCATAGCGGGCACTTCTCGTCGAGGCGCACATCGGGCTGCCGCGCTTTCTTCGTGCCAGTCACAAGCCGCCGCGTCGTCTTGCAGTCCGGGTAGCCCGTGCATGCAAGGAACGTGCCGAAGCGGCCGCGCTTGATGGCCATTTCCTTCCCGCAGTTGTCGCAATATACGGTCTTGGTCTCGCCGTCCGCTTCGTCACTTCCCGCGTCGGAAAGATCGCGCGTGTAATCGCAATCCGGGTAGCGGTTGCAGCCGAGAAAAAATCCGTGCCGGCTGATGCGTTCGAGGAGTTCGCCCTGCCCGCACTTCTCGCACTTCTCTCCCGTCGGAATGCCCGCCTTGTAGGACTCCATATCGCGATGAGCCCGATCGAGGTCCTGCGTAAATGGGTCCCAGAATTCCTTCACGGCCTGTCGCCAGGGAAGTTTGCCTTCTTCGATCTCGTCGAGTTCGTCTTCCAGACGCGCCGTGAAGCCCACATCGAAAACATCTTCGAAGCTCTTCACCAGGAGGCCACTCACTCTTTCGCCAAGCAACGTCGGCGTGAAGCGGCCCTGGTCCTTATTCACGTATTCGCGCTCGACGATCGTCGAAATGATGGTTGCGTACGTGGAAGGCCGGCCGATCCCCTTCTCTTCCAGCTCCTTCACCAGCGTCGCTTCCGTGTAGCGCGGCGGCGGCTCGGTAAAGTGCTGCTCGGGACGGATGGTTTCCAGGCGCAACTCTTCGCCTTCGGTGACGCGCGGCAGCGTGCGGGCTTCCGCGTCGCCCTCGTCTTCCTTTTCCTCTTCGTCCTTCACGGCCTGATACGCCGCCAGATAACCTTCGAACTTGATGACCGACCCGCTCGCGCGGAACGTATAATCGCCCGCGGCAATATCGATCGAGGTCTGGTCGAAAACAGCCGGAACCATCTGCGAGGCGACGAAGCGCTGCCAGATCATCTGGTAGAGCTTGAACATATCCTCCGGAAGATAACGCCGCACGCTCTCCGGCGTTCGAACCACGTCCGTCGGACGAATCGCCTCGTGAGCTTCCTGCGCGTCTTTCTTGGACTTGAAGAAGTTCGCCTTCTCCGGCAAATAGCTTTGACCGTAGCTCGTGCCGATGTGATCGCGCACCTGCGAGAGCGCGTCGCTTGAAACCTTCACGGAATCGGTGCGCATATAAGTGATCAGCGCGATCGAGCCTTCGTCGCCAAGCTCCACGCCTTCGTAGAGCCGCTGCGCAAGCATCATGGTGCGCTTGGCTGTGTATCGCAGCCTGTTGTAGCCGGCCTGCTGTAGCTTGGAAGTGGTAAACGGCGGCGGCGCGAACCGGCGCTTCTCTTTCTGCGTTACGTTCGCAACTTGCCAGATGGACTCCCGCACAGCCGATAGAATCCGCTGCGCCTCAGCTTCGTCCGGAATTTCCAGGTCTTCGCCTTTATACTTTGCGAGCTTCGCTTCAAACGTCGGAGGGTCTCCAGCCTGCAGCAGCGCGTGGATCGTCCAGTATTCCCTTGCCACGAACGCGCGAATTTCCGTCTCGCGCTCGACGATCACTCGCAACGCCACCGTCTGGACGCGCCCGGCGGAAAGCCCCCTGCGAACCTTGTCCCACAGGAGCGGCGAAACCTTGTAGCCCACCAGCCGGTCCAGCACGCGGCGCGCTTGCTGCGCGTCGACCAGATTCTCATTCACCTGCGTTGGGTGCTCGAACGCAGCCTTAATCGCCTTCTGCGTGATTTCGTTGAACATCACGCGGAATATCTTGGGCCTGTCCCCGTTGCTCGCCTTGGCGACGGGCGCGACCTTCTTCGTGAGCTTAACGATCTTTCCCTTGCCCGCCTTCTTGCCGTTCTGAGCCGCTGGGTCTTCTTCGACCACCTCGTCCGGCGTGCTTAGGACCACGGCGAGGTGCGCGCAAATTGCCTCCCCTTCCCGGTCCGGATCGCCAGCCAGGTAAATCGCTTTCGCGCCCTTGGCGGCTCGCTTCAGGTCATTGATAACCTTCGCCTTGCTCAGAATCACTTCGTAGGTCGGCTCGAAAATGTTTTCGGAGGTAACGACGATCGGCTTCGGCGCCTTCTTTTCGACTTCCTTGCCCTCGGTCTTCCCTTTCCCTTTGCCCTTCTTCTTGCGCTTGGGTTTCTTCCCGTTCTGCTCCCCGGGCAGAAGAATACCGATCGTCTTCTTCGGCAGGTCCATCACGTGCCCGTAAGACGCCTTCACGGTATAGTCCCGGCCAAGGTATTTATTGATAGTCTTGGCCTTAGCCGGAGACTCAACGATTACAAGTGATCTTGCCATGCTGCTCTATGTTCCTTATAAAGCGACGCGCCCCGAAAAGCTGGCTTTCGCAAGCTGCTTCCGTTCGGTCCAGCTAGCGCTTCCCATCCTACCTGCTGTCGCCGGGATGATTACAACAGGACTTTCAAGAATTGCTTACCAGGTAACTGGCGTATCACGCCTTTGAGCTCCAAGTCAAATAGGGTGGCCAGCACTTCGGAGGAACTCAAGCCGGAAACCTCCATCAAATCGTCCACGTGCCGCGGCTCATCGACGCTCAAAAGGCTATATAAAGGCTTCTCCATCGGCGTCAGAGCGGCCTCCACCAAGGCGATCCGCTGCTGCTGGGAGGCCTCCTCGACGGGCATCAGATCCGCTCGCACCGGAGTCGGCAACTCTTCCACCACGTCTTCCCAGCTCGTCACCAGCTTCGCCCCTTGCTTTATCAGATGATTCGGCCCGAAGCTCGACGGCTGCGTGGCGTTGCCCGGCACCCCGAAGACTTCACGCCCGAATTCCATCGCCAGCCGCGCCGTGATCAGCGAACCTGAATACTGCTCTCCTTCCACGACCACCACTCCCAGCGCCATCCCGGCAATGATCCGGTTGCGAATCGGAAAATTCTGGGGAGCGGGAAACGTCCCCATCGCAAACTCGCTGATGATCGCGCCCCTCTGTTCGATTTCCTGAAAAATCTTCTTATTCTCCTTCGGGTAGACCACATCTATTCCGCAGCCGAGGACGCCAATCGTCGCCCCGTTCACGGCGCTGAGAGCTCCCCGGTGAGCGCTCGCGTCGATTCCGCGGGCAAGGCCACTCGAAATCACCAAGCCGCGGCTAGCCAGGTCCTTCGATAGCCGCTCGGCCATTTGATTCCCGTAAGGCGTCGGGCGTCGCGCCCCAACGATAGAAATCACGTGACGATTTAGAAGTTCAATGTTTCCGCGGACATACAACAGCGGGGGAGGGTCGTAAATCTCTCGCAGGCGCGCGGGATACTCAGGTTCGTCCCAAGTAAGCAGTCGGCAGCCGGAGGACTGGACCTGCGCCAGCTCCTTCGCCGCGTCACTCAGTGGCCGGCGCGAATGGATCGCCTGTGCCACCGCTGCAGGTAATCTGTGAGCTTCCAGCGAGGTGAGCGATGCGCTGAAAATCGCGTCCGGGCTGCCGAATTCACGCAGCAGCTTGCCCGCCGTCCGCGCGCCCAGCCCCGGCGTCAGCGCCAGCGCCAGCCAGCCAACGTAATCATCCGAGTGCATCGAGAGGGAAATCCGCCGCGAGGTTCGCAGCAGCCATCCGCTCCTGTCAAGGTAGGAAAGTACCTATGCCCGCTCGCCTTTCCCTCATCGACTGCACGCATCGCCCCCCCGCCCCATATCGCTCGCCTCTCGCCTTCGGTGTCATTCCGAGGGCCGGGTCTGCCCGAGGAATCTCTCTTCGTTTGAACGCATCGCCAAGGCCGCCGGGTGGCCCCAACCCTCCGCGCCCCTCTCGTTCCTCGTCGCACCGCTTGACTCACAATGCAGCCGGATGGTACCACTTCGCCAGTTTCACTCGCAGTCCACAAACACGCGGAGGGTGCCCCACCCTCCGCCGTAGGAAGGGTGGGCCTTCAAGCGTGACCAAAGGGCTCGAACGCCGCTACGGCCACGGCCATTTGCATTTCATAACATTCAGCTGCTACCGCCGCCTCCCTCTTCTACAAACGGCCCGCGCCCGCAACCTCTTTCTGAAAATCTTCGACGAAGTTCGGCGCCGCCATCATTTCCTCCTCGTCGGTTACGTCGTCATGCCCGAACACATCCATCTTCTGATCGACGAGCCGAAGATCGGCACGCCCTCGACCGTCATACAGATTCTCAAGCAGCGCGTCTCCAAGAGGCTGCGCGAAACGCCGAGCAGACGCGTTCCCGCGTCACAGATGCATCTTTGGACGTTTCCCAGCGCACCACTGCGCAGCTTCTGGCAAATCCGCTTCTACGATTTCAACGTATGGAGCCGTCAGAAGAAAAATGAAAAGCTCCACTACATGCATTTCAATCCCGTCAAACGAAACCTCGTGAAGGATCCCAAGCTGTGGCTTTGGAGCAGCTACCGATTCTACCGGTACGCCGAACCCGGCATCTGCACGCCCGATCTCCTGTCGTGGTGACGCGCATGTCTTTGGGCAGTCCGAATCCCCACCCTTCCAAGAACGAAGGGCGGGGCACCCTCCGCGTGTTTGTAGTCTGCGAGCGAAACTGGCGCAATGGCCTCATCCGGCTGCGTTCCCAGCAGGGCGCGACGAGGAACGAGAGGGACACGGCAAGGTGGGCCACCCGCCCGCACACGCGCAAATCACACGCCCCGTCGATCGAAGCCGCACACTGTATTTAAGGGTTGCCGCACTCTTCGCCTCCCAGAAGCGTTCGTGAGGCGACGCCGATCGTTCGGTCGCGCTTGAAGACCCACCCTTCCAAGGGCGAAGGGCGGGGTACCCTCCGGTATTTTGTGAACATCCAGTGAAACTGGCGAGTGGTATCATCCGGCTGCGTAGTCAGTCAAGCGGGACGCGGAGTGAAGGATCGTGGAAAGGTGGGCCACCCGCCCATTCATCGGTACTGAACCGTCAGGAGGACGTAGAGAATGGCAAAGTCTCAGGGCGGGCACTTACAAGTGAAGTCCGGTTCGAGGACGGTTATTTGGGGAACATTGATAGCCCTGTCTCTGGTCGGACTGGAGTGGTTGTCGGCTGTCCGGTTTCCAGACCTGCACTTCCCGCATGGCCGTGACGGGTTAGACTTTGTTTTGGTAACGGCGACCCTCATATTTATTCTTATGATGATGTACCGGTCACTCTTTAACCGTCTGGGTTACTGGCTGATCTTGGGTGCGTTGCTTGTTGCGCATATTGCAATATATGCCTCCTTTTTTCTCCGGTCGGCTCAAGGATTCAGTCCCGCCAGAGCTGATATGCTTTATGGGGCAGTCGGGGGCTTGGAGGTGATAGTCTTCGCCTTGGTGATGGCGAAAGTCTATCGTAAGGGCCCAAATACTAAGTTTTTGTAATTCTCACTTCCGTCGGCAGGTGGCCCACCCTTCGCGCTCTCTCGCGCTTGGCCTCCGGACGGAGCGCCCCACCGGATATGCTATATTTGATAGCGGCAAAGGCAAAATCTTGAAGAAGCTGCGCATTTCCATCGTCGAATTCCTGAATACCGCGCCACTCGTCTGGGGCTTTACGGACGGGCCGCTCGCCGGGAAATACGACCTTTCGTTCACCGTGCCGAGCCAGTGCGCGGAATCGCTGCGGCGCGGCGATTCGGATATTGCGATCATCCCCTCGATCGAGTATCAACGCATCAGTGGCCTGGTGGCGCTGCCCGGAATGGCGATCGCGGCCAAGCGCGAGGTTCGCAGCCTGCTCGTCGTGTCCAAAGGGCCGATCGACAAGGCCAAGCGGATCGCGTTGGACACGAGTTCGCGAAGCACGGCCGGGCTGGTGCGCCTGCTCTGCGCGAATTACTGGAAGATATCCCCGGAGTTTGTGGACGCCGCACCCGATGCCCCGGAAATGCTGAAGCAGGCCGACGCCGCGCTGGTGATCGGCGACCCCGCGCTGCGGATTTCGCTGAAGATGGAAGTGCTCTCAGGCAGGGTCCCGGTAGGCGAGGAGTGCTGCCAGGGCGATCCCGACGACCTGCCCGTGCCGGGATACGACACGATTTTCGTGTATGACGTCGTCCACCAGTGGCGCGAAATGACGGGGAAGCCGGCCGTGCTCGCAATCTGGGCGGGGCGTCCCGATGCGATCACGCCCGAAGTGGTCGCCGATTTCCAGGCGTCCAAGCAGTTCGGCCTCGGGCACATTAGAGAGATTTCCGAGGCCGCTTCCATTAAACTCGATATGCCGCCGCGCGCGCTGGAGCGTTACTTGACTGAAAACATCGATTTCGATCTGGACCAGGAAAACATGGGCGGTTTGCGCCATTATTTTGAGCAGGCAGCGGCGGCAGGTCTGATCCCGCAAGCCCGGCCTCTGGAGTTTGCCGGGACGAGCGATTCGCCGGACTTTTCAAACCGCGCGAGCCAGACGGCGCACTCATGAGCCTTACGCCCCAAGAAGCGCTCGACCTATTCAACTCCGACGATCTGATCGGAATCGGCATGGCCGCGAACGAAGTGCGCCGCAAGAAAACCGACCCGCGCGTCGCGACCTATCAGATCGACCGCAACATCAACTACACGAATTTCTGCACGGAATACTGTTCGTTCTGCGCGTTCTACCGCCCCCTGGGCGCAAAGGACGGCTACATTCTGCCGCTTGAAACGATCTACGAAAAAATCGAAGAGATGATCGCGCTCGGCGGCACCGGGGTGCTGCTGCAAGGCGGTCTGCACCCGGACCTGCAAATCGAATTCTACGAAAATATGCTGCGCTCGATTCACGAGCGCTATCCGCAGGTCCACCTGCACTGCTTTTCCGCGCCCGAGATCACCTGCATCGCAAGTGTCTCCGGGCTTTCGATTGGCGAAACGATTGCGCGCTTGCGCGACGCCGGGCTTATTTCAATTCCCGGCGGCGGCGCTGAAATTCTGGACGATGAAGTGCGTGGGCGCATCGCGCGCCTGAAATGCAAAACCGAAGAATGGGAAACGGTTCACCGCGAGGCGCACAAACTGGGCATGCGAACCACCGCGACGATGATGTTCGGCTGCGGCGAGGAATATCGCCACCGGGTGAATCATCTCGAACTGCTGCGGCGCATTCAGGAAGATTCGGGAGGCTTCACGGCGTTTATTCCGTGGATTTTCGCGCCGGAAAATACGCCCCTCGGAAAAAAAGTTTCGGAAACCACGGCAGTCGATTATCTGAAGACGCTCGCCATTAGCCGTCTGTATCTCGACAACATCGACCACATCCAATCGAGCTGGCTCACGCCGGGAATCAAGGTTTGCCAGGTCGGCTTGCAGTTTGGCGCGGACGACGTGGGAAGCATCCTGATCGAGGAAAATGTCGTCTACGCTGCCGGAATTCGCAATCGCACGAATGAAGAAGAGCTTCGCCGGATCATCTCCGACGCCGGTTATATGCCCGCCCAGCGCGACACTCTCTACCGTTCCTACGTGCTAAAACAGCCCTCGGAATCGCCCTCTCAAACGCAGTAAATTCGCGCGAATCGACCCGATTTGGGTCGGTTTTGACCCTTAAACGGGCCTTATTTCGCCTTAAAAACAGCCATTTTGGCCCTTAAAACAGCCTAAAACGGGGCTTATTTTTCAGTCCTCGGAGGGTGGGTGGAGGTCTAGTACTACGTCCGTGCCTTCGGGGAGGTCCAGAGGTTCGGCGGGAACGAGAACGCCTTTGGACCAGCGCGCCCGGATCTGTTGCGGCGGCATAGCGTCGCCGGACTTGCTGGAAAGTTCCAGCGGAGCAGCCTCTTTTTTCGCGGGGCGTTTCGGCGCGGGCGATTGCGGCGGCGCGACGGATAAAACCGGGCCGGAGTCCAAGGCGACGTTTGCGAGGGCGTCCGCGTCGCGATTTTGCTCGCGGCGAACGTGCTCGATTGCGAAATACGTGAGCTGGCGGGCGATCTTCGACGCGCGCTCGTGCATCGGCTTCAACTCAGGGCTTTTGACTTTGTAGCGGCCCTGCATTTGGCGAACGAGCAGTTCCGAGTCGCTGCGGATGCGAAGGGCAGTGATGCCGTGGCCCGCCGCGTAGTCCAGCGCCGCAAGCAGAGCGTAATATTCGGCCACGTTGTTCGTTTCGCGCCCAAGTTTTTTTGCAAGCTCCAAAATAATTCGGCCGGACGCGTCGCGTATCACCACCGCGTAGGACGCAGGACCGGGATTACCGCGCGAGGCGCCGTCGATGTTGGCGACGTGAACTCCGGCGGGCGGCGCAGGCAAATGCGAATCCGAAAACAGGCGGGCGCTTGCGGGCGGCGGAGCTTTGAATCCTGGAGTCATGCAATCTTCCGGCGCGCGGAACTTCGCAGACTGCACGCGTTTGGTAAGCCGGGTCGCATCCGGGTGCCGCTCCTACGGCGCTCGGGACTCTGTTGTTTGCGTTCCCAGCCCTTGCGGGCTGGGCTAGCCTGTGGCGCGCCTCCGGCGCGCGGGTTTGGGCCGGGCACAATCGCGCTTGGATGGAAAACCGGTGGCACCGTGCGGAATACTCTAGTTGTCACGGGAAGAGGAGGCCGATGCGGCGGCCGGGGCGGCGGAAGCAGATGACTGTTCGATGTAAAAGAGGATGCGCGTGCAAGTCTCGCAGTGGAACAGTTCGTCGCTGGCGCCCACCCCTCGCATTTCCTGAATTACGTGAGGCCGCACGCGCATGCCGCAGGAGCCGCACTTTTCCTCACGCACTTCGGCGAGAGCGACTCCGTCGTGTTTCTTTACGATGCGGTCGTAATGATCGAGCAAGCTTTCTGGAATGTCGGCAACGGCGCGCTCGCGCCCGGTTTTCAATTCAGCGAGCTCTTTTTCCGCCACGGCGCGCTCGCCTTCGACTTTCGAGCGCTCGACGCGGGCAAGCTGTTCCACTTCTTTCAGAGATATTTCGGAGGCCTTGATCCGGCCGTCGTAGGTTTCGCTTGCTACCATCTGCTCGAGCAGCCGGTCCTCGGCTTTGGCGATTTCATCTTCCGCCATTTGCACTTCATGCTGGAGCGCGCGATACGCCTCGTTCGTTTTGATTTGCGAGGTCTGGTCCCGATACTTTCTTACTTTGTCTTTCCATTGCTCAACGTCCAACTCGTATTTCTTGCGATCCTTGACGGTAGCGAGCTTTGCCTCTTTGCTGACGTCCAGCTCCGCCTTGGAATAGGCTACGCGGGCATCGATCTCGGCGAGTTTCTTCGGGAATTTTGCGAGACGGCCGTTGACGTCCCTCAGCCGCGTGTCGACGCTCTGGAGCGCGAGAAGGTCTTGCAGAACCTTTTGCACGATTGACCGATTCTAGCACATTGCCCGGCGTCCCTTGCGGGCGCGGGCACGAAGCTCGGCCTTACGGGGCGGGCTGAACTTCCATGGTCTGGTCCACGGCGTAATTTGTGCAGCCGGGAAAGGTGGCGGAAGGACAGTGGGCGATTACGCGGAAGGATTCGCCGGACGTTTCGATGCTGTAGGTGTAACCCTCGCGCCCCGGTTTTGTGAGCGTCATCGCGCCGCTGGAAACCAATTCGTCAACCGAGGAAGCGTAGGAGTCGTGTTGCACCTGGTAGTTGCGTTCGGCCTGGGCGATACCAATCAGATCGTTCTTCACGCCGACGACGTCGATCGTCTGAGCCGGAGTGCCCGTGCCGGCGGATTGAGTCTGCGCAAAATAGTTCTTATAGATCAGACCGGAAATCACGAGCACGACGATAAGCCCGATCAGGCTGCCTGTGCTTCGCATGAGAACCTCACGGTGAGGCGCCACCTTGCTTGCGTGACGCTGTTCCATAGCAACATAGCGGTGAGGGAGCCGCAAATTTGAATTGGGCGCGGGTGCGCATCGGGAAACACCGGGGGCGAGAGGGCGTGGCAGCCGCGAGTCGTTCGACAAGTGACACTACGACGCGAAAAAGGAATAGGATTGCTTAGCTGCCAAAGGATGATCCATGCCAAAAGACATCGATGAGATGAACCAGCACCTCTACATCTTCGTGAACGGGAACGCGGACGCGAAGCACGAAGAGGAAATTAACGAGTTGGCCAAGAAGGGCTACACCGTAGCGAACATCCTGGCGAACCCGCGTGTGGGCGCCGATTCGTTCGGCCTGATCGTCGTGATGCGCAGGTAAGGTTCTATTTGGAACGAGGCCCTGGATCGGGTCACCCGCATCGTGGCTGGACCTGTATCAAACAGGACTGTATTGCTTCTCTGTGCCTGAGATGATCGGCGTATGGGGGCGAACAAAGTTAGACGATCCGACCAAGCAGTGCTCGCGAGCCTGAAAAAGGAAATGGCTAAGCCTCGTGTGGCTGGATCCGCCCAGAGAGAAGCGGATAGACAGAGGCGGGCAAAAATCAAGAAAGCGGGGAAGCCATGACGCTGATGTTCGTCATCGCGGTGGTCGTCTCTATAGCGATCGTGGGGAGTCTTCCCAAGTGGCAGCACAGCAAGGATGGGGCGATTATTCTGTCGGCGCAGTCGTGGTCGTATTGGTTACTCTGACCCTGATCTTTGCCCGACACGCTCATATCTACGGGCGCTAATCGCCTCCACCCGCTGGGAACGAGCGCCGTCCTCATCTGAAAAAACAAGCCGGGCTACCCTTTTGCCGTCGAGGCGCGTCCAAATGCAGGGAATGGGCTAGCGGCCGCGACGGTCGAGGTACGTCTCTCCCGGCGAGTTTGTTTGACACTTCCTCGGGTGGTCTAGATACTGGAATTCGTATTCCGAGGGCCAAGGCGGCATACGTCGAGACAGTGCTGTCGATGGGAGCCATGAATGACGAAGTCGAGCAAGAGCGTTCGAAAGTGGGTGCGGTTTGGCTTGCTGCTGTTTTTCGCTGCGGCCTTAGCGGCTTCAATTTCCGCGTCCCTAGGCGCTCAAGAATTGGCGGCTCAACAACCAGTCAAGCGCGTGGATCCGGCGATGTCGAACGAGATTCGGCCGCCGGTGCTCAATTTTACGACGCATACGCTTGCGAACGGATTGAAGGTGGTCCTGCTGGAGGACCACGCGGTTCCGGTGATCAACCTTCAGATGTGGTACCACGTGGGCGGCAAA
>Ga0302326_10029522_pt1 | contig 11000 bp, 8 predicted proteins | sample Palsa_T0_3_FD_202264 | JGI IMG/M metagenome (GOLD analysis project Ga0302326, IMG submission 202264) | Peat permafrost microbial communities from Stordalen Mire near Abisko, Sweden - Palsa_T0_3 | ecosystem: Environmental > Terrestrial > Soil > Palsa > Peat permafrost | place: Sweden: Abisko...
ATGTCGCCGAGTACGGGTTTGAGGGCCGGTTTGAAGAGTGGGCCGATGACGCCCGCTATTTCGAGTACTCCAAGGCCGTCAACCCGATCGGCTCCGGACACGCACCACAGGTGCCGATCGTCCGGTTTGGGCCTGAGCTCTACATCGACGAGTCAACCGGCGTGGTCCCGTTGGATTTGTCGAAGGAATTGGGTCTGTCGACCGGTGCAGCGACCAGCCCGGCGCTGTTGGCCAACTTCGTGCGCATCCGTGCCGGCGAGCAGATCGACACCAGCCCGAACGCCACCAGCCAGCTGTACTACGTGCTCTACGGGCGCGGCTTTGCCGCGGTCAACGGCCACCGGGTCCGGTGGGAAAAAGGCGACTTTCTGACGCTGCCCGCCGGGTCCCATTCGGTGTTCTATGCCGAGGCCGAGACGGCCATGTATTGGGTGCATGACGAACCGCTGCTGCGTTACCTGGGGGCTGACGCGACCCGGCCCAGGTTCCGGCCCACGAAGTTTCGCCGGGCCGACGCCGTTGCCAAGCTCGAGGACATCGCGTCGCGACCCGGTGCCAATGAGAAGAGTCGGGTCAGCGTCCTACTGGCCAACGCCAACCAGGAGCAGACGCTGACCATCACCCACGTGCTGTGGGCCATGCTCGGTGTACTGCCGGCAGGCCAAGAGCAGCGACCGCACCGGCACCAGTCGGTCGCATTGGACCTGATCCTCGATGCGCCACCAAGCGGGTGCTACACCTTGCTGGGCACCCGACTCGACCAACGCGGCGACATCGTCGACCCGATCCGGGTGGACTGGCAGGCCGGCGGTGCCTTCACCACCCCGCCGGGCATGTGGCACGCGCACTACAACGAGACCGATACGCCCGCACACCTGATTCCAGTCCAGGACGCCGGGCTGCAAACCTACCTGCGCAGTCTCGACATCAAGTTCACCCAGCGCCGTGATGAGGCTGCCGGCTGAGTCGCCTAGCGAATGAGAGGACAAGTGATGACCTATTGGGCTGCAATGGTTTTGGGCTCGTCTGCCGTCTTCGTGATCGAGGCAGTGAAGTCTTTGTTCAAAACCCGATAAGTTAGTCGGCCCACCACCCACGGGAGTACGTTTCTTGTGGGCCAAGGGCCTCAACAGATAAGGAAAATGTCATGGCCAAAGTACTGCTCGTTTTGTATCCCGACCCGGTCACCGGTTATCCGCCGGTGTACGCGCGCGACAGCATCCCGGTGTTGCACGGCTACCCCGGCGGTCAGACCTTGCCGACCCCGTCGGCGATCGATTTCACTCCCGGTCAGCTGCTGGGCTGCGTGTCCGGTGAGCTCGGCCTGCGCAAATTCCTCGAAGGCGGCGGGCACCAGTTGGTCGTGACATCAGACAAGGACGGCCCGGACTCGGAGTTCGAGCGCGAACTGCCCGACGCCGATGTCGTTATTTCCCAACCATTTTGGCCGGCTTATCTGACCGCCGAGCGGATCGCCAAGGCCAAGAATCTCAAGCTTGCCCTGACCGCCGGGATCGGTTCGGACCATGTTGATCTCGACGCCGCGATCGCCCGCGGGATCACGGTTGCCGAGGTGACCTTCTGCAACAGCATCAGCGTCGCCGAGCACGCGGTCATGCAGATCTTGACGTTGGTGCGCAATTTCGTCCCGTCGCACAAGTGGGTGACCGAGGGCGGCTGGAACATCGCCGACTGCGTCGAACACTCCTACGACGTCGAGGGCATGGACGTCGGGGTAATCGCCGCCGGCCGCATCGGCCAAGCCGTGCTGCGCCGGATGGCTCCCTTCGACGTCAATCTGCATTACACCGACACCCGGCGGCTGCCCGCAGATGTCGAAAAGGAACTCGGCGTCACCTACCACCCGGATGCGGCGTCACTGGCACGCTCGGTCGACGTGCTATCGATCCATGCTCCGCTGCACCCGCAGACCTACCACCTGTTCGACGAGGAGCTGATCGCCTCGATGCGGCGCGGATCCTACATCGTCAACACGGCCCGCGCCGAGATCTGCGTGCGCGACGCCGTCGTGGCGGCGCTCAAGAGCGGTCAGCTGGCCGGCTACGCCGGCGACGTCTGGTACCCGCAGCCGCCGCCGGCCGACCACCCGTGGCGGACCATGCCGCACGAAGCGATGACCCCGCACATCTCGGGCACCTCGCTGTCGGCTCAGGCCCGTTACGCGGCCGGGACGCGGGAGATCCTCGAGGACTTCTTCGCCGACAAGCCGATTCGCGACGAATACCTGATCGTGGCCGGCGGTGCGTTGGCCGGCACCGGTAAGGCGTCCTACACCGCGGGCAGTGGCGCGAGCCCCGGCAGCAGCGGCAAGTAGCTCAGCTGATCGGGTACTCGACGCGTTCGCTGCCGTCCCAGCGGCGCAATCCGGCGAGGTTGCCGTAGATCTCTGACGGTTGACCCGCCAGCCGCAGGACCGGTCCGACTTGGGCATCCTCGACTCGACGGGCCAGCGTGACGTGCGCCGTCCATTGACCGGGCACACTGTGCGGCAACGGTTCCGGCACGAGATGCGGCCCGCAGATGCGGTGCACCTCGGCGTGCAAGGCGAGCAGATCGGCCGACGGCACGACGAGCCGGGCGAGGATGGCGTTCGATTGGCCGAACAGCAGCGGCGCCCCGAGCGTGCATCCCAGCGGTAGGCGCTGCGCGAGCGGCCGCAGCAACGCGTCGACGTCGGGCTCGATCCGCTCGGCCACCGCCAGCGTCACGTGCGGGCGACCGGCCGGAATCCTGCTCGGCAAGTCGGCAGCCGACAGGTCGTCCCAGATGCGGCGCAGCGTCACTTCGGTCTCGTCGTCGAAGAGCAGCTCGATCGAATGAACCATCAGCTGACCAGACTGGTTACCCAGGCCCGGTCGAATGCGTCCGCGCTCATCGCCATGAACTCGCCGGATTTCATCGATCCGGCGCCGGCGGGTAGCGCGGCGCGCAGCGGCGCCAGGCGCACCAGCGCGGACCGGTTGGAGGTCTCCACCACCCCCGGCTGCAGCGGCCAGTTGCCGATCACCAATCCTGCACAGGAAATTCTGTGTGCGGCAAGTGATTCCACTGTCAACGCGGTGTGGTTGAGGGTGCCGAGCTCAGCGGTGGCCACTACCAGCGCGGCGGCGCCCAGATCGGCCGCGAGGTCCCGCAATGTCATGCCCGCCTCGGCGATTTCCACCAGCAGCCCACCGGCTCCTTCGACCAGGGTCAGCTGCCCCGGGCGGTCCACTGCGCGAATGAGTTTGAGCATGTTGCGCCGGGTCGGCAAGGGCTTCCCGGCCTGCTCGGCGGCGGCCAGCGGCGCCAGGGGCTGTGGGTAACGCGCCAGCCCGACCACCTTGGCCAGGCCGGTCAGTCGGGTGACCTCGGCGAGGTCGTCGTCGCCGGTGTCGGTGCCGGTCTGCACCGGCTTGCAGACCGCGACGTCAACGCCGGCCTGGCGGGCGGCAGCTGTGAGGGCCGCGGTCGTGATGGTCTTACCGACCCCGGTCCCGGTCCCAGTGATGACGAGAACCGTCAACGGCGTGCCGCGGCGAGCACGTCGGTCAGCACCGCGCGGGCCAACTCGAGATCGTCGTCATCCAGCGACGCACGTGCGGTCAGTCGCAGCCGCGACGTGCCGGCCGGCACGGTCGGTGGACGGAAGCAGCCCACCCGCACACCGGCGTCCAGGCAGGCCGTGGCGGCGGCCAGCGCCACCTCCGGCGCGCCGAGGATCACCGACACCACCGCGGACTGCGGGACGTCAGCAACCCCACAGATCTGCGCCAGCGTGCCCGCATGCCGCAGCACCGCCTCGGGCCGCCAGGGCTCCGCGCTCAAGACCTGCAGCGCCGCCAGCGCGGCGCCCACTGCAGCCGGCGCCAGGCCGGTGTCGAAGATGAACGGCCGGGCCGCGTCGATGAGGTGATCGCGCACGGCCACCGACCCCAGCACCGCGCCGCCCTGGCTGCCCAACGCCTTCGACAGCGTCGTGGTCATCACCACGTCGGGCGCACCCGCCAAGCCCAGCTCATGCAGCAACCCGCGTCCGCCGATACCACGTACGCCCAGCCCGTGGGCCTCGTCGACGACGAGCAGCGCCCGGTGGCGGCGGCACACCTCGTGCAACTGCCGCACCGGAGCCAGGGCGCCGTCGGTGGAGAACACCGACTCGGTGATGACGACCGCGCGGTCCTCGTCCCGTGCGGCCAGCGCCGCCTCGACGGCGTCGATGTCGCGGTGCGGCGCGACAACCACCCGGGCTCGTGAGAGCCGGCACGCGTCGACCAGCGAGGCGTGCGAAAGGGCATCCGAAACCAGCAACGAGCACGGACCGGAGAGCCCGACCACTGCGCCTAGATTGGCGGTGTACCCGGAGGAGAACACCAAACCCGCTGCGGCGCCGACGAATTCGGCCAGAGTGGATTCCAGCTCCTCGTGCAGCGACGTGTTGCCGGTGACCAGCCGCGAGCCGGTCGCGCCCGCACCCCAGGTACGCAACGCATCCACGCCGCCTTCGATGACCCGCGCGTGTTGCGACAAGCCGAGGTAGTCGTTGGACGCCAGGTCCAGCTCGGTGGCCACCGCGGGTCGGGGCCGCAACGCGCGTCGCAGCCCGGCCTCCCGGCGCGCCTCAGCGTGCTCCTCAAGCCAGGCCAACGGCGAGGTGTCGATCTGTGTCATCGCGCTAAAGTTTACGAGAACCGTTCAGACGAGCCACCTCCACCATCGTGGAGGTGATCTGCGCGATCTCGCCGGGCGTGCAGATGAACGGCGGCATCGCGTACACCAGGTTGCGGAACGGCCGCAGCCAGACGCCGCGATCCAGCGCCGCCGGTGTAGCGATAGTCAGATCGACCGGGCGGTCGCATTCGATGACGCCGATCGCGCCGCACACCCGGACATCGGCCACCCCCGGCAATGTCCGCGCCGGCTCGAGCCCGCTGGTCAGCCCGGCACCGATCTCGGCGACCACCGAACGCCAGTCCTGGCCGAGCAGCAACTCCACGGCGGCCACCGAGACCGCGCACGCCAGCGGGTTGGCCATGAACGTCGGCCCGTGCATCAGCGCTCCGGCTTCACCGGAGCTGATCGTGTGCGCGACGTCGGTGGTACACAATGTCGCGGCCAGGCTCAGGTAACCGCCGGTCAGCGCCTTGCCGACGCACATGATGTCGGGGCTGACGCCGGCATGGTCCGCGGCGAACAATTCGCCGGTACGGCCGAATCCGGTGGCGATCTCGTCGAAGACCAACAACACGTCGTGCCGCCGGCAGATGTCCCGCAGGTCGGTCAGATAGCGCGGATCGTGGAAGCGCATCCCGCCGGCGCCCTGGACCACCGGCTCGACGACCACGGCGGCCAGTTCGGCGGCGTGCCCGGCCAGCTGCGCCTCGAATACTGCGCTATAAGCGGGGTCGTAGTCGCGGGGTACCTGCGGGGCGAACACCTGGTGAGCCAAGACGTCGCTCCACAGGGAGTGCATGCCGCCCTCTGGGTCGCAGATGCTCATCGGCGTGAAGGTGTCGCCGTGGTATCCCCCGCGCCAGGTCATCAGCCGACGCTTGCCAGGTAGGCCACGGCCGCGCCAGTACTGCAGCGCCATCTTGACCGCGACCTCGACCGATACCGATCCGGAGTCGCTGAAGAACACGGTTTCCAGGCCGTCCGGGGTGATCTCGACGAGGAGCTGCGCTAACCGGGCGGCGGGCTCGTGGGTGAGACCGCCGAACATGACGTGGTTCATGGTGGCCAGCTGACTGGTCATCGCCGCGTCCAGCACGGGGTGGCCATGACCGTGGATGGCCGTCCACCAGGAGCTCATCGCATCGAGCGCCTGAACCTGCTTGCCGTCACGGACGAGGGTGAGCCAGGCGCCGCGAGCGCCGACCGCCACCACGTTCGGCGGTGCTCCGCCGAAATTCGAGCGCCCGATCGTGCTGTAGGGATGCCACAGGTGGGCTGCATCGATCGCGCTGATCTGCTCGGGCGTGAGCCCAGACGTCCCTGCGGCCGCAGAAGTCATAGAGAACGAGGGTAAAGCAGGCTCTCCCGAACCCCACGCGATCGGCGTTCGGTCGCAGAAATGCCGGGCATCCGGCAGCATTGAGCCACCATGGCTTCGCCGCAGCAGTCTGACGCCCCGTCCCCCAGCCACCACGAGGACTCCCCGCCGCGGGTTCTGCGGCTGCGGCTGATCCCGTGGGACGTGTCCTCCGTGGTGGCGTTACTCGTGCTCCTGGCGGTCATCGCCTTCGGGACCGATTGGTATTCCAGGCTTTTCGGCTTCCTGAAGGACGTCTGCACCGGAGATTGCCCGCCCGCGCCCTTCGGCGTGGATTTCTACATCTACCCGATTGTGTTTGGAGGCATCGGCGCTGCGGTTGCAGCGGCCCTGCTCGGGCCGCTGGTGTCGCTGTTGAAGGGTTGGTACCTGTCCTTTTGGCCGGCTTTGGCAATTGCCCTCGTGCTGCTCGCCTCCGTGGCCGGTTCGGCGCTGACCGACTTCAGCAGCACGTACTGGCATAGCAACCCCGACGCCGTGGACGTCGGCGGGTGAGAGCGAAATCACAACGGCCCGCATAGGTTTGAGGCTTCGGCCCGCCAAGCGATCACCGTTCGGTCACGTTACGACAAAAAATCCCACTCAGGGGGCCTGCGCAGTGGCTCCAGCGGGCTTTTGTTGCCACAGTGTCCGTAGTGACTGTTGTGAATTCAGCGGTTCACCGACGGGTCCACACCGCGCCGGTTTCGGTGCCGGCGTGCGGCCCCCAACGGGGCGGGCCAGCGTATGGGTCTCTGGGGTGAATCGGGAATGGCGGCAGAGGCGTGAAGTCACCGCGCCGAAGCCACAGAGAGGTGATCAACATGAGACGCAACTTCGCCGTCCAGGCCGGCCTGGCCCTGTTACTGACGCTGCCGATGGTCAACCCCCACATCGCAAGCGCTGACCCGGGTGGCCCGACTCTCGTGGGCTACCAGCAGTCGACCAGCTACGTGATCCAGCGCGCGCTTTCTCAGCGCAACGTGCCGTTCCTCTACGGCGGCGGCAACGCCGCGGGCCCCACCCGCGGCACCGGACTGAACGCCAACATCGTCGGCTTCGACGCCTCCGGCCTGATCCAGTACGCCTACGCCGGCGCCGGGGTCAAGATGCCGCGCACCTCGGCCGAGCAGTGCAACGTCGGTCGCAAAGTCGCGCCGTCACAGGCACGCCCGGGCGACCTGCTCTGCTACGGCCCCGGCGGCACGCAGAGCGTCGCGATGTACCTCGGCAACAACCAGATGATCGAGGCCACTGAGCCCGCGGTCACGGTCACTCCGGCACGCACCAGCGGGATGGTTCCGTACCTGACTCGCATCCTGGAGTCCTGACCGGACAGCTCACAGGCCGGTTTTCGCGCACGCGTTAGGGCCGGCGGGTTAGGTAGATTGGCTGTCAATCATGACTGTCTCCCTGACCCGCCCGGCCGACGCAGGCGACGCGCATCCCGCGCAGCCCGCGACGGACAAACGCGCCGCGAGGTTCTACCGCCACGATCTCGACGGGCTGCGTGGCATCGCCATTGCTCTGGTGGCGATGTTCCACGTCTGGTTCGGTCGGGTCTCCGGTGGCGTGGACGTCTTCCTGGCTCTTTCCGGTTTCTTCTTCGGCGGAAAATTGCTTCGCGCAGCGCTCAATCCGGCGTCATCGCTGTCGCCGTTACCCGAGGTGGTCCGGTTGGTCCGCCGATTGCTGCCGGCTCTGGTGGTGGTGCTGGCCGGATGCGCGGTGCTGACCATCCTGATTCAGCCGGAGACGCGGTGGGAGACCTTTGCCGACCAGAGCCTGGCCAGCCTCGGCTACTACCAGAACTGGGAGCTGGCCAGCACGGTCGCCGACTATCTGCGGGCCGGCGAATCGGTCAGCCCGCTACAGCACATCTGGTCGATGTCGGTGCAGGGCCAGTTCTATATCTCGTTCTTGGCGCTGGTCTTCGGTTTCGCGTTCCTGCTCCGACGCCGGCTCGGCGATCGACTGCGGCCGGCATTCGTGGTGCTGCTCACCGCACTGACCGTGGCGTCGTTCGGCTATGCGATTTCTGCGCACCAGGCCAGCCAGGCAACGGCCTACTACAACAGCTTCGCGCGGGCGTGGGAACTGCTGCTGGGGGCGCTGGTAGGTGCGCTGGTGCCCTACGTCCGGTGGCCGATGTGGCTGCGCACGACGGCCGCCACCGTCGCGCTGGCTGCGGTGCTGTCCTGCGGCGCACTCATCGACGGCGTGAAGCAATTCCCCGGGCCGTGGGCGCTGGTCCCGGTTGGCGCTGCCCTGCTGTTCATCCTGGCCGGCGCCAATCTGCAGGCCGACCCGACGACTCGTGACAACCTGCCGCTGCCCAACCGGCTGATGGCGACGGCACCGCTGGTGCGGCTCGGCGCGATGGCCTACTCGCTGTATCTGTGGCATTGGCCGCTGCTGATCTTCTGGCTCGCCTACACCGGTCACGCGCATGCCAACTTTGTCGAGGGCGCCGCCGTCCTGCTGATCTCCGGCGTGCTGGCCTATGGGACGAACCGGTACATCGAAGAGCCGCTACGTCTGCGCCGAGCTGCCGGCGCCGCACCGCCGGCTACGCCGGTGGTGCCCTGGCGGACCCGGCTGCGCCGCCCGACGATAGTGCTGGGCTCAATGGTCGGGCTGCTCGGCGTCACGCTCACCGCGACCGCGTTCACCTGGCGCGAGCACGTCAACGTCGAGCGGTCCACCGGCAAGGAGCTCAGTGGCCTGAGCTCCAGCGACTATCCGGGCGCACGAGCCCTGGTCAAACACGTGCGGGTGCCCAGCCTGCGCATGCGGCCCACGGTGCTGGAAGCCCAGACCGACTACCCGCCGTCCACCCGTGACGGCTGCATCAGTGATTTCAAGAACACCGATGTGATCACGTGCAGCTACGGCGACAAGAGCGCCACCCGGACCATCGCGCTCGCCGGCGGCTCGCACGCCGAGCACTGGCTGACCGCGCTGGACCTGCTCGGGCGCAGACACCACTTCAAGGTCACCACTTACCTCAAGATGGGCTGCCCGCTGTCCACCGAGAAGATGCCGTTGGTGATGGGCAACAACGACCCCTACCCGGAGTGCCGCGACTGGGTGCCCAAGGCCATGGACCGGGTGGTGGCCGACCATCCCGACTTCGTGTTCACCACCTCGACGCGGCCGTGGAACATCAAACCCGGCGACGTGATGCCCGGGACGTACGTTGGAATCTGGCAGACGTTCTCCGACAACAACATTCCGATCCTCGCCATGCGAGACACCCCATGGTTGGTCAAGGACGGTCAGCCGTTCAACCCGTCGGACTGCCTGGCCAAGGGTGGCGACGCGGTGTCGTGTGGCACCAAGCGCTCCGACGTGCTCGCGGACCGCAACCCCACCCTCGACTGGGTCGAACAATTCCCGATGCTCAAGCCACTGGACATGAGCGACGCAGTCTGCCGCGCCGACATCTGCCCGGCGGTCGAGGGAAACGTGTTGGTATACCACGACGCTCACCACCTGTCGGCTACCTACATGCGCACCATGACCAACGAGCTGGGTCGGCAGGTCGGCCCGGCCACCGGCTGGTGGTGACCGGCCGGCGACGATGCGGGCCGGTCAGTTGGCCCGCGGAGAAGCCGGGCAATCAGGTACCGCCCGGGGCGTCGAGAGCCAGCAGAGCGGGCGGATCCGACCGCCGTTAAGGTCGTGAGATGCCTCCGTCAGACCCGACCAATGGCGCCGCGGCGGCCCCGCCCGCGCTGGCCACTGCCTGGCCAGGAAGCAGCTACCCGTTGGGCGCGAATTACGACGGCAGCGGCACCAACTTCGCACTGTTCTCCGAGATCGCCGAGAAAGTCGAACTCTGCCTGATCGGTGACGACGGCCAGGAATCTCGGTTCAACCTCGACGAGGTCGACGGCTACGTGTGGCACGCATACCTGCCAGACGTCACCCCCGGGCAGCGCTACGGCTTTCGGGTGCACGGGCCGTTCGATCCTGCGGCAGGCCACCGCTGCGACCCCAGCAAGCTGCTGCTCGACCCGTACGGCAAGTGCTTTGACGGGGAGTTCAAGTTCGACCAGGCGCTGTACTCCTACGATCTGGCCGTCGCCGCCGAGGACTCCGCCGAGACCGGCACGCCACCCCAGGTCGACTCGCTTGGGCACACCATGACCAGCGTGGTGATCAATCCGTACTTCGACTGGGCGAATGACCGCGCGCCGCGCACGCCGTATCACGAGACAGTGATCTACGAGGCCCACGTCAAAGGGATGACCCAGTGTCATCCCGCAATCCCCGAAGCGTTGCGCGGAACCTATGCCGGCCTCGGTCACCCGGCGATCATCGATCACCTCAAATCGTTGAATGTCACCGCGATCGAACTGATGCCGGTGCATCAGTTCATGCACGACCACCGTCTTCTGGATCTGGGCCTGCGAAACTACTGGGGCTACAACACGTTCGGATTCTTTGCCCCGCATGTCCAATACGCCGCCAACAGACGCGCCCGGGGCGCGGTAACCGAATTCAAGTCGATGGTCCGGGCATTTCACGAGCAGGGCATCGAGGTCATCCTGGACGTGGTCTACAACCACACCGCTGAAGGCAACCACCTCGGCCCCACCATCAACTTCCGCGGCATCGACAACGCCGCCTACTACCGGCTGGTCGACGAGGATCTGTGGTTCTACAAGGACTTCACCGGCACCGGTAACAGCCTCAACGCCCGCAACCCGCACACGCTGCAGCTCATCATGGACTCACTGCGCCATTGGGTGACCGAGATGCATGTCGACGGCTTCCGCTTCGACCTGGCCTCAACGCTGGCCCGCGAGTTCTACGATGTCGACCGACTGAGCGCCTTTTTCGATCTGGTGCAACAGGATCCGATCGTCAGCCAGGTCAAGCTGATCGCCGAACCGTGGGACATCGGCGAGGGCGGCTACCAGGTCGGCAACTTCCCGGGTTTGTGGACCGAGTGGAACGGGAA
>Ga0302326_10029523_pt1 | contig 11000 bp, 8 predicted proteins | sample Palsa_T0_3_FD_202264 | JGI IMG/M metagenome (GOLD analysis project Ga0302326, IMG submission 202264) | Peat permafrost microbial communities from Stordalen Mire near Abisko, Sweden - Palsa_T0_3 | ecosystem: Environmental > Terrestrial > Soil > Palsa > Peat permafrost | place: Sweden: Abisko...
AGAAAACCTGTCGCGGCCGCAGTTCGCCCAGAGCAGCCAACAGCCGACGCCCATCCTTCATCGTGGCGTAGTTGGGCTCGTCAGCGCCAAAAAAACGCCAGATGGGCTTGAGCTCGCCCAGCGTCTTCCTGCCATCGACGTGAATCAAAACCGGGAACGTGGCCGATTGCGGCTCGTCCGGCGCCGCCGCCGCAGTTGCTGCAAGGCATGCCAGGACGAGCGCGCGTAAAAAAATACTGGTGCGAATGCGTCGATTCCTGGGTGTCATGATTTCAGCGTTCGCGGATCGCAGGACACGGTTACGGTATCCGCCATCCACACTGTGGTGGCGTATCAGAATGAATATAGTGCAGCGCGCACTCTAACGGCCAGGCGGCGGGCGCCGCACTATGTCCAATCGGGCACGGCCCGAGCGTGCAAGCCGCCTGCCCGATGATGAGCCGCTCATCGGGCATCACTGCCTTCCAGGTGTGAAACACATCACCTTTTGGTGACAGATATTGTCGTGCTGAGACCACCATCACCGCCACAAAACCCCGGTGATCCAATAATTCGTCGGCCACGACGGCTGAGCCGGCGAACGCCCATACCCCTGCAACCGTCGGCGGCCGGACAGTCATAGCGATTTTCTGCCGATCAGGCACCGAGGGCAGCACGATTGGAGTCCGATCAAATGCGATTTAGTCACCCTCGGCCATCAGCCTTAGCCATGCTGCGCGCAATAGCTTTGGGCTTCTGCGCCACGGTTGTGTTAGCGGCCTGCGGCTCGGAAGGTCTCGACGGCGCCGGCGACACGATCAACAGCAGCAGCGGCAGCGGTAACGGCACTATAGGCGGCGGCAGCAGCGGTGGCGTATCGAGCGGATCATATTCAATCGGTGGCACCATCATTGGCCTCTCGGGCACTGGCCTGGTGCTGCTCGACAATGGCGGCAACGCGCTGACAGTTACCGGCAACGGCGGATTCACATTCACTAACGGCATCGCGTCCGGCGCGGCGTACTCGGTCACGATCCAGAGCCAGCCGATCAATCCGACACAGATCTGCAGCGTCGCGAATGGCGCCGGCACGGTGTCGACGGTGAACATTGTCAGTGTCACCGTATCCTGTACCACCAATTTCTACACCGTCAGCGGCGCCGTCACCGGCCTCACCGGCTCAGGACTGGTGCTTCAGACCAATGGCAGCAACAACGTCGCGGTCGCCGCCAATGGCACCTATACGCTGGCGACCCTCGCCAGCGGCAGCAACTACACCGTCACCGTGCTGACCCAGCCGACCAGCCCATCGCAGACCTGCACGGTTGCCAACGACGCCGGGATGGTCACCGGCGCCAACGTCACCAACGTCGCAATCAGCTGCACCACCAACAATTACACCGTTGGCGGCAGTGTCAGCGGATTGACCGGAAACGGGCTGGTGCTGCAGACCAATGGCGCCAATAACCTCCCGGTGTCCGCCCCTGGCTCCTATGTCTTTGCCACCTTGCCGAGCGGTACGGCCTACACGGTCACAGTGCTCACGCAGCCCGCGAGCCCGACGCAGCACTGCACGGTCGCAAACGGCACCGGCACGGTAGCTATGTTCGACATCACCAACGTGACCGTAACCTGTCGTACCGTGGGCCGCTTTGCGTTCGTAGCGGATGCAACCCTAGATAACCTCAGCGCTTTCACCATTAATCCCATCACCGGTGCACTGACGCTGGTCAACTCTTTGTCAACGGGCAACAGTCCGAACGCAGTGGCCGTCACTCCTGACGGACAGTTCGTCTATACCGCCAATCAGGATGGGGCGAGTGTAGCGACGCCCGGCGCAAACCCCGGAATATCGATATTCAGCGTAAACCCCGCGAGCGGGGCGTTGATTGTCGCCGGTACGCAGGCCACCGCAGCTGGCAGCTTCCCGCAGGCCATTACCATCGACCCGTCAGGAAAGTTTGCACTGGTCGCCGACGGTGCCAACGCCACGCTGCTCGTGTTCTCGATCAATCCAGCCAGCGGAGCGCTGACTCCGGTGGGCTCACCGGTCGCGGCGGCCTCCAACGTTGGCGGCAACCCTAGCAGCATCGCCGTTGATCCGTCCGATCAGTTCGTCTACGTCACCGACCAGTATGAAGCCCAGGTCTTCAGTTTCGCATTCAACGCGGTGACCGGGGCTCTGACGCCGTTGGCCTCCTCACCGACCACTTCTGGCAACACCCCGGTGTGGGTCAGCATCGATCCCACCGGTCAGTTCCTGTATGTTTCGAATCAGACCGATGCGACCGCGTCGGCTTGGACCATCAATGGCGCAGGGGCGTTGACTGCGACGGCTGGTTCCCCCTATGGCGCGGAATTTGCCGCCGGCGGCAACCCTGAGGTCGTCGCGATCGATCCCACCGATCAGTTCCTGTATGTCACGGATGTCGTGAAGAGTACGGTAGTCGGCTTCGACATGAACCCGACCACAGGGGTCCTGAGCGCGATGGCCGGCTCGCCGTTCACCGTCGGCGGTGGTCCTTGGGGCGAGGCTATCGACCCGTCCGGACAGTTTCTGTACACCACCAATTCCTATGACGGCACGATCTCGATGTTTACCATCAATGGCACCACCGGAGCTTTGACGGCGGTACCTGGCTCCCCGCTCCCTGCGCCCAGTGCGCCCAGTTCGATAGCGATCGAATAGCCGGGTATGCGGCCCGGCCGCCGGACAGATGTCTACCAGAATGCGCCTAGCCAGGCGAACAGGATTATATATTCGACCACGTCGCTGACATTGTGCCCCACGATCGGTGCCACAACACTCTGCGACTTCTCGAGCCAGTAGGCGTAGAGAACGCCCAGCGCGAATGCGTAGCACTGCTGGCCGAGCGCTTCAGGCCAGTGGCGCGTGTGGAAACTGTTTATATGTAGCAGTGCAAAGATCAGTGCCACGATAATGCCAGCCCAGCGCATCTTAAAGCGGCCGATCGCAAGCCTGCCCGGCAGGGTTGTTGCCAGATACGTGACCAGCAGCGCACGGAATGGAATCTCTTCCGTCGGGCCAACGTACACGCCTTCGAAGAAAAGCCAGCCCCAGATGTTGCCAACGGTGAGCGGGAAACCGGGATCCGGCTTGGTATGCGCCAGCAACTGCGGCGCATAGTCCACCACTGTCATCAACACGCCGAAGAATCCACCCCAGATAATCGCCGGCCAAATGTAGTTTTTGCCGCGCGGCCAGTGCAGGCCGTAATCGGCCGGCACCAGCCTGAACTTCATCACCGCGATGACTAGCAGCGCCACCAGCAGCTGGAAGCCGTGTTGCATGTAAAGCCATGGCAATGTCGGCCCAGCAGGCGATGGCGTGTGAAAGATCCTGCTGCAATAGATAGCGCCGTAGCCTGCGACACGGGGCAACCCATAGCCGAGTGCCGCCGTGGCCAGAATCGGCGCCAGCTTAAGCCGGAAGCGCGGATCGTTCCGAGTTGCCATGACCGCCATGGGCCGAATTTAGGCGGTTTGCGGGCGCCCGGTCTTGAACGTATTTGACCTGCGCCACCAACTCGGCGGCAGTCCGGTCAATGTGCGCGTGGCGCGCGACATATGCGCCTGATCCGCAAAACCGGTAGCGGCCGCTATACAAGCCAGCGGCTGCTCGCTGCCCGTGATGAGCGCGAACGCGCAGCGCGCCCGCACCTCCGCGCGAAACGATGCTGGGGTGACGCCAAACACTTTGCCGAAGCCGCGCGAGATCGTTTCCGCTGCAAGACCGTGCTTGCTTGCCCAGATGTCAAGCCGACAACCGGGGTCGCGCAACAGATCAGTCGCCAGCAGATCGGGCCAGTCTTGCAACGCGCCAGGGGCTTCGCACAACTGCGCATGCAATTGAGCGCCGGCTTCGATCGGATCGCGTTCCGCGGCGCGCGCGATCACATCGGGATCGCCGACACGCCCGATACTGAAATTCGCCGGCAACGTGCCGGCGACCAGGTTGAGGATCTGCGCACCCTGGTTCTGAAATCGGTCCAGGTGGGCATCGAAAGCACGGTGCAGAAGCACGTCGCCGGGGCCGACGCGGAACCGTCCGCGACTCCCACATTCCTCGTAGGTCCCGGAAAGCACCACCGCCGCATAGGCCCGATCGTGGCGGTGACGTGGAACCCGGTAATCAGGGTTCCATTGTTGGCGGCCATTTCCGATGTGCGCAAAACTACCCATCTGCCGCCGCGACTGCCAGCGAATCGCAATCCTTGTACCGCCGCTTCAGCGAGCGATCGGCGCTCATTCAGTGGCGAGTACTTTCAGGTCGTGGACCAGATCATCGACGCTGGTCTGCATGGTTGCAACCAGCCGCAAGCGGCCCGTCTTGTCTACAACATACGTGCCAGTCGAGTGATTGATTGTGTAATCCTCGCCTTGAATAACTTTTGCGAACTGGACCGAAAAGCTGCTGGCCGCCTCGTTGATGTCGGCGGTGGATCCGGTCAATGCAACGAATCGCGGATCGAATGCCGCCACATAGGCCTTCAATAGCTCAGGCGTGTCGCGCTCAGGGTCCAGGCTGACGAACAACACCTGCACCCGCGCTGCCAACGGCCCGAGCCGCTTGACGACCAGCGACAACTTGAACAGCTCGTTCGGGCATACATCCGGGCAATGGGTGAAGCCGAAGAATACGATCGAGACTCGACCATGGTAGTCCGTCAAACTGCGCCGCGCATGATTGACGTCGACCAGGTGAAAGTCGGGTTTTGGCGCCTGCTCGGGCCACTCGGGTAGACGAAAGCGCCCGGCGCCTTGGGCCACGGCCATGGCCACGGCGAACAGCAGCGACACCGCGGCAAAGAACGTGGTCCGGCTTGCCCGATGGCGCTTCAATTCGAGCAGCTCAACGCTGTCGGTTGCATCGAGGTCACATTGATACGAGGCTCGTGCGCCGTCGGAATGAGTACCCCTTTGACGACCATCTTGCTTCCGGCGAATTTGAGCGGACGGAAGACGTCCGCGCCGAGCAGCATGTAACGCTCGCTGCCGAGCGGCATTTGCTGGTTGGCGCTGAGCTCCGTCGATGAGGTACCTTGCTGGTCGGTCGGCGTCGCCCGGCCGCCGTGCTCCAGGTTCCAGCCGCCGGATCGGTCGTGGACCAGGCAGCCGACTGCAGTCACAAGCTTCAGTGGCTCGGCTGGCTGCTCGTCGACGGAATACTGAATGAACGGAGAGAACATTTCATCCCAGCTCTGGTTCTGCCGACCGAAATACGCAACGTTCTCGGGCCCGCATTTGCGCGCCGCCTCGCTCGTACCGAGATGCTGCAGATGCTCGTTTTTCGACGAATTGTCATAGTGCCCCGTCACGATGAGTTTGCTCCCCGCCGGCAATGTCAATGGCGTCGCGAGCGCGTACGCGAGTTGGAAATGATAGCTGTAGTGGGGCACGCTCAGGATGGGAAGCTCGCGGCCGTCGGGAAAAACGACAACGTATTTGAAATCCGTGGCCCGCACGTGGGCGTGCGGCTGTAACTGATAAATCGTGATCGGTGCGCGGTAGGCGCTCATTCCGATGAGCTCGTAGCCTTCGCCATTCGCTGGAATCGGTGGCAGCGCGTATTGAGTGCCCTCGGCCTTTGTGCCGGGGTCGTCGGTGAGCAGTTCGCGGCCATTGGCAATGATGGAACTGACGGCGGCCGGAACCCGATACAGCAGATGCTTCGGCGGCTTGGGCTCGAACCACAGCGCAATCTGCGATCGGTCGATTTCCTCGCGACCGGTCGTGGTGTAATGAATGTTGAAGTTGATGTACATGTTGCTGCCGCCCTTGAGCAGCTTGCCGTTACCTTCACCGTAGCTCTCGAAGGTGGTACCCGGCGTGTACACACCCAGCATGTCATAGGCTCCCGGATTGGCCGGATCCGCGACCACGACTTTTTGAATCTGCAATTTTCCGCTTGGAGCCCCAATTTCGTTTGCTACGGAGTCCATCGTATTCAGCAGCTCCGGCGTCATGCCATCCGGTAAGGCAACCTCCGTGATGCCCATATGATGCAGCAGGGTGGGATTGCCGGCGCGCACCTGCAACGCCGAAATCCATCTGTCGTCGGTATAAGGAACCTTGATCAGTTGCTGGATGTAAGGGATTGTGCCATTCGCGCGCACAGTGAATTGAGGCAGGGACACGACGGCATCGGGCAGGCGACCGTCGGGATGCAGCCAGCCTTTTGGAAAGATTGGCTCCGGAGGAAGATCGGCATCGTTGCCTTTTTGTGCCCCTGCGTCGACCCAGCCAACCAGCGTGTCGATGTCCTGCTGACTGAGCCTGGGATCGTTCTGGAACGGCAGGCTTTGACTGGCATCGGCCGGCCAGGGCGGCATCTCACGGCGTCGCACCGCGTCTTTCAGCTCCCTCGCCTTCAGCTTGACTGCCTCATAGGAAATCAGGGGAACACCCGCGGCCGAGCCATCCGCGCGATGACAGGGCACGCAGTTCTTGAACAGGATCGGCGCCACGTTCTTGGTGAAGGTTGGCGCGGCGTCATTTTTCTGCTCGCCGGCCTCGCTCTTCGGCGCACAGGCAATTGGAACCGTAGTCGATAAAGCGCATCCCAGCAGAATCCAACGAAAGAGATGTTGAGGCACTTTGCTATTCACACCGTGACATCTGATTACGCTTACCCTGACATATTACATAAGTGCGGTCGAGGCGACCGCAGAGCGACAGTGTGGCAATAACAGTTCATCCTGCGTAGATGAGGCTCAGTCCAATCTGCCTCAGAAGCCGCCTGTATTCCACCGAGGTGCGATCGGCCGGAATCGAGACTTCTGAACCAAAGTCTAGCGGCAGGTCTTCGGGCTTTTGGTTTTCTACCAGCATGCGGTCCTCATTGAAGACCCGATAATTCCACTCACGTACCGCCTGCGCCGGTATGTCCAGGTCAAAATTGCGCGCCAGAGGACAGAACAGGCGCGTCTGGCGGGCCGATATCGGGCATGCTGCATTCAGGATCCACAGTTGTTTGGATTGTGGATAGTCCACGATCAGACTCGCCGAGAACGGTGGAAACACCTGGAAGGTACGTCGCCATTGAAAGTCGGCGGGCGCCCGATGGTGCTGATCTGCGCCGTAGTTGCTTACGTCGCTGACATACACCACACGCAAACCGCTTTCGGTCTTCTCGACCGTATACTCCGGAACCACCGGGTTCGCGCGCCTGCCGAACGTGCCGGTATGCGCCCATGCAAAGTGCGCTACATCCAGGAACCCTTCCAATTGGCGACCCGACGAACCGGCGATGTCAATCGGATCGCACACGATCTGTTGAAAGCCCTCTTTGTGCCAAGCCTCAAAGCTGGGCAAGTGCTCGGCTTCACCCGCCAGGGTCGTCCAAATCAAACCAAATCGTTCGAGGCAAGGCAGCACGGTCAATGACAGCCGGGCCGACAACCGCGCGTCGGGTTGGGACGGAATCGAGGTGCATCGTCCATCGGCGGCGAAATGCAGGCCGTGATAGGGACAGATAATCTGCCCGTGATCCACCCAGCCGCAGCTCAGCCGCATTCCGCGGTGCGGACACAGATCGCGAGCGACGACGAGTCCATCCGCGCTGCGAAATATCACCAGCTCGACGTCAAGTAGGCGCGCCGCCACAGGGCGGTCCGTCACCTCCGTCATGAGCGCGATCGGAAACCAGTGACGTGAAAGAATGCTCCAATCGTTCTTCTCGAATGTGCAATCACGAGGGGGAGAGATCTGCCTTCTTTCCTGGGTCATGGGGCCTGCTCGCATCCGACGTGGCATCGATCCTGATTCGACCTAACTTTATCGCAGCCATGCGCGAGTTCTTAATTAATTGCGCGTAAGTGCGCGCTGTAGCGTGTTTCCCGCCTCGTCCTTGACTTCCACTCAATCCTAATGCCTGATCGAGCAAGCGCTGCTGCATTATTAATTCCGCGGGCTTGGTAAAGAATCATGTTCGATTCGCGCATGTCACCTCTCCGCTATAGCCTGCTCGCGTTGACGCTTTCCTGTGCTTGCGCCTCCCCGGCCGGCGCGCAGTCCCTCACGACTGTCTCCATCACTGACCCCGCCTACGGAATCAAGGCCTTCAACCTCACCATCCCTGCCGGCTGGAAATTTGAGGGCACCGTACTGCCGGGGCCCGAGTGCAGCCGCATCCCCATGCCTGTGTTCCGCGCCTACTCTCCCGACGGGTTGACCGAGATGCGCCTGCTGCCCGCCTTCAACTGGACGTTTCATCCCGGCATCAAGGGCTTCCACCCGGTCAACGGCTGCCTGGCTTATACCGGCCCCATATCCGCCGAAGACTTCCTTAAGCATTATGTGGAGATGGTCGCCAGCAACGGCCTGCACGTCGTCGGGCCGATGGCTGTTGGCGCGGCGTACCAGCAACGCGTCGCCGGCGTCGCCCAGAATATGAGCCGCATCGCTCCCAATGTCCGCGGCTCGGCCGACGCAGCCGCCGTGCGAGTCGAGACCATCAATGGCACCTTTATCATCGAGCAGCGGTTACGCGCTTATGTGGAGTGCCGGATTACCACCAACGGGCCTGACGCCAACGGCGGGGGCTGCTCCGCGCATGTGGATGTCGAACGCGCTCCCAAGGGCAAGCTCGACGCCCTCTGCGGTCTGGTCGATGCCCATGATCTGGTCAGGACACCGCACGATGACGCATGGTTACAGCGCGTTCAGCAGGCGCTGGCGCAGCGGGCCCGCGAGGACCAGGCCCGCCTCACGCGTCAGGAGCAGGCCGGTCAGGCGATGCTCAAGAAGCAGTTCGACGACTTTATGGCCACATCACAGCGCAACCACGAGGCCTTTATGGCCCAGCAGGAGTCCTCGTTCCGCAGCTCCATGAACAGCGCCAACGCTGCCATGAACGCCCGTACCACGGCAGCCTCCGACTGGGTCGATTACGCACTCGACCAACAGACCGTGATCGGTCAGGGCGGCTTGGCTAAGGTCTCAAGCTCGTACTCGCACACCTGGTCCAGTACCGTCGGAAATCAGACACAGTGGTTCCAGACTAACGACCCCAATGCCAACCCGAACGGCGCCCTCTCTGGCAACTGGACCGAGGACACCAAGGTGCACGGCAACGGCCAGTCGTATTAGCCCTGCGCGAACCCGCCACGCATGATCTGGATTCTTATGCTCGTGCTGCAGGTCTACTTCATCGTCGTGGGGATCCGTCGCGAGGAGAAGGCTGGACTTTGGAGCTGGTCGAAGTTCTTCTTTGCCCTCGGATTCGCAGCCGTGGAGGTTGCCCTCGTTATCGTCCCGGTCTTGACCCTCGATCCGGACAGCCGCCGGTTCTGGTGGATCGTCGGGGCCGCATGGCTGATCGCGGTGCTCAACTTGATCTGGTTCATCATTGCCTGCCGCCGCTGGAAGCTCCCGGATGGCCGTACCAGCCTCCAGGCCGAAGGCGACGGTAAATAGCTGCCGGCGCTGCATCGCGATCCGTTCGATTGCTTACCGTTGGCTCAAGGGTGCTCAAGCCCCTCCGGTCGACCGAAATCCGGCAACGCGCGCACGTCAATTTCATTGCGCCCGCCGCCAGATACCCTGGCGCGCTGGAAGGCTACCGGACCAGGTTGGCAGACCCGTATGGCCGAAACTTTGAGAAAGGCGGTCTGAATGCTTGGAATCCGACTTTTATCCAGTCAGATTCAATTCCAGCCAACATCAGCAGTACGTCAGAATCGTCACAAGCGACGACTGCCCCCTGTGTCGCGCCTTGTCGATCCCCCGCCGCGCGCGGGCAGCGCCCCAAACGGGCTTGCACGATTCGCGGGAGCGCTGAACCAGTGAGTAAGCAATTAACCATGGACTCCAATCCCAGTCCGGACTAAAACGCGTGTCAGGTCGATGCGATCGAGCTTTTGGACATTACGCCGTTAGCTTGACAGAGCTGCAAATTACAATGACAGACACCATTGGGAATTCGAATCGAACGAACGCGGAAATCGCCAACGCGCGTGCCTGTCTTGAGAGAATACTCGCCAGTCCGTGCTTCGTGCAGTCAGAGCGCCAGCAGCGTTTCCTGAAGTTCATCGTTACTGAGACCCTGGCCGGTCATACCGATCGTCTCAAGGGCTACACCATTGCGGTGGAAGTCTTCGACCGCGACGTGAGCTTTGATCCCGCCATTGACGCCATCGTTCGCGTCGAGGCGGCGCGTTTGCGGGCGAAGCTGCGAGAATACTATGACCGCGAGGGCTGTACGGATCCGGTTCGTTTCGAACTACCCAAGGGTGCCTATGCGATCCGCATGGAGTGGCGGACGTCGGAAAGCACGCTGGCCCTGCAGGAGTCACCTGCCGCGCGCGCGAAGACAGTGGGACATGCGATCTCCACCCGCCTTCGACCAATCGAGGACAGACCCTCACTGGCGGTGCTGCCGTTTGCAAATATGAGCAGTGACTCCGAGCAGGAGTATTTCGCTGACGGCATCACCGATGGTTTGATTACGGAGCTTTCACGGTTACCGGGCCTTTTTGTGATTTCCCGTCACTCCTCCTTTGTCTACAAAGGTGTGTCGAAGCCCGCCGAAGAGATCGGTGCCGAATTGGGAATCCGATACCTGCTGGAAGGCGGCGTGCAGCGCGCGGCAGGGCGGGTGCGCATCACGGTACAACTCATTGACGCCGCCTCCGGCGCCAATCTGTGGGCCGAGCGCTATGACCGGGAACTCAAGGATATCTTTGCGGTGCAGGACGACGTCATCCAGCGCATTGTCGCGGTGCTGCAAGTGAAGATCGCGGCCGCCGCGCATACGAGTGTCGACCACGGCGGCACCGTCAACGTCGAGGCGCATGACTGCCTGCTGCGTGGTTTGGAACGTTTCTGGCTATTCACGCCAGATTCCACCAGGGAGGCGAGCGTACATGTCGCCTGTGCGGTGCAACTGGATGCCGGTTACGCCGCCGGACACACCTGGCTCGCCCGCATCCTGGTGTTCCGCTGGGTCATGCTATGGGATCCGAATCCGGAAACCCTTGAGCGTGCTTACGACCACATAC